>OFFU01000016.1_pt1 | contig 158733 bp, 147 predicted proteins | sample 1521451 | NCBI WGS metagenome assembly OFFU01 (sample SAMEA3504106, study PRJEB24116) | mouse gut metagenome | biome: mouse gut; feature: mouse-associated habitat; material: faeces | place: Denmark | collected 2011 | reverse complement strand
TAAAAGAAAAGTCGGAAAGAAATACACTGGAAATGGTCAGCCTTGAGGGGCTTGTCCCGCAGGACCATCTGTTGCGGAAAATTGACTGCGCTGTGGATTTTACCCATATTTATGATTTCGTGGTAGACCTTTATTGTGCGGATAACGGGCGTCCCAGCGTGGATCCCGTGGTTCTGTTTAAAATGGTGCTCATCCAGCATCTTTACGGGATCCCGTCCCTGCGGCGTACCGTGGAAGAAATCAATATGAACATCGCGTACCGGTGGTTTCTGGGGTACCTGCTCAATGAACCGGTTCCTCATTTCGCCACCATCAGTTATAACTTCAGGCACCGCTTCAGCGAAGATACCATAGAGAAGGTTTTTACATGGATACTTTTTGAGGCGCAAAAGAGTGGTTATCTTTCCCCGGAAGTTGTGTTTATGGACGGGACCCATATCAAGGCAAACGCCAACATCAATAAGAAAATGAAAAAAGCGATCCCTTCTGCGGCGAAAGCTTATGAGGAACAGCTCATGCAAGAGATCAATGAAGACCGCATGGCACATGGAAAAAAGCCTTTTGACGGGAACTCCGGCGGCGGGGAGGACGGAGGACGGGAGACCACGGTATCAACGACTGATCCGGAAAGCGGCATGTTCCGGAAAGGGGACCATAAACATTGTTTTGCGTATGAAGCCCATACAGTCTGTGACAGGCATAACTTTATACTGGATACGGTGGTCACAAGCGGAAATGTACATGACAGTGTTGCCTTTGACGCACTTTATGAAAAGGTAACCGCGCGATTTTCTGGGATTAGAATAGTCACGATGGATGCGGGATATAAAACGCCGTGGATCTGTAAACGTATCATAGATGATGGGAGAATCCCATCCCTGCCTTACAAACGCCCCATGACGAAGAAAGGGTTTCATGAATGGTATAAATATGTATATGACGAATATCTGGATATTGTGATCTGTCCAGAATACAGGCGCTTGCTGTACAGCACGACCAACTGGAAAGGTTACAGGGAGTATAAGAGTCTGAAATATCAGTGCGCCGCATGTGGAACAAGACATTTATGCACGGAGAGCAGGGAATGTCAGAAGACAGTGACCCGCCATATCTGGGAGGATTACATAGAACAGGCGGAGGATATGCGGCATTCAGCGCAGGGAAAAGAAAGTTACCGATTCAGATCCCAGACAATAGAGAGGGTTTTTGCCGACGCAAAAGAAAAATATGGAATGCGTTATACGCCTTACCGGGGCCTGAAAAGAGTCCATATGTGGGTAAGGCTGAAATATGCTGCCATGAACCTTAAGAAACTGGCGATGTGGAAGTGGAAGGCAGTTCACCGACAGTTTTTTGTCACAATGAGTATGGCTGCTTTTAAAAAGAACCTCTGCTGTGCTGCTGCATAACAGAGGTTCTTTGACAGTCTGAGGGCCTCCCTGACGGGAAGCCCTTTTCCTTTTGTGTTTTAGCAGTCGCACCCGCAGTCACAGCCCGGCGTAGGCTCAGGGGTGTCGTCGCAGTCTTTGCAGCGGTCGAAGCCGGGATTAAAGGCGTAGAAGTTCCTGCTGTCCAATTTATCCTGGGTGATGCGCAGGGCTTCACCGAATCTTTGGAAATGAACGATTTCCCTCTCCCGCAGGAACTGGATGGGGGCACATACGTCCGGATCGTCCACCAGGCGCAGGATATTGTCATAAGTGCTGCGGGCCTTCTGCTCCGCTGCCATGTCTTCGAACAAATCAGTGATAATATCCCCTTTGGACTGAAATTCGCAGGCATTAAAGGGGATGCCGCCTGCCGCCTGGGGCCAGATTCCCAGTGTATGGTCTACATAGTACTTGTCAAAGCCGCTTTTTTGAATCTCTTCCATGCACAGATTGCGGGTGAGCTGGAATACGATGGCGCCGATGATCTCCAGATGTCCCAGTTCCTCGGTGCCGATGTCGTTCAGCAGTCCGGCCACTTCCTTGTAGGGGGTGGCAAACTTTTGGGACAAATACCGCATGCTGGCAGCCAATTCGCCGTCGGGACCTCCGAACTGGGAGATGATGACTTGGGCCAGCTTTGCGTTGGGCTCTTTGATGTTCACAGGAAATTGCAGTCTGCGTTCATAACTCCACATAGATTAACACTCTCCTTCCCATGGAAGAGGAGCGGCGCCCCATCTCCATTCTTTGTTAGATTCCGCCAGGTCCTTGGTGAGGGGGAAAAACCGCATGGAGAAATCCCGGCTCATCTTGTTCTTGATCCGTACATAGTGGTTGAAGTATTCCATGGCTTCCTGGTCAAAGGGGTGGGTGTCCAGATACAGGGACAGGTCCACCAGCACAAAGTCCACGATGCTGATATCGTTTAGCATACGCATTCCTTCCTGGCTCAACATTTCACACATCTCCTTCCTGTAAACGGTTTATGCAGTTCAGGAAAGATGGTTCCGATGCGGAAGCCTTCTTCCAGATTGTCACAGATTTTGTCAAACTGCTGCCAGGGCACATAGGCCATGCCCACCAGGAACTTGTCGCAGTTGCCGTCAAAACCAAAGTCTTTCATGCTGCTCCTTTCATAACTTGCGAGATTGGTTAATATTATGGTATGATCAAGAGAAATATTTGTGCAAAGCTATTGACCGTGGGCTCAGGGATCGTTTATAATGTGATTCTGACAGGGTAAATGCATATTGCATATTTTATAATTTGACTTTCATGGACTCCCAGAGGAGGATGTAAAATGAGCGAGACGAAACAGGTGAACGGCAGCATCTGGCACAGCATCAGTACCAGCCGGATCAAGCCTACGGACTTTATCTGCGTGATTGAGATTTCCAAGGGCAGCAAGAACAAATATGAACTGGACAAGGAGACGGGACTTCTGATTCTGGATCGGATTCTGCATACCTCCACCCACTATCCGGCTAATTATGGTTTTATTCCCCGTACATATGGCGATGACGGTGATCCCCTGGATGTGCTGCTGCTTTGTTCCGAGCCCATTCAGCCCATGACGCTGGTGCGCGCTTACCCCATCGGTGTGATTTCCATGCTGGACAATGGCAAAAACGACGAAAAGATCATTGCGGTGCCTTTCGAGGATCCCAATTATAACTGCTATCATGACATCTCTGAACTGCCGCCTCACCTGGTGCAGGAGATGGAGCATTTCTTTACTGTATATAAGTCTTTGGAGAACAAGACTACGGCCGTAAACGAGAAAGGGGACCGGGAGGAGGCTGTCAGGGTAATCGAAAAGTGCCTGAACCACTATATAGACACTTTTGTGAAAGGCTGGTAGAGAGAGCAACTTTTGGTTGCACCCATTGGCAAAAATTGTATATTTTGGTTGGTTTCCATTTTCAAGGGGAAATGCTATAATAATGTCCGTGTACTCCCATGTAATTTGTGGACAATTTACTTACAGGAGGATAAAGGCGACAATGGGTTTTGCGGAAAAAATATACGCGCTTCGCACACAGACAGGGATGTCACAGGCGTATCTGGCGGAGACTTTGCAGGTCAGTCGACAGACTGTATCAAAATGGGAATTGGGCACGTCTTACCCCGAGATTGAAAAACTGTTGGCCATCAGCGGCCTGTTCCATGTGACCACAGACTATTTGCTGAAGGAGCAGCCTGCCTCACAGGAGAGCGCCAAGCTGGATCGACTGGTACTGCGGTTTCTGGGGTATGCCCAGGACATGGACAGTATATCCCGGGATCTGGTGGACATTATGAGGGACGGTATTATCGACGATGTGGAGAAAGTGCGTATGAACGAGATTGTAAAGACTCTGAATGAAGTGGCCCATATGATCGAGGAGATCAAGCTGGCACTGCGAAATAACGGAGTCTGCTGAAAGATGTCGGAAGACATCTTTTTTTGTGCGCTTTTTAGTTGACGGGTCAGGGCCGATGGACTATAATTAGCATGTTAGTGGCGACTTACATTATAGGGCTGCGCTGTGCAGGGACTTATCTGTTATCCCATGTGGAAGGCTGGGAGGACATGCGCAGGCGGGGAAGAAGGCGGCAGATATATGACATTATATGAGGCGTGTAAGAACAGGGAATATACGGTGGAGGGATTGTTTGTGGAAGCGGCGGTAACCAGGCGGCTGCAGGCATTGGGGCTCAATGACGGCACCCGGATCAGGATCTTAAACCGAAAAAAGCGGGGGGCGCTGATCATCCAGGTGCGGGGTACCAGATTGGCTCTGGGCAGGCATCTCTCCTCCAATATTGAAGTCAGTGAATACACGCGGGAAGGATAAAGGAATGCGTTATGCAATAACGGTGTTCTTTGCCTTCTCGGGAAAGATAAATTTGTGATTTGGAGAGAAGAGGAAATCATGGAAAAACAACGCATATCCGATAAAAAATATATTCATGTGGCCTGTGTGGGCAATCCCAACTGTGGTAAGACCACCCTGTTTAACGCCTTGACGGGATCCCGGCTGAAGGTGGCCAACTGGCCAGGGGTCACGGTGGAGAAAGTGGAGGGGGAGACGGAGTATGAGGGCATGGGAATCCGACTGGTGGATACCCCGGGCATTTATTCCCTGACCTGTTATACGATTGAAGAAAAAGTTACACGGAGTTGTGTCATGGACGATGAAATCGATGTGATAATTAACATCGTGGATGCCTCTTCTCTGGAGCGTAACCTGTATCTGACACTGCAGCTTCTGGAGCTGGGAAAGCCTGTGGTGCTGGCCCTGAATATGATGGATATTGTGAAGGAGCGGGGCATGGAGATAGATCTGCACCGGCTCCCGGAGATGCTGGGTGGGATCCCGGTGGTCCCTGTGTCCGCTGCCCGCCGCACCGGGCTGGACATCCTGCTCCATGCGGTGGTACACCACTATGAAGAAGGAGCCGAGGAGTACATTTTGGATTATCCTTCAGAGATCGAGGACAGGATTGCCAAGCTGTCCGTGATGATGGAGGCTCATTATCCTACCCATTCATCGGTGCGCTGGCATGCCATCAAGCTGCTGGAAGACGATGAGGAAGTGCGCATAGAGCACCCCATTCAAACCGCAAATGTGGTGGAACGCAGCTATGAAAAAGACATTATTCAGTGTAAATATGCCTATATTGAACATGTGGTGGCGGACACCCTGTTTCACCGGGACAAAAAGGCTGCTACCACGGACAGGGCGGACAGGCTTCTGACCCATCCGGTGTTGGGAATCCCTGTTTTCCTGCTGATCATGTGCCTGGTTTTTTTCCTGACCTTTACAGTGGGGGATTTGCTTAAAGGGGTGTTTGAGCAGGGACTGGAATTTTTCTCTGATTCAGTAAGTCGTCTGTTTACGGCCATGCAGGTGGCGGGATGGCTGCAGTCCCTGGTGGTGGACGGCATTATTGCAGGGGTGGGCGGAATCCTCACCTTCCTGCCCAATATCTTCATCCTTTTTCTGGCTTTGGCGGTGCTGGAGGATAGCGGCTATATGTCCAGGGTGGCCTATGTGATGGATTCTGTAATGGGCAGGGTGGGACTGTCCGGTAAAGCATTCCTTCCCATGATTCTGGGGTTTGGCTGTACCGTTCCCGCCATCATGGCCACCCGGGCCCTGGAGACGGAGCGGGACAGACGCAAGACCATGCTGGTTACTCCCTTTATGTCCTGTTCGGCCAGACTGCCCATCTATGTGTTGTTCTCCGGAATGTTTTTTCCGGACTGTGCAGGGCTGACGGCATTTTCTCTGTATGTGGCGGGTATGGTCCTGGCTATTCTCTCCGCCATGGTACTCAACAAGCTGGAGAAGGGAAAAGCCAACGACTCTTTGCTTATTGAACTGCCGGAGTACAAGCGGCCCAACGCCCGGACCATCCGCATTTATGTGCTGAACAAAGTCAGAGATTATCTTTCCAAGGCGGGAACTACCATTTTCCTCGCCTCTATTGTGATCTGGTTCTTGCTGAATTTCGGTGTTGGGGGTATGGTGGAAAGTCCGGCGGATAGTTTCGGAGCCGTGATCGGGCGGCTACTGGTGCCGGTACTGTCCCCTGCGGGCCTTGGCATGTGGCAGATCGGGGTGGCGCTGCTCTCAGGTATCTCCGCCAAGGAGGTGGTGGTATCCAGTTTTGCCGTACTGTTCGGTGTGTCCAACGCCAATTCCGCCGCGGGTATGGAGACCATTGTGGCCAATGTGCAGGCGGCTTACCCTGGCTTTGGCCCTTTGAACGCTTACTGCCTTATGCTGTTCTGTCTGCTGTATGTGCCCTGTGTGGCTACCGTGGCGACAGTGAAAAAGGAGAGCGGTTCCTGGGCTTTCACTCTGAAGATGATCGCTTTTGAACTGGCACTGGCCTGGGGGGTAACCACATTGGTCTATCAGATGGGGCTTTTGCTTTTGCGCTGATTGGAAACGGAAATCAGGAAAGGATATTTCGGAATTTTTGCTTGCAAATCTTTTCCGTATATGCTACTATATCTCCAGAGCATATATTCTTTTCTCTTTTGATGTTTTCTCTTTATCAGTACATCGGAAAATCTATGCTTGGAACTCAAACAGGAGAGCAACTGAACACAGGCAGGGGATTTTCGGGATGCGGTATTGATATGCGGACATTTTGGATGTTTCCTGTGCGGCAGACAGGGGCGGCAGAGTGCATTCATTAAGGAGGGCGCATTATGACAGAGAGCGAAAAATTAGATTTAATTCTCTCGAAACTCGGTAAGCTGGACAAATTGGAGGCGCAATTTGGCGGATTTAATGAGAGGTTGGAGAGGCTGGAGACGGAATTCGGCAAATTTAACGAGAGGTTGGAGAGGCTGGAGACGGAATTTGGCGAATTTAAGGAAAGGTTGGACAGGCTGGAGGCAGATTTCGGTGGATTTAAGGAAAGGCTGGACAGATTGGAGACAGAATTCGGTGAATTCAGGGGAAGGCTGGATCGGCTGGACAGTGATGTTACAGGCATAAAGTTGATTCTTGAAAACGAGATCCGACCAAATATTATGCGTGTTGCGGAAGGACATCTGGACTTGTATCGGAAGTTGAGAGAAGCGACCAGAATTGATGATGAAAAGGAAATGATAGCGATACGGGTCAATATCATGGAAGAGCAGCTGCGGACCATCAAAGAACGGCTTGACCAGATTGCATAATGCCCGAAAATAAAAATCAGGAGAGAAGCCTATGAGCAGTATGAGAGGAATTGATACCCCGATTCGTCAACGCAGACGAATGGTGTTCCGAGAGGTAGCCAATCTGGCATATACCTCAACTAATCTGCGGGATGATATGGAAGCGCTTCCTTACAAGCTGGTGGACTATGAGGAGTCGGAGTACTGGGAGAGTGTGTACCGGGACAGGGCCATTATCCGGGAGCGAATTCGGCTGGCCATGGGCATGAGCTTGCGGCCGGAGAACCGCAACCGTCCCGGACATCTGACAGAAGGGATGGAGGAGAGCAATATAGCCGAGAAATATTATGAGCCTCCTCTGATGCAGGTGATTCCTTCAGCCTGCAATGCCTGTCCCGAGAATATGTATGAAGTCACCAATGCCTGTATGGGTTGTGTGGCTCATCCCTGCCAGTTGGTGTGCCCCAGAGGCGCCATTCGCTTTGAGAAGGGAAAGTCGGTGATCGATCAGGAAAAATGTATCAGGTGCGGTAAGTGTAAGGAAATCTGCCCCTACGATGCCATCACCCACAGGGAGCGGCCCTGCAAGGCGGCCTGCGGCCTGGGGGCCATTAAAAGCGACGCCCACGGCAGGGCGGTAATAGATAATCACATGTGCGTGTCCTGTGGGCAGTGCATGGTTAGTTGCCCTTTCGGCGCAGTAGCTGACAAATCTCAGATTTTTCAGCTGATTCGAGCCATGCAGTCCGGCAAAAGCGTGATTGCGCAGGTTGCTCCGGCGTTCGTGGGACAGTTTGGTCCGAAGGTGACTCCGGATATGTTTAAAACGGCTTTGAAAGAACTGGGATTTGCGGATGTATACGAGACAGCCATCGGCGCGGACGCGGGCTGTATGGCGGAGGCGGAACATTATGTGAAAGAAGTCGCCACGGGACAGCAGGCGTTCAGCTTGACTTCCTGCTGCCCCTCCTGGATCATGATGGCGGAGCATCTGTTCCCCGAGACGATTGACAAGATCAGCCCGGAACTGACTCCCATGGTGGCCACGGCCCGAAAGATTAAGGAAGATCATCCGGACTCCCTGGTGGTATTCATCGGCCCCTGCGCCTCTAAGAAACTGGAAGCCATGCGCACCACAGTGCGCTCCGATGTGGACTTTGTCATAACCTTCGAAGAATTGGCGGGCATGTTTGAAGCCAGGAATATCCTGGTGGAGGAGATTCAGGCCCTGGACCATATGGAGGATGCCACCGCCGCAGGACGGGGCTATGGCGTGGCGGGAGGGGTGGCCTCCGCCATCGAGGCGTGTATCAAGGCGTACTATCCCGGCACGGAAGTGCGCATTGAGCATGCAGAGAGTTTGACAGAGTGCAAAAAGGCACTGTTATTAGCCAAGGCGGGCAAGATGAACGGCTGCCTGATTGAGGGAATGGCCTGCCCGGGGGGCTGTATAGCAGGTGCAGGAACCAATATTGCCCTGGGCCAGGCGGCCAGGGAACTGAGCAAATTCCAGGAGGCCGCTCACGATCAGATACCGTGTAAAGATCCCTTATAGTATACTGATCCAAATAGGGACGCGAAGGCGGCCATAGATGGATCACCAGAATGTATGGTGTAAGGGGATATGCGGAACTTAAAATAAGAAAGGAAATAGAGAGATGGAAAAGATAAGGACTAGATATGCTCCCAGCCCTACAGGAAAGATGCATGTGGGGAACCTGCGGTCGGCGCTTTATGAGTTTTTGATTGCCAAGCATGCGGGGGGAGATTTTATGCTGCGCATTGAGGATACGGATCAGGAGCGCTTTGTGGACGGAGCCACAGAAATCATTTACCGTACTATGGCAAAGGCCGGATTGGTACATGACGAAGGTCCTGATAAGGATGGCGGCTATGGTCCCTATGTGCAGAGTGAGCGTATGAAAACCGGCATTTATATGAAATATGCGGAAGAACTCGTGCACAAGGGTGAGGCCTATTACTGTTTCTGCGACAGGGAACGCTTGGCTTCCCTGAAAACAGAGGTGGTGGAGGGCAAGGAGATCAGTATCTACGACAAGCACTGCCTGGGGCTTTCCAGGGAGGAGGTGGAGGCCAATCTGGCGGCGGGTAAGCCTTTTGTGATCAGGCAAAATATCCCGAATGAGGGGAGCACCACTTTTCATGATGAACTTTACGGTGATATCACGGTGGAGAACAGTGAGCTGGACGATATGATCCTGATTAAATCCGATGGTTTTCCGACTTACAATTTTGCCAATGTGGTGGACGACCATACCATGCATATCACGCATGTGGTGCGGGGCAATGAGTATTTGTCCTCCTCTCCTAAATATGTGCGTCTGTATGACGCCTTTGGGTGGCAGGTGCCAGTGTATATTCACTTGCCCTTGATTACCGATGAAAATCACAAGAAGCTGTCCAAGAGAAGCGGCCATTCTTCTTTTGAGGATTTGCTGGAACAGGGATTTGTGACGGAGGCTATTATCAACTATATCGCGCTGCTGGGCTGGAGCCCGGAGGATAACCGGGAGATTTTCACACTGCAGGAATTGATTGAGAACTTTGATTACCATCGTATCAGCAAGTCCCCTGCGGTGTTTGATATCGTGAAGCTGCGCTGGATGAACGGTGAGTATATTAAAGCTATGGATTTTGAAGGGTTTTATGAGATAGCAGAGCCTTATCTGAAGGAAGCATTGCCCGGACAGCTTAATCTTAAAAAAATTGCCGCGATGGTCAAGACCCGCATTGAGGTATTTCCTGATATTGCCGGGCTGGTGGATTTTTTTGCTGAGTTGCCGGAGTATGATATGGCCATGTATACCCATAAGAAGATGAAAACGGATGCCGCCTCTTCACTGGAGGTGTTGACGGAAGTGCTTCCCATCCTGGAGGCTCAGGAGGATTACAGCAATGACGGGCTCTATCAGGCGCTGAGCGCCTATGTGGAGCGGAAGGGCTGTAAGAATGGCTATGTAATGTGGCCCGTGCGTACCGCTGTGTCCGGTAAACAGATGACGCCTGCCGGTGCCACGGAGATCATGGAGATTTTGGGCAAGGAGGAGTCCCTGCGCCGCATCCGCAGAGGCGTTGAACTGCTGCAAAATGCATAGGCCGATGCCGGAGATTTTAGCGCATCTCAGCGAAGAACAGCGCCGGGCGGTAACACACGGGGCGGGGCCCATGCTGGTGACGGCAGGCCCCGGCTCCGGTAAAACCCATGTTTTGACCAGCCGCATTCTGTATCTGGTGCAGGAGCGGCTGGTCCCTCCTGGCCAGATCCTGGTGATCACCTTCACCAGGGAGGCGGCCCGTTCCATGCAAAGAAGATATCTGGAAATATCCGAAAAGTTCCTTTATTCCGAAGAGGCCCAATCCGGGCAGGTCAGCTTTGGAACCTTTCATTCCTTCTTTTATCAAATTCTAAGAAGTTCCGAGAAATATACCCGTTATCGTATAATCGGAGAAGCAGAAAAGCAGAAACTTATATACCCGCTGCTGAAAGATATAAAAGTCAGGCGGGGAGAAAACGACAAATATTTTGATCCGGTGAGCCAGGAGGACGTAAAAAGCATGCTTTCTGCCATCAGCTTTGATAAAAATACGGGCAGGGTGCAGGAGGCTATGGGCCAGCTGCAGGAACCCTGGAGGGAATACTACTGCAAGATCCGGCAGGGATTCGAAAAGGAGAAAGAACAGCGCAGACAACTGGATCTGGATGACTTGCTGGTACTCACTGCCCGGGAATTGGGGCGGGACGCGGGTTTGCTGCAGTATTGGCGCTGCCGCTACCCTTATGCACTGGTGGACGAGTTTCAAGACTGCAACCCGGTGCAGTATGAGATTCTGAAAATGCTCTACCCAAAGGGAGGAAATCTTTTTGCTGTGGGGGATGATGACCAGGCCATCTACGGGTTTCGAGGGGCAGATCCCGGAATTATGCAAAGGTTTATGAAGGAATATATAGAGTCGGCTCCTGCTGCCGGAGCACAGGAGGAGATTGCCCATGTGGTACTGGGCAGAAATTACAGATGTGTTCAGAAGGTGGTGGATGTATCTGCCAGGGTTATTGCCTGCAATCGGCAGCGGGTGGAAAAGCAATTTGCTTCCGGCAGAGAGACCGAAGGGAAAGTGCGAATTGTGGGTTTTATGGGAGGAAGGGAGGAGAGGGGCTATGTGCTGTCCCAATGTCGGGGCATGACACCTTTGGAATTGGACCGGTGGGCCGTCCTGTTCCGTACAGGCAGTCTGTTGGCGGCCTTCGGGGCGGAACTGATGCAGGAGGGAATTCCTTTTGTAGTCAGGGAAAAGCTGAACAATATTTATGAGCATTTCGTTGTAAGGGATGTGATGGACTATTTTCGGGCGGCTTACGGTTGTAGAGAGCGGCAGCTTTTTCTGCGGATCTGGAACCGTCCCAGATTGCGGGTGGGAAGGGAGGCGCTGGATCACCCGGTGGTGGATTTCGAACATGTCAAAAAGTTTTACAGCGGGGCTTTCTGTCAAAATCCAAACGCTGTAAGGGATGTGGAGCAGTTTGAGAGAAAGTTGGAGCAGCTGCGGCGGTTTTCTCTGGAATTGGGAATCACCTTTATTCGAAGGGGCTTTGGATATGAGGAATTCCTGCGTCGCAGGGCCGGGGACAACCGGGAACTGCTGGAGAGTTGGTTGGAGGTGCTGGACTGGTTGGAGGGAGACTGCGCGGGATACAGGGATTTCCGGGAGTGGGAGCGCAGCCAGGAGAGTACAGCTCTCCGTATGTCTCAGGAAAGCAGTGGGAGTGTGTGTAACGCGGACAGGAAAAGCAGAGAAGGAGACGGATGCACAGGCATTGCAGGCAATGCTGCACAAAAAAAGGGCATACATATTTTGACCATGCATGCCGCCAAAGGCCTGGAATATGACAGAGTATTTCTGATGGACGTCAACGAAGGAAATATACCGAAGCTGAAAAGAGGCATTACCGTTACGGATTCTCTTTTGGAGGAAGAACGGCGTCTTTTCTATGTGGGGATGACCCGTGCCAGGGACAGCCTGGAACTCCTGTACCAGACCGGTACCAGAGAGCGTCCCAGGCTTCCCTCCACATTCCTGCAGCCACTGTTAGAACAACAGGGCGTATGACTTCCGGCGTCAGCTGTTACTCCTCGTCCGGCAGGATCTCATCGAATTCCTGATTGTCCAGAAACTCGTCAAAGGCATCTGTCACCTTTTCATACTCCTCATCACTGTCAATGTAGTCCAGCTCCGGCTCTTCGTTGGGATCATCGGGATTTTCACTGTAACGGTAGAACCATACTTCACCGTCCTGATTCTCCCCTTTCTCATCCAGAGGCAGCAGTACGATATAGTCCTGGCCCTCTACCTCCAGGATGGTTATGACGGCACATGTCACGTCCTGTCCGTTGTCCAGGGACAGTTCCACGGTCATTTCCTCATTGGGTTCTTCATTTTTTCCCATAATAAGTACCTCTCTTTCTGCGATGTATCGCCCTTATGCCTAAACCCCATCCTGCCCTGCCGGGCCAAATATTCAAGGGCTATGACGGTCACATCTTCATTGTACAATATTGCATTTTTTATTGCAATAAGATTTACAGACGGAAAAAAATAGGCTATAATCTGATTATAAGAAAATGAAATTCAGTGATGGAATCCGTCTGCCGGGAAAGACGTTGGCAGGGGAGGACATGGGACTTTGAAACTACATATTTTTTCCGTCACCGGAGCCTGTATGATGGAAGGGAATATGCGGAACTCTAATTTAAGAAAGGAAAGCGTGGGCGATATGACATTTGAGAATTTTCCGCTCCCATATGGGGCATATCCCCTTGGACAGGGAATAGACGGCATCAGATTTTCTTTTCCCTCTCAGGAGGAAGACTGCGGCGTTCTGGTCTACCAGAGGGGAAGCGGAAGACTCTTGAAAAAGCATGCTTTCCGTCCCCAGGACAGGCTGGGCAGCATCCGCTACGGTGTGGTCACGGGCTTTCCGGCTGAGGGGATCAGTTATCTGTTTTACAGAGGGAATCAGGTGTTCCCTGACCGTTGGGGCCGGGCCTATGAACTTCAGGGGAAGTACGGTGCTCCCCGCAGCCCCGGAGATTATCGGGCGGTGATTGATGATGCTTCTTATGACTGGGGCGGTGATGCTTGCCCCAGAGTCCCCTATGAGGATGCGGTCTGTTACGGAATTCATGTGAGAGGCTTCACCATGCATGCCTCCTCCAAAGTTAAGGCCAGGGGAACCTTTGCCGGGATCGGGGAGAAGCTGGACTATCTGCAGGGCTTGGGGGTCACTACTCTGGAATTGCAGCCAATCTATGAACAGATAGAGATGGAGGATGCGCAGACATCTGAGGAATATAACAGGGAGCTTTATCAGCCCAGGGAGCCCCGACTGAATTATTGGGGCTATCAGGAGGGATATTACTATGCCCCCAAAAGTGGTTATGCCGCCTCGGCAGATGCTGCCACAGAACTCAGGGAACTGGTGAAAGCGCTGCATGCCAGGGGGATGGAATTGATTCTGCAATTTTATTTCCCGGACCATATATCTACGGACGAGATATTGGACGTGCTTCGGTATTGGATTTGGGCCTATCATGTAGACGGTTTTCACCTGATGGGGGGGAATCTGCAGGTCATGGCGATTGCGTCGGACCCGGCTCTCAGCGATTGCAAACTTTGGTATTATGATTTTCCCACAGAGCAAATCTACGGTTATCAAAAGATACCGGCCTATCGGAACCTGGCCGTCTATAATGACGGCTTTCAGCAGGAAATGAGACGGTTTTTGAAAGGGGATGAGGGCATGCTGCAGGGAGTGGCCCAAAGGATGCGCTGCAATCCCCTGCAGAAGGGCATAATCAATTATTTCTCGGATTATGCGGGCTTTACCATGATGGATCTGGTGTCCTATGACAGGAAGCACAATGAGGAGAACGGAGAGGACAACAGGGACGGCAGTGACTGTAACTTCAGTTGGAACTGCGGCGCGGAAGGGCCTTCCCGTAAAAAGCAGGTGACGGCGCTGCGGATGAAACAACTGCGAAACGCTTTTACTCTGCTGATGCTGTCCCAGGGGACCCCTTATATTTTCATGGGAGATGAGTTTGGGCGTACCCAAAAGGGCAACAATAATCCCTATTGTCAGGACAACGGTGTGACTTGGGTAAATTGGAGAGATTTGGAGAGAAGGAGGGTGCTGCACGATTATGTACAGGGATTGATCCGTCTGCGCAGGCGGTATGGCATCTTTCACCTGGAGCGGGAATGCCGATTGATGGACTACCGTTCTTGCGGAAGCCCGGATCTATCCTATCATGGTACGGAAGCCTGGAGACCTGCCTGGGAGCCTTACAATAGGCACATAGGCCTTATGCTCAACGGCGCTTATGGCGGAGAGGGGCAGGAGGATTGCTGGTATATTGCGGTGAATATGCACTGGGAAGGCCATGATTTCGCGCTGCCCAGATTGCCTAAGGGGCAGGTGTGGAGGAAGGTATTGGATACGGAAGAGGGAGAACAGGCAGAAGAAAAGGAGCCGTTAGACAGAAAAAGAGTGCAGGCTGCCGGGGAAGGGCAGACTGTGGGGACGAGCCCCAGGAGCATTACCCTGTATCAGAGCGTGCGCCTGTGAGGGCGGGCCGGTATGGAGCAGGATGGAAAAACGGACGGGCGGCCCAGTCACAAAGGCGCCTTTGCAGCATAGGATAGAGTAACAAACATGGATAGGAAGCATAGCGTATGAATTGTCTGATTATCCTTTTGCTGCTGGCCTGCGGCGGTGGTCAGTGCGGTCGCGGCTGCGGTTGTAACTGTGGCTGCGGATGTGCCAGAGGCGGCAATATGTGCTGTCGTGAGGACAGAGACTGCGGTGACATGTGCTGCCGGAGGGACCGCGACAATGACTGTCCCTGCATGGGAGAGGGCCGTGGCCCGGTGAGATGTCATGATGATCATGATCATCATGACCACCACGATCATCATGATCATCACGACCACCATGACTGCAAGCAGGGCGGTCCCGCCGCTTGGAACAGTTTCCCCAGTATTTCCGGCGGGGATACCTGCGGCTGTGATGCGGATTAGATACTACAGGAATAAGATGAAAAAAGCGAGAGCCCGCCTTAAACGGTCGGGCTTTTGCCTTGTCTTTTGGGAGGTTTTGTGCTATAATTCGGATAAAGTTCTGTGACAGAAATGACTTGAGGAGGTATGTGGCTATGGCGAAGGACAAATATGTTGCGTATGTATCCACCTATACAATGGGGGATAGCCATGGTATCAGAGTTTATGATGTGGATATGGAAAAGGGGCGGTTCACGGAAAAGGATAAGGTGGAAATTACCAACTCTTCCTATGTGACAATCTCTCACAATGGGAAATGCCTGTATTCCATTACGGATTTTGGCGTGGAGGCATACACCATTATGAAGGACGGCAGCCTGGAACTGCTGAATTTTGCTCCCATCAACGGGATGAGAGGCTGTTATCTGTCCACGGACTACACGGACAAGTACCTCTTTGTTGCCGGTTACCATGACGGCAAACTGACCGTGTTGAAGATCGAGCAGGACGGCTCTATCGGCGGTATCACTGACGAAGTGTATCACAAGGGCATGGGCAGCCTGTCGGAACGGAATTTTCGTCCTCATATCAATTGTGCCCGAATGACTCATGACAATAAATATCTGCTGGTGGCGGACCAGGGAATGGACCATGTGAACGTATATGCTTTTAATCCGGGAAGCGGCAAACTGCGGATTGCCGATGTGATCCGCAGCGAAATGGAGGCAGCACCCAGGCATATAAAGATATCCCAGGACGGACGGTTTATCTATATAGTACATGAGTGGAAGTGCTGTGTGGACGTGTATTCCTATGAGGACAGGGAAGGCGTTCCCTATTTCGGTAAGATTCAGAGCATCTCCACTGTTAATGAGGACGCCACTCAGGGCAGTGCCGCCAGTGCGCTGAGTTTTTCCATGGATTATAATTACCTGATCAGTTCCAATGCGGGGGATAATTCGGTGATCCTGTATAATGTGAACAAGGAGGATGGCCTGTTGACCAAGAATTTCTGCCTGCCCATCAGCGGGGAATTTCCCAAGGACGCAGATATCTTCCCGAATAATAAGTTCGTTGTGTCCTTGAATCACGAGTCCAACACATTGACTTTCTTCAGAATCGATGTAAAGAACGGAACCATGACCATGAACGGGGCGCCCATGAAGCTGATGGCTCCCAATTCAATTATTTTTCATAAATTGACGTAAAGGTATATGAAAAGGGCCGGTTTTCTGCGGAAGGGAAACCGGCCCTTTGTGACGTCCGTGCAGATTATTCCCCCAAGGTTTCCGGTTTCCGATAGAAGGTCTCCAGGCTGTCCATGCGGCAGCAAAGGTTGGACAGCATGGCGTCCAAAAGGGTGATGGCGGTCATGCACTCCAGTACCACCACTGCCCTGGGGACAATGATGGGATCATGGCGCCCTTTGATCTGGAGGTTGATTTCCTGGCCGGATTGATTCACCGTCCGTTGAGGGGCGTAAATGGAGGGAGTGGGTTTTACATGGGCCCGGATCAGGATGTCGCCGCCGTCACTGATGCCGCCCAGAATGCCGCCGGCATGGTTGGTTGCCTTTGCCACCCGGCCTTGCTTTATACAAAAGGCATCGTTGTTCTCGCTGCCGTAACGGGTGGTTACGGCGGTTCCGTCGCCGATCTCCACTGCCTTTACCGCGCCGATGGACATGGCAGCCTGAGCCAGCAGGGCGTCCAGTTTACGAAAAACAGGGTCACCGATGCCGGCGGGAACCCCAACGGCCCGGCATTCCATCACTCCGCCCACAGAGTCCAGACGTTTTATGGCTTCCTCCAGATAGGACACTGCCCGGGCGTCTGCCTCCCGGTCCGGCATGGCGGTACGGGTCTCTTGGATGGCGGCGGCATCAAAGCGGGCAGGGTCCATGACGATGGGACCGATGGAGCGGGTGTAGGCGCGGACCCCAATGCCTAGATGTTCCAGGATCTTGCAGGCGATGGCTCCCGCTGCTACCCGGCCGGTGGTTTCCCTTCCCGAAGATCGACCGCCCCCCCGATAGTCCCGGAAGCCGTACTTCTGGTCAAAAGAATAGTCTGCATGTCCGGGGCGGTAGCAGGAGGCAATCTCGCCGTAATCTCTGGAGATCTGGGAGGTGTTGCGTACCAGCAGTGAGATGGGGGTTCCCGTGGTTCGTCCTTCAAATACGCCGGAGAGGATTTCCACCTGGTCCGCTTCTCTGCGGGAGGTGGTGATATTACTCTGTCCTGGCCTGCGCCGGTCCAGATAACGCTGAATGTCCTCCTCCTGTAAAGCCAGTCCGGCGGGACAGCCGTCCACCACCACTCCCAGGGCGGGCCCATGGGATTCTCCCCAGGTGGTGATGCGGAATATATTGCCAAAAGATGATCCTGCCATAGCATTTTCTCCTCGCTTTCTGTTTTGGGTTCCGGGGCATAGCCGGAACATTTTTTATAAGATTATATCGAATTTGAAAAAAAATAGCAACTTTGCGTAAAAAAAATGATGCGTTTTTGAAAAAGCTGTGATAATATTATTTTGAGAAAGTGCCGATGCCTGTATTTTATGCACATTGAACAGTAATTACTGCCGTATTTCCGGCAGCAGAAGCAGAGGAAACCCATGAAAACAACGATGGAGGAAGTAGTCAGATATTATCTGCTCAAAATGGGAAAGAAAGGACCGGTGCGCAGAAGAATTGCCATAATCGGTATGTATTTCTGTGTTTCTCTTTTCCATTTTGCGCATTACATAAGAGATAACAGAAAGCGGCTGGCCATGGTGATGATGTCGCTGGTGATTTTTATTGCCTATGCCAGTTTCTCTTTCCCGATTTTCCCGGACGGCGAGGAACATAAGCAGAACGAGCGTCTGACGGCGCTGATCAGCGATGAGTCAGTGTCGTTGGCGCCGGAGGCGGAGGTGGATCTGGAAGGTCTGGAAGACTGGGAGGAGGAATTGCTTTTTGAGGAGGACGAAGCGGCCCTGCTCCAGGAGGACGAGGAGGACCAGATCGTTCTGGAGGATATTTTGACTTACCGCAGGGAGCAGGAGGAGAGACAGGACGCAGTGCCGGAGTCTGTGGGAGAACAGGACAGGGAAGTCTTTTCCTTTTCCTCAGATGACTGGCGGCTTATTCTGGTAAACAAGCAACATCCAATCCCGGAGGACTATGACTTCACTCTGGCCACCATCAAGGGCAGCCAGCAGTGTGACGAGCGGATTATTGATGATCTGCTGGCCATGATGCAGGCGGCCAAGGAGGCCGGGTTCAACCTGCTGATCAAATCCCCCTATCGAAGCGATACCCGGCAGGAGTGGCTGTTCGCCAGAAAGATCAGATTGTATATGGGAAAGGGTATGTCCTACATGGACGCGTTCAAGTTGTCCAGCCAGGTGGTGATGGTGCCGGATTCCAGCGAGCATCAGATTGGTCTTTCCCTGGATATCGTCTGCGATACCTATGGCACGCTGACCCAGGGCTTTGGGGAGACAGGGGCTGGAATCTGGCTGGAGGAACACTGTGCGGAATTCGGCTTTATCGTGCGATATCCCAAGGGCAAGGAGTACATAACCAGTGTGGAGTATGAGCCATGGCATTTCCGCTATGTGGGAGTGGAGGCAGCCACGGTTATCATGGAGCAGGAGTTGACGTTGGAGGAGTTTCTGGAAGAGATAGATTGATTTCGTAAATGAGGAAAGGCGGATACATGTATCAGATATTAAAGAGGGAGGGCAGGGCCAAGCGGGGCCGTCTGTCCACCGTACACGGGGTGGTGGAGACACCGGTATTTATGAATGTGGGTACCGTGGCGGCCATTAAGGGCGCGGTGTCCACGGAGGACCTGGAGGACATCGGTACCCAGGTGGAGTTGTCCAACACCTATCACCTGCATGTGCGTCCAGGGGACAAAGTGGTGAGACAGCTGGGGGGGCTGCATCGCTTCATGTCCTGGAACAAGCCCATTCTTACGGACTCTGGCGGTTTTCAGGTGTTCTCTCTGGCAGGGCTGCGTAAGATTAAGGAAGAAGGGGTGCATTTCCGCTCTCATATAGACGGGCGCAGGATTTTTATGGGGCCGGAGGAGAGTATGCGGATCCAGTCCAACCTGGCCTCCACCATAGCCATGGCATTTGATGAGTGTGCCCCCAGTAAGGCAGACCGGGCTTATGTGCAGGCTTCTGTGGAGCGCACCACCCGGTGGCTGGAGCGCTGCAGAAAGGAAATGGGGCGGCTTAACAGCCTGGAGGACACTCTTAACAAAAAACAGATGCTCTTCGGCATCAACCAGGGGGCGGTCTATGAGGACATCCGGATTGAACATGCCAAGCGCATCCGGGAGTTGGAATTGGACGGTTACGCAGTGGGAGGGCTGGCGGTGGGTGAGACCCATCAGGAAATGTATCATATCCTGGAGGAAGTTGTACCATATTTGCCGGCGGACAAGCCCACCTATCTGATGGGAGTGGGAACCCCTGCCAATATCCTGGAGGGCGTGGAGAGGGGCGTGGACTTTTTTGACTGCGTTTATCCCAGCAGGAACGGGAGACATGGACATCTGTACACGAATCAGGGTAAGATCAACCTGTTTAACGCCAAGTACGAACTGGACGACAGGCCCGTTGAGGAGGGCTGCGGCTGCCCTGCCTGCAGGCGGTATTCCAGGGCGTATATCCGGCATCTGCTGAAGGCCGGAGAAATGTTGGGTATGCGTCTGTGCGTGCTGCACAACCTGTATTTTTACAATACCATGATGGCGGAGATCCGGGACGCGCTGGACCAGGGACGTTTTGCCGCTTACAAGAAGGAGAAGCTGGCGGGTATGGCAGCGCCTGAGAAGTGAGGATCATTAATTTTTTGTAAAATCGGTAAAAATACTTGTCTTGGGGACAAACATTGTGTATATTGTTATATTGAGTGCATTAAAAAATTGGAGGGAAATAGATATGGGCATATTATTGAGCGGTGAAGAGGCGGCAGCAACCCAGGCCGGGGGAACTATGGGAATCTTATCCATGGTGGTTATCTACGGCTTGTTTTTTCTGGCCATCTGGTTTTTCCTGTTTCGTCCTCAGAAGAAGGAGCAGAAGAAAATGCAGGCCATGTTGTCGGCGCTGGAGATAGGCGACAGCGTGTTGACTACCGCCGGTTTTTACGGGGTGGTGATCGACATTGCGGACGACACAGTGATCGTGGAGTTTGGCAGCAACAAGAACTGCCGTATTCCCATGCAGAAGTCAGCGATCAGCCGTGTGGAGAAGCCCACAGAGTAAGGTGGGGCAAAGGTCACGAGGCAGGGATGCCTCGTGATTTTCCTATATATGGAAAGATTCCAACATTTCTTTACAAGATATTGCGAAAAACACTTGCATTAATTTGAACATATAGTAAAATAGAAGTGATATGGAGTGAATGTGGGTACATATGTTTCTGACTGGGACAGGAGCAGCTAAGGCAGGATGATGGCACAGAAGGTTTATATCGTAGAGGGCAGGCAGTTTCGCACGGAAGCAGAATACCGCAGGGCCCTCAAGGACAAACAGGTAATAGATCGGCTGCGGGCGGAGGTGGACTTTCAGAACCGCAGTCAGCTCTCGCAGCTGGTCAAGGTATTGCAAGAGAAAAAGTACCCTTTCCTTACTCTGCTTGGGCAGGATTTCACGGAGGAAGCGGAAGATGCGTTGAGGCAGTTGTCCAAATCGCCTCCTCCCCGCGGAAAACGGGCCAGGCAGGCGGCCGGGAAAGCCGGGGCTTCCCGGGGAAAGGGGGTGGCCCGGGATCCGTCCGGTGAGACAGGAAGTAACGACCAGATGGAGAAGTTCGTGCAGGAGGAACTCCGGCGCCGGGAGAAAATCCGAAAGCGGCTGGCCCTGCTGTGCAGCGTGGTGGCAGTGGGATGTCTGGGATATTTTGGCATATACACCTACCAGGCTGCCCGGACGGAGGAGGAATTCTCCCGCATGGCTGCTTTCCGGGAAAGGGCGCATGAACTGCCTGTGCAGGAGGTCAGCCCCGTGATTCATTACACGGAGGAAGGGGAGCGGGTGATCCCCGAGGTTCTGGACGAATATAAAAATTTGTATAACAGTAATAAAAGACTTATCGGATGGCTGAAAATTGACGATACAAGAATAGATTACCCTGTGATGCAGACTACCAACAACGAGTATTTTCTGGACCACAATGTGAATCAGAAAAAGGACAGGAACGGAGCGCTGTTTCTGGATAAGGACTGCGATGTGTTAAAGCCCAGTACCAACCTGATTATCTACGGGCATCATATGCAGAGCGGCAATATGTTCGGAACGCTGGACAAATACAGCTCGGAGGAGTACTATAAAGAGCATCCCCTGATTCAGTTTGATTCCATTTACGAGAAGGGTACATATGAGGTTATGTATGTGTTCCGATCCAGGATCTACAACGAGGAAGACGTGGTTTTCAAGTATTACCAGTTCATAGACACCCTGAGCCAGCAGGAGTTTGACTCCAATATGCAGGAGATGGCGGCCATGTCCCTGTACGACACGGGGGTTACGGCCAGTTATGGGGATCGTCTGTTGACCCTGTCCACCTGCGATTACTATGTGGATAACGGGAGATTTGTAGTGGTGGCCAGGCGGGTGGAGGATTGACACCGCCGGTTTCAAGCAGGATATGACAATCTAAATAGACAGTCATTGGAAAGGAAATGGTTGTTAAGATGGCAAAAATGATGAAAAGCAGAAGATTAAGGAAGAGAGTGAGAAAGACTCTGGGAGCCTTGTTCCTGGCGTCCGCTATTGCGGTGGCGGCGATTCCGGTGGATGATTTACAGGCCAGCACGGGGACGAGTGGGAAACTGGGTGTGACGCTGACGGAAGCGGACAGCACGATCCCGAAGATTAAGACGGATGAGCATATCTATGCCACTGGTGACGGCGTGTATCAGTTTGCCTATGTGAACCCCACATCTGGCGCCGGCGGCAATAAGGTAGCGGTGATTCTGGGATATAACAGCAGCGGACACACTTTGCCCAACGGTAAACTTACGATTCCCGATACCGTGAACGTGTATGATAAATTTACCGATGTCCAGGGTTCCTCCGACGGCTATGTGGCTGTAGGTCAGCGGCTGAACTTTCTGTTCTGGAAGCATGTGGTACATGAGAAAGATCCTGCCACGGGTAAGCCGCTGTATGAACAGAAGACGGAGAGCCTTCCGCATTATAAGCTGCTGGACGGTACTAAGGTATTGAAGTCGGAGTATGATAAGAATCCGTCTGCATATGGAACAAGAGAAACGGAGAAAGTGCAGGCAACGATCAAGGATGAGAACGGTATTGACCAGCCCCAGTATGACGGCCAGGGGAATCCAATTATGGTGGATAAGACAGATCCCCAGGGGAATGTGGTTTATGTAGTGGTCAATGAGGATGTGACCAGCGACGATTTGGATAAACCCATTACCCGCACGGAGTTTTTGCCTTGCTACTATGATACCAAGAATACGGAAGTTGGCTGGGGATCATTGGATTTTGATGAATTCTATACAAGGATAGATGATACGAAGTATGATAAGTCCGATGTCTCGAATTTTAAACTGACAACAGATTCGCTGGATCAGTGGATCACCAATGTTGCGGTAGAATACATTGGGAACCAGGCGCTGCACATTGATGAGGTGACTAAGAAGATTACCGTGAGCGACTGGATCACCGCAGCGGATGTGGAGGCCGGCAAGGTAAAGGGGGTTTTCCAGGGACAGGGAAATATTGTAGACCTGGTGGTGGGGCCTAACCTCAAAGGTATCGGTGATTATGCTTTCTGCTCTTGTACGGGTTTAATGAGCATTACTCTGGGCAATGGCCTGGAGATCATTGGCAACCATGCCTTTGACAGCTGTCTGAATATCAAGCAGATCATAGTAGACCCCAACTGTAATATGCGCAGGATTGGGGATCATGCGTTCTACAACTGCCAGAGCCTGGCGGCATTTCAAATGCCCACGCCGGTGGAGGCCATTGGTGACGGCGCTTTTGAAAACTGCCAGAAATTGGCTACCATTGAATTGTATAGCCCGGACAGGGTTACGGCTTTGAATACGATCGGTGATCACGCCTTTAAAAATTGTATCAGCCTGACCAGTCTGGTCATTCCCAACAATGTGACGGGCAACAGCAATTACGATGGCGGTAAGCCGGGAGATAAGTTGAAGCTCAGTATGGTGCAGGGATGCAAGAATCTGCAGACTATTAAGGTAATAAATGAGAATGCGGATTTTACTGCAGACGGCGCTTATGATTTTGAAGCGTTTAAGGCGGAGATGCCGGAGACTTTTTACTTTGAAGGTGTCAACACAGCCACATCAAGCAATGTGGCACGGCTGGATACGCTTCATCGCACGGCCAACGACAATAGCATTGCGTTCAAGTATCTGGATCAGAATGTGTATGAGATTGTCAAGCCGGATCCGGACAATCCCGATAAGAAAGCGATCTTCAGAGTCAATTCCAATAATGAATTGATTTACTGCTATATAGAAAATGGCATGGAAAATATTATCCTGCCGTCCACCATTGGTCCGTACAGAATTACAACCATCAGTTCCACCAGTTTTCAGCATAACTGCTTCCTGAAAAAGATAACAATTCCGTCTTCTGTACTGACCATTGCAGACGGTGCTTTTCTGGGATGTCATAAGCTGACGGATGTGATTTTTGAAAGTCCGGTGCAGTGTAAGATCGGTGCCAATGCCTTTAAGACCCAGGAGGCCGCAGTTCATCAGGCCGGGTGCAACGGCAGTCTGCTGACGGGAAAAGATTTAAAACTTACCTTCACAGGGGATATTTCCTATGCCAGCGGTCCCTTTGATTATGCAATGAATCCGTCCAACAACATTAATATTGGCAGTCAGGAGCGCACATATATCACGTATTACAGTGGCTGGCCTACCAATCTTACCGTGAAGTATAATGAGGATACAGATAAGAACGAGTTGATTGATTACCCGATCTTTGAGAATCTGGATCAGAATACCTGGTTAGATCAGTTTCCTTATATGACTGACGAAATGAAGGAGGCGGCAAAGAACGCAAAAGCGAATTTTGGCAGTTCTGCCGATTTGACAGACTATGAGAGGGAGATTATCAACTCCGCGCTGAATATCCAGCTGCCCCAGGGTATTGAGTCTGTCAAGAAAGACTTGTTTATAGAGAATGAGAGCAAAGAAACCAAAAATGGTCTCGAGAAGACCATTACAACTAACGGTATCAAGGAGATTTTACCGGAGACATTCAAGGGCTGTTTAAACTTGAAGGAACTGTATATTTTCGGAGACACTTCTACGATTGGTGATTATGCTTTCAGAGACTGTGTGAATCTGGAGAAGGTTGAAATATCGGCCAATGTGAATGCCATGGGCGTTAGGCCGTTTGCCGGCTGTCCGAATGTGAGTTATGTCAGTTTTCAGGACGGACCCAATTTCCGCTGTGAGGAATCCATTATTTATGGCCTGAACGGCGGAGAAAAAGGAATGTTGATTGAATGTCTGGAATCCAGAGGCGTCAAGAGCGGTTCTACTTCCGTTAAAGCAGGAGAACTGGCAGGGGTTACAGGGATTGCCAAGGAAGCTTTCTATGACTGTTCCGGAATAGGTATTGTGGATTTGAGAGAGTCAGCCATTGATAAAGTACCGGAGTATTCATTTGCGGCCAGCGAGATGGCAAAGAGTAATATGTTTGCCGTGTATCTGCCCAAGACCTGTAAGCAGATCCAGAAGAATGCGTTTAAGAACAGTGCCGTCAGTTCGTTGGAAATTCCCGGCAGTGTCAGCTATATTGATTTGGATGCTTTTAATACAGATAAGAACAGTCCTCATACGGAAACAGAGGAGGACGATGGAATTGCCAGAGAGAAGTATAAGACGATTGAATTCTACTGTGAGCCTGACAGCGCAGCCAATATTTATGCGAGCAACCATGGGAATATCAATATCAGCGACAAGCCTATAGAATTGGAGTTCAAAGTGTCATTTGGCGTATTGAATCCCATCAGCGGTGAACAACAGCTTCTGGAAACCCAGACTGTAAAAGGAGGAGAAGATGCAGTTCCTCCTACGCCTCCCGAATTTGAAGGCTATACTTTTCTGGGATGGTTCCCTGATTACCGCGGTGTTTCCCGAGATTTGGATTGCTTAGGCTCTTATAAGGCAAATAATCCGGAAGATTCCAAACTGACAGTTACCTTTATGGATGAGGATGGCGTGACGGTATTGGGAACGGATCGTGTATTCCCCGGACAGGATGCAAAGCCTCCCGTGGTTCCGGAAAAGCCCGGAAAGCGTTTTGTTGGTTGGGCGCCTCCTTGCACTAATATTGAGAAGGACACTATTTGTATCGCGAAATATGACAAGGTAGATACAGATGAGAATAAGTTTACCGTTAATTTTTATGTCACGGGTGATGACGGTAAGGATGTGCTTATTTCTTCCCAGCGCATAGCGCCTGGGGAAAAGGCAACGGAACCCAGGGTACCGGAACGGAGCGGCTGGAGATTTACCGGTTGGAAACCGGATGTTACGGAGATTACCAAGGATACGGACACTTATGCCCAGTATGTACCGGTAGGGCCCGGCTGGCCTACGCCTACGCCTGACCCGAACGCAACGCCGAATCCCAATGCAACGCCGACTCCCGTGCCGGGAGCAACGGCAACACCGAACCCCAATGCGACGGCATCTCCGTCCCCGTCTCCTGTGCCCGGTATCTTCACACTTACCGTCAGGAACGGTTCCGGTTCCGGCAGTTATGTGGTGGGCGCCCAGGTTATTGTAATTGCGGATAATCCCAGCAACAATTCGGAATTCAGTGGCTGGACGGTGGAGCCTTCAACAGCGGTGGTGGCCAGCAAGTCCTCAATGGGAACCGTGTTGATTATGCCGGCATCCAATGTAACTATGACGGCAAACTATAAGTCCAAGACCAATACTGGTAATACGGGAACCGTTACCCGGCCCGGCGGCAGCACAGGCAATGGTACCGGAACGGGCAATGGCAGCGGTTCTTCCACAGGCAGCAGCAATGGCACTACTGTTGTAATCAATAAGAATGGCCTTTCCAACACAGGGGTAGTTTCCGTGACGGTAAACGGCTCTTCGGATAATTTCGTTGTAAAGATTTCGGAAGATGCCAATGCCACGGAGGCAGCGCTGAAAGCTCTGATGAATGAGTATGGAGATTTGACAAATATTTCCTACTTCCCTATGGATATCAGTCTTTATGATTCTACGGGGACCAATAAGATCACGGATACCACGGGCCTGGCAGTGGATATTACTCTGCCTATTCCGGATTCCCTGATCCCTTATGCGGGTAACAACAAGGTTGCAAGCGTGGTGGATGGCAGACTGGAGAAGCTGACACCCAAATTTACCACCATATCCGGCGTGCCCTGCATCAGTTTTACGGCCACACATTTTTCACCCTATGTGATTTATGTGGACACCAAGGATTTGTCAGCGGGAACGATTCAGGACAGCACCCCCAAGACAGGCGACGGAATTCATCCCAAGTGGTTCCTGGCCATGGGCTTGGCATGTATTTCCTTCATCTTGTTCATCAAGAAAGAGAAGAATGGAGTGCCGGTGAAAGCAGCGGCGGCAAGATAAAGAGGATACTATGAAAATTAAATGGAATGTGATAGGGATTATGCTTATTATAACGGCGGTCCTGATCATGCAGATTCCTGTACCGGAGGCGGATGCATCGTCATTCGCTTCCGATTTTAAAATGGACGGAACTACGCTGATCAGTTATACAGGCACGGCAACCGACGTGTCTGTTCCGTCTGATGTAAAAGTGATCGGTGAAGGTGCTTTTCAGAACAATACTACCATTACCAGAGTGACAATCCCGGAGAATGTGGAAAAAATAGAACCCTACGCTTTCTGGGGATGCAGTCAACTGGAAAAGGTGTTGCTGGGAGAGGGGCTTGGCGAGGTGGGAGATTACGTTTTTGCCAACTGTCCGGAACTTGAGTCGGTCTATTTCCCGGACAATATCGCTCGGATCGGCATTATGGCTTTTGCGGACTGTGCCTCCCTCCGGACTGTCAAAATTCCCTATACCGTGCGTTCCGTACATGATACGGCTTTTGACGGCTGTTATCGGTTGGAAATCGAATATGATATTGGCACGGAGGGAGAACGTTTTGCCCTGTATTTTTCGGAGAAACGGAAGGAAATGCCGGAATACGAGGATATTGAAGATTATGGGGAGACGGTTACACCACCTGTTCAGCCCCCTTCGGAAGGGGAATTGCCCGCGCCGCAGCCCGGAAATTCAGACAATGTTTCCGGCAGTTTCCTGGAGAATTTGGTCAATGGTATTTCTGATATTTTCGGCGGTTCTGATCAACCGGTTACAGATATTCCGGGCAGGGAATTGGGCACTTCCACAGTGGTGGGCAATATGGCGGTGGTGTTTATGGATAATACCCAGCCCCAGGTATCAAGCGGGGGAGGTTCGGTGTCTGAAAGCCGGGAGGCTCAGTCCATGCGGGAATACACCACGGAAAAGGCTAAGGGAACTGTGAAATACACACTGGTGGACGGCAGTGTACTGGCAGATCGGGCTTACTATGGTTATCAGAATCTGGGGAGTCTGGCGCTGCCGGAAGGCCTGGAGGAGATCGGAGAGTTTTCCTTCGCCAGAAGCAGTTTGCAGGAGGTGGTTATACCGGAGGGGGTGACCAGCATTGGCTATGGCGCCTTTTATCATTGCGACCGGCTGGGACAGGTGCAGCTGCCAGGCACAATCACCCATATAGCCCCCAAGGCCTTTGATCATACCGGCTGGGTAAATCTGTTTTTTGAGCAGGGAGCCGGGGACTATCTGGTGGCCGGGGACGGTATATTGCTGGCCTATAAGGGAAAGGAAGCGCAGGTCCGCATTCCTGAAGGAATACGGCAGATCGGCCCCGAAGTATTTCAGGGTCATACGGAAATTACTTCGCTGACCCTGCCGGATTCATTGGAGATCATCGGGGAAGCGGCCTTTGCGGACTGCGATAATCTCAGACAGGTGTCGGGCATGTCCGGAGTGCGGATTATCCGTGACAGGGCTTTTTACCACTGTCCCCTGGAGTGGGTGGTATTGCCGGCCTCAGTAGAAAGTGTGGGACTGGGGGCTTTTGCCCGACAGGATGTGGGGGGCGTGGTCCTGCTGCAGGGGCAGGTTCCCGCAGCAGGCCGGGAACTTTCCGCAGACAGGCGGTCTAACGAGGGCTACCGTATCAATGCGTTTGACAATGTGGAATATGTGTTGGCGTACAATCATCTCATGGGTCAGGAGCTGGAAGGCACGGTTCTGGACAGCGGACAGACGGTATACAACGGGGTCATGGGACATCTGGAAGGCAATGTGCTGGTAGCGGACGCCGCCTATCTGTCTGTGGCGGAGGTACAGGGCAGATCCTGGAGCGGAACGGTTCGGATTGACGGGCAAAGTTACACGCTGCAGGGAATGGATCAGATAAGTTATTCCATACCCAAATGGCAGGTTTCCTCAAGCGGGGATTTGACAGTAGCAGGGGATATGGAACTTCAGGCCCAGCTTTCTCCCCAGGGTGAGGGGGATTTACTGCAGGTTCGGAAGCTGGCCGGCATCGGGGAAGCGCCGGAACTGGATGCCGCCTACAGGCGGATTTATCAGCAGGGGCTGCCTCTGGATACTTTGTGCTATACCCTCAGTCTCTACGAGGGCAGCAGCGGAGGAAGGATTGTCCGCCTGGGCAGGCAGGCCTTGGAAGTTACGATGCCTCTGCCGGAGCAGCTGCAGAATCAGGATTTACGGTTGGTAACATTGGACCGCAATGGGCAGTTGGAATATCTTCCCGTTGCCACAGACGGTGAGCAGATCAGATTTTCTACGGATTATCTGTCGGTATACGGTATTTATGGAAGCGGAAGTTTGTATGCTCAGGGGGATGTGGTGGATGGCCGGGCGGTGATCACCGGTTACGGCAGGAGAGACGCTTCTCCGGATACAGGAGACCCTGTCCATCCCAAATGGATACTGGGCACAGGCCTGTTGGCCTTGGGGTTGGCAATGATCTTATTACAGCGTAAGAAGAGGACGGCGTGACTTTGGTCACGCCGTTATTTTATGCCATTCTTCCGATTCGTTTATAATAACAATACGCACTGCGCGGCATATCTTATAGATGGGTGGCGACAGCTGCCCGGCAGAAGAAGCGGATTGGGGGAAAAACGGAAATGCAACGCGTCAGAGGACAGATCGGAGCGGAGAAGATCGATTTAAAATCCTGGCAGAGATATGGCGTCACAGTGGCGGTGCTGGATACAGGCATGGCCGTGCATCCGGACCTGGAGGGGCGTTTGGATGCTTTTTTTGATTTTGTCCGGGGAAAGGGCAGAGAAGCGGCCTGTTATGACGACAACGGTCACGGAACCCATGTGTGCGGCATCCTGTGCGGCAGCGGCAGGATGTCTGACGGCAGATACAGGGGGATCGCGCCAGACAGCCGCCTGGTGGTATGCAAGGTGTTGGACCATCAGGGAGACGGCAGCATGGAACACATGCTGCAGGGGCTTCTGTTCGTAGAGAGGAATTACAGGAGGTATGATATCAGGGTGGTGAATATCTCGGTGGGGATCGGCCAGCTTCGGGATCGGGAGAAGGTTTCCGCGCTGGCTGAAGCGGTGCAGCGGCTGTGGAAGCTGGGACTGGTGGTGGTCTGCGCGGCGGGCAACAAAGGGCCGGGAGAGAACACGCTCTCTGCCATCGGTACCGGGGAAAGGGTAATTATGGTGGGTTGTCACGACGGAAGCTATCGGCGGGGAGATCCCGGCAGCTGCAGTCTGTACTCCGGACGGGGACAGGAGGGAAGCCGCATCCGCAAGCCGGACCTGGTGGCGCCGGGAACGGATATCATGTCCTGTAATGCCTACTGGCAGAAGGGAAGACGTCCGGAATACTATACGGTCAAGAGCGGAACATCCATGGCAACCCCCATTGTAACGGGATGTGCTGCCCTGCTGTTACAAAAAGAGCCCTATCTGTCCAATGACCGGGTGCGTGAACGACTGATCTATTCGGCCCGGGATCTGGGGGCTCCCTGGAATCAGCAGGGGTGGGGCATGGTGAATCTGAGCGGTCTGCTGGAAGGCTTCGGGGAAAGCAGATAGGGAGCAAAAGCAAAAAAAGCATTGACATTCACGGTATAATTGTATACTCTTATACAAGAGGTGTATATGAAAGTCCCGGCCAGAATCATCTGCGGAGGTATGTCTGAATCGCATGAGACAGTGGGCCGGGAGGACGAATCTCATGTGCCGGAGGAAATGTACACATAGGAACGGGCAAACTGCCGAACTGAGCCGCGTTCTGAAAGTTTTGCGCCCAGGCACATGTACATATGCGCACGGAAAAACTGCGGAGTAGACAGCCTCCCCGCGCCCGGGGAGAGACTTCGCGGCATTTGTAGCAGGAGGAGAGATCATGAGAGACAACGAAGCCTTCCAGAGTCGGCCGGTGACCATGAACCAGCACAATAATCTGCTGGAAATTGAAGAGCATATGTATATATTGGACGATGTGGAGAAGCCCAATGTATTCCGTAATATGTTCCCCTATTCGGAGATTCCCAAGATACCGTTTAATGACAGAATCGTGCCCCATAATATGCCCAGGGAAATCTGGATCACAGACACCACTTTCCGGGATGGCCAGCAGTCCAGGGCTCCCTACACCACGGAGCAGATTGTGACCATCTATGACTATCTGCATCAATTGGGCGGTCCAAACGGCATGGTGCGTGCCAGTGAGTTCTTTCTGTACAGCAAGAAGGACAGGGATGCGGTCTATAAATGTATGGAGAGAGGGTATCAGTTCCCGGAGGTCACAAGCTGGATCCGGGCCAGCAAGGAGGATTTTAAGCTGGTAAAGGAGATCGGCATGAAGGAGACCGGGATTCTGGTGTCCTGCTCGGACTACCATATCTTCCTGAAGCTGAAGATGACCAGAAGACAGGCCATGGATCATTATCTCAGCGTGATCCGGGACTGCCTGGAGGAGGGGATCAGCCCCAGATGTCATCTGGAAGATATCACCAGGGCGGATATCTACGGCTATGTGGTGCCTTTCTGCCTGGAACTGATGAAACTGATGAAGGAATATCAGATTCCCATCAAGGTCAGGGCCTGCGATACCATGGGATATGGCGTCAACTATCCCGGCGCCGTGATACCCAGGAGCGTGCAGGGCATCATCTATGCCATACATACCCATGCAGGAGTGCCTCATGAACTGATTGAGTGGCATGGACACAATGATTTTTACAAGGCGGTGGCCAATTCTACCACGGCCTGGCTTTACGGCTGCTCCGGCATCAACACTTCCCTGTTCGGCATCGGAGAGAGGACAGGCAATACACCGCTGGAGGCCATGGTGTTTGAGTATGCACAGCTGAAGGGCGATTTGAACGGCATGGACACTACGGTGATTACGGAACTGGCAGAATATTATGAGAAGGAAATTGGCTATCAGATTCCTCCCAGAACTCCTTTTGTAGGCAAGAATTTCAATGTGACCAGGGCTGGCATCCATGCGGACGGGCTGCTGAAAAATGAGGAGATATACAATATCTTTGACACGGAAAAATTCCTGAACAGGCCCGTGCTGTGCGCAATCTCCAACACATCCGGTCTGGCGGGCATTGCCCATTGGATCAATACCTATTATAAACTCAGGGAGGACCGGCAGGTGGAGAAGAATTCCCCTTTGGTCAGAGAGATCAAGGCCTGGGTGGATCAGGAATACGCAGGGGGCCGGGTGACGGTGCTGACGGACGAAGAGATCGTGGCTTGCCTGGAGCGGATCTGCGGGGAAAAAGGTTATACCATTGGAGGCGGAGATGAGCAGTCATTATGATGTGAAGCAGGAAGTTACGGACAAGTACTCCCTGCGGGGCAGAGTATTCCACAAACTCAGGGAAGATATTCTGAGCGGTAAATACGAGGAGAATGAGGAACTGAAGGAAGTGGCCATCGGTGAGGAACTGGGCGTCAGCCGCACTCCGGTCCGGGAGGCTTTCCGGCAGTTGGAACTGGAGGGGCTGATCCAGATTATTCCCAATAAGGGGGCTTATGTGACCGGCATTACGGAAAAGGATGTAAAGGATATTTATATGATCCGTTCTCTGCTGGAAGGGCTCTGCGCCCGGTGGGCCACGGAACATATTACCCGGGAACAAATGGAGGAGATGGAGGAGAATATCTACCTGTCCAAGTTCCATGCCCAGAAGGGCCATCTGGATCAACTGGCGGAACTGGACAACCGGTTCCATGATATCATGTATGAGGCCTGCAACAGCAAGATCCTGGAGCATCAGCTGAAGGATTTCCATCAGTATGTGCTGCGGGTGCGGAGAAAGACCCTGGCCAGCAAGAACCGAGGCCCCAAGTCCAACGAAGAGCACGAGGAGATTCTGCAGGCCATCAAGGCGGGAGACGGGGAGAGGGCCGAGCAGTTGGCCAACCGTCATATGATCAACGCCTATGACAATATGGTGAAGAACGGCCTGCACGAAGCGTACCACGACAGAAAACCAGGGTGAAAAAGCATACATTATATAAAGAAAGAGAGGCTGCAAAATGGAAAGAATCAAAATGACTACCCCGCTGGTAGAGATGGACGGGGACGAGATGACCCGTGTTATGTGGCAGATGATCAAGGACGAACTGATCCTGCCCTATGTGGATCTGAAGACGGAATACTATGACCTGGGGCTGGAACACCGGAATGAAACGGACGACCAGGTGACGGTGGACTCCGCCAATGCCACGCTGAAATACGGCGTTGCGGTGAAATGCGCCACCATTACGCCAAACGCGGCCAGAATGACGGAGTACAATCTGAAAGAGATGTGGAAAAGCCCCAACGGCACCATCCGTGCCATATTGGACGGTACCGTGTTCCGCGCCCCCATCCTGATCAACAATATTGTCCCTTACGTGAATAAGTGGAATAAGCCCATTACCATTGCCAGACATGCCTACGGGGACGTGTATAAGAATACCGAGATTAAAGTGCCCGGTCCCGGCAGGGCGGAACTGGTGTTTACCGGGGAGGACGGAAGGGAGATCCGGGAGACCATTCATGAATTCACGGGCCCTGGCATCCTGCAGGGCATTCACAACACGGAAAAGTCCATATCCAGTTTTGCCAGGGCATGTTTAAACTATGCCCTGGACAGCAGGCAGGATTTGTGGTTTGCCACCAAGGATACCATCTCCAAGAAGTACGACCATACTTTCAAGGATATTTTTCAGGAAATCTATGACCAGGAGTATGCGGCGAAATTCAAGGAATTGGGAATCCAGTATTTTTACACCCTGATCGACGATGCGGTGGCAAGGGTGATCCGTTCCGAGGGCGGCTTTATCTGGGCCTGCAAGAATTATGACGGAGATGTGATGTCGGATATGGTGGCCACGGCCTACGGCGATTTGTCCATGATGACCTCGGTGCTGGTATCTCCCAGCGGTGTCTATGAGTACGAGGCGGCCCACGGCACGGTGCAGCAGCATTATTACAAGCATTTGAAAGGGGAGGAGACATCCACCAACGGTATCGCCACCATCTTTGCCTGGACCGGCGCTTTGAGAAAGAGAGGCGAACTGGACCATATTCCCCAGCTTGTAGCTTTCAGCGAAAAGCTGGAGAAAGCCTGTGTCAAGACTGTGGAGGACGGCAAGATGACCCGGTCTCTGGCTTCCATCTCCACCTGTGAGAACCCTGTGGTGCTGAACTGCCTGGACTTTATCAAAGCCATCCGGGAGACCCTGGACGGTCTGCTGTAAATATTGTCCCGATACCCGCTCCGGATGGGAGAATTGCCCGTCTGGAGCATTGTTTTTGGGATTTCTCCCCAATTCATTGACATATATTTAACAGTCAGATATAATAAATACAGTTAGATTTGCACTTTGGAGGATATGATGGAAGAGAAGGAAATATCCCAGGCGGTCATCGGGCGTCTGCCCAGGTATCTGCGGTACCTTGGAGATCTGAAGGATGAGGGCCTGGAAAGGGTTTCCTCCCAGGAACTCAGCGAACGGATGAAGGTGACGGCCTCGCAGATCCGTCAGGATCTGAACAATTTCGGCGGTTTCGGGCAGCAGGGCTATGGGTACAATGTGGAATACCTGTATCAGGAGATCAGCAGGATACTGGGGCTGGATCGGACGCATCGCTTTATCATTATAGGAGCGGGAAATTTGGGGCAGGCGCTGGGCGGTTATCTGAATTTTGAGCGGAGAGGTTTCATTTTCTGCGGAATTTTTGACCAAAACCCTTCTTTGGCGGGCAGGGAGGTCCGGGGAATCCGGGTGCAGCCCATGGAGGAGATGGAACAGTTTATCCGCGACAACGACGTGGACATAGCAGTGCTGGCGATCCCCAAGACCAGCGCGGTGGAGGTGGCCGAACGCCTGGTACAGAACGGTATCAAAGCCATTTGGAATTTTGCCCATGTGGATCTGAATGTTCCGGAAGGGATACAGGTGGAGAGTGTACACCTGTCCGACAGCCTGATGAAACTGTCCTACAATATTAACAGATATCTTCAGGAAAACGGGCATTAGGGACTAGCGAAAGGACGGATGCGTGGTGGGAGACAAGTCAGATATATACGAGCAGGCACTGGCGGGGAAAAGAGTGCCGGTACTGACGCTGGATAACAACTGGTACAAGTTGTTCACGGACCTGGCTGAATTGCCCAGGATACAGGAGAAGGAAAAGCAGCTCAACGAACTGGTGCAGCGTCAGGGCCAGTTGAACGTGGACTCCAAAAACATTAAGAAGCTGAAAAAGAAATTGATGGATGAGATTGTGCCCATGGCCAACGAACTGGGACAGAAGTACAGTAAATCCCTGGAGAAAAAGCTGGATGAGCACAAACGGCTGATTGAGGAGTGCAACGAAAAGCTGGAGGAATATCAGGACGAATTGATGGATCTGCCCCGGCAGATCGAGCAGGTGAATCATGCCCTTATGCTGCTGACCATGAGTTATTGCTATGAGAGCATGCAGGAGAACACCCGGCAGATCGTGGAGATCGCTCAGTGGGTAAAAAACATTCGGATTGAGCTCAAGAAAAATCTGGTCCGCAAACAGGAGATGGAATATCAGAACCGGCAGATTTATTCCTATATGCACGATTTGTTCGGTGCGGAGGTGATTGATCTGTTTGACATGCAGTATGATCCCATGGCCGTCGGACAGAAGAAAGAGGACGGGAGCGGCAACGAGAAAAAATAGGGGGAGAGGGACTGTTGCGTTGTGACGGCCCTCTCGCTTTTTCGTGGCAACGAAAGTCTGCGGTCAACAGATTTCATCTGAGGAGGAAAGGCGTTATGAAATATGTGGTGGATGCCCGGGAGATGAAACATTATGAGGAGACTGTTATGGACATCCTGGGTATGCCGGCTTCTGTGCTGATGGAGCGGGCGGCTTTGGCGGTGGCGGAGGAGATCAGGGGATATGCCGCAGCCAGAAAGCTGCGGGCGGAGGATAAAAGTCTTCTGGTAGTGGCGGGAAGCGGCAATAACGGCGCAGACGGATTGGCCGTGGCCCGGATCCTGTCTCAGGAAGGCTGGCAGGTTACGGTGTATCCGGCAGGCTCCAGGGCACATTGTACCCGGGAATGGGAAAGGCAGTATAAAATTATGGGGTTTTATCCTGTCCGGGTGGTCAGTAACTGGCCCGTTGAGGAATATACTGTATTGGTGGATGCTCTTTTCGGTATAGGACTCTCCCGGCAGATACAGGGGGAGTATGGGGCAGTCATCCGGGAGATAAACCGCAGGGAGGGCTATAAGCTGTCCATTGATGTGCCCAGCGGCATCCACGCGTCCACGGGCAGGGTGATGGGGGAGGCCGTGCGTGCGGATCTGACCGTGACCTTCGGCTGGGCCAAGAAGGGCCTGCTTTTTTACCCCGGGGCGGAATACGCCGGAAGGCTGGCCGTGAAGGAAATCGGCATCAATCAGACCTGCTTTGAAGCGGCGGGGAATAAGCCTGGCATGTTCTACTATGAAGAGCCGGCGACAGCGCTTTTGCCCCCCAGACGGCCGGACGGGCACAAGGGGAGTTTTGGCAAAGTACTGCTGGCGGCCGGGTTTGAGCAGATGCCGGGGGCGGCGGTGCTGGCGGCCAGGGCGGCGTATCATGCCGGGGCCGGCATGGTAAAGGTAGTATGCCCGGAGGAGAATCGATGCATCCTGCAGACGGCGGTGCCGGAGGTATTGTGGGCCGGGCCGGAGGATTGGCGGCAGGTCTGCGATTGGGCGGATGTGGCCGCCATTGGGCCGGGGCTGGGCAGAAATGCCGTAGGAAAGGGGATTTTGACGGGGCTGCTGGCGGAGAGCCGTCTGCCGCTGGTGCTGGACGCGGACGCGCTGAACCTGATCGCCGGCGACATGAGTCTGCAGATTCTGGCCGCAGGGCAGGGCGAAGCGGGCAGAAGCATGATCCTGACTCCGCACGAGGGGGAATTATCCCGGCTCAGCGGCAAGACCATGGAACAGGTCCGGGAGGACCGGGAGCATGTGTCCAGGGCACTGGCCCGGGATCTTCATTGCATTCTGGTGTGCAAGGGAGCCAGAACCCTGGTGTGCAGGGAACAGGGGGAGATCTGCGTAAACCTTTCAGGGGACAACGGCATGGGGACCGCAGGCAGCGGCGATGTACTCACCGGTGTTATAGCGGCTCTGCTGGCCCAGGGGGCGGAGGCTTTTGAGGCGGCAAGCGTGGGAGTATATCTGCACGGGCTGGCTGGGGAGCGGGCTGCCCGGCGGTACGGCAGCCATGGCCTGACCGCCGGAAGGCTGGCGGAGGCCGTCGGGGAATATGCGGCACTCCAGGTACTTGAATAGAGAGGAAGAAAAAGTTATGGATAGCAGGGAGTGGGAATACAGCAGGGTATATGCGCAGATTGATCTGGACGCCATAGAGTCCAATTTGGAGCACATCGGTTTGCAGACGGGACCCCGGGCAAAGATTCTGGCCGTGGTAAAATGCGACGGCTACGGCCATGGCAGCGTGCCCATCGCCAGGGCCATAGAGAAAATGGAAGAAGTGGGGGGATTTGCCACCGCCACGGCGGAGGAGGCCATGGAACTGCGGCATGCGGGGATCGGAAAGCCTATTCTGGTGCTGGGTTACACTTTTCCCTATGCCTATGAAGAACTGATCCGCCAGGATGTGCGCATGACCATATTCCGGGAGGACACCCCGGGGCAGCTGGAGGCGGCTGCAAAGCGTGTGGGGAGAAAGGCCTATGTTCATGTGAAGGTGGATACGGGGATGGGAAGGATCGGGATACAGCCCCGGGAAGAAAACCTGGCTTTCCTGGAAAGGATCGCAGCTTCGGAATATATGGAACTGGAGGGAATCTTCACCCATTTCGCCAAGGCGGACGAGGCAGACATGGGATATACGGAGGGGCAGATGGAACGCTTCCGGCAGTTCGTGGACCGGGCGGAGGCACGGCTGGGGATGGGGATCCCCTGTCGCCACGCCTCCAACAGCGCGGGAATCCTGCGAATGAAAGAGGCTCATCTGGATCTGGTGCGGGCGGGGATAATTCTGTACGGCCTGTACCCCTCCGGGGAGATGGCCGGGGAGGCGGACTGGCTGCGGCCCGCCCTGTCCCTTCACAGCCATCTGGTCTATGTGAAGGAGGTGGAGCCGGGGCAAAGCATCAGTTACGGGGGCACTTTCATGGCGGAGCGGCGCATGCGGGTGGGAACCGTGCCTGTGGGGTACGGGGACGGCTATCCCAGAAGCCTGTCCGGGAAGGGCAGCGTACTGGTCCGGGGGAAGCGTGTTCCCATACTGGGCAGAGTGTGCATGGATCAGCTGATGGTGGATCTCTCCGATCTGCCCCAGGTATCGGAAGGGGAACCTGTGGTGCTGCTGGGCCGGGACGGCCGGGAGGAGATCACGGCCCAGGAACTGGGAGTGCTGTCAGGGCGGTTTAACTATGAACTGATGTGTGACTTAAGCCCCCGTGTCCCCCGGGTCTACCTTCGGGAAGGGCGTCTGCTGCAGTAAAATCCGGCCCGGGACAAAGTTTTGCCGCATCTGTATACCTTGAGAAGAAATGGAAATACTCAGAGTAAACAATAAATTCGAGAGGTATCAGGGAATGAGAAGAGGAGACATATTTTACGCGGACCTGCGGCCTGTGATAGGCTCGGAACAGGGAGGGATCCGTCCGGTGCTGATCATCCAGAACGATGTGGGCAACCGGCACAGCCCCACAGTGATCTGCGCTGCCATCACCTCCAAGATGAATAAGGCCAAACTGCCCACCCACATTGAACTGAGTGCGCTGGAGTACGACATGGACAAAGATTCCGTGATTCTGCTGGAACAGCTTCGCACGATAGACAAGAAGCGCCTCAAGACAAAAGTCTGCCACCTGGAGGGGGAAATCATGCGGAAAGTCAACAGGGCGCTGATGATCAGTCTGGAACTGGATACATAAAAAGAGACTGTTCCTTGACGAATAGAACTAATGATGGTATGATTAACAACATCTGACAGGACAAAGGAGTGATAGGAAAATGGACGACAGTGGGCCCACTGCCAGTATAATTTTTGTAGTTCTCGTATTGATTGATATGTTTTTCCACGGGTTCGGCGCGGCGGTAGAGCAGCTGAATCCCAAAGAGGTGGAGAAAAAGGCCAGGGAGGAGAAGGACCGACGATCCCAGCGATTGTTGAAGATCCTGGAGGACCCCACCCGGTATGTGAATTCCATGCAGCTGATCATCACCTTGAACAATGTGGTGATCGGAGGCGTGTATCTGGGAATCTGGCTGGGGGTGGTGAAGGATTTTCTGGAAGGTTTCGCGAAGAGGAACCTGGAAGAAATCGTGTCCGTTCCCCTGGCTGTGATCACCGCTGTTTCTGCGGTGGTTACCATGGTGTTTCTGCTGTACATACTGCTTACATTCGGTGTGCTTCTGCCCAAGAAAATTGCCAGGCGCCTGCCGGAACGCTGGGCTTATGCCAGCATCCATGTGGTGTATGTGGTGATGAAGCTGCTGACTCCTTTCACCGGGCTGGTGACGGTGTCCGCCAATCTGGTACTGCGTCTTTTCGGTGCCAGGAATGTGGGTGATGAAGCGGATGTGACCGAGGAAGAGATCATCAATATGGTGAACGAGGGGCATGAGCAGGGCATCATCCAGGCCAGCGAGGCGGAGATGATTTCCAATATCTTTGAGTTCGGAGATAAGGAAGCCCAGGACATCATGACCCATCGAAACAATATCGTGGCGCTGGACGGTTCCATGCTGCTCAAGGACGCTCTGGATTTTCTGGCGGAGGGCAAAAACAGCCGCTATCCGGTGTATGAGGAAAATATGGACCATATCGTGGGTATCCTTTATCTGAAGGACGCCATGCGTTACCATCATACGGAGGATAAGCAGTACTGCAGCATCGGACAGCTCTGTGACCTTCTGCGGGAGCCGGTGTATATCCCCCAGACCAGGAACATTGACGAATTGTTCCGCCAGATGCAGTCGGGCAAGCTGCAGATGGTGATTGTGGTGGATGAGTACGGCCAGACGGCAGGGCTGGTGACCATGGAGGATATTCTGGAAGAGATTGTGGGCAACATTCTGGACGAATACGACGAGGAGGAGGACTTCATCGAGGAGAAAGGGAAGGACGAGTATATCATCGAGGGAAAGACCCCTCTGGAGGATCTGGAAGAGTTATTCCATATCTCTTTCCACGAGGAAGACTTCGAGACGTTAAATGGTTTCCTGATTTCCAGAATGGACAAGATTCCGAGTGAGGACGAGGAGTTTGAGATCTCCGTGGACGGTTATCATTTCAAGGTTCTGTCCGTGGAAAACAAAATGATCCACAGTGTTCTGGTGACAAAGCTGCCGGAGGAGGATAATGAAGAGCAGGGCGGAGAAAAATCCGAAACGGGCGCTGCTGATATGGAGCAGTAAAGCCGGGCAGGGAACAGGGCAGGGCCGTAAAGGGCCGGCTGTATGACGGAGCGCAATAGACAATAGGAATACTATAGGAATAAGGAGAGAAAATATGTCAGGACATTCTAAATTTGCGAACATTAAGCATAAAAAGGAGAAGAACGACGCGGCAAAGGGTAAGATTTTCACCATTCTGGGACGGGAAATCGCTGTGGCGGTGAAGGAGGGCGGCCCGGATCCCAACAATAATTTCAAGCTGGCCACGGTGATTGCCAAGGCCAAGTCCAACAATATGCCCAACGATACCATTGAGAGGGGAATTAAGAAGGCAGCCGGGGACGTGGGCAATGTAAATTATGAGTACATTACGTATGAAGGCTATGGCCCCAACGGCATTGCCATCATCGTGGACACTCTCACGGACAACAAGAACCGTACCGCCGCCAATGTGAGGAGCGCTTTCACCAAGGGGCAGGGCAATATCGGTACTCCCGGCTGCGTGTCTTTCATGTTTGACAAGAAGGGGCAGATCATCATAGACCGGGAAGAGTGTGACATGGAGTTTGACGATCTGATGATGACGGCTCTGGATGCGGGAGCGGACGATATTGCGGAGGAGGAGGACAGCTTCGAGGTACTCACGGACCCGGATGCGCTGGAGACGGTGCGGCGGGGCCTGGAGGAGGCCGGTATCCCCATGGTAAGCGCGGAAGTCACCATGCTGCCTCAAAATTATGTGACCCTGACAGACGAAACCGCCGTCAAGAATCTCAACAGGATTCTGGATATCCTGGAAGATGACGACGATGTGCAGAATGTGTACCATAACTGGGACGAGTAGAGGAGGACATAGGATGGACAGACTGGCGATCGTAGTTCCATGTTATAACGAGGAGGAGGTGCTGAAGATCGCCTCCGAAGCGTTGCGGGGAGTGCTGGATGACCTGGTGGCCAGGGAGAAGGTGGCCCCGGAGAGTTTTATCCTGTTTGTCAACGATGGCAGCCGGGACAGGACCTGGGAACTGATCGAGGAGGAGCACAGGCTGTATCCCGGGCAGATCCGCGGGGTGAAGCTGGCGGGCAATGTGGGACACCAGTTTGCGCTGACGGCTGGACTTCTGACAGCCATGGAGCGCTGCGATGTGACAGTCTCCATCGATGCGGATCTGCAGGACGATGTGACCGTGATTGAGGAGATGATTGATAAGTTCCATGAGGGCAATGACATTGTGTACGGTGTCCGCAGGGAGCGAAAGACGGATACCTTTTTCAAGCGTACCACAGCTCAGGCATTTTATAAGCTGATGGCGCTGATGGGCGTGAAAACTGTATATAACCATGCGGACTTTCGTCTGATGTCCAGACGGGCGGTGGAACATTTTTCCCAGTATAAGGAGACCAACCTCTTTCTTCGGGGCATGATGCCGCTGATCGGCTATCAGACCGACAACGTCTACTATGACAGGAAAGAGCGGGTGGCGGGAGAGTCCAAGTACCCCCTGAAGAAGATGCTGGCACTGGCTTTCAACGGCATTTCTTCGTTCAGCGTGAAGCCCATCAGCATGATAACCGGGCTGGGGCTTTTCATTATCGTCTGCTCCGTTTTCGCGGCGATATATGCACTGATCTCCTATTTTACCGGCAGCGTGGTGCCGGGATGGACGTCTCTGATCCTGTCCATCTGGTTTCTGGGCGGCCTGCAGCTTATGGCTGTGGGCATGGTGGGCCAGTATATCGGCAAGATCTATATGGAGGTGAAGCAGCGCCCCAGATACAATATCGAAAAGATATTGGAGTGAGGGCTTCATGAAGGAGCGGGAGACGTAGGATGAGTTTCAAGAAAAATGCGGTGAGTTATGGAATTTGGGCGCTGTATCTGATGGGAATCGGTGTGGTGCTGTCCTTTATGGGGATGGTGGTGGGGCACCAGGATACGGGTGTGCCCTATATGGCCCTGCTCCTTGTGGCGCTGGCCTTCGGATCTCTTTTTCTGGTTTATTTCCTGGCCAAAAGGCTGGTGGACCGTGTGCAGATCAAGAAGATGACTTCCGACAGGGCTGCCTTGATAGAAGGAGTTTTGGCAGCGGCGCTTCTGGGGGTGGGAACCGTGCTGCGTCTGGTCATGACCGGCGGGGCGGGGGAGGAAGCCGCTTACTATGAAGTCGCCAAAGTGACGGAGGAGGGCATGCAGGCCCAGTTGGTGCAGGGCAGCGTCTATTACTATCTGTGCCTGTTGAACGGCTTATTCCGGGTGGTGGGCAACAAATGGATGGCAGGAATCTATCTGCAGCTTGTTTTGCAGATGCTGGGGATTATCATTGCCTATTTTGCCGTGCGGCGGTTGGCCGGCAGAGGGCCGGCCCTGGTGTCCCTGCTGTTTCTGACATTGGCCCCAGGCTCGGTCAGGGCCGGGGTGACCTATTCTCCCAAGATGTTGTATTTCTGTATATATGCGTTGATCCTGCTGATTATTGCTCAGTATCTGTGGAGGAGCACCCGGCCCGGTGGCCGGACTCTCACCTGGGTCCTGGCGGTGCTTTGCGGCGCGTTGGCGGGATTTGCAGGATATACGGATATTGTGGGCTTTACTTTGGCAATCCCGCTGTGCGGTCTGCCGGTGCTGAAGCGGGAACAAAGGGGCATGCTGCAATGGGTGGCCCAGTTTCTGGCTTCCATGCTGGCCATGGCAGGCGTCTTTTGCCTGCTGGTGCAGTTGGACAGTATTATGAGCGGCTCCACCTTTGGCAGAGTATTGCAGGCCTGGGGGGTCACATATTCGTTAAAAGGGGCGGACTACAGCTTTTTTTTCCAGGAAGGAGGCTATGAAACCTTCCTGTTGCTGGCACTGATGGCACTGGGGATTTTTACCTTTATGCGCAGAAAAAATGAGGAAAGGTTTTCTCCCTGGGTGGTTACGGTGCTGTCTGTGACCCTGATGCGGATGCTGGGCATTCTGACGCCCAATATGAATGGCAGTTACCAGATGTTCTTTGCCATGACGGGGCTGGCCGGGGTGGCGTTCTGCGAATTGTTTGTCCAGGAAGGCCGGGAGGCAGAAGAACCGGGTCTGCCGGAGGCGGTGGTGGAGGACTTGGACCAGGATATGCCGGAGCCTGTGGCTGCCGGACAGAAGGAAGGCCTTTCGGCCGGTGTCTGGCCCCCGGAGCGGCCCGTGGAAAGCTTGCCGGAGCAGCCTGCAAACGCAGTTCCTCAAGCGGGGGAGAGGGAAGAGATGACTGAAAAGAAGCGGGAGGAGCTCAGACAGATACAGCTGATAGAGAATCCTCTGCCGCTGCCGAAAAAGCATGTGAAAAAGGTAATGGATTTCCCCATCCAGCCAGAGGCTTCCCAAATGCATTATGACCTGGAAGTGGATCCCGGTGACAATTTTGATTTCTAATTCGTAAAACAGGGAAGAAAAACCCGAGAATGAAAACCGCATATCTGGTTACGATAAGAGGAGAACCGGGAAGGGTTCTTCTCTTTAAGTTATCCGAAGATTGGGGGATCATTATGAGCGACAAAGACAAACGCATCGGGGAAGAAGAGCATCGGGACGAACGGATCGAAAAAATCGGTCAGGTGACACTTAACCAGAACGCGGACCACAAAAATATCCACCTGTTGTCCATAATAGGTGAGATCGAGGGGCACGACAATCTGTCCGGCAACTCCAAGACTACGAAATACGAACATATCCTGCCTCAGCTGGCGGCCATCGAGGACAGCCAGGAGATCGACGGTGTGCTGGTGATCCTGAACACCATGGGCGGGGATGTGGAGGCAGGGCTGGCCATAGCGGAGATGCTGGCCTCCCTGAGCAAGCCCACCGTGTCCCTGGTGCTGGGGGGCAGTCACTCCATCGGCGTGCCCATCGCCGTCAGCACCAGGTATTCTTTCATCGTGCCCACGGGGACCATGGTGATCCATCCGGTGCGCATGAACGGCACGGTGATCGGCGTGCCCCAGACTTTTGACTATTTCAAGCAGATTCAGGACCGGATCACCGGATTCGTCTGTCATCACTGCGAGATTGGCCAGAAGCGTATGGAAGAACTGATGATGGAGACAGGTATGCTCACCAAGGATGTGGGAACCATACTGGTGGGACAGGAGGCTGTGAAAATGGGCATCATTAACGAGGTGGGGGGGATAGACAGGGCGGTAGCCAAACTTCATGAACTGATGCGGGAGCGGGACGCCGAAAATACCGAGACGGAGGAGAAGGCCGGAGAGGCGGCAAATTAAAGGATGACAATCGGGGCGGGAAATGGTATAATAATGTTTGTTTGTCCAGGGCCGGGTACACAGGCCCTGGCCCCCCGGGGAAAAGGAGTATGGTGAGATGGCAAATTCATCAGGCAGGAGGGCATCTTCAGCGGCAGGCAAGAGAGGCGGCAAAAAGTCGTCCGGCTCCGGCAGGAAGGGCAAAGCCCCTACATATGATTATGAGAAAGAAAATGAACTGTTCCACGAGATTGGCTTGATTATATTTTTCATCTTGATGGTAATTTTGTTTTTATGCAACTTCGGCATTATCGGTCCGGCCGGCGATCTGGTCAGCGGGGTCTTATTTGGTCTGTTCGGATTAACTTCCTATGCGGTGCCGGTGCTTTTATTTGTGGCCGTGTCCTTCTGGTATGCCAATTCCGGCAATCCCAATGCGCTGCGTAAGCTGATTGCAGGCGCCGTTCTGTTTCTGATGGTGGGCGTGGTCTGTGAATTGTTTGCCCAAAACAGCCTGTCTCTGGAAAAATATGATATGGCGCGGATTTATGATACAGCCCGGGGGGACAGGACCGGCGGCGGCGTCATCGGCGGCAGCCTGGCCTATCTGCTGCACCATTATCTGGAGACTATAGGGACGGTGTTGGTGGTACTGCTCTGCGGCGCGATCAGTTTCATCCTTATGACGGAAAAGTCTCTGATCAGCGGCATGAAAAACGGCGGTTTTCGGATGCTGGAGCGCACCAGGGAAGATTCCCAGCGCAGGAGAGAGTATGCGAGAGCGCGCAGAGAGGAACAGGAGGAGGAATATCTCAGCCGCCGGGAGCAGCGTCAGGAAGCGGACAGGCTGCGCCGGGAGGAACAGGAGCAGGCCAGGGCCAGACGGGAGGAGGAGCGCCGTCAGAGGGCAATGGAGAAGGAAAGCGGCAGAGCGCAGCGCCGGGAGGAGAAGGAGACGGAAAAGATTCTGCGGATGGACAGAAAGGTGTCCGGCGTGATTCTGGACACGGCCATCACCCGGGGAAGCGAAGAGCGCAGGCGTGACGATATCCATGAGATCATGTGGAATGAGGACGGGGAAGAGTACATACCTTCCGGGGAGGAGGGCGTTATGCCGGAACTGCCGGAGGAAGAGAAGCCTTTGGGCAGCGTTTTTGACTTTGACAATATCCGCATACGCAGTGCGCATCAGTTGACAATTGATGAGGCAGAGGAGGAACCGGAGCAGTTTTATTCTACCCTGGAGCCGGATCCCGTGGCGCCGGTGAACCCTTTCAACAGTCCTATCCGGCAGGAGGATTCTTCGGAGACGGAGAATCCGCCGAGAGCGGAAGAACTGCATGAGGCAGGCGGCCCTGTACAGGCAGGGGAGACTTTTGAGGGCCAGGACATCCGGGTACACAGGGAGGATGTGGAGGAGCCGTCCGGTCAGCGGGTCAGACCTGCGGCGCGCCTGGAGGAGTCCTCCAGCCGGGAAGGGAGGACCCAGCAGACGCAGGACATGGGGGCGGTGCAGGGGGCTGTTATTCCCAGGAAATATATGTTCCCGCCTGTATCTCTGCTGCAGAAGGGCAAGGGAGGAAATAAGGATACCACCCAGGAACTGAAACAGACGGCCATGCGCCTGCAGCAGACCCTGGAGAATTTTGGGGTCAGGGTCACCATCACCGATATCAGCCAGGGTCCCAGTGTGACCAGATATGAACTGCAGCCGGAACAGGGCGTTAAGGTCAGCAAGATCGTGGGACTTACCGATGATATCAAGCTGAACCTGGCAGCCACGGATATCCGCATCGAGGCGCCCATACCCGGCAAGGCGGCCATCGGCATTGAGGTGCCCAACAAGGAAAACATGGCGGTGGCGCTGCGGGATTTGCTGGAGAGCAAGGAGTTCAAAGATTTTTCCTCCAACCTGGCTTTTGCCGTGGGTAAGGATATCGGAGGACAGACGGTGGTGTCGGACATAGCCAAGATGCCCCATATGCTGATTGCGGGAGCCACCGGTTCCGGCAAGTCTGTGTGTATCAACACTTTGATTATGAGTATCCTGTATAAGGCTCACCCGGAGGAGGTGAAGCTGATTATGGTGGATCCCAAGGTGGTGGAACTCAGCGTATACAACGGTATTCCCCATCTGTTGATCCCGGTGGTGACGGATCCCAAGAAAGCCTCTGCCGCTCTGCATTGGGGGGTGGCGGAGATGACTGACCGCTATAAGAAATTTGCGGATTTCAACGTGCGTGACCTGAAGGGTTACAATAAGAAGGTGGAGGCTATGAGGGAAAGTGATCCCCAGGCCCCTGCCAAGATGCCCCAGATCGTCATTATTGTGGATGAGCTGGCGGATCTGATGATGGTATCCCCGGGGGAAGTGGAGGAGTCCATCTGCCGCCTGGCCCAGCTTGCCAGGGCGGCGGGCATCCACCTGATTATTGCTACCCAGCGGCCCAGTGTGGATGTCATCACCGGCCTGATCAAGGCCAACATGCCCAGCCGGGTGGCCTTCTCCGTGTCCAGCGGCGTGGACTCCCGCACCATCCTGGATATGAACGGCGCGGAAAAGCTGCTGGGCAAGGGGGACATGCTATTTTACCCCCAGGGGTATTCCAAGCCGGCCAGAATACAGGGTGCTTTTGTGTCAGACAAGGAAGTGTCCGACGTGGTGGATTTTTTGAAAAACCAGACTCTGGGCAACACCTATGCCGCAGATGTGGAAGAGCAGCTTAAGAGTATGGGCGGCCCTGGAGGTCCAGGAGGCGGAGACGAGAGAGACGAGTACTTTGAGGAGGCCGGGCGCTTCATCATCGACAAGGATAAGGCTTCCATCGGTATGCTGCAGCGCGCTTTCAAGATCGGCTTCAACCGTGCGGCGCGGATCATGGAACAGCTTCATGACTATGGGGTCGTGGGGGAGGAGGAGGGCACCAAGCCCCGGAAGATCCTGATGAGCACGGAGGAGTTTGAGCAGATGCTGGAGGAAATTGTATAACAAGACTGCCCGGAAATTATGTAGGGTAAAAAGGAGGCGGACCATGAAAACAGACATTCAGATTGCGCAGGAAGCGGTGCTGGAGCCGGTCACACTGGTGGCGGAGCGCGCGGGAATCCCCCAGGAGGAGTTGGAACTGTACGGCAAATATAAGGCCAAGGTTTCCGATGACTATATCCGGCGGCTTCAGGACCGGCCGGAGGGCAAACTGATCCTGGTGACGGCCATCAATCCCACCCCGGCCGGGGAGGGCAAGACCACGGTCACCGTGGGCCTGGGAGAAGCCTTCGGGCAGTTGGGCAAAAAAGCGGTTATCGCTCTGCGGGAGCCTTCTCTGGGACCGTGTTTCGGCATTAAGGGAGGGGCGGCCGGGGGAGGATATGCCCAGGTGGTGCCCATGGAGGATCTGAACCTTCATTTCACCGGGGATTTTCACGCCATTACCAGCGCCAATAATCTGCTGGCAGCGCTGCTGGACAACCATATCCAGCAGGGCAACGAACTGGGGATCGACACCCGGCAGGTGGTGTGGAAGCGCTGCATGGATATGAACGACCGGGTGCTGCGCAACATTGTGGTGGGCATGGGGGCCAAGATGGACGGCGTGGTCCGGGAGGATCATTTTGTGATCACGGTGGCTTCGGAGATCATGGCCATCCTTTGTCTGGCCACCGATCTGCAGGATCTGAAGGAAAGACTTTCCCGGATCGTAGTGGCCTACAATTATGAGGGGGAACCTGTGACAGCGGGACAGCTTCAGGCTGTGGGAGCCATGGCGGCTCTGCTGAAAGACGCTCTCAAGCCCAATCTGATCCAGACTCTGGAGCATACTCCGGCATTGGTACACGGCGGTCCCTTTGCCAACATCGCCCATGGATGCAATTCCATCATCGCCACCAGGGCAGCCTTGAAAATGGCGGATTACTGCATCACGGAGGCGGGATTCGGTGCGGATCTGGGCGCGGAGAAGTTCTTTGACATCAAATGCCGTCAGGCGCGGCTGGCGCCGGACGCCGTGGTGCTGGTAGCCACCATAAGAGCGCTGAAATATAACGGCGGTGTGCGAAAAGAGCAGCTTTCCCAGGAGAATCTGGAAGCTCTGGAAAGAGGGATTGTCAATCTGGAGAAGCATATCGAAAATCTGCAGAAGTACGGTGTGCCGGTGGTGGTGACGCTGAATGCGTTCACAGCCGACACGGAGGCGGAGACCGCTTTTGTAAAACATTTCTGTGAGGAAAGAGGCTGTGCTTTCGCTCTGGCCAGAGTGTGGGAACAGGGCGGCCGGGGCGGCGTGGAACTGGCGGAAAAGGTTCTGGAGACTCTGGAGCAGAAAGAGAGCCATTTCCGGGTGCTGTATGAGGACAGTCTGCCCTTAAAGGACAAGGTGGTAAAGGTAGCCACGGAAATCTATGGGGCAGGGAAAGTACATTTTGCTCCCGGAGCGGCAAAGCAGTTGCAGCGTCTGGAGGAACTGGGCTATGGGGAACTGCCGGTGTGTATGGCCAAGACCCAGTATTCCCTGTCCGATGACCCGGCTCTGCTGGGCAGGCCGGAGAACTTTGAGATGAATGTACGGGAAGTTTATGTTTCCGCCGGCGCCGGATTTGTGGTGGTGCTGACGGGAGCCGTGGTGACTATGCCCGGGCTGTCCAGGAATCCTGCTGCCTATGGGATCGACGTGGATGAACAGGGGAGGATCACGGGATTATTTTGAGGAAGCCTGGACGGTGGATGCAAAAGCGTGTCGGGAGGATATTTGCGAAAATAAGATGGGAGGATGAAATGACACAGATTATTGACGGGAAGCAAATCAGCGCGGAGATCAAAGACGAGTTGAAGGAGCAGGTGGCGGTTTACAGGGCCCAGGGGAAGGAAATCTGTCTGGCGGTGATACAGGTGGGGGACGATCCCGCCTCCAGCGTTTATGTGCGCAACAAGAAGAAGGCCTGCGAGTATATCGGGATTCGTTCCCTGTCCTATGAACTGCCCTCCCAAACCACGGAGCAGGAGCTGCTTTCTCTGGTGGAGGAACTCAATGCCAGGGCGGATGTGAACGGCATTTTGGTGCAGCTGCCTCTGCCGGGACAGATCAACGAGGAAAAGGTACTCAATGCCATCAGCCCGCTTAAGGATGTGGACGGATTTCATCCCATGAATGTGGGGGCGTTATGTATCGGGAAAAAGGGATTTGTGTCCTGCACCCCCGCCGGGGTAATTCAACTGCTGAAGCGCTCCGGCATTTCCGTCAGCGGGAAGGAATGCGTGGTGGTGGGCCGCAGTAATATTGTGGGCAAGCCCATGGCCCTGCTGCTTTTGCGGGAGAACGGCACCGTGACGGTGGCCCACAGCCGGACCGAGGATTTAAAGGCAGTCACCCGCCGGGCGGATATCCTGGTGGTGGCGGTGGGCAAACCTCTGATGATTACTGCGGACTATGTAAAGGAGGGAGCCGTGGTGATTGACGTGGGCATTCACCGGGATGACAACAATAAGTTGTGCGGGGATGTGGATTATGGTTCCGTGGCGCCTCACTGCAGTGCCATCACCCCGGTTCCCGGCGGCGTGGGTCCCATGACCATAGCCATGTTGATGAAGAATTGTGTGGACAGCGTTTTGCTTCAGGAACGTTGAGGGGTATTTTGTTGAAAGGGCGGAAGTAAATTCGTATGAATTGTCCGAAATGCGGAGCAGAAATAGAAGAGGGTTCGCTCTATTGCGGGGTCTGCGGGGAAGATATACACATTGTACCCGATTTTGAATCGGAAGTGGAACAGAGCATGCAGGCTACGCTGGAACATATTGCGGAAGAACTGCAAATTTCTGAAACTGCTTTCTCTTCCGGGGAGACGGCCGGGCCGGAGTTCCCTCAAAAAAAGAAGAAGAGTTATCTGGGATGGCTGATCGGGATATTTTTCCTGCTGATTCTGGTTCTGTCCGGCGTGCTGATCGGCGTCTGGCAGCATATGGAGAATTCCGTGGAATACCAGATTGCCAGAGCGGTGGAATGTGTCAGGGCCCAGAACTATGAACAGGCGGTCAGCTATTATATCCGTGCCCGGCAATTAGGCAGCACCGATCCGGAAGTGGGATTTGCCCTGGCGGAATGTTATTATACAATGGATAATGTTGGGGGATATGAGAGCCAGTTGTCGGACCTGATTGAAGGCGGACTGCTGGACCAGAAGCAGCTTGAGAGGGCCTATTCCCAGCTGATTCAGTCCTACAGGGCCAGAAATGATTACCAGACGATTGACAGTCTGCTGAATAACTGTGATAATGAAGTTATCAGAAGCACATATCAGAACTTACAGGCCAAAGCGCCGGAGTTCGGGTTTGAGGAAGGGTATTATCAGGAGATTTTGCCCCTGAAACTCAGTTCCAACACGGCGGGGACTATCTACTATACCATGGACGGCTCGGAGCCGGATGAGAACAGTTCGGTATATACGGCGCCCATCTTCCTGGACAACGGGGAACATACCATCAAGGCCGTGTTTGTAAACCAATATGGTCTGGTCAGCGATGTGGTGACCAAGAACTACCTGATCGAACTGAAGATTCCCGTTGCGCCGGATGTGGTGACGGCCAGCGGCCAGTACAGCAGTCCCACCCTGATCCAGATCAATCGGGAGGAGGATGAAACGGTTTACTATACCATGGACGGCACGGTTCCCACCATAGACTCTGCCCGGTATACGGGGCCCATTCCCATGCCCCTGGGCGATTCCGTGTACTCCTTTGCCATCATTGAGGAGGATGGGATCGTGGGTGAGGTCGCGGAGCGTGCTTACAGTTTGCAGTTAAATACGGACATTTCGGTGGATATGGCCACAGTGACTGTCTATAATGAGATGATGCGCACGGGGAGAATCCAGACCCCTGAGGGATTTGCAGGAGAAAGCGGCATATACCAGTATCGGTTCCAATATCCGCTGACAGTTGGCGAGGAGGATTATTATATCTTTGCGGAACTGCATGTGGACGAAAGCGGGGGCAGCATCCGCACAGGCAGTTATTACGCAGTCCATGCATATAACTGTATCTGCTATAAGCTGCTGACGGACGGCGGCAGCTACAGCATAGCGGAAATTCCATGATGGGCCGGACTGCCCATTGCTGTATATGCGGCCCCAGGAGCGGACAGACAGGGCAGCGCCGTCCCACACGGCAGAAGGGAAAATGCGGAACGGGAACAGTATGTTCCGGAATTATAAGTAGGAGGAGAGTATGTACAAGATTGTCAGAGCAGAGGAACTTACCACCAATATCTATCTGATGGAGGTGGAGGCGGAACGGGTGGCAAAATATTGCCAGCCCGGCCAATTCGTGATTGTCAGGACGGATGCAGAGGGGGAGAGGATTCCCCTGACGGTGTGTGACTATGACAGGGAACGGGGCACGGTGACCATCGTGTTCCAGATTGTGGGCGCGTCCACCCAGATGATGTCCGCTCTGAAAGCAGGGGACAGCTTTCACGATTTCGTGGGGCCTCTGGGCTGTGCGTCTGAGTTTGTTTCCGAGGATATCGAGAGTCTGAAGAACAAGAAACTTCTGTTTGTGGCCGGAGGCGTGGGGGCTGCACCTGTATACCCCCAGGTGAAATGGCTTCATGAGCGTGGTATCGCCGTGGACGTGGTGGTGGGCAGCAAGACCAGAGACCTGCTGATTCTGGAGAAGGAGATGGAGGCCGTGGCAGGCAATCTGTATGTGACCACCGACGACGGTTCTTATGGCAGGAGCGGCATGGTTACCCAGACCGTCAAGGATCTGGTGGCAGAAGGAAAGCAGTATGACTGCTGCGTGGCCATCGGTCCCATGATCATGATGAAGTTTGTCTGCCTGCTTACCAAGGAACTGGGCATCCCCACCATTGTCAGTCTGAACCCTATCATGGTGGACGGCACAGGCATGTGCGGCGCCTGCCGCGTGACAGTGGGCGGCAAAGTGAAGTTCGCCTGTGTGGACGGTCCGGAATTTGACGGACACCAGGTGAATTTTGATGAGGCCATGAGCCGTCAGCAGATCTACAGGACAGAGGAGGGCAGGGCTTTCCTGAAAGCCAGGGAAGGGGCCACCCACCATGGAGGATGCGGCAACTGCAGCGGGTGAAGCGACAGAAGAATGCGGAACTGAAAATAGCATCTGCCGGGAAAGGCATGGGACAGCAGACGGTTGACAAAGCAGTTACATGACGAGCGCCGGTCAGATGTGCCGTGAGGGCGGATGGGGAACTTAAATAGGAGAATAGAGATGGATGTTTTGAAGAAAGTGCCTGTGAGGGAACAGGATGCGCAGGCACGTGGGAAGAATTTTGAAGAAGTATGTCTGGGATACAACAGAGAAGAGGCCATGGAGGAGGCGGCCCGCTGCATTAACTGCAAGAATGCGCAGTGCGTCAAGGGCTGTCCCGTGGCGATCAACATTCCGGGCTTTGTGGAGCAGGTGAAAAACGGAGATATGGAGGGGGCTTACCAGACCATCAGTCAGGCCAGCGCCCTGCCCGCCGTGTGCGGACGGGTGTGTCCCCAGGAGAGCCAGTGTGAGGGCAAATGCATCCGGGGCATCAAGGGAGAGCCGGTATCCATCGGAAAACTGGAGCGCTTTGTGGCAGATTACGCCAGGGAGCAGGGCATAAAGCCGGAGGGAGCCAAGGAGAAAAAGGGGAAAAAAGTGGCTGTGATCGGCTCCGGCCCCGCAGGGCTGACCTGTGCCGGAGATCTGGCCAAGCTGGGGTATGAAGTGACCATCTTCGAGGCATTGCATGAGCCCGGCGGCGTGCTGGTATATGGCATTCCCGAGTTCCGTCTGCCCAAGGAGGCGGTGGTGGCCAGGGAGATTGAGAACGTGAAATCCCTGGGTGTAAAGATAGAGACCAATGTGGTGGTGGGCAAATCCGTTACCATCGACCAGCTTTTGACCGAGGAGGGTTTCTCGGCAGTGTTTATCGGTTCGGGCGCAGGGCTGCCCAAGTTCATGGGCATTCCCGGCGAGAACAGCAACGGCGTGTTTTCCGCCAACGAGTACCTGACCAGAAGCAATCTGATGAAGGCTTTTGACGAAAACAGCAGCACTCCCATTATGCGGGGAAAGAAAGTGGCCGTGGTGGGAGGCGGCAACGTGGCCATGGATGCGGCCCGTACCGCCCTGCGGCTGGGGGCGGAGGTGCATATTGTGTATCGCCGCAGTGAGGAGGAACTGCCTGCCCGTGTGGAGGAAGTACACCACGCAAAGGAAGAGGGCATTATATTTGACCTGCTGACGAACCCCACCGAGATTCTGGCGGATGATAAGGGCTGGGTGACGGGCATGAGGTGCATCCGAATGGAACTGGGTGAGCCTGACGAGTCCGGCAGAAGAAGACCGGTGGAAGTGGCCGGGTCCGAGTTTGTGCTGGAGGTGGATACGGTGATCATGTCTCTGGGGACTTCCCCTAATCCGCTGATTTCTTCCACCACCGAGGGGTTGGAGACCAACAAGTGGAAATGCATTGTGGCGGAAGAAGAGAACGGCAGGACCACCAAGGAGGCTGTGTATGCCGGGGGTGACGCCGTGACGGGGGCTGCTACCGTAATTCTGGCAATGGGGGCCGGAAAGGCGGCAGCGAAAGGGATTGATGAATATCTTTCCAACATGAACTAGTGTATTATGGGCAGAGATAAGCCTGGAGCAAATGGGCAGGGTTGCGAGGAGGAGAGGGTATATGTTGATATGTCCCAAGTGCAGGAATGAGTACAGAGACGGTATCGCCGTATGTGCGGATTGCGGCTGCCAGCTGGTGACAGAAAAGGAGATTGTGAACAGGGTTCCGCTGATTTTTGGATCTGAGGCAGAGTTGACCCGGCTGAAGGAATATCTGGAGTACAATGGCCTGAAGGATATGGAGATCGTCTATGATGAGAAAGAGGCGGTGCACGAACTTCTGATTGACGAAAAGCACAGGCAGAAGGCTGTTAAGCTGGGATCTGTGTACATGCAGCAGGAACAGGTGCGGCAGGCTGAGGAGGCCGTCAGGATGCAGGAGGAACAGGCCCGGCAGGAAGCCGAGGCGCCTCAGCCCCAGTGGTTTGGGGTGGGGGCAGGGACTGGGGAGGAGCGGAAACCCCAGCCTCAGCCGATGCGCAGATCCTCTCATGGCTATCAGAATAAGTCGGAGCAGGCGGCAGAGAACAGGTCCTCGGCTTGGACGCTGCTGATTGTGGGCGGCCTGGGCCTGATAGCTCTGGGGCTGCTGCTGGCGGGGGTTTTGCCCCTAAAACTGCAGGGAAGTAACCGTTTTATGATCGGCGGCATCATGGGAGCTATGTTTGTGATTTTTATTGTCATGGGTTTTGTTTCCCTGAAAAATTCCAAGCAGTATGCCAGAGAGGCCGACTCCGAGAATTCCCTCAAGAGCACTATGGAGAAGTGGTGCAGGGAGAATCTGGAGGGGGCTAAAGTGGATGCCAGCCTGCAGCTGTCTGCCGCACCCGAGGAAGAGTGGTATTTCCGCCGGGTGGCCCTGATCAAAGCTCTGCTGAACCGTCAGTTTGTGAATTTGGACCAGGAATTTCTGGATCACTTTGTGGACGACATGTATGACACGATCTTCCCGGAGGGATAAGATGCGTTTCTGCATTTGTATAGGATGTCTTAATACCTGGAATCCGGGAGAATTCTTCCGGATTCCAGGTATCATTTTTGGGGGGACCAAGCCATGAAAATCACCATATTGTGTGTAGGGAAGATCAAGGAGAGTTTTTATCGGGAAGCAGTGGGCGAGTATGTCAAGCGGCTGAGCAGATACTGCAGGCTGGAGATTGTGGAAGTGGCTGACGAAAGGACACCGGACAAAGCGTCTGCGGCGCTGGAAGACCAGATTCGGGAGAGGGAAGCAGACAGACTTTTGGCCCGCCTGGAGGAGGGAGCCTTTGTGTGTACTTTGGAGATACAGGGAAAGCGCTATACTTCGGAAGGCTTTGCGGAAGCCATTAACCGGGCGGGACTCAGCGGACAGAGCCATATGGTCTTTTTGATTGGCGGTTCCCTGGGACTTCACGAAAAAGTGAGGAAACGCTCTCAACAGGCTGTCAGCTTTTCCGATATGACTTTTCCCCATCAACTGATGCGGGTAATTTTGTGCGAGCAAATTTACCGGGCGTATCGGATTATCAATGGGGAACCATATCATAAGTAAGTGCGAAGTTTTGAGGAAGTGCAAAAGATTCATGGAAAGAGTATGTTGTATAAAATCTATGGATCTACAGGAAAAATGGATTAGTAGGATAAAAAATGATAAGGGAGGGTGGCTTGTAAATGGATGAGAAACTAAGGAACATGACTTCTCTATATATAACAAAAGGAGATAAAATGCTATTGCTTTTCCGGCAGCGCGGCCGCGTTGTGAGCGATACATGGGTTGGAGCTGCGGGAGGTCATTTTGAAGAGAATGAACTAAACGATCCAAGAGCATGTGTATTGAGAGAACTGAAAGAAGAATTAGGAATAAGTGAAGGTGGTATCAGGAATCTGTTGCTGAGGTATGTTACTTTGCGGAGGATGAAAGGAGAAATCCGGCAGAATTACTATTTTTTTGCGGAACTGGACAATGAGACGGGTGATCACATTGTATCAACGGAAGGGATAAGCAGGTGGTTTACACTTTCGGAGCTATCGGTATTGGAGATGCCATATACCGCTAAATTTGTCATTGAGCATTATCTGAAGATTGGACGAAGGACAAATGATATGTATGTAGGCGTGGCTGATGGGGAACGAGTTAATTTTACAAAACTGCCGGAATACGAATAAAAAGTGGTGCAGTCCTGAGCACATTCTGGATGCTATAAGGTCTTATTCGTCAAAATAGACAGGTTCTGTTCGTATTGTAATTGGCCGGAAGACTGTGTATAATAAGAGTAGGAGATAGCAAGGCTATGGTATATATAGAGTTTTCCGGCAGTCATTTACGGGAAGAAAGCAGGTAAAACTATGGGCAACATAGAGGAAAAGCAGACAAAATGGGAAGAATTAAGCATATCCAATGATTTCCTGTTTGGCAAGGTCATGCAGAATCCGGAATTGTGCAAAGAGTTATTGCAAAGGATTCTCCCGGATTTGAACATTGAACGCATTGAATATCCAGAATTGCAGAAAAGTATCAACATGGATATGGATGCTCGTAGTGTGAGGCTGGATGTGTATGTAAAAGATGAGAAAGAAGTTGTTTACGACATAGAAATGCAGGTAAGTCATACAAAGGAACTTCCTAAGAGAAGCCGGTATTATCAGAGTATGATAGACCTGCAGCTTATTGATAAAGGGCAGCTTTATGATGAGTTAAAGCGAAGCTATGTTATATTTATCTGTCCATTTGATTTATATGGGAAAGGGCGGCATATTTATACCTTTGAAAATATCTGTAAAGAAGACGGTAGCATTTCTATGGGTGATGAGGCGGTAAAGATATTTCTCAATGCAAAAGGAACTCTGGATGATGTGAGTGATGAATTAAAGGCGTTCCTTGATTATGTGGCAGGGAAGAAGCCGAAGGATGCCTATGTGGAGAGGTTGGAAGAAGCGGTAAAAGAGGCCAAGAAGAATAGAGAATGGAGGCATGAGTATATGACATTGTTGATGAGAGATCAGGAGAATGTGAAAATTGGAGAAAAACGTGGAGAGGAAAGATTAGCAAAATTAATATTGCTATTAAATGAGGATAATCGGTCGTCAGATGTCATTAGGGTATTGCAGAATAAAGAATATCGTCAGAAACTTTATTTGGAGTATCATATCATTTAAAAGCAGGGCATCACAGGGCAGAAAATTTTAAAGGTTTTCTGTCCATAATAATATTACGAGATTTTTCGCACTTAGACATGTTATGGAGAACCATATCACAAGTGAGGGCGAAAGGCAAGGGATTGTCAGGAAACAGAACAGGAATACTAACTTCTTTTTACACTTTTTGCAACAATACCAATAAATTCATATACTTATGTGCCAAGCTATGGTTTATTTGGCGAGTTGAAAACTTTGACTGTTGTAAATGAGAACAAGGAAGAAATAATGTAAGTATATTCAAAGGTTACGGTACAGGAGAAACAAAAAGGTTTGCGGTTGTTGGCAAACCGGATTAAATTACCAAAAGCAGATACCATTGTAGTCCCAAAAGTTAGAATGAATAATTAAAGATTGCTGTATTATAGAATTTATATACAGAAAGGAGCATTTATGTGTTTGAACAGGATTATATAATAAGGCTGATAAAAGAAATGATACGAGCGATATTGAAGTTGCTTTTTAATATTGATACCGACAATCCTATTGAAGACTTATTGGAGGATAAAGAAAGCCGAGACGCGTTAGAAAAACTATTTGATATGGTTGATAATGGGAACATAAACGAAGCAGAAAATCAGATATATGATATTACATCTGATAACAGTATGGCAAATTTGGAGGTGGCACTGCTGTTTTATTCTTATCTCAATGACAAAGATGATGAATTTTTGCAGAAACATGGTTTTTGCCGAGATGAGATAAAGTCAGGTGTAAAAGAATTGGCATCCCGATATGGACTAATGGGAATGGCAGAAATTTTTTTGTCAGAGATATACGAATAAAAACTGGTGGCAAGCTCAAAATGATTTTTATCCAGGTTATCTGCTGATAAAGAGGGGAATCTATTACTGCAGCCGGATGATTAGAGGCTTACCTATTACGCTTGTGGGAACTGGAAAAATAAAGGGACCATCGTATGCCGCAGAAATATGGTTCGGGTAGAAAAAGTGAATACTTTTGTATGCAATCAACTGGATAAACTGTTAAGCGACGAAAAATTTTTTAAAGAGTTTGTGGGCAGGGTAAACCGGGAGCATAGAATCTTAAAGGAAAACGCCATAATGGAACGGGGAGTCCAGGAAAAGAGCCTGGAAAAAATCAAGGTTCGCCAGCAGAGAAACCATGAACTCCACGAAGACAGCAAGATTTCCAGGGAGGAATTAAATCAGCAGCTATGTGAACTTCGTGAAAAGTAGACGGAAACATCCATGGTGATTCTGGAAGAATGGGTGATGAGGCGGTAAAGATATTTCTCAATGCAAAAGGAACTCTGGATGATGTGAGTGATGAATTAAAGGCGTTCCTTGATTATGTGGCAGGGAAGAAGCCGAAGGATGCCTATGTGGAGAGGTTGGAAGAAGCGGTAAAAGAGGCCAAGAAGAATAGAGAATGGAGGCATGAGTATATGACGTTGTTGATGAGAGACCAGGAGAATGTGAAAATTGGCGAAGAAAAAATGCTTTTGTTAATAGAAAGGCAATATTATGAGATTTTTCGCACTTAGGCATGTTATGGAAAACCATATTATTAGTAAGGGCAAGTCATTGTAAAAAAAGGGGGAGGAATAATGAGGTTAGCGACCTATAATATTTGGAATAGCCCGGCGGGAATGCCCCTCCGGTTGGCACAGATAGTCAACGAAATTGTGAACCAAAATATGGATATTGTATGTTTACAGGAAGTGGCTGATATCAAAACACAGGATGAGCTTGTGCTGCAATGTAAATATCCGTATTCTTGTTTTTATCCACAGGCAGGGCTTTTGGTTCTGAGCAGGCTGCCAATTGAAGGAAGTCTTGAACTGCCATATGCGTTGGCTGTCAGAGTGACTGAAAACCAGAAAAGCATAATCCTGATTAATGTTCATTTGCCGTGGGACAGCGTTATAAAGCAGGAGAACACAATTGTAGAAATCACTGAAAGGACAAGACAGATACAGACTGATTATATGTTTATTTTAGGGGATTTTAATAATTCAGAGAATTCATCAATCTATCGCTTCTTAAAAAATGAACAGTCCCTTCAGGGATGCGAAGCATATTTTTATGATTTGGCTGAAGCATTTGCCGAGATAACAGGTACAGCAATTTATCCAACTTTGAATTTCAGGGAGAATCCGCGGTGGGGAGTATTCCAGAAAAGAAATACCATCGAAGTGAGTCGGAGATTTGATTTTATTATGTTGAAAAACCCATATCCGAAGGCGTTTCCCACATTAAAGAAATATGGTATATTTGGCAGAGATATTTCCAAGGAAACAGGTCTTGCAGCAAGTGATCATTATGGAGTATGTGTCGAGTTGGAATTCTGAAAGAGAGATTTCGGGGAATATGGGCGGAAGGGATAGAATGAAACAAAACGGGGAGATATTTAGTGTAAAGAGTAGTGGTATTTTGCTATGTATTTTGGTTACGACAGCTAAGGTAATTGATGTTTTGACAAGACGATTCATTGGAAATGTTGTTGATAAAGGAATTGGAAGTGATTTTGGCGTTGAGTTGTTTGTTTGCATTGCAATAATTTGTGCCATAACACTTTTGCTTCAGTATCTTCAACCTTATTCTTGTGCTGGTTATGAAACGAAATACACATCAGGATTGTTCATTAAAATAATTAATTCTTTTTTGTTATCTAAGCAATGTGAGATAGATGAAAAGAACGTAGGGGAAGTAAGCACATGTTTTTCTTCTGATGTAAATGGAGTATTTCAGTTTGCCAAGAGAAAATATACTATTTTTTTTTCTGATGCAGTCTCTTTTATTGTATGTGTTTTTTTTCTGATGAAAATGCAAAGATCATTAGGTATTATTACTTTATGTGTCGGTTTGGTATCAGGTTTTTGCATGACGAAAATCAGTAAAAGCATGTTTTCTAAGATGAATGATTACCAAAATAAACTGAAAGACATTAATAAATTTACATCAGATGGATTAATTAATGTTGAAATGATTAAAGTGAATTTATTAACTGAAAAACTTGAAGAGCAATACGAACAAGAATTAATGGATTTAAATAATATTAAGAAAAAATTAGCTATAAGACAAGCATTTCTGTCTGCTCCGTCTATGATATTATCTTTTTCAACTTTAATGACAGTTGCATTCTATGGCGGATACTGTGTACTTAGTAATTCTATGAGTATTGGTTCTCTCATGTCTGCAATAATCATGGCTGACTATATTGTTTCGCCGATTATGAGACTGGAGAATACTCTTGTACAATATAGAAGATCTTTAGTTAATCAAGCGAACATTAATAAGATTACTGAAATGAATTTGGAAGAGGAGGAATGTAATTGTTTTTCAAATTCAGAAAGATTTTCGTTTAAGAATGTAAGTTTTTCATATCCCGACAATAGGATGGTATTTAACGATTTGAACTTAAATTTTACAAAGGGGAAAATCAATTATATTATAGGCAAGAACGGGGTGGGGAAAACCACATTTATTAAGTTGCTTAACGGTGTATATGAGACGAATAAAGGAGAAATAAGCTTACCATTTAGCGAATCATCATTGAGCAAAATCAGAAATAGAATATCTGTAATGTCCCAGGAGTCGTTATTATTTGCAGATACAATTAAAAATAATATATTCAAAGAAGGAGATTCTGAGGATAAATTTCAAGAACTGTGTAGGAAGCTAAATTTAGACTCAGAGATTATGAGTTTTGGGAGTGGTTATGAAACAATTCTTCAAGAGAATGGAGATCCTTTATCCGGAGGTCAAAAGAAACGTATTTGTTTTTTACGATGTGTTATGAATGAAGCGGATATATATGTATTTGATGAGCCTACCGCTAATGTGGATAGGTTGAATGCAAATGTTATGATGGATTACATATTTTCACTTTCAAAAAATCATTATGTGATTTTGATCACTCATGATAAAGATTTGTTAGACAAGTATCCGGGATATATCCAGGAGATTAGTGGGGCTTGATTATATGATAAAAGACATTAAGAAATTGTGTATATTTTTTTCATTGTTTCAAACACTATGGTTGCCGTATATAGTTGCAACCTTAGTAGTAGCAAGCAGAAATTTCATCATAACTGTTCTAAATGCGTCTATCAGCAGTAAGGCTGTGGAAATGGTAGAGAATGGAACATTTTATTGGAACGTATTGGTACAAATGGGGATTGGGATTGCTGTATTTGCCATTTACGATTCTGCTGGAATATTTTCGCAAACCACGATCATACATAGAATAGGTGTGACGTTGAGGAAAAAAATGTTTTCTCATGCATTACATGCGAAGGTTGAGAATTTAGATTTGTTTGGAAACAGACAAGAATTAATGTCTCGAATGAATTATGATATAGATGGTGCGATCGGACTTCTTTCATATGGTGTATTGTCACCCATCATGTGTTGTATTTCAGGCATCGGAGCTTCCGTTATTGTATTCAGAGTTGATTGGAAACTATGCATAGCTATTTATTGTCTGGGAGCAGTTATTTTTTGGTCTCAGTGCAAATTAGCAAAAGCAATTAGAAATCGTGCAAATATAGTGCAGAATAGAAAAACAAATTTATTTTCCTTTTGTATGCAGATATTTAACAATTCCTCACTTATACGTGTATCGAATTTATGTAATTCTTTGACTGATAAACTAAAATTGCAAACAAATCAATATTACAAGGAAAATATGGATAAAGGAAAACTTGATGGAGTATATGGATTCATACAAGGAGTACTTCGTTTGTTCTGTTTCGTAGGTATATTTTGTTACTGTTATTTTGCCTCAAAGATGAGATTGGCGGATATAGTGTATATGATTCAGATTGCACCATTGATTTGTACTATGATTTTATCGATAGCAGATATGTATGCCTATTTTCAAAAATCGATGGTAAATGTAGATCGAGTACTGGAAATATTTGAAATACCATTAGAAAATGAAGATGGAATTAATTTTGAAATCCGACAAGAAAATTTGTTGGCAGCAAAGAATGTTATTTGTAAATATGAAGATTGTAGTGTGAAAATACAAGATTTTTCATTAAATGAAGGCTGCGGGAATATGGTTGCTTTTACAGGACCAAGTGGTTGTGGAAAAACAACTTTATTAAGAAGGTTGTTAAAATTGTATGAATATTCTGCAGGAAATCTTTTGCTGTTTGGCCAGGAAGTCAAAGAATGCAATAATTCCTCTCTGCGTTCACAAATATCATATGTTCCACAAGAAAATATGATATTTCCGGGATCTGTACGACAAAACATACTTTTTGGAAATAGGAATGATCATATTTCTGATGCTCAGATATATGATATTTTTAGCAAAATTGGTGCAAATGATTTTCTTGACTTAGTTGGCTTGGATACATCATTAACAGAAAATGGAACAAATCTTTCCGGAGGTCAAAGACAGATTATTGCTATTGCAAGAGCTATCTTATATGACAAACCCATAATGATTTTAGATGAGGCATTTGCTTCAATAGATATTAAGTATACATCCAGTGTTCTGAATTATCTAGCTCAAAGTGAGAAGTATATAATAATTGTGTCCCACTCAGATAACGTTCTTAAAAAATGCAGTAAGTTTATTGTCATGAATTCAACTGTGCACAAGCAGGAAAGTTTTGAGAGCAAGGGATGAGTATATGAAATGCAGAATTAGAGGCTGCTGAACTTAACCTAAAGTTGTGTTCTGCGTCTGGCACACAACTTTTCGGGTATGGCAGAGAGAGCAATATTCCCTTATAATAAAAGAAACATTCTGCTTCAGGAAAGAAGTCAGACTGGAATAATATGAAGGAGACGAAAATAAATGTTTGATAATGTGAAAGCGGGGAAGCAGATTGCTCTGTTAAGAAAAAAATTAGAATTAACCCAGGAAGATGTTGCCGGGAAACTAAACATCAGCCCCCAGGCGGTAAGTAAATGGGAAAATGGGCATACAATGCCGGAACTGTCCCTGCTGGTGGGTTTGTCAGAATTATTGGGATGTACGATAGATCAGATTTTATATCCTTCGCCCATGCCTGCTGTAAAGGCTAATTTTGAGCATATTCTGCTGCCATATGCGCCTATTGCGGATTTTACAGGCAGAAGTTGGCCGCGCAGCATGTCTCAGCCTGCAATACTTTCGGCTGTCAAACTATTTATGGGCCTTGAGGAACGCAGGGATATGATGAACCGGCAGATAAATGATGACACAGAATATATTCTCCAAGCTGCATTTTCCGGCAACAGCTTTGGTTACTCCTGGGGATTTGATAATATCTGGGAGGGATGTCTTGCGGTATACGGATTGACATGCGAAGTTTTTACCAGCACTGAGTATTCACAGGAAGTATTTATCCAAATGGCAATAGATCATATAAGGGGAGGATATCCCATAGTTGTTATCCCGCATGAATATGAGGAAACGATACTGGCAACCGGATATTCTGATCAGGGCAGAATTTTGAGAGGCATATCTTTTCTGGATGGTGATGATGAAAAAAATTCCATCATGTCTTTTGGGAATCTGAAAAAGTATTCCGAATGGTATGTGAAAGATTGTGACCTGGTTCTGATCAAACCTGGTATGAAAACGGATTCGGTCATTGATAAATGCAGAGAAATCTTGCGAAAAGGTTATACGCTATTGAGCAATAAAACGCATTTATTTGATCAGCCTCTTGTAGGATATGGAGTGGTTATTTATGATAATTGGTGTGAAGAACTCCGAAAGGAGACGAATCAGGATTTGGCGGACATTAGATGTATGTTTCCACATGTGTTCATACACTATGAAGGGAAGCTCAGAATTCGGGAATTCCTTGAACTCTGCACACATCTGATGCATGAGATCGACAAAAGCGCATTCAAAACTGCAATATCAAAATATGATGAAATATTGTCTATCAGTGAAAAATGTATGCATGAAATGCTTCCTAAAACGCCACTGAATGCGGCGGAAGCCAGAATCCAAAGACAGGCCTATATAGCGATTTTGCAAAGGTGCAAGGATTTGGAAGAGGAAGCCTTGGCGGCAATAAGTTCTTATGGGGACAAGGCGGTATAAAGTTTTCTGAATACCACACTGATGAGAGTGAGTCGGCTCAAAATGGGGATGTAAAGGAAGAACTGGCATTGGCTTGTACTATGATTGCCCGGAATCCAATAGTTGTCTTGCATAGAAAATACGGAGAATCAGTTTTTCTGTTTATTGTAATCTGTCGGAACATTGTGTATAATAGAATTGTGAGATGACAAAAGGATTGAGGCCAGATTTATAATATGGGATTTGATGAGTGGGAATAGGGGGGGGAATGAAAATACAAATCAGCGGCAATTTACTTCAACACTATCTGCAAAATGTCTATTTCATAAATGGACACAGCTATGCAGGAAAATCTACAATGGTCAGTATGCTGGCTGAGCGGTATGATATGATCCAATGCGGTGAGAATTACCATGATGTATTTCCCCGAAATAAGCTGTCACGGTGGAAGCAGCCGGGTCTGTGCTATTTTGACACTATGAGCGGCTGGAGGGAATGGCTTAATATGACTCCGGAAGAACATTGGAACTGGACTGATCAGGTTTCTTTGGAATGTATGGAGATAGAGATTCTGGAGTTGGTCAGGCTGGCGGCTTCCGGGAAGAAGGTCATTGTGGATACCAACATTCCGCCGAATGTGCTGCGGGAGATTTCAGCGTATAACCGCGTTGCCATCATGCTCTGTGATCCGCCGGATATTTGTTTCACCCGTTTCTTTGATCGAGAGGACCCGGATAAGAAATTTATGATGGAGCAGATTCAACTCTGCCCGGATCCGGAAGCTACCCTGCAAAATTTTAATTCCTGGGCGCTGTATCATCCGCCGTTGGAGATTGACTGGGCGCATACAGGCTTTTTTACGTACACCCGTTCAGATTTTGAAAATGATACACGGGAAGAAACGCTGTCGGCTTTGGCAAAGCATTTTGGATTGGAAGAAGAAAATAATTTGCAGGTTTGACAAAGGTAGGGTGAGAGATGATCACATATAAAGATCTTGAAGTGCATGCGAAAGCCCTTCTTGAATTCTGCCAGTACCCGGCCGTGAAGTATAAAGTAAAATTTTCTATTTTGAATGTTCCCTACGAGGATGGAGAACTGTCTCTGCTGCGGAAAGATTTTTTGAAAAGCGATATTGTGGAGGAAATGCATCAGACACAGGACGACTATGGCGGCTGGGGGAAATTTCAGTCAAAAGATTATTCTGTCAAATCAATAATTCCTACGTCCGGTGTAGGAATTGAGCGCTGCCTGTATATTGGGCTGACGATCAGGGACCGGGATATCTTGCTTTTGGCGGAGGAATACCTGAGTGATTTGCTTATGGGTACGGGCCGTGAAAAAATCCGGGGGAAAAATGACCGGGATAATCCGTGGTTTAGGGCGAAAGTTTGTAATCTGCTGGAAGCCATAACACCATATTCGCCGTTATGTGACGAAACTTGGCGTCAGTGGTTGTTTATAGCGGGCAGAGCTTATGAAGAGGGAGAATACTCCTATGAGAAGGATAAAGCCGCGCAATATGAAGTTTTTGCCAGCAGGGAGAGCAGGCTGGTGCCCATGCAGAGTGAATTGCTGTTAAAGAGACGAGAGAAAATATCTGCTTCTCTTGAGGAGGCCATGCTGCGGCATTTAGGGAGACATGCCAGTGAAAATGGATATTTCTGGGAGAAAACACCGGACAGGCTTCCTGAAAATTTTGTATATAATAAGACAAGAAGATGGTTTAAGACATTCAATTACATCAATCAATTCAGAGGCTCCGGGTTATATCTTGATGGCGTGGTGGATTGGCTTATGGAAAATGTACGGGAAGATGGGGTATGGGACTGGGGAACCCAGATTAAAGATCCCTGGGGATACTTCGGATATTTTTCCTGCAACCGAAATTACAGATATAATCGGGTGATTGATTGTACGATTGAAATATTGGATTTTTTAAAACATTATATAGACAATAACATATAAAGTACATTCAAGTTCGGATGCCTCATATTATGCAAATGTGCAGATACCGATTTTTATTGCAGAAGCATCAAAGGGCAGGCGGCTTACATTGGGCTATGGCAGGGAAGTGTGGGAAAGCGGAAATGCAGGCGAAAAATATTTAACCAAGGGCATATGTATTGTGGGAAGCAGCTTCAGAAAGGGAGAACTGAGGATGGAGCAGAAAGTAAACAGAATAGATTTTCGTTTGGGTAGGTTTGGGAAACTGGCACCGCTTTTGGCTGCGGCGGCTATGATTCTTTGGGCGGCATTCAGCCAGTCTAATGTGAACGGATATGTGCTGCCTTTTTCGCGGCGTTGGTTACAGGGGTTCTCTTTGCGAAGGACGAAAAGGCATATGGGGAAGCGCTGGTCTATGGTTTGAGCAAGCCCATTTTCGGGGTGATCGTAATGGCGGTGATACTGGCGGCAGTCTCGGGTAAGCTGATTTCGGCCAGCGGGGCGGTACAGACCATTGCGGCATATGTGGTTGCGGCAGGTTTTACAGGAAAACTGTTTGTAGCGGCCTCCTTTCTGATTACCTGTCTGCTGGCATTTGCAACGGGAACCTCGGTGGGCACCTATTTTGTCGTGATTCCCATTTTGTTTCCGGTGGGCGTGATGGCGGGCGCGGCGCCGGAATTTATGATTGGCGCCATTGTGTCGGGCGCGGCGTTCGGCGATAATCTGGGGCCGATCTCGGATACCACCATTGCTTCCTCTGCCACACAGCATGCGGATCTGGGAACCGTGGTAAAGACCAGGATGCGATATAGTCTGCCGGCAGCGGCGGGAGCCCTGGTTCTGTTCCTGCTGTGTTCCAAAACCACAGACAGCGGTGCGGGAACCCCGGCGGCGGCCGGTACGGTTAATCCCACCAGCCTGGTCATGCTGGCGGTGCCGGCGGTAATCATTGTCCTGTGCCTGATGAGAAAACATCTGATCACTGCTCTGTCCTGGGGCATTCTGGCGGGAATCGCCGCGGGATTGCTTTTTGGCATATATACGGTGGACGAACTGGTTTCTTTTCCCGGCGGCTTCTCCGTGTCCGGGACCATTATAGAGGCAATTACGGGAACAGCGGGCACCGTGGCCATGCTGATTGCGGTGTTTGCCCTCTTAGGAGTGGTGGAACGCAGCGGTCTTTTTGAGGATGTGGGGAATATTCTGGCCCGTTTCGCAAAGAGTGAACGCAGCACGGAGACAGCCATTGTGCTGTCCGCCGGGATGCTCAGCATGGTGACGGGGGTTATTTCCGTAGCGATCGTGGCGCTTGGCGATCTGGTAAATGAGATTTGGGAAAAAGCGGGTGTAAATCGGTATCGCCGTGCCAATCTGCTGGACTGTACAGGCTGCGTGTTCTGTTTTCTGACCCCATGGACAGTACATTGTGTGATTCCGGCGCAGCAGTCCGCTCAGTTTGGGGAGGGATTTGCGGTGGCGCCTGCGGCTATTCCTTTTGTGAATTTTTACTCCCTTTGTATGTTGGTGATGTTGGCGGCAGCGGTGATTACAGGATATGGCAGAAAGCAGTAAGGCTTTGCCCCAAGCCACCACTACGACGTATATGCCGAGATGGATTTTTAAAAGTTCTTGAATTTGTCCGTGTTTGATAGTATGATTTGATAGAAAAGTATTTTGGCTGCTTTGAGAAAAAATTATAGGAGGAGGGAATCTATTATGATTACCTGGAAAAATCTGGACACCGTTTCCGCGTATCAGGAACTGCAAAAGGTGGCGCCTGTCAATCTGACAGAGGCAATGGCCGGGGAGAACGGCGCGGACCGTGTAAGGAAATACAGCGTTCCCATGGCGGCGGGACTGGCGTTTCATTATGCCGCAAGGCAGGTGGACGACAAGATTCTGGAAGTCCTTGGAAAACTGGCGGAAGAGACGCAGCTTGCGGAGAAATTCGAAGCGCTCTACAATGGTGAGGTGATCAATACCGGAGAGAAACGCATGGTGCTCCATCATATGACCCGGGGACAGCTGGGCGAAGCTGTGGTAGCCGACGGTGTGGATAAGCGGGACTTTTATATGGAGCAGCAGCGAAAGATTGCGGAGCTGGCCAATAAGGTACACAGCGGCGAGATTACAAATGCTGCGGGAGAGAAATTTACCACCGTGGTACAGATCGGCATCGGCGGCAGTGATTTAGGCCCCCGGGCCATGTATCTGGCTTTGGAAAACTGGGCCAGGGTGAACAACACATTTAAGATGGAAGCCAGATTCATCAGCAATGTGGATCCCGACGACGCAGCGGCAGTACTGAATACCATAGATGTGGCCCACTCCCTTTTTGTACTGGTATCCAAATCCGGAACCACCTTAGAGACCCTGACCAACGAATCTTTTGTAAAAGACGCTTTGAAAAACGCGGGTCTGGACGCTTCCAAACATATGATTGCCGTTACCAGCGAGACCTCGCCTCTGGCAAAGAGCGACGACTATCTGGCGGCATTCTTTATGGATGACTATATCGGCGGCCGGTTTTCCTCCACCTCCGGTGTGGGCGGTGCGGTATTGTCTCTGGCGTTTGGCCCGGAGGTATTTGCCCAGTTCCTGGAGGGTGCGGCAGAGGAGGACAGGCTGGCACAGAACAGGGATGTATTGGCAAATCCCGCCATGTTGGACGCCCTGATCGGCGTTTACGAGCGCAATGTGCTGGGCTATCAGAATACAGCCGTATTGCCCTATTCTCAGGCGCTTAGCCGCTTTCCCGCGCATTTACAGCAGCTTGACATGGAATCCAACGGAAAGTCGGTAAACCGCTTTGGCGAGCCTGTATCCTATTCCACTGGCCCTGTGATTTTCGGAGAGCCGGGTACCAACGGACAGCACTCTTTCTATCAGTTACTGCATCAGGGCACGGATATTGTGCCTCTGCAGTTTGTGGGCTTTAAGAACAGCCAGATGGGCAGGGATGTGGTGATCCAGGACAGCACCAGCCAACAGAAATTATGCGCCAATGTGGCAGCGCAGATCGTGGCATTTGCCTGCGGCAAGGCCGATGAGGACCGCAACAGGAATTTTGAGGGCGGACGGCCTTCCAGCATCATTATCGGCGAGCAGTTGACGCCCCGGGCGCTGGGTGCCCTTTTATCCCACTTTGAGAATAAGGTGATGTATCAGGGCTTTGTATGGAATATCAACAGCTTTGACCAGGAGGGGGTACAGCTTGGCAAGGTACTGGCCAAGAAAGTGCTCGCTCACGATACCGACGGCGCATTGAAAGCGTACAGTGATCTGCTGAATATTTAGCTTCTTCATTCTATTGAATCTACAGGCAGATTATATGCGGAATGAGGAGGAAAAACATATGTATGAATTTAAAGAGGAGTTTCTTACAGGGATCGAGGAGATCGACCGGGAACACAGAAGGCTCTTTGAGATCGCGGGTGAATTGTATGATCTGAAATGTGAGGAGTTCATCCCGGACAAGTATGACAATATCCGCCATATCCTGGAGGAACTGAGAGATTATACCCTTACCCATTTTGAACACGAGGAAGCGTATATGAAGTCCATCGGCTACAGGAAGATGTTCACGCAGGTAAGCCAGCATAATGCTCTGAAAGAGACCCTCAGCGGCTGGGACCTGGACGCCATCGACGAGGATCAGGACGAGGCCATAGAGGAGATGCTGCGTCTGGTGACGGACTGGCTGGTGAACCATATTCTGAACGAGGACAAGAGAATCGGAGAACAATAGCATTCATCTTTCCGAGGATGTGGAGACAGCCTTTGGGGGAGGCTGGCGGTATGGCGGCATAGAAAGCGGATACGTATTTCTGGAACAGTACGGCGTCTCATAGGTTCTGGGCGCCGACAGGGAAGAGAAATTGGACAGGGAGGATGCCATATGGATGTGAATGCTTATGTGCACGAAAGTCTGGAAAAACTGCGGAAGCTGGGAATTGACGCCCTGGCGGCGGAAAAGGAAGTGGCGGGCAGCATTGTATTCCAGCCGGAAGAGACGCTGGAGGCCATGGAGGAAGAACAGATTCTGGGGATGCTTCTAAGCAATATTGGAGCCGGATTTTACCAGGGGACGGAGCAGGCAGCCAGGGAAATATATACCTTTGACATGGAGGTACCGGATATCCTGCGGATGTATACGGCTTTTCTGGAAGGGGTCTCCCGGATCGCCAAGGGAGAACTGGCGTTTACGGATGTGGAGGAGGACGTGCCGGAGGACGTACTGGAGTCCGGGCGGGGAAGCCGGACGGTGCGTTTCCGATGCAACGGAAAGGCTTATGAGTATCAGGCCAGGCTTGATTATGACTGGTTTGACGTGGGAATACTTGCTTTTATGAACCGGGTGATCGGGGAGCAGAATCTGGGAAGCCGTCTGTACGTCACCAGCGATGGTTATCAGGAATGTGTGGTGCTTTACCGAACGGAGGAGTGGGTCCAACATTTCCGGGAACTGTTCGGGGTGGAACTGGGACAGCCCGGCCATAGATAGAAGGAGATAAAGGTAAGGAGGGGCGGTTGATCCGCCCCTCCTGTTGACTGTACTAATTTTCCGCTCCCGCCATGAGCAGTTTCTCCACAATATCGTTGTAGCCGCCTTCGGTGGCATAGTACAGGGCGGTGTGCTCCGCCGCGTCCACATAAGTTACGTTGGCCCCCTTGTCCAGAAGGGTACCCACAATATAATTGTTTCCATGCCGGGCAGCAATGATCAAAGCGGTTTCTCCGTCTTCGTTTCGCTCGTCAATTTTCGCGGCATGGGCCAGCAGGTTTTTTATGATATGTTCGTTTTCATTTTCCGCCGCCGCATGCAGGGGGGAGTTGCCGTTGCAGCCGCTGATATTGGCGTCGGCTCCTGCTTCCAGCAGCAGATCGGCGATCAAAAGATTATCCTCCAGAACAGCCATGTACAGCGGTGTCATTTTCTCATCGTTGCGGGCGTTGATATCCATGCCTCCCTTGGCCAGCATGGCTTTTACCACCTCTCCCTGCCCGTTGTGACAGGCCTGGTGCAGCGGCGTGTTGCCGTAGGAGTCGGTATTGCCCGAACCTTCCGCGGAAAGGCTGTCCACCAGCTGGATCAGGCCCAGCGCATTGGCATAGTCCAGGGCGGTGTGATTCTGGTTGTCCATAACGGAAGAGTCGGCTCCCAATTCCATCAGGTATTTAGCCGCCTCTGCCTTTCTTGCTTCCACGGCGTAGATCAGGGCGGTTTTGCCCTGCTTATCTGTGGCGTTGAGGTCGGCTCCCGCCTCCGACAACAGCTGAATAATCTCTTTGTTGCCGGACTGGACAGCCATGTGAAGCGGTGTGATGCTGGTGTTGGAGATCTGGTTTACATCGGCGTCTTTGGCCAGCAGGAGTTTCACAATATCCCGGTAGCCCTTTTTGCATACATAGTGGAGGGGGGAGAAGCCCATCTCGTCCACTGCGTTGACATTGATGTTGTCCTTTTTCAGAAATGCCGTCACGACGCCTTTTTGCCCGTTCTGGCATGCCGTCAATAATAGTTTGTCCATTTTGTCCTCTTTTCCGCACCGCGTTTTTTGCGGATGCTTGTCAAGAGTATTATATAACGGATTCCTCTGTACCGCAATATCTTCTCTGTTCGGATGGGGATGAAATGATAAAAACCGGAGGCGGGGCTAATTATTTACATGTGTAATCCGATATATAATTTATACGGAAAATTTGAAGGGGAAAGCGGAGAAGCAAACCCCTGTAAAGGCAGGTGAAGATTATGGGAATCGGCATAGGACCGGGGTCTGGAGGGGCATTCGGCAAAGCAGAGCGGGAAGTGATTAAAAGTGGCAATACTGTAACCACCAGAACCATCCTGCGGCGGGCGGACGGAACCTGTATGGGCACCATATCCGTGACCAAACCGGCCAGGAAAAAGACCAGGCGGCTGAACTACAATTTCAAGGAGATTTCGGCCATGATCCTTCGGACCAAAACCTCCGGCAGCGCCCGGCAGGTGGCGGCCCGGGCCCGGGGCAAGGTGGCCCTTCTCAAACAGCGTTTGAAATGCGGGGAATATGATGACAAGGAACTGGAGAGCGCCATTATCCATGCAGAGAAGATGGAACGGGTTGCCAGAAAAAGGATGCGTCATTTACAGGAGGAGGAGATGGCCAAGCGGGGCGGGCCATGTTTTGGGGAACTGGAAGAAGAATGTAAAGAGCCTGTACCGCAGCAGGAGGAGGAAAGTGAGGAGCCGGAACTTGACAGCAGGCAGCAGGAGGCTGTGCTGCGGGAGAGACAGCAGGAACTGCAGCGGGAAATGCAGCGCATGATGCAGGAATTGATGGAGGAGACCCAGCGGGAGATGGCAGAATTCTCGGACATGGAGGAATTGTCCGATGCGCTGGGGGGGAAATCAGCGAACCTGGATCCCGAGGATTTGAAGGAGTTGAAGAGAAAGCACCGCCTGGAGGAACAGCGGGAGATCATGGAAGCGGACATGGCTTATCTGAAAGCGCTCTTTAACAAGCTGGCGCAGGAAAAACAGCAGGCTTCCGGAAGCATCGGTTCCGAAAACTCCGGCAATGAGAGAGGCGGGGGGTATGAGAGTGGTGTATCCCTGGAACTGGGGGGCATGGAGATGCCTGTGGATCCTGCCCAGGCCCCGGCGATGCCGGAGGGAGGCAGCATAGACGCCACAGTGTGATGGCGCCATGCCTGCCGGGGATTTCCAGTGGACGGAGGGCGAAAATTACGGACCTATAGTTTGATCTGGGACAATACCTCTCTGCCCACGTAGAGTGTGTTGTCCCTTCGGGTGTCACTGGCCCATTTTACCAGAGTAAGTTTATCTCCCAGGATCTCCAGGCAGGTGATACAGCGGGGATGGACGCAGCTGCCCGTGTTGAAATAGGGGGCTTCAATGCTGAGCCTGGGACGGTGGGTGTGGCCGGTGATCAGGATGTGCCCTGTCTTTTGCGCATAGTCCGTGAGGCGCTGTTCCACTTTATCTTTGTGAGTGTAGTTCTTGGCCGCGCTGGTGGGGTCCAGCACGCCGAAATGTTCCAGGGGCTGCCAGAAATACCGCACCAAAAAACGGGCCAGGCGCCAGAAGGTGGAGTTCAGCGGGTCGGCCTGGTGGCCATGGGTCAGGTAGAGACGCTGTCCCTGTCCGCATTGTCCCTGCCCGCGCTGCTCGAGAATAAGTCCCTCGTAGAAAGTAAGTCCCGGAAAGAGGGGCTGGTGGCACTGGGAATCCGTAGAGAAAAAGGTATTGCAGACCTGGTCGGAATAACCAGGTCTCTTTTTCTCCATGTCGTGATTCCCATACAACAGATAGAGCCGTCCCTGCCGGTAAAACAGGGAGAGGAGCCAGAACACATTGTTGTGAATCTCGATGATCTGGCTCATGCGCCTGTTCTCCCACAATTCATCCCCGTCCCCCAGTTCGATATAGGTGTAGCCCTGGGCGTAATAATGCTTCAAGGCCGTAAAATACAGGTTCTGATTTTTCAGGAAATTGTCGCCCCAGGTGCCGTTGCCCCGATGACAGTCGCTGATGAGCACATAGCGGCTGCAGGGGCCCAGCGGCAGTATGGGGGCTTTCTGAAAAGCACGGGAGAGGCGGGATGAGTAACTCATGTTGTAGGATTCCTTTCATAAAAATGAATGTGCCGCAGCGTTTTGTCTATTTCCTGCACTTCCCCGGGATTGGCTTCCTCAGCATGCGGCGCAGGGCGAAAGGAAGCAGTTCGTATAAAAGCAGAATTCGATCCAGCGTGCAGTCAAAGGGACGGGTGACGCGGCGGTAAAGTTTGCAGAAAAAGCGGTTGCAAAATTGCGCCCAGCGAATCCGCAGCCTGCGAAAACAGGAAATGCGTTCGGGGCAGATGGGAGACTGGGGACAGCCGCAGCTATAGCGGATGTGCACCTGCGCACCGTGACAGCAGCAGGAAAACCGCAGGGACTTGTTCTCCATGGAAATGCGGTCAAGGGCCTCCAGAAACTGATGCTGCATCTCCTGGCAGGGGAAACCGATGGTTACTTCCATGGATAATTGGTCGGGTTTGGTGAACATGCCCACCAGGAAGGCGGTGAGCCACCAGGTGGTGTGGGACATGGACGCCAGCAGCCGCTCCCCACGGAACAGGTTAAAGGAAACGGGCAGCCTTTCGCTGTCGTCTACGGCCTGGAAATGGGCGGAGGCGTACTCATCCGGTTCCAGCAGGCCGTCGGCATGGTATATGCCCACCTCAGCGCCGGTGTTGATACCGTATTGGCCCTTCCAGAGCTCGATGAGCCAGGTTCTGCCGCAGTGATTGAAGTAGATCGGCAGCGCGTCAAACACCATGTGGAAGTGCAGCGCCGCTTTGTCAAAAAGTGCCGTGTAGCCTGCCCGGCGCTGCCATGCGTCATTGCGGGTGGACACCAGATCCTGATCGCAGACATAATAGTATCCGAAAGGTTCCAGGATGCCGTTCAGAAGTTCCTGCTTTTCACAACAGGACATACAGCATACCCTCTTGACGGCTCTGCGTCTGCGCCAGAAGCAAAGCCCCATGCACAGCACGATCAGCAGTAGAAAACCGATGAAAAAATACATAATTGGAAACTTCCTGTCATTTTTCTTGGTATATTGTATGATCCGAGGATAAAATGTGTGCAGAAAAAGCCGTATATCCGGTTCCCGGGGCCGCGCGGGGAGTATTGTCTGATTGCTTCTTGTCCTGTGATTAAAAATATGCTAGTATACTATACAGAGCCACAGCCTTGAGGGGCAGTGGCTCTGTGCCGCGCAGGGAAAAAAGGAGCGCGGGAAAAAGCACAGGAGACGGAGGCAGGGATGGCAGCGAAGAAAGTATATGCGGTTCGCAGGGGAAAGGTCACAGGGATACTGGAAAGCTGGGATGCCTGCAAGGAGGCGGTGGACGGTTATCCGGGAGCGGAGTACAAAGGATTTAAGACGCTGGAGGAAGCCAGAGCCTATATCGGGGATTGCGGCAGGAAAGCATCCCTCCAACGGGAGAAACGCCCTGGGGGGATGGGAGATCCAGGCGGCGGTCTGGTGGCCTATGTGGACGGCAGTTATGATCATTCCCTTCGAAGATATGCCTTTGGCTGCGTATTTATCCTGCCGGACGATACGGTCTATGTGGACAACGGCAGCGGGAATAACCCGGACACTGCCAGTCTGCGCAATGTGTCAGGAGAGATGTTGGGAGCCATGTTTGCCGTGAGATGGGCCATCAAAAACGGTTTCTCACGGATTGAACTGCGCTATGACTATGAGGGAATTGAAAAGTGGGTGACGGGCGCATGGAAGAGCAAGACGGAACTCACCCAAAAGTACGCGGCAGCCATGCGGCGGTGGATGGAGAGCATTCAGATGCGTTTTACTAAGGTGGAAGCCCATACCAATGTGTATTACAATGAATTGGCCGACCGGCTTGCCAAGGATGGGCTGAGGGAGAGAGAGAACATTCCCGAGGTTTGGCTGATGCAGGAGATGGAACCCTGGGCGTCTGGCATTCCCATGCAGGGGGAGGAAGGAGCGGACGCGGCGTTTTCGGATATGGAGTAATGCGGATTGTAAGCAAAGCCTTGGGGTGTGCGGAGAGGAGGCAGGCTTGGGAAACCATTCAGAAACGAATGCAGCGGTAAGGCTGAACAAATTTCTGGCGGATCACGGCGTTTGTTCCCGGCGGGAGGCAGACCGGCTGATAGAACAGGGGCGGGTTGCGGTAAACGGACAGACTGCCCGGCCCGGCTGCAAAGTCATGGAGCGGGACAGCATTGCGGTGAACGGGAAACTGCTGCAGGGCAGACCGGAAAAAGTGGTGCTGGCATTTTATAAGCCGGTGGGGGTGACCTGTACGGAACGGGACAGACATGCGGAGAAGATTCTCAACGACTATGTAAACTATCCCGTGCGGGTCACATATGCGGGCCGTCTGGATAAGGATTCGGAGGGCCTGCTGCTGCTGACCAATGACGGCGATCTGATCGAGGCGGTTATGCGGGGAGCTCACAGGCATGAAAAGGAATACACCGTTAAAGTGAACCAGGAAATAACCCCGCGGTTTCTGGAGCAAATGGCGGCGGGCATATATTTGCGGGAGTTAAAGCAGACCACCAGACCCTGTGAGATTCGGCAGACTGGCAAGTATACCTTTCAGATCATCCTGACCCAGGGTCTGAACCGCCAGATTCGGCGAATGTGTCAGGCCTGCGGATATGAAGTGCGGCAGCTGAAACGCATCCGGATCATGCAGATCGGGCTGGAACATCTGATTCCGGGACAATACCGGGAAGTGCAGGGGCGGGAACTGGAACAGCTTTATCGGGATGCGGGACTGACAGGCCCCGGGGCATAAGACCGTGAAGGCGGCGAAAGCGGTCAAATAGTAAGGACGGGAGGCAATGGGGCGGAGAAGACTTAGCGGAGAGGGGATAGAAAGGAAATATATCATGGCAGCGGAAAAATCAGATCGAATCAAGGAATTGACAGAACTTTTAAGCAGGGCTTCCAAAGCCTACTATGCCCAGGATCAGGAGATCATGAGCAATTACGAGTACGATAGGCTTTATGATGAACTGGAGCAGTTGGAGCGGGAAACAGGGATCATATTGGCGGGAAGCCCCACACAGCATGTGGGGTATGAGGCGGTGGACGAACTTCCCAAGGAGGCTCACGAGGCCCCCATGCTTTCCCTGGACAAGACCAAAGACCGGGAGGAACTGCGTTCCTGGCTGCAGGGCCAGCCTGCAATATTGAGCTGGAAGCTGGACGGATTGACCATTGTGCTTACTTATCGTGACGGAAAACTTGCAAAAGCCGTAACCCGGGGCAACGGCGAAGTGGGGGAGGTCATTACAGGCAATGCCAGGACTTTTGTGAATCTGCCACTCAATATAGGATTTCAGGGGGAACTGGTGCTGCGGGGGGAGGCGGTGATCAGTTACCGGGATTTTGAGGAGATCAACAGCCGGATTCAGGAGGCGGATGCCCGGTACAAGAATCCCCGGAACCTGTGCAGCGGTTCCGTGCGCCAGCTGAACAGTGAGATCACCGCCCAGAGGCGGGTACGGTTTGTGGCATTCAATCTGGTGCGGGCGGAAGGCGCGGATTTCGGCAATTCCAGGGAAGCCCAGTTTGCCTTTCTGGAGGAGCAGGGCTTTGAGGCGGTGCAGAGGGTGAAAGTGACGGAGGACAATATTCTGGAGGCCGTGGAGGATTTTGCCCGCCGGGTGGAGAACTATGAGATTCCTTCGGACGGCCTGGTGCTCACCTTTGAGGATATCGCCTACGGACAGTCCCTGGGCCGGACGGCCAAATTCCCCCGGCATTCCATCGCTTTTAAGTGGGCGGACGAATTGCGGGAGACAACGCTGCGGGAGATTGAGTGGAGCCCCAGCCGGACAGGGCTGATCAATCCGGTGGCCATCTTTGAGCCGGTGGAACTGGAGGGGACCACGGTGAGCCGGGCCTCGGTGCATAATATCAGCATCCTGCGGGGGCTGAAGCTGGGGATCGGGGATCGGATCACGGTCTACAAGGCCAATATGATTATCCCCCAGATCGCGGAGAATCTGACGGGCAGCGACAATGTGGAGATCCCGGAGATTTGCCCTGTCTGCGGGGGCAGGACGGAGATCCGCCAGGTGGCGGACGCTCAGAGCCTGTACTGCGTCAACGAGGACTGTGACGCCAAGAAGATCAAGGCTTTTACCCTCTTTGTCAGTCGGGACGCCATGAACATCGAAGGATTGTCCGAGGCCACTCTGGAAAAGTTTCTGAGCAGTGGTTTTCTGCATGAGTTTGCGGATCTGTATCATTTGGACCGTCATCAGGAGGAGATTACCTCCATGGAGGGATTCGGGGAGAAATCCTGCCAGAATCTGCTGGGCAGTATTGAGAAATCCCGGGAGGCCACCCTGCCCCAGGTGATCTATGCCCTGGGCATCGCCAATATTGGGGTGGCCAATGCCAAGATGTTGTGCAGGCATTTTGATTATGATCTGGAACAGATGCTGCAGGCGGATGTGGAGGAACTGAGTGCCATTGAAGGAGTGGGAGAGGTGATTGCCACCGCCTTTGTGGAGTATATCCAGGGGGAGGAGAATGTACGGCGGCTTCGGAATCTGATGAAGGAACTGCGCATCCAGGCAGTACAGACGGCGGCGGAACAGAATCTGGCGGGAAAGGGCTTCTGCGTTACGGGAAGCCTGAACCATTTCGGAAGCCGCAGTGAACTGAAGGATCTGATTGAACAGCGGGGCGGCAAGGTTACGGGCAGCGTGACTTCCAGAACGGAGTGCCTGGTGAACAATGACATCGCTTCCAATTCATCCAAAAATAAAAAGGCCAAGGAATTGGGCATCCCCATCTTGACAGAAGAGGAGTTTATGGCAAAATATTTATAGAGGAAAAAGACAGGCAGGAGAAGAGAAGTTTCGGGTAGGAAACAAGGAGAGGAGTGCAGTTTATGCCGATTAAGACACAGAGCGATCTCCCGGCAAAGGAGATCCTGGAAAATGAAAATATATTTGTGATGGACGAGAACCGGGCCATGCATCAGGATATCCGGCCCCTGCAGGTCATGATCCTGAATATCATGCCCGTGAAACAGGATACGGAACTACAGCTTTTGCGGGCCCTGTCCAACACGCCCCTGCAGGTGGATGTGACTTTTCTGAATGTGAAGAGCCATATTTCCATCAATACCCCGGCCAATCATCTGAATAAATTTTATTCCTCGCTGGAAGAGGTGCGGGAGAAGAAGTTCGACGGTCTGATTATCACAGGAGCCCCGGTGGAGGATATCACCTTTGAGGAGGTGGACTACTGGGAGGAAATCTGTGAGATCATGGACTGGGCCGAGAGCCATGTGACTTCCACGCTGCACATCTGCTGGGGGTCCCAGGCGGGGCTCTATCACTATTACGGCATCAATAAGCGCAAACTTCCGGAGAAACTTTTCGGGGTGTATGCCCACCGGGTTTCCAACCGGAAGATTCCGTTGGTGAGGGGCTTTGACGATATTTTTCTGGCTCCCCACAGCCGCCACACCGAGACTCCGGCGGCAGCCATCCATGCCTGCCCGGAACTGACAGTGCTGGCGGAGAGCCAGGAGGCAGGTGTTTTCCTGGCCATTGCCCAGGGCGGAAAAAAGATCTTTGTCAACGGTCACCCGGAATATGACCGCTACACCCTGAACAATGAGTACCGCCGGGACTTGGACAAGGGTCTGCCCATTCATGTGCCCTATAATTATTATCCGGAGGATGATCCCGGCCAACGCCCTCTGCTGCAGTGGCGGTCCCACAGCAACAATCTGTACAGCAACTGGCTGAATTACTACGTATATCAGGTCACTCCCTACGACCTGTAAGGGATCCCTGTAAATTTCTTTATAGGAGAACACCGACATGCAGATTTTTATATCGCATTCCTCCAGGGACGCCTCCATAGCCGTACAGATCTGTGAACGGCTGGAAAAAAGCGGCCTGAATTGCTTTATTGCGCCCAGGGACATCCGTCCGGGAAAAGAATATGCGGAGGAGATTGTCAAGGGTATCGACAATTCGGCGGGCATGGTACTGCTGATGTCACAGAACGCCAATGGTTCGCCTCATGTATTGCGGGAGGTGGAACATGCGGTGAGCAGTGGTACGCCCATCCTGGTGTATAAAATCCAGGAGGTGGCGCTGTCCAAATCTATGGAATATTTTTTGATGACTCATCAGTGGGTCAGTGCAAAGCCCCGGGAGGACTATGCCGATATAGTGGCCTTCGCCCGGGATTTGGCGAAGGAGGAGAAGGAAGAGGCAGATGCAAAGCAGGGGGCGGGTGTCCTTACCGGCGCCAGAGCCGGTGCAGGTAAGGGCTCCGGGGGTGCTGTCAGACGGAAGGCCGGGATTATTGGGGCAGCCGCCGCCCTGCTGGCAATTGGCTTGATGGTCTGTTTTGCCATGGGTAAGTATGGGGGCATGGGGCTTAAACCGAAGCCGGTATCCCTCCAGGTGGGAGAGACCGTGTTGTTTGGAAGTTATCTGGACCAGGATATTGCGTGGCGGGTACTGCGGATTTCCGAGGATGAAACCCAGGCGGTTCTTGTCGCTTCCCATATTTTAACCATGAAGGCCTATGACGCGGCGGAGAGCGGCCGTTATAATTACGACGGCGATCAGAATTACTGGACAGCGGCCTCCCGGGCGGATACGGACTCGGTGCTTCAGGCATGGGTGCGGGGCAACAGCGATTGGAGCGCTTCCAATCTGAGAACATGGCTGAATGCGGATACGGAGGTGGTTGTCTATTCCGGCCAGCCGCCGGCGGCAACGGCCATGGCGGAAAAGAAAAACGGTTATCAGACGGAAGCGGGATTCCTCTATGGGTTCACCCGGGAGGAAAAGGACGCGATTGTGGAGACGGAACTTGTGACAAAGGGCAACGCGCTGTCGGAGACGGGCAGTGTGACCACCATTGACAGGGTGTGGCTGTTATCGCTGGAGGAACTTACCTGGTTTGACCAGGCGGGTATCAGCAAATTTGCTTCGCCCACGGAGGAGGCAGTCCGGCAGGATCAGAGTCTCTGGTACAGTCTGGATTATGATACCTACGGAGTGGAATATTTTTGTTGGTGGCTCCGGGAACCGGTGCCGGATACGGCAAGTCTTTGTTATCTTGTGAATAACGGTTATGGGGAAAAGGTGATCCGGCAGGAAAACGTGGGATTGGAAGGATTTGGGGTGCGCCCGGCCCTGACGGTGGATTTGCGCCGGGTCACATTCCGGGGCGGTGAGAATCCGTAATATTTTGTAATCCATTGCCAAAGGGGAATATAAACAGCAGAAATCTCTCAAACTATTCTGCAAAATCATTTCCCGGAGAAATACATGCAACGGGAAATTCCGGTGAGGAGGAATCGAAATGTGTACAGCGGCAACCTATCAGACAAAAGATTTCTACTTTGGACGTACTTTGGATTACGATTTTTCTTACGGTGAGGAGGTAGTCATAACCCCCCGGCATTTCCCGCTGGTTTTCCGCTTTCAGGATCCCATGGAAAGTCATTTTGCCATGATCGGCACTGCCCATGTGGAGGAGGGCTGCCCCTTGTATTATGAGGCGGTCAATGAGAAGGGGCTGGGGATGGCGGGCCTGAATTTTGTGGGAAATGCGGTTTTCGGCAAAGAACAGCCGGACCGGGAGAATGTGGCTACATTTGAGTTTATCCCCTGGATTTTGGGACAGTGCGCCACGCTCAGGGAAGCCAGGGAACTGCTGGGCAGACTCAATCTGACGGACACGGCTTTCCGGGAGCAGCTTCCTGCGGCCCAGCTTCACTGGATCATAGCCGACCGCAGCGGAGCGGTTACGGTGGAGTCTGTGCAGGAGGGCCTCCGGGTCTATGATAATCCGATGGGGGTGCTGACCAATAATCCTCCTTTTGACCGGCAGATGTTCCAACTTAACAACTATATGCATTTATCGGCGAAGGAGCCCGAAAACCGTTTTTCGCCCAAACTGGATCTGCGGGGCTATGGACGGGGCATGGGCGCCTTGGGGCTTCCCGGGGATCTGTCCTCCCAGTCCCGCTTTGTCAGGGCTTCCTTTGTGAAGATGAATTCCGCTTCCGGTGACAGCGAGGCGGAGAGCGTCAGTCAGTTTTTTCATATTCTTGGCTCGGTGGACCAGCAGCGGGGCTGCTGCGAGGTGGAGGAAGGGAAATACGAAATCACGATTTACACCTGCTGCTGCAATGCGGACAGGGGGATATATTACTATACCACCTACGACAATCATCAGATTACCGCGGTGGACATGAACCTGGAGGATCTGGACGGGGCGGAACCCATTCGGTATCCCCTGCTTCGGGAACAGCGGATTCATGTGCAGAACCGGCGGCTGACCGGAAAATAGAACCGGCAGTTGAAATGCACGACTCCTTATCCTTTGACTTGGGAGAATTTCTCCTGTATGCTTATTTAGAGATCCAATAAGTATAAAATAAGTAAACAGACAGGAGAGCCAGCCGGGCGGCGGGCGGAGAGGAGTCGGTATGGGATACAGCAGGAATTACATGGGAAAGAGGATTTGTTCGCTTCGGGCGGCCAGGGGAATGACCCAGGAGCAGCTTGCGGATATGTTGTGTGTGACTCCGGCGGCAGTTTCCAAATGGGAGAGAAATCTTGCGGTTCCCAGTTTGGAGATGCTCTGGGTGTTGGCGGATTATTTTGACTGCACCATAGACGAGCTGGTGGGACGCAGACAGGAACAGCTTGAGCGGATGGGGATTTATGACGAGGACCGGCTCCGGCTGGTGGGCATAGCCGGCGATCTGCAGAGATGCGGCGAGATCAGCAGGCAGCAGGGACTTCTGGCCCTGGAACAGGCGGCAGCCGGTTTTCAGGGGGACAGTGTGTTTTTGCCCTTTGCCATACGATTTACTCTGGGGTCCCTTATGAGAAAGATGGATGTGGGCAAGGTGATGACCTTGCTGAATAATTATGCGGGGACTTTGTCCGGAGAACAGACAGAGGGGCCTATGGTGGTGGCCGCTCTGGAGTCCATTGTATCAGGAGAGTCTCCGGAACTGCTGAAGGAGATTCTTGCGTCCTATATAGGCATGGAATATTGGGAGAAGGTATTGGGGAATGTACCCGGGGAGCGCAGGCGGGAGGAGATCCTGGAGCGGTATCGGAACAAGCAGCTTTATTCCGGGGCCACAGACCTTTTGGAAGGGTTTGAGGAATTGGGGGACTTTGAGATACAGATTATTTTGCGCAATCTGGACAATGATGTCTTCACGGCGGCCATGTGCGGCGCTTCTGGGGAAGTGGTGGTCAAATTTATGGCCAATCTCTCAGACCGGGTTCTGGCCTTTATCGGCGAAGATATGGACGGATGGGAGGGGACGGAGGAGGAAATTCTGGAAGCCCAGAGGAAAGTTGTTGAAATCAGAAGGCGGTGCTGTGGATAAAAAAGGAGTCTGCGGATGAAGAAGGACCTGATGTCAAAGCTGGCCAAAAGCCTGAAAATTGCTCTGGCGGCTTTGCTGGCGGCCGCCCTGGCAGGGGGGCTTGGACTGCAATATGCCACTACGGCGGGCATTATCACCATACTCAGCATACAGGGCACCAAGCTGGAGACTTTTCAGACTGCGGGTAAGAGGGCCCTGGCCTTTCTCTGCGCCCTGGTGCTGGCCTGGGCCTGTTTTGAGACGATGGGGTATAATCTAGGGGCCTTTGGGGCCTTTCTGTTTTTCTTTGTCCTGCTCTGTCTGCTGATGGGCTGGCAGGAGGCCATCGCCATGGATTCCGTGTTGGTAAGTCATTTTCTGGGGCAGGGGGCCTTCTTTTCCCTGCTGGGCAATGAGATGCTGCTCTTTGCGGTGGGCACAGGGTTCGGAATCCTGGTGAATCTTCATCTGCGGAGCCGCCGGGAGCGGTTTACGTTGGCTTCCGATCTGGTGGACGGGCAGATCAAGGAGATTCTGGGGGATATGGCCCGCTGTCTGACCCAGGACCAAATAGAAGAATCCTCCTGTCACGGGGCGCCTTCGGGAGCGGAAAGCAGCTTTGACACATTGCGGGAGGCGCTGCGGCAGGCGGAGAACTGCGCCGTGGCTAATTATGGCAACGCCCCTTTTTCCAGGGATACCTATGAACTGGACTATGTGCGGATGCGGCAGCAACAGTCGGTGGTGCTGCAGACGGTCTATGACAATATCCGGGGCATCAGCTATCTGCCCAAACAAGCGGGGCAGGTGGCCGGGCTGCTCGAACAGATCCGACAGGAATATCACCGCCATAACAATGTGGAAGGACTTCTGGAGCAGCTTCGGGGGCTGCTGGGGGATATGCAGACCCAAGCCCTGCCCCGGAGCCGGGAGGAGTTCGAGGCCCGGGCGGTGCTTTTTTATACCCTCAAGCAGCTGGAGGAATTGCTGGAGATTAAGAAGGGTTTTATCCAAGCGAGGCAGCAGGCATATAGCCCGGCCCGGGAAGCGGACAAGGGGAAGGAAATTCTTTAGTACGGAAGGGGGCGAGAGTGCCATATGAAGCGGAACTACAGGTTTATCATAATGTACGACGGCAGCAGGTACTACGGATGGCAGCGACTGCCGGAGCATGACACGATTCAGGGCAAGCTGGAAGCGGTACTGGAACGGCTGTGCGGCGAACCGGTGGAGGTCATCGGTGCAGGACGCACGGACGCGGGCGTCCATGCCCGGCAGATGGCGGCCAATGCAGTGTTGGAGACGGTTCTTGGACCAGAGGAGATTCGGGAGTATCTCAACCGTTATCTGCCGGAGGATATCGCGGTCCGGGAAGTGAAGGAGGCGGGACCGCGTTTTCATGCCCGGTATAATGCCACGGGCAAAAGCTATTGTTATACCTGCTTTGACGGCCCGGTAAGGCCGGTCTTTGACCGCAAATATGTGTATGCGCTGGAAGAGTCCCCGGATCTGGAAGCCATGCGGGAGGCGGCCCTGCTGCTGAAAGGGGAGCACGATTTCCGCAATTTCTGCATGAATCCCCGGATGAAGAAATCCACGGTGCGGGTGGTGGACCGGATCTACATAGAGCGGGAGGGGGACTATATTCGCTTCACCTTTCACGGTACGGGATTTTTGCAGAATATGGTGCGGATTATGGTGGGAACATTGCTGGAGGTGGGATGGGGACATATGAGTTTGGCCCGGGTGGAGGAGGTATTGCATTCCCGGGAGCGCCAAAAGGCAGGTCCCACGGCCCCGGCCCAGGGATTGTGTCTGCTGCAGGTGGACTATGAATAATGAGGAAACGGGAATAAGTACAGGCGGAAAGGGGAGTACAGGAAAGGAGGAAGGGATGCTGCAGGATTTTACGAAAGAATATCAGCGCAAGCTGCGCACGCCCCAGGAGGCGGCGGCAGTGGTAAAAAGCGGGGATTGGGTGGACTATACCAGCTGCCTGGGCAAGCCGGTGCTGCTGGACCAGGCCCTGGCGGGGCGCAGGGAAGAACTGCGGGATGTGAAGATCCGGGGCAATCTGATCGATGGCCCCATCCATGTGGCGGAGTGCGACCAGAGCCAGGAGCATTTTACCTATCACAGTTGGCATTGTTCCTCCTATGAGCGAAAGCTGTGCGACCGGGGGCTGTGCTATTATATCCCCATGGTGTTTCATAACAATGCGGCCTATTATGAATTTTTCCTGGATGTGAATGTGGTCATGGTCAGCGTGTCGCCCATGGACAGACACGGGTATTTTAACTTTTCCGTAAACACCGGGGTGGCAGCCCCCATCGCCCGGATGGCGGATACGGTTATCGTGGAGGTCAATGAGCATATGCCCAAGATTCATGGAGGGTATGATGAGTGTATCCACATCTCGGAGGTGGATTATATCGTGGAAGGTCCCCATGTCCCCTTCGAGAGCAGCAAGCCTTTCCTGCCCCGGGAAGTGGACCGGCAGATTGCGGGACATATCATTCCTTATATTGTGGACGGAGCCACCCTGCAGCTGGGGATCGGAAGCATGCCCAATGCTCTGGGGGAATTGATCGCCCGGTCTGACTTAAAAGACCTGGGGATGCATACGGAGTTGTGCTCCGACGCGTATTTGAGCATGTACCGGGCGGGCAAGCTGACCAACCGGAAGAAGAGCATCGACAGGGGCAAGGGAGTCTTTGGCTGCGCTCTGGGATCTGTGGAGTTGTATGAATGGCTGGACGACAACCATGGGGTGGCGGCCTATCCGCTGGAGTATGTGAACCGTCCCAGCGTGATTGCCCAGATCGACAACATGGTGTCCATTAACAGCTGCGTGGCGGTGGACCTATACGGCCAGGTGGCGGCGGAGAGTGCCGGAGCCAGGCAGATCAGCGGCACGGGCGGACAACTGGACTTTTTGATCGGCGCTTCCGCCTCCCGGGGCGGCAAGGCTTTTATCTGCATGAGCTCGGTACATACGGATCGTTATGGAGAGAAGCACTCCCGGATCAAGCCTCAGTTTGACGGGGATATCGTCACCTCTCCCCGCAGCCAGGTGTATTTCCTGGCCACGGAGTACGGCGTTATCAATCTGGAGGGGCGTTCCACCTGGGAGCGGGCGGAGGCGCTGATCTCCATCGCCCACCCGGATTTTCGGGAGATGCTGGTCCGGGAAGCGGAGAAGAAAAAAATCTGGAGACGTTCTAACAGGAGGGGATAAACATTTTTCCATTGAACTGACAGCAGAACTGTGATAATATGGAACTATATGAATGGACAGGAGGATGAAACTGCTATGTCCGATAGGAACAGACAATATGCGGCAGTGGGGGTTTTTGTACTGATATTCGGAGGTTTGTTGGCGCTGGCCACCGTTTTTGACTTGCAGGTGAGTTTTCTTCTGGCGGAACCCGGTCTGGTTCCCGGCAGATATTTTTCCACCAGTTTTCCCTGCAATCTGGTGGAGGTGGCGGCCATGGCGCCGATCTGGGGATTTGCCACATTCGCGGCCTGCATACTGGTGGTCTATCTGCATCAGAGGGGAGGCGCGGCGCGGCTGCTGGAACTGGTTTTTTTCGGCCTGTCCGTTTTTGCGGGCAGTTCCTTTCTGCGGGATATGATGAAATACCTGTTCCAGATTCAGGGGAAAGAACATTTGTTAAAGCAGTTGTGGTTTAATCTGTCCATGGCGGCTTTCGGTCTGCTGGCGACGGTGTTGATCCTGGCGCTGTCCGGGAGATGGATCCGGGAGCATATGAGGCAGATGCTGCCGTTTGCCCTGGCTATTATCTGTTCCTGCTGCTGCTTCCTGTTCGTGGAACTGATCAAGAATCCTGTGGGAAGGATGCGTTTTCGGGCCATGCACTTTGTGGAGGATTTTTCCTATTATACCCCCTGGTATCAGATCAGTGACGCCAGGGAGCGGCTGGGAGGTCTGGGACTTGACCGGGATTACTTCAAATCTTTTCCTTCCGGGCATACCTTTTCGGGCTCCATGGCCTATCTGGTGCTTTTGCTGCCGGATCTGTTTGAGAATCTGCAGACCAGGAAATGGAAGTTCCTGTCCTATTTGGTCCCTGTCACTTATACGGGGGTGGTGGCCTTCTTCCGCATAGCTGCCGGCGCCCACTTTTTCAGCGATGTGCTGGTGGGAGGCACCATGGGATTTGTGGCGGTACAATTCTTCCGCTGGCTTTTCCTGCATCGGCTCGGGGGAAGGTTTAAACAATAGTATACAATTTTCTGCAAAAAAATATTTATTTTTTAGGATATCGGTGTTATACTAATTTTCGAGAAGGGAAAAGTACTCATAACGGGGATACGAGGGGCTGATTAGAATGACGGGTTTGATAAACTTAATGGAAGAAACGGTACTGAACAAAATTGACCAGCTGCTGCCGGGCACGGATTACTGCAAATGTGAACATTGCCGGATGGATATGGCCGCCTATGCTCTGAACCGGCTCCCGGCGCAATATGTGCAGTCCATGAAGGGAAAAGTGCTGTATCGGTTCGCATCCAATCAGGTGGAGAAGGATATCGAAGTCACGGTGGCCGTGAGTAAGGCTATTCAGGTAGTGGGACAATCGCCCCATAAGAATATGAAAAACCTGGAGCAGAGCGGTGCGCTCACATAAGCCGGTGGGGATCGGCAGTTATCGAGAGGAGGAGAAGTGTGGAAAAAACCATGCGTATGACTTCCGCCGAGGCGGCAAAGCTGCTGCGGAAGCTGCAGGAGGAGCTTGACAATGTGCTGTTGATGGAGGAGCAGAGCAGGGAGTTTTCAGCCTCTCTGGGGGAAGACTTGGAATCCGTGCGGCCTGCTTACGATTATGAGGAGGTGCAGAGGCGGATCGGAGGACTGGAGGAGCGGATCCGCCGGGTCAAACATGCCATCAGTGCCTTCAATCTGGTCCAGGAGGTGCCGGGCTTTGAGGGCATGACCATAGACCAGATGCTGGTATATATCCCACAGCTTAACCGCCGCAAGGCCAAGCTGGCCCTGATGCGGCAGCGCCTGCCCAAACAGCGGGAGCGGGTAGCCTATGGCGGAGGAAGCCAGATCATAGACTACAGCTACGCCAATTATGATATGGAGGCGGTGAAGGCGGATTACGAGAAAACGGCGGAGGAATTGTCCCGGGCCCAGACGGCGCTGGACCTGGTCAATACCACTGCGCAGCTTGAGATTGTTTTATAGCCCGGATATTCCGGCCGTTCTGGTTCCCCTCGGGGTCTCTTAAGAGCATGTCATGGTTTAAAGTTAAGGTCATCCGTTATTGTTTGTTATCCGTTATAAGTGAGAGTTTATGGTTTGGGTGAGCATGATAATGGCGCAGGCGGCGAAAACCTGCGGCAGGCGTCCAGGAGGGCGTCTGCTGCGCGGCTGAGGTATTCGGTTACAGGCGGCGGGAAAGGCTGTTGCGGAAAGGGGGAATCCCCTGGAAGCGGCAGCCTTTTTTTTGTGGCAACATACCCGGAGAAAACGGCAGCTTACTGCCGGATCTCTTGTATGTGGCGAAAGATTTGGTAAAATATATACCATGATGACAGAGGAGGTGAAATATTGCGGGTCAGGATAGAGATTGAAGACGGACGGGAAGAGGTGGATATCATCGTTAAATGCGGGGGAAAGTCAGCCTATATAGACAGGCTGGCAGCGGCCATGTATATGGTTGACCGGCAGATTATGGTGTCCCGGGACGGAGAGGTGCTGCCGCTGGATCTGGGGAAGGTGCTGTACATGGAGTCGGTGGACGGCAGGTGCTTTGTCTATACCCGGGGCGAAGTTTATGAGACCGGGCACAGGCTGTATGAACTGGAGCAGCAGCTGGGGCAATACCTGTTCTCGCGGATCAACAAATCAGCCATCGTCAATCTGGAAAAAATCCAGTCCATTCGGACTTATGTGAACCGGCGGCTGCTGCTCACCATGGAAAACGGGGAGCAGCTTATAGCCTCCCGACAGTATGCGGAAAATATCAAAGGATTGCTGGGAATCAATGGAAGGGGGCAGTAATGGAAGAGAGAAAGCATTTATTGGCGTATGTGGAGCAGGTTTTCATGGTTTTTGGCATCAGCATTGTGGCGCTTTCTGCCATCTGCGTCGTGGCAGGGGAGGAGGCCCGGGAGATTTCCACCATGTTCGCGCTGGGAGCGGAGGGTATTCCCTTAAGCACCCTGGGGCAGTATCTGCTGTCCTCCGTGTGCATCACGGCGCTGCGCTTTGTTTTCTTTACGGACGCGCTGATCAGGAGATGGACATTGGCGGCCAGGACTGCGGGCATGCTGGTGGCGGTCACTTTGCTTACCGGGGGACTGGCATATCTGTTCGGCTGGTTCCCGGTGAACGAACCCTTATGTTGGGTGGCCTTTCTGGTCAGCTTTGGGGTCTGCTTTATTACTGCCGCCGTGTTTTCCGCCAAAAAGGAGCGGGCAGAGAATCGCCAGTTGGAAAACGCGCTGCGGCGGATGAAAGAGAAACAGGGATGCAGGGCAGAGGAAAACTGCGGAAAGAATTGAAAGGGAGGTCAATATGACGGCATTGATACAGGCGGAACATATCACCCATTCCTTTGGGGAGAAGCTTATTCTGGAGGATATTTCCTTCACGGTGGAACAGGGGGAAGTGATCGGTCTTTTGGGTCCTTCCGGGGCGGGGAAGACAACGCTGGTGAATATCCTTACGGGGCAGCTTAAGGCCAGGGAGGGAAATGTGAGGATTCGGAAAGAGGGCGACGGCAGCAGGGACCCCGCAGGCATAACGGACAGCGCCCGCCCCGTGAAGGCGGGGAAGAAGCAGCTGGTGACCGGCGTTATGATGGACAGTTTGGGGCTGTATGAAAGATTGTCGGTGTGGGATAATCTGCGGATTTTCGCGGATATTTACCGGGTGCCCGTGTCCAGGATCGAGAAGCTGCTGGATCGGACGCAGCTGCGTCCGGCCAGGAACAAAACGGTGAACAGACTGTCCAAGGGCATGAGAGGGCGGGTGAATCTGTGCAGGGCGCTTTTGAAAGAGGCGGACATTCTGTACCTGGATGAACCCACCTCCGGCCTGGATCCTTCCACCATATGGAAGATACATCAGCTGATCGGAGAGGAGAAGCAGTCCGGGACCACGGTTTTCCTCACCACCCACAATATGCATGAGGCACAGGCCCTGTGCGACAGAATCATGCTTCTGCATGAGGGGAAAATCGTGGAGCAGGGAGTACCAAGGGATATCTGTGCCAGATATGATTCCCGACGGGAAATAGAGGTGACTTTGCAGAATGGGGAGCGGCACAGTATCCCCAACGCCAGGGAAAGCCAGGGCATCCTGAGCGAGTGGATCCGGGAGGAGAAAGTGCGGTCCATACATTCCTCCGAGCCGGATCTGGAGAAAGTATTTTTGGAGATCACGGGAAGGAGGCTGAGTGACTGATGAAAAATATCGTGACCATATTTCGAAAGCAGCTGAAAGAGACCATGCGCAATAAGGAGGTGCTGATCCAGTTTCTGATGTTCCCGGTCCTGGCCGTATTCATGACCAAATCCATACAGATCGAGGGGATGCCTCCCAATTTCTTTGTCCAGCTTTTTTCCACCATGTATGTGGGTATGGCGCCGCTGGTCAGCATGGAGGCCATTCTTTCCGAAGAGAAGGAGAAGAATACCCTGCGTGTGCTGCTGATGGCCGATGTGACTCCCTGGCAGTATCTGGCAGGCGTGGGCGGGTATGTATTCCTTTTCTGTATGCTGGGGGCGGGGGTATTCTGCCTGCTGGGCGGCTACGGATCTGGAGAGGCGGTGCTGTTCCTGGCTGTCCTGGGGGCGGGTATACTGGTTTCCATGCTGCTGGGGGCGGCCATCGGCGCAGGGAGCAGCAGTCAGATGGCCGCAAACTCGGTGGGGGTTCCCCTAATGCTGCTTCTTTCTTTTCTTCCCATGCTCTCCCTCTTCAATGCCCATATCTCCAAGGTGACGGGCTTGGTCTACACAGAGCAGATCCGGCGGATGCTGACGGCCCTGGGAGAGGGGGAGGCAATCCGGGAGGGGCTTCTGGTCATAGGAGGCAGCTTTCTTCTGTTCGGCGGCTTTTTTGTGTGGCAGTATCATGGCTCCCTGGCCCGGGACAAATACCTGTCTCACAATGGCTGAGGCTGACAGATGCCCTTATACAATGGGTATACAAAGGAGGGAATTTGGTATATAATTAGATCTGGATATCGGGGAAATTTTTCCAAAGCTGGGATATCCGGGGGATGAAATGGCAAATTTTGTGATAGCTGCGCAGATCATAGGGATTATCGTGATACTGGTGGCCTTAAGGCTGCTGGTCTCCGGGGGCGGTTCCCGGGAGCATGTACTCATGGGGTATTTCCTGGGCGGCTCGTTGATACAGAATGTGGGATATTTGCTGGAACTGACGGCTCCCACCAAGGAAGTGGCGGTTATGGCGCTTCGGGTGGAGAACCTGGGTTCAGTGTTCGTACCCCTTTGCTACTGCATTTTTATCTTTGGATATTGTTTTGAAAAAGTGCCGGCGCTGCCCATGAAGCTGTTGGCAGCGCTGGACGCCCTGATTCTGCCGGTGATGTTCTGGTCCGACAGGCATACGCTGATATACCGGCACATGGACTGGCTGGAGACGCCCCATGGGCAGCATTATCTGAGCTTGGAATATGGGCCTTTGTATCTGCCGGTGATGGCCGTGCGTATTGTTATCCCCTATGTCCTCACCATTTATGCGCTGACCCATACGGTGCTGGTTCGCAGCAGCCACAGGGAGCGGAAGCAATGTCTGTCCTTTCTTCTGGCTTCCTTTCTGCCGGTGGTGGCGCTGGTGGTCTATGTAGCCAAGCTGACCAATGTGTATGACCTGACCCCTCTGGTGCTGGGACTCACACTGTCCCTGGTGGTGATTCTGGTATGGAGCAGAAGAAATTATGACTTCCATAAGTTAGCCGCCGACGCGGTATTGGACGGCATCAGCGACGGTGTGATAGCCCTGGACGCGCGCAGGCGCCTGGTCAGCTATAACCAGGCAGCGGCGGATATCTTCGTACAGCTCAGGGGACGCAGGCCTGGGGAGAGCGTGGGAGATGTGGAGGAACTGCGGGAGGAACTGCTGGAGGAAGACGCCCCCAGGCAGTTCAGCATCGGGGACCGTTTCTATGAGAGCCATGCCAGACGCATCATGGACAGCAACGGAATCCTCCAGGGGTATGCGCTATTGCTGCTGGATATGACAGACACCCATGACTATATAGGACAGATCACCCGGATGCAGGCCCAGGCCCAGGCGGCCAACGAAGCCAAGAGCGCGTTTCTGGCCAATATGTCCCATGAGATTCGCACGCCCATGAACGCCATTGTGGGCCTGAGCGAAATCATCATGGAGGAGAGCAGGGGGACGAGGGTCTACACCAATGCCCGGGACGTGCGTTCCGCCGCCCGGGATCTGCTGGCCATCATCAACGATATTCTGGATTTATCCAAGGTGGAGTCCGGCAAGATGGAACTGAATCAAACGGATTATGATATCAAGGCCGTGGTGGACGAGGTCGTGGGGCTGATGGATTTGGCCGCGTCCCGGCGCGGGCTTCTTTTGCTGTGCGAATATGACAAAACAATTCCCAGCCGGTACAATGGGGACCGGGGGAAGATCAAGCAGATTTTGATCAATCTGTTGAATAATGCCGTGAAGTTCACCCGGGAAGGCCATGTGAAGATTTCCGTGGGAGGCACGCCCGGCCCGGAGGCGGGGCAGGAATCGCTGGTTTTTATGGTGGAGGACACGGGCTGCGGGATCCGGGAAGAAGACCGTCAAAGGATTTTCGACAATTTTACCCAAGTGGACGCCAAGCGCAACCGAAGCGTGGAGGGCACGGGCCTGGGGTTGTCCATTACCAGGTATATGGTGGAACTGATGGGCGGGAATATCCGGCTGGAGAGCGTTTACAATCAGGGGACTACCTTCACAGTGACCATCCCCCAGAAGGTGGTGGATCAAAGGACGCTGGCGGAAGTGCCGGATGTCTCCGCCAGGGACGAAGAGGCGGCGGAACTCTTTACCACGGAGGGCTACAGGGTTCTGGTGGTGGACGATAACCGGGTCAATCTGAAAGTGGCGAAGGAATTCCTGAAGGGCTATGGCTTTGAACTGGAGGAGGCGGAAAGCGGCAAGGAGGCCATCCGTCTGGTGAGGGAGAACCTATATGACATTATTTTCATGGATCATATGATGCCGGAGATGGACGGCATCGAGACAGTGGAAGTCATTCGCAGGGATTGCGGAGAGAACGGGACGGCCCCGGTGATTATCGCCCTGACGGCCAATGCCATGGAGGGGGTGGGAGAGCGGTTTTTAAGCTGCGGTTTCCAGGATTTCCTGACAAAACCCATGGACAGGGCATTGCTGAACGAGGCCCTGATGCGGTGGATCCCGGAGGACCGCCGGAAAAAGCGGGAAGGGTCCCCGGCGCTGCGGGGCATGAATCCGGAAACCGTCTATATCAAGGGGATTGACTTGGATGCCGCCATGCGTTATCATTTAGGAAGTGCGGTGGACTTCAGGGAACTTTTGGATCTCTATTGTATAGAGGGCGGGCGCAAGACCGGACTGCTGCGGGATCTTTTCGAGCGGAAGGATTACGGGCGGTACGCAATAGAGGTTCATGGCCTGAAAAGCGCTTCGGCCAATATCGGCGCAACAAAACTTTCCCAGATGGCGCAGGCCCATGAGGAGGCGGCCAATGGGGGAGACGAGGCGTTCATCGAGGAAGGCTTTCCGCTGCTGTTATCCTCTTATGAAAAGCAGATTGAGAGCATACGGGCCTTTTTGGACCGGCGGCAGGAAGAGGAGGCGCCCAGCCTTGAGGCCATTGATGCCGGGGAGCTGTCCCAGGGGATCAGGGACGCGCTGGAACTGCTGGAGGACTTTCATTCCCGGGAATGTGCCGGGAAGGTGGAGGAACTGCTGGGATACTGCCTGGAGCCGGAGATTGAGGCCGGGCTGAAGAAGGTCCGGGAGCAGTTAAAGCTCTATGAGGACGATGCGGCGGAGGAACTGCTGCGGCAGCTTGCGGCAGGATTTCAGGAAGAAAAAACGGAAGAAGGGGAGCGATAAGAGATGGGAGAGAGGAAGAAAGTCTTAGTAGTTGACGATGTGGCCATCAGCCTCTCCGTGACGGAGCAGGCGCTGCGGGAGCATTATGAGGTAATCACCGTAAATTCTGGAGGCAGGGCTTTGCGGTATATGAAGAAGGAAAGGCCGGATCTGATTCTGTTGGATATCAGAATGGATCAGATGGATGGGATCGAGACCTTGAAAGAGATACGGAATCTGCCGAACGGGGCGGATATTCCCGTTATCATGCTGACCGCCCAGAGTGACAAGGCCACCGTGATAGAGACTGCCAAACTTGGAATCTATGATTATATGCTTAAGCCCTTTGCGCCCCAGGAACTATTGAGCCGGGTACGGGGCGTGCTGGAGCCGGATAAGGAGGCGGCTGCCGCTCTGGTGGCTGCTGCTGCGGCGGATTTACCTTTGGTATCCGGGGCTTCGCCGAAGCCCGGGCCGCAGACTGCGCCGGCGGCCGAAGTCTCGGACCCCGGCTGAGCCGGTCCGATGGAATGTTTCGGTAAAACATAAGCTGGAAGAAGGTGCGGACCATATGAAAAAAGGACTGGTGCTGGAGGGAGGCGCCATGCGGGGGGTGTACACGGCCGGAGTGCTGGACGTGCTGATGGAGAAGGGGATAGAGGCGGACGGCGTGGTGGGTGTGTCCGCCGGGGCGGTTTTCGGCTGCAATTATATATCCCGTCAGATCGGGCGGACCATCCGCTATAACATCAAATATTGCAGGGATCCCCGGTACGGGGATTTTAGATCCCTGTTTAAGAGCGGCGATATTTACGAAGAGGAATTCTGCTATCATGAATTGCCGGAAAAGCTGGATCCTTTTGACTGGGAGGCTTACAGGCAGAGTGCAACCCCTTTTTATGTGACTTGTACGGATGTGGATACGGGACGCGCGGTGTACCACAAATGTACCGGGGAGAAGGAGGATCTGCGGTGGATGCAGGCTTCGGCCTCCATGCCTTTTGTGTCCCGGACGGTGGAGATTGGCGGGCGGCGGCTTCTGGACGGCGGTATATCCGATTCCATCCCTGTGGACTGGTTTCGGGGCATGGGCTATGAGAAAAATCTGGTGGTGCTGACCCGGCCCAAAGGGTATCGGAAAAAGCCTCCCAAAGGCCTGCATGTGCTGAAGCGGATGATCCGTCAGCATCCGGCTTTGGCGTTGGCAGTGAAAACCCGCCATATCCGTTACAATCAGACGCTGGAGCGGCTGGCCGATCTGGAAAAATCCGGAATGGCGCTGGTTCTGTGTCCCAGCAGGCGCATCCGGGTGTCCAAGCTGGAGCGCCGTCCCGGAAGGCTTATGGCGCTGTATAAACTGGGCAGGCAGGATACGCTGCGGAGGCTGGAGGAAATTCAGGCGTTTTTTTCCTGACTCCGGGAGGAAATACGGCGGGGCAAAGCCATATTGCGGGAAAATCCTGTGGTATGCGGAAAAGAGGTGTGAATGCAATATCGCAGAGATAAATACGGCAACGATCTATCCGTTCTGGGCTATGGCTGTATGCGTTTTACCCAGACGGCGGGCAGGATTGACCTGGAGAAGGCCGAAGAGGAGATTATGGCCGCTTTTCGGGGCGGTGTAAATTATTTTGACACGGCTTATATTTACGGAGGCAGTGAGGCGGCCCTGGGGGAAATCCTGGAGCGCAACGGGATCCGGGACAGGATATATATTGCCACCAAGCTGCCTCATTACCTGATTCGAAGCGGCGACAGCCTGGATAAGTATTTTGAGGAACAGTGCAGACGTCTGCGCACGGACTATATTGACTATTATCTGATGCATATGCTGACGGACGTACAGACATGGGAGCGGCTGAAGGGGCTGGGAATCCTGGAATGGATCAGAGAGAAGCGGGAGCGGGGTGCCATCCGCCAGGTGGGCTTCTCTTACCACGGCAGCGCGGATATGTTCTGCCAACTGGTGGATGCCTTCGACTGGGATTTCTGCCAGATACAATACAACTATATGGACGAGAACAGCCAGGCAGGGCGGCGGGGGCTGCAGTATGCCCATGGGAAAGGGCTGCCGGTGATAATCATGGAGCCTTTGCGGGGCGGGAAGCTGGTAAACAGGCTGCCGGAAACGGCCAGGAAAATTTTTTCCGCTCACAGAGTGGCTGACAATGAGGAGGAACCCGGGCCGGGGGAGGCTCTTGCGGAACGCACTCCGGCGCAGTGGGCGCTGAAATGGCTCTGGAACCAACCAGAGGTAACCTGTGTGCTGTCGGGAATGAATTCTGTGGAAATGGTGGAAGAGAATCTTCACACGGCGGAGCATACCCGGGCAGGCGAGTTGACGGAGGCGGACCAGGCCATGCTGAGGCAGGTGGTGGAAGCCATCAACGCCCGGATGAAGGTGGGCTGTACCGGCTGCGGCTACTGTATGCCCTGCCCCGGGGGCGTGGACATCCCCGGCTCCTTTGCCGCCTACAACCGGCGATACAGCGAGGGATGGGTGGCCGCCATGAAAGACTATTTCATGTGTACCGCCATTCGGAAAGATTCTTCCGGAGCCTCCAACTGTGTGGAATGCGGCAAATGCGAGCGGCATTGTCCCCAGCATATCCCGATCCGGCAGGAATTAAAAGCGGTGAAAAAGTCCCTGGAGAATCCCGTGTATCGGATGGCCAGGTGGATTATTAAAAGGATGAAGGCTTACTGAATCCGTGAAACCCATAGAGATGCGGCGGCGCCATTTGACAGGCACCGCCGCATTTTTATTCCTGTATCCGGCGTTTGATTTCCTCGAAAGAGACCGGAGCATAGCCGGTGCGTTCCACAGAGACACAGTAATGCTGGGAACTGTAGGTTCTGTACAGCGGCGAGGCATGTACATGGCCGAAGAGATTGGCATAGGGCATGTTTTCGCAGACATACAGAGGCTGGTGGGACAGAATCCAGAAGTCTTCCAGGATCACGGGCAGGTCGTATACCTCATCGAAGCCCATGTCCCGGTAAGCCTGGCTGCGCAGGCTGTCGTGGTTGCCCTTTAGCAGATATTTTGTGCCGCTCAGGAGAGCGGGGGAAAACAGACCCCAGTCCCCCAGCACATATACCTTGTCATCCGGGGCCACTGTTTCGTTCCAGCGCCGTGCCAGTTCCCGGTCCATATCCTGGGCGTTGTGAAAAGGGCGGTTCTCATAGCGCAGAATCCGTTCGTCTCCAAAATGTGTATCCGCGATAAAATAGATCATGGAATTTCCTCCGTATTTAGCTGCCGTCATATATTATACCCTTTTTCCCCATTGGGAGCAAGCCGCATCCATTATAATTCGGTAAAAAAGGGATTGCATTTATTCTCAAATTGAGTATAATAGAAGCAATAGGAGAAAAACTCAAATTGAGATTTATTTGGAGGGAAGAGATGAAGGGAAAAAATGCACAGGGACTGACAGAGCAGGAATTCCTGGGCCGATATGATCCCCAAAAGTATGAGCATCCTTCGGTGACGGTGGATGTGCTGATCTTCACGGTGGACAAAAGCAGAGAGGCTTATTCTTTGCGAATTCTGCTGGACAGAAGGGAGGAGCATCCGTTCCTGCATAAGTGGGCCCTTCCCGGCAGCTTTGTGGGGATGGGGGAATCCGTAGAACAGGCGGCGGCCAGGGAACTGGAAGAGGCTACAGGACTGCGGACTCCGTATCTGGAACAGTTATACACCTGGGGGGATCTGGGGCGGGATCCCCGTACCCGGATCATCTCGGTGTCCTATATCGCCTTAGCGCCCGGCGAAACACTGTTACCGGAGGGAGAAAAAGGGATGCCCCGGGGAAAGTGGTACAGCGTCAGCGCCCGGGGCGGGCAGCTTCGGCTTTGGAACGGGGCGGGGGAACTGACGGAGGCGGATCTGGCTTTCGACCATGCGGCCATGATCCGGCTGGCGCTGGAGCGCATGAAAAATAAGCTGTTCTACACGGACATCGCTTTTCATCTGCTGCCGGAATACTTCACCTTGCCCGAACTGCAGCGGCTCTACGAGGCCATTCTGGGAGAAAGCCTTCACAGTCCCAACTTCCGCCGGGACATGCAGAAATGGGTGGAGCGCACAGAGCGGAAATCCAGGCCCTCGAAGGCGGGGAAACCTGCCTGGTATTACAGGCAGAAGAAAGAGAGAACAGGGAATTTAGAATAAGGAGGAGCGTATGAGATATCTGATCGTAGTAGACATGCAAAAAGATTTTGTGACAGGGGTGCTGGGCACCAAAGAAGCCCGGCAGATTCTGCCTGCAGTGGTGGCCAGGGTACAGGGCTTTGAAGGCCGGGTGATTTTTACCAGAGATACCCATGGGGAGGATTATCTGGACACCCAGGAGGGCAGATATCTTCCTGTGCCCCACTGCATCCGGGGCAGCGAAGGGTGGCAGCTTACGGAGGAACTGGAAGCGATTCGGGCCGCAAAGGATCTGCCCGTATACGACAAAGTCACCTTTGGATGTCCCGAACTGGCCAGAGATCTGGTTCAGGCAAACGCCCGGGAAGCCATTCAATCCATAGAACTCATAGGTGTGTGCACGGATATCTGTGTGGTGAGCAATGCCTTGACCATCAAGGCCCATCTGCCGGAAGTGCCCATATATGTGGATCCGGCCTGCTGCGCAGGGGTGACGCCCCAGGCCCATCAGGCGGCTCTGGATACCATGCGGTCCTGCCAGATCCAGATGCGGTAGGAAATGCCGGAGGCTGCAGGGAAGCGAAAGGAGAGCGTATGAAACAGTTTCACGAGAGAAATTTATCCATGGTGATGGATTTTTATGAAATGACCATGAGCAACGGCTATTTTCGGGATCAGGATAAGGATACAAAAGTAGCTTTTGACGTATTCTATAGAAAGAATCCGGACAATGGCGGTTTTTCCATCTTCTGCGGCCTGGAACAGATCGTGGAATATATTGAGAATCTGCATTTTGACCGGGAGGACATTGAATATCTGCGCGGTCAGAGGCTGTTTGGAGAAGAATTCCTGGAATATCTGTCGGAATTTCGGTTTAAAGGGGATGTGTACGCCTTTCCGGAGGGGACCATTATGTACCCCAACGAACCCATTATTACTGTGGTTGCGCCCCTGATCGACGCCCAGCTTATTGAGACGGCCATTCTGCTGGAGGTGAACCACCAGTCCCTGATCGCCACTAAGACCCGTCGAATCGTCCGGGCGGCGGACGGCAGGGCGGTATCGGATTTCGGTGCCCGCAGGGCCCACAACATGGACGCCGCCGTATATGGGGCCAGGGCGGCATACATCGGGGGCGCAGTGGGTACCGCCACGGTGCTGGCAGGGAAAATGTTTGACATTCCCATCAGCGGCACCATGGCCCACAGCTGGGTCATGTACTATAAGGATGAATTCACCGCCTTCAAAAAGTATGCGGAGAATTACCCGGATTCCACGGTATTGCTGGTGGACACCTATGATGTGCTAAAGAGCGGTGTTCCCAATGCCATCCGGGTGGCTAAGGAAGTGCTTGCGCCCATGGGTAAGCGCCTGAAGGGAATCCGTATCGACAGCGGTGATCTGGCATATCTGTCCAAAAAGGTGAGAAAGGCCCTGGACGCCGCGGGTCTGGAGGACTGTAAGATCGTGGTATCCAACAGCCTGGATGAATTTACCATTACCTCAATCCTGGCCCAGGGCGGCAGAATAGACAGTTTCGGGGTGGGCGAGCGGCTGATTACTTCCAAATCCGATCCCGTGTTCGGGGCCGTGTACAAGATTGCGGCGGTGGAAGAGAACGGGGTTTTCGCGCCCCGCATCAAGGTGTCGGAGAATGAGGAAAAGATCACGAATCCCGGCCTTAAAACAGTGTACCGGGTCTATGACCGGGACAAAAAAGCCATAGCGGATCTGATCGCGCTGGCGGATGAAGAAGTGGATTTTTCAGGGCCCTATCGCTATGTGGATCCAAGGAAGCCCTGGAAAGTGCGTTATTTTGAGAACTGTACCGTCAAACCTCTCCAGGTGCCCATCTTCCAGCAGGGCAAGCTGGTATATGACCTGCCCAGTGTGGCGGAGATAGCCGGGTATGTGAAACGGCAGCTTGCGGAGGAAATCTGGGAAGAGGAGCAGCGCTTTGAAAATCCCCACGCCCACTATATGGATATGACCCCGGCCATGTACGAAGTCAAGATGTCCCTGCTCAGCGATTCCCGGGAAAATATGAATTGAAGGCATATGGAGAACTTCACCTTTCGGTGCCGTTGCGCAGCGACTCGGAGATCATAAGATCTCCAATAGGAGGACTTTTTATGGAATATGGATATATTAAGACAGCCACCGCAACTTTTGACATACAGGTGGGAGGCGTCAGCGCCAACGTGGAGAAAATGACGGGCCTGATGGCACAGGCCCGGGAGCAGCAGGTGGAGTTGCTGGTATTCCCGGAACTCTGCGTTACCGGATACAGCTGCGGCGATCTGTTTTTGACCCGGGGCCTTCTAACCCGGGCCCGGGAAGGGCTGAAGCGGTTGGCGGAAGCCTCCGGGGGCAGTTACTGCCTGGTGGTGGTGGGAGCGCCGGTCTGCCACAACCAGAGACTGTATAACTGCGCGGTCTTTCTCCAGGACGGACAAATCAGGGGCATTGTGCCCAAGTCCTACATTCCGGGCTACAAGGAATTCTACGAGAAGCGCTGGTTTGCCTCCGGCAGACAGATTCTGGCCGAGGAAGAGCAGGGGGTACCCTTCGGTACCCAGGTGATGATGCGGCTTGGCAGCGATGTGCTGGTGGCGGCGGAGATCTGCGAGGACTTGTGGGTATCCGACAGTCCCAGCATACGGCATTGCCTGAACGGGGCAGACCTGGTGGTAAACCTGTCGGCTTCCAACGAGACTGTGTCCAAAAAGGCCTACCGACAGGATCTGGTGAAAATGCAGTCCGCCAAATGCATGTGCGGCTATATCTACGCCTCTTCGGGAGAGGGGGAGAGTACCACCGACCTGGTTTTTTCAGGGCACTGCATGATTGCGGAGAACGGCAGTATAAAGGCGGAGCGCTATGGAGAGGGAGAGGGCCTTTTGACGGCGTTGCTTGATGTGCAGAAGCTGCAGAACGACCGGGTGAAAATGAACAGTGAAAATGAGGCCGTGGACCTGGAATCCTATGTCCGGGTGCAGCTGGAAAGAGACGCTTTTGGCCATCTGCCCAAGCAGGTGGATGCCTACCCTTTTGTTCCCGCAGATCATGAAAAGCGGATGGAGCGTTGTGAGGAAATCATGCAGCTGCAGGCAACGGGTCTGTACGAACGCCTGAAAAAGACAGGGCTTAAAAAGGCTGTCATCGGCATTTCCGGCGGTCTGGACAGCACTCTGGCGCTGCTGGTGACTCTGGAGGCATATCGGAAGCTGGGACGTCCGGCCCGGGATATTATCGCCATCACCATGCCGGGCTTTGGCACCTCCGCCCACACCAGGTCCAACTCGGACCGGCTTATGGAACTCTGCGGCGTGACGGCCCGGGTCATTCCCATTTCAGAGGCGTGCAGACAGCATATGCGGGATATCGGTCACCCGGAGGATGTGTACGACTTGACCTATGAGAACATCCAGGCCAGGGAGCGCACCCAGATCCTGATGGACGTGGCCAATCAGGAAGACGGGCTGGTGGTGGGCACCGGGGATTTGTCCGAGGCGGCTCTGGGCTGGTGTACCTACAACGGCGATCATATGAGTATGTACAGCGTCAATATTTCCATCCCCAAGACCCTGGTAAAATACCTGGTATCGGCCTATGGGGAGATGCATCCGAAATTGAAGGAGGTACTGGACAGCATCTGTGATACCGTGATCAGTCCGGAACTTTTGCCTCTGGGGGAGGATGGACAGATCAGCCAGTCCACCGAGGCCGTCATTGGCAAATATGATCTGCATGACTTTTTCCTGTATCATTTTGTGCGCAACGGCTTCCAGCGGGAGAAGATTGCCGCCCTGGCCCGGATTGCGTTTCCCGGCCTCAGCCTGGAGACCATAGAAAAGACCGGAGAGACATTTTTCCGCCGTTTCTTTTCCCAACAGTTTAAGAGATCCTGCATGCCCGACGGTCCCAAAGTGGGTTCGGTGAGCCTTTCCCCCCGGGGGGACTGGCGCATGCCTTCCGACGCCTCGGTGCTGGACTATTTATAAATTTACCACTTGCGCCGGAGCCTAAATTGGTGTATAGTGTTTCACGATTGGGTTTTGGAACAGAACAGACCACAGGAAAGCAAGGAATGAGACTATGGCAAAAAATCTGGTGATTCTGGAGTCACCTGCCAAGGTGAAGACAGTAAAAAAAATATTGGGGAGCAATTACGAGGTGGCGGCCAGCGGCGGCCATGTGCGGGACCTGCCCAAGAGCAGCCTGGGAATCGATGTGGAACACGACTTCGAGCCAAAGTATATCACCATCCGGGGGAAGGGAGATGTGCTGGCGGGCCTGCGCAAGGAAGTGAAAAAGGCTGACAAGATCTATCTGGCCACCGACCCTGACCGGGAGGGGGAGGCCATATCCTGGCATCTGGTGCACGCCCTGAAGCTGAAGGAGATGACGGATAAGAAAATCTACCGCATTACCTTCAATGAGATCACCAAGAGTGCCGTGAAGGAATCCCTGAAAAACGCCAGAGAGATCAACATGGATCTGGTGGACGCCCAGCAGGCCCGCCGGGCGCTGGATCGGATGGTGGGGTATCGGATTTCTCCGCTTCTGTGGGCAAAGGTGAAAAGGGGCCTCAGTGCGGGCCGGGTGCAGTCCGTGGCACTGCGTATCATCTGTGACCGGGAGGCGGAGATTGGCGCTTTTATCCCCGAGGAGTACTGGACTCTGGAAGCCGGCCTGAAAGCGGCTGGGGAGAAAAAGCCCCTGACCGCCAAATATCACGGCCAGGGCGGCCATAAGGCGGAGATTCACAGCAAGGAGGAGATGGACGCCCTGCTGAAAGACCTGGAAGGGGCTTCTTGGCAGGTTAAGGAAGTGAAAAAAGGGGAGAGGGTCAAGAAGGCCCCTCTGCCTTTTACCACCTCCACGCTGCAGCAGGAGGCCAGCAAGGTGCTGAACTTCTCCACCCAGAAAACCATGCGTCTGGCCCAGCAGCTTTATGAGGGTGTGGAACTGAAGGGAGAGGGGACGGTGGGTCTGATCACCTATCTGCGTACCGACTCTACCCGGGTGTCCGAGGAGGCGGAGCGGATGGCCAGGGACTACATCGTGAAGCACCACGGTGAAAACTATGCCGCCCAGGCCGCGGCGGCCAAAAAGAGCGAGCAGAAGATTCAGGACGCCCATGAAGCCATCCGTCCCACGGATATCCAGCGGATTCCCGCGGCGGTGAAGGAGCAGCTTCCCAGGGATCTGCTGCGGCTGTATCAGCTGATATGGAAACGTTTCGTGGCCAGTCGTATGGCGGCCGCAGTGTATGAGACCATGTCCACCCATATTGAGGCGGGGAGCCATATATTCACCATGGCGGCTTCCAACCGGGTATTTGATGGATATATGAGTATCTACACCCAGGAGGAGGACCAGGAGGAGAGCAACCGCATGAGCCATGAACTGGTTCCGGGCAGCATCCTTTCGCTGCTGGGACTGGAACCGAAGCAGCATTTCACCCAGCCCCCTGCCCATTACACGGAGGCTTCCCTGGTGAAGGCCCTGGAGGAACTGGGCATAGGCCGTCCCAGCACTTATGCGCCCACCATCACCACGATCATGGCCAGGCGCTATGTGGCGAAGGAGAACAAGAACCTTTATGTGACGGAACTGGGCGAGGTGGTAAACCAGATGATGATGGAGGCTTTTCCCAGCATTGTGGATGTGCATTTTACCGCCAACATGGAGGCCCTGCTGGACGGGGTGGAGATGGGTACGGTAAAGTGGAAAACCATTGTCTCCAATTTTTATCCCGATTTGGATGAAGCTGTGAAAAAGGCGGAAAAGGAGCTGGAAAAAGTCACCATAGCCGATGAGGTCTCCGATGAGGTCTGCGAGCTCTGCGGCAGACAGATGGTGATCAAATACGGCCCTCACGGCAGATTTCTGGCCTGTCCGGGCTTTCCGGACTGCCGCAATACCAAGCCGTATTTTGAGAAAATCGGCGTGGAATGTCCCAGATGCGGCAAGGATCTGGTGATGAAAAAGACCCAGAAGGGCAGAAGGTATTTTGGCTGCGTGGGATATCCCGACTGCGATTTCATGGCCTGGCAGAAGCCTTCGGCCCAGAAGTGCCCTAAATGTGGGGGGATTATGCTGGAAAAGGGCAATAAGCTGGTATGTGCGGACGGCGGGTGCGGCCATGTGATGGCAGCCAACAGGGAATAAAAGCGGCTAATGTCAGAATATTCTCAAAAAGAAAGAAAATATGCATTGTAATCTGATTTCATATGTGCTAAAATGTTCGGAAAGGACAGCTGCGCGGACAGGGTATGACAGATCCGCGGCTCCCGAACGGAGGAATGAGGATGAGCAGTGTACAGCTACTGGATAAGACCAGGAAAATAGGAAAGTTATTGCACAATAACAATTCCAGCAAGGTAGTGTTCAGCGACATCTGCCGCGTGATGCGGGAGATTCTGAATTCCAACGTGCTGGTGATCAGCCGCAAGGGCAAGGTGCTGGGCGTGGGCAGATGTGACGGCGTGGACTCCCTGCCGGAGTTGGTGGAGGAGAGCGTGGGCGGTTTTGTGGACGGTATGCTGAACGAGAGGCTGCTGGGGGTCCTGTCCACCAAGGAGAATGTGAATCTGGAAACCTTGGGCTTTGAGGGCGGGGACATCCGCAGGTTTCAGGCTATTATCTCTCCCATAGAGATAGCGGGGGAGCGGCTGGGTACGCTGTTCATCTACAAATGCGGTGAGCAGTATGATATTGACGATATCATACTGTGTGAGTATGGTACTACGGTGGTGGGACTTGAAATGCTGCGCGCCGTAAGTGAGGAGAGCGCAGAGGAGAGCCGTAAGGTGGCGGTGGTGAAATCGGCCATCAGCACTCTTTCTTTCTCGGAGATGGAGGCCATCACCCATATTTTTGACGAGTTGAACGGTATGGAGGGCATTCTGGTGGCCAGTAAGATCGCCGATCGGGTGGGGATCACCAGGTCTGTGATTGTCAATGCTCTGCGGAAGTTTGAGAGCGCCGGGGTTATTGAGTCGCGTTCTTCGGGCATGAAGGGGACATACATTAAGGTGCTCAACGATGTGGTGTTTGACGAGATTGAGGAACTAAAAAGACAGAATCAGAGAGGCTGACGGGAGAAAGGATTTGTTGCCGGGACAATGAATCCTTTTTCATTTTTTTACATATTTTTTTTCACAAAAAGGACTTGTGTTTTTTTGCAAATTACATATAATAGAATATATTGGTTTCTGCATGTGCAGATATACAGGCTATATGATAAATGGAGGATATTATGCTTCAATCCAATGTTTTTGACTACATAAGCGTTCTGGATAAGGCGGCGGACGCATCCTGGATGCGCCATGTGGCACTGTCCAACAACAATTCCAATGTGACCACGCCGGGATACAAGCGCCAGGACGTGGCTTTTGAATCGGAATTCCGCAAGGCGCTGGGCAGCTGCAGGCATGAGTCCATGGATGCCAAGGTGGCCAGGCTGAGAAGGACCACCGTCAAGCCGGTGGGTTATACGGATTATTCCACTTTGTCTTACAGGCTGGACGGCAATAATGTGGACCCGGATGCCGAACCTGTGATGCTGGCCGAGAACCAGCTGAAATACCAGGGACTGATCTCGGCAATCAATAATGAATTCCAGAATTTACAGACTGTACTCAAGTAGAAAAGTGAGGTATTATAATGAATATATTTTCTGCCTTTAATATTAATTCCTCGGGCATGACCGCCCAGAGATACCGTATGGACATTATCTCGGAGAATATGGCCAACGCCCAGAGCACCCGGACGGAGGACGGTACTCCCTACAGACGCAAGGTGGTGGCTTTCGCGGAGAAGGGCGGCAGCGGTTCTTTTGTGCATGCGCTGAACGGTGCCCTGGGGTATCACGGTGCGGGTTTTTCCGGCAGCGGCGTGAAGATCACCGGCGTGTATAAAGATTATAAGACCGAAATGAAGATGGTGTATGATCCCTCCCATCCGGACGCCAATGAAGACGGTTATGTAACCATGCCCAATGTGAGTATTATAACAGAGATGACCAATATGATTGACGCCAGCAGGGCTTACGAGGCCAATTCCACGGCTTTCAACGCCAGCAAACTCATGGTGCAGCAGGGGCTGCAGCTGGGCCAGTCCTGATGCATGCAGGCCGGGCTCTTTTCCACATAGAAGTTATATTAGGATAAAGCAGAGCATAAGATAGGCTTTTGAAAGGAGCATTACATAATTATGGATTACGCAGCAGCAATAAACGGTATTTCTTCCCTGGGCCTGGAACAGACCTCAGGTGTCGGGCTTAATTCGCTGACAGGGGTTCTGACTAAAGAGGATAACAAGGTGGAAGGCACCATGTTTGACGCCTTCCTGAGTTCGGCCATCGATAATCTCAAGACTACCAACAACTATCTGTCCACTTCGGAGAACGAGAAAATCAAATTTATTCTGGGCGAGACGGAGAATGCCCACGATCTTTCAGTGGCCATGCAGAAAGCGTCCGATGCGCTGCAGTACACCGTCGTTTTTCGCGATAAACTTCTGGAAGCATATAACCAGATTATGCAGATGCAGATTTAATGATTTTTTATAGAATGGGACTGACTGGGAGTAGATCACTATGTGATTTACTCCACAATGCATTGCGCATTTTTGAAAATATAATGCAGTCACAGAGGAGAAGCTCATGTTAGACAGGCTGAAAGATATTCGGGCCAAGGTGCTTGAATGGTGGAATAAGTTTACATCCAAACAGAAAACAATCATAATAGCCATAGCGGCCATCGTGATCTTTGCGTTTGCGATCCTGATATATGTGTTTTCCAGACCGCAGTATACCCGCCTTATGAACTGTGACACGGCTACCCAGGCCTCCACGGCCATGGATACGCTGGAGGCTGCGGGCATCGACTGCAAGCTGACCAACGACGGCCTGCATATCGATGTGAATGTGAACCAGATATCGGATGCCAACCGGGCGCTGGGCGCTGCGGGCCTGACCTCCACCGACCCCAACATCAAGGATGTGACAGGGGCCGGCATGTCAGCCACGGAATCTGATAAGCAGAAGCTGTATTCGGACTTCAAGAGGCAGGAACTGGAGCAGGTTTTTAAGAGTTATGACGCGGTCAGGGACTGCCAGGTGCGGCTCAATCTCGCGAGGGATGACGGCACGCTGATCTCCAGGGAACAGGAGTCCTCCGTTTACATATGTCTGGAATTGGACGGCACGTTTACCTCGGACAATGCGGCCACCATGGCCAGAGCAGCCGCTACCTCGGTGGGAAACCCCACTACCTCCAATATATTTATCAGCGATACGGCGGGCAACACCCTGTTCTCCGGGGAAGAGGATTACTCGCTGACCGGATCTACCATCAGTCAGATGGAGGCCCAGAACGCGGCGGAGAGTTATATCCGTTCCAAGGTGAAGCAGGCTTTGATCGGTACGGGCCTGTTTGATGCCATGGATGTGGCGTCCTTCCTGAAATTTGACTACTCCACCTATGAGGAGACTAAGCATAATTATGCGGCTCAGGATGGCAGGGAAGAAGGGCTGATCGGACATCAGAGTAAGTCGGAGAGCGAGAGCAGCGGCGGCACCAGCAGTATACCCGGCACGGACTCCAATGACGAGGACGGCTATATGCTGGATTTAAACGGAGAGACTTCTTCCAGTTCCAGCGATACGGACACGGATTATGTATTGGACGAGAGTATTATGAAGATCGTTACCCCGGCAGGGATTATTGACTATGACAGTTCTTCGCTGGCGGTGACGGCCCGCAGCTTTAATGTGGTACGGGAGGAGATCATAGAGAGCCAGGGCCTTCTGGATGTGATGTCCTGGGAGGAGTACAAGGCCAATAACAGTACTTCCACCAGGATGGAAGTGGATGATGACTTATACGATGCCGTGGCCAGGGCCACCGGCATTTCCAGGGATAAGATCGTCATCATCGCCTACAGGGAGAACCTGTTCTTTGACAAGGAAGGCATGAATCTCAACTGGACCGATATTCTGAGCATCGCCATGATCGTGATTATTTTGGCGCTGCTGGCCTTTGTGATCCTGCGGAGCATGGCTTCCAGAAGGGATGGAGACCAGGAGGAGGAACTGTCTGTGGAGAATCTGCTTCAGTCCACCCCCGAGAGCGAACTGGAAGATATCGAAGTGGAGAGCAAATCCGAGACGCGCAAGCTGATCGAGCGGTTTGTAGACGAGAATCCGGAAGCGGTGGCGAATCTGCTGCGCAACTGGTTGAACGAAGATTGGGGGTAAGGTCATGGCAAAAGACGACGGCATATCCGGCCTGCAAAAGGCCGCGATTCTTTTGATCGTGCTGGGGCCGGAACGCTCGGCCAATGTATTTAAGCATTTAAAGGAAGAGGAGATTGAGGAACTCACGCTGGAGATCGCCAACACCCGCAGCGTGACGCCCCAGGTGAAGGAGAATATACTCAACGAGTTCTACGAGGTCTGTCTGGCCCAGCAGTATATTGCAGAGGGCGGCATTACTTACGCGAAGGAACTGTTGGAGAAAGCTCTGGGCAACGACAAGGCCATGGATGTGATCGGCAAACTGACTGCGTCCCTCCAGGTCAAACCTTTCGAGTTTGTACGCAAGACGGACGCTTCACAGCTGCTTAACTTTATTCAGGATGAGCATCCTCAGACCATTGCGCTGATTCTGTCTTACCTGGCTCCGGGGCAGTCGGCCATGATCATTTCGTCACTGCCGCCGGAGAAACAGGCGGATGTGGCGAAACGTATCGCCGTGATGGACCGCACCAGTCCGGATGTGATCAAGGAGGTGGAGAAAGTGTTGGAATCCAAACTCTCCAATCTGGTCAATCAGGATTACACCATTATTGGCGGCGTGGACGCAGTGGTGGAAATCCTCAATACCGTGGACCGGGGCACAGAGAAGCATATCATGGAGACCCTGGAAATCGAGGAGCCCGAACTGGCAGACGAAATCCGCAAGAAGATGTTCGTGTTCGAAGATATCCTGCTTTTGGACGACAGGGCCATACAGCAGGTGCTGCGTAATGTGGACAATAATGACCTGGCCATTGCACTCAAGAATGCCAATGAGCAGGTACAGAGCGCAATCTTTGACAATATGTCCAAACGTCTGGCTGTGATGATCAAGGAGGATATGGAATTCATGGGACCGGTGCGTATGAAGGACGTGGAGGAAGCGCAGCAGAAGATTGTAAATATTATCCGCAAGCTGGAGGATTCGGGAGAGATCATTATCTCCAGAGGTGGAGGTGACGAGATCGTTGTATAACAATTTACTGAAGCGGGGATACGGTTTTTTCTTAAATGAAACAGAGGAAAAAAGGGTAATAGACACCAACGAACTGGCTGCCAGGCGCCTGGAGGAGCTGCAGGCGGCCGTGCGCAGGCAGGCTGCAGGCATGTCCCGGGAAGACGGAGAATTTGCGGAAGGCTTTGTGCAGGGGCTTGATGCGGTGGATGTCTCCGGACTGCTGGACACGGCAGAGGGAAGCGGCGCCGTGATCAAAGCGGAGGCGGCCCGGGAAAAGGCTCAGGATATTTTGGAGGACGCCAATGCCAGGGCCCAGGAAATCCTGGAAGATGCCAGGGTTCAGGCGGAGCAGATTATGCAGGATGCTCAGGGTCAGGCTCAGGATCTTAAGAGGATTGCTGCCGAGGAGGGCCGGATGAGCGGCTATCGGGAGGGTAAGGAAAAGGCCGAGGCTGAGGCTGAGGGGCTGCGGCGGCAGCTGAAAGCCGAAGAGGAGCAGATGGAGGCGGATTACAGGGAAGCCCTGGAACAGATGGAGCCTGAGCTGGTGGAAGCCATCACAGGCATTTATGAGCATGTTTTCCGGGTGGAGTTGGGTTCTTATCAGGATATACTGGTACATCTGATTGCCTCCACTCTGCGCAAGGCGGAGGGCAGCAAAGACTTTCTGGTGCATGTGTCCAGGGAAGATTATTCCTATGTAAATACGCAGAAGAAGCAGCTGCATGCAGCGCTCCCGGGAAGCGGGGTCACGCTGGAAATTATCGAGGATATGACCATAGAAAAGGACGCATGCATGATTGAGACGGAGGGCGGCATATTTGACTGTGGACTGGGCACCCAACTCTCCCTGCTGCGTCAGAAGCTGTTGTTGCTGTCCTATGAGGGCTGATGAGAGTTCCTGGTTCCTGCCGGCAGGCTGAGAAAAGACATGGGATATGCGGACGGAAATGAGAGTGGAGATAATTGACGACGAGAAAGCTTGACTTAGAGAAATATAGGGAAGTAGCCGGGGATACATTTTTCAGAAAGCTGGGCAAGGTGGTCAACGTGGTGGGACTCACCATCGAGTCCGTGGGTCCGGATGCCCGGCTGGGCGATGTGTGCCGCATCGTGCCCGACACGGCGGAGGCAGAGCCTGTTATGGCCGAGGTGGTAGGATTTCGGGACAGGCGCACACTGTTGATGCCTCTGGATCAGGTGGAGGGAATCCGCCTGGGATGTTCGGTGGAGAACACCGGCTATCCTTTGACGGTCACGGTGAGCGAGGAGTTGCTTGGCAAGACTCTGAACGGCTTGGGGCAGCCGGTGGACGGCGTCCCTGTCAGGGGAGGAAACTATCCCGTGGAGGCGCCGCCCCCGGATCCTCTGCGGCGGGAGATTATCGACACCGTGCTGCCTCTGGGAGTGCGGGCGGTGGATGGTATTATGACCGTGGGAAAGGGACAGAGGATCGGCATATTCGCAGGTTCAGGCGTAGGAAAATCCACGCTGATGGGCATGTTTGCCCGCAACACTAAGGCAGACATTAATGTGATCGCTTTGATCGGCGAGCGGGGCCGCGAGGTGCGGGAATTTATAGAACGCGATCTGGGCGAGGAGGGTATGCGGCGCTCCGTGGTGGTGGTAGCCACTTCTGACCGCCCGGCTTTGGAACGCAAAAAAGCGGCGCTCACCGCTACGGCCATCGCGGAATATTTCAGGGACAGGGGGAAGGATGTGCTGCTGATGATGGACTCCCTGACCCGTTTTTCCATGGCCCAGAGGGAGATCGGCCTGGCCAGCGGGGAACCGCCGGTGTCCAGAGGGTATCCTCCCAGCGTATATTCCGAGATGCCCAGACTTCTGGAACGCGCAGGGCGATCCGATGTGGGATCCATCACAGGGCTGTACACCGTGCTGGTGGACGGTGATGATTTTAACGAACCCATTACGGATACGGCCAGGAGTATCTTGGACGGACATATTATGCTGAACCGTAAGCTGGTACATAAGAATCATTATCCGGCCATTGACGTACTGCAGAGCATCTCCAGATGTATGAGTCAGATTGCTGCCAGGGAACATAAGCGGCTGGCCGGTAAACTTAAGAATGTGCTGGCAACCTACAATGAGGCGGAGGATCTGATTAACATCGGCGCGTACAAGAGCGGAAGCAACCCGGAGATTGACTATGCCATCTCGATGATAGGGCAGGTAAACAGATTCCTTCAGCAGGAGGTGGACGAGAAAGTCAGCTTCGAGGAAAGCGTGTCCCGTCTGGAGGAGATGTTTGCGGAGAAATAGAGAGGAATGGCGGGGAGAGGGATAAGCCATGGCCAGATTCCGATACAGGATGCAGAGCATTCTGGATATCAAACTGAAGATGGAGACCCAGGCAAAACAGGAGTTTGCGGCGGCCCAACAACGTCTCAATGAAGAGGAGGAGAAGCTGGCGGCGCTGCAGGAACGCAGGACGGACTACGAGCGCCAGGCCAGACAGCAGCTGCTGGGAACCCTGAACTGTCGGGATATGGCAGAGAACAAAGAGGCGCTCCTGCGCATGGATGAGTACATTGCCCAGCAACATATCCAGATCCGGAAAGCGGAGGAGAAGGTGGAGCAGGCCAGGGAGAAACTGGCGGAGGTCATGAAGGAGCGTAAGTCCCATGAGACACTGAAAGATAAAGCATTTGAACAGTTCCTGATGGATGAGAAGAAGCAGGAAGGCAAGGAAGTGGACGAACTGACCAGCTATACTTATGGTCAGCGGCAGAAGGAAAAAGCTGTTGTCGAGGCATAGAGGCTGAAACTGACGTTCCAAACACCGATTGAATGGATATCCCGGGCTATGTTGGCGGATGTGCAGGAAAAGGTAAGTCTGTAGATGTAAGATTGGAGTTATAAGTTATGGCGAAACAGGAAGATCCCAAGCAGGTGGCGGTTAAGGCTGAGAAGAACCAGATAAAAAACGAGAAGAAGCAACTGAAAAATGAGCAGAAGCAGCAGAAGAAGGAAGCCAGACGCCGGGCCAAAGAGATTGCGAAACGGGAGGACGAACTGGCTGACGATGACGAGGGAGGGGGATTTGCCACTCTGCTGGCCACCATTATGATTGTAATGGTATGGCTGGCTGTGATCCTGGTGATAGTCAAGCTGGACGTGGGGGGATTTGGAAGCAAAGTGCTGACCCCGATTCTGCAGGATGTGCCGGTGCTGAATCGGATTCTGCCGGGCAATCCTGTGCTGGAGACCAAAGATCCGGAAAGTTACGGAGGCTATACCAGCCTGGTAGATGCGGTGGACTATATCCGGCAGCTGGAACTTGAATTGGAGAGAGCCCAGACCTCCGTTAACGAGAAGAACGAGGAAATCGCCGAACTGAAGGCCAATGTGGTCCGGCTTCAGGAGTTTGAACAGAAGCAGTTGGAGTTTCAGCGGATTAAGAATGAGTTTCTGGAAGAGGTGGTCTATGCCGAGAACGGGCCCGGCCCGGAGGAATACCGCAAGTATTATGAGTCTGCGGACCCTGCCACGGCGGAACTGATCTACCGCCAGGTGATTGTGCAGCAGCAGGAGAGCAAGGAGATACAGGACTGGGCGGCGGCTTATTCCCAGATGAAACCCAAACAGGCGGCGGCTATACTGGAGGAGATGAGCGATGACCTGGATGTGGCTGCCCGGATTTTAAAGACCATGGGTGTCGAGAGCAGAGGTTCTATCCTTGGAGTCATGGACCCTGAGATTGCGGCCCGTCTCACTAAATTAATGGAGCCGGAATCTTAAGTATACAGGCGGAAATGCCGATAATAGTAATGTCTTTCCATGAAGTGCGGTTCATGGGAACGACATTACATAAATATCATGGAAAGGAGGTAGAACGGATGACAAGTATACCTGCAAATCTGCAGAACTATCTGGCGGGGAGCCGGACGGGACAGCAGAAGGTACAGGCATCGGAGTCGAAGGATGACTTTGGCAAGGTGCTTGACAGACAAAAGACAGGTACTCCCAGGGAGAACAACACCAATGCTCCCAAGAGGGCGGAGACTTCCGATTCCGAGAAGACCCAGGGACAGAAGGATATGGGGAACGGAACGGATACGCGGACGGAGGCAAGCGAAGGGGATGTCGGCGAGGCAAAACCCGGTGAGGCCATTGACGGCCAGCAGTCTGCGGAGACGGAAGAGACGCAGCAGTCCGGGGAGACAGAAGAGACACAGTGCCCTGGGGGAAGCGTATCGGATGCACCTTCGGAGGAGACGCCCGGGGAGGGACTGGAGCAGGCTATGGAGATTCTGCAGAGCGCTATTTTGCAGATACAGGAACTGCTGATGCAGCAACTGAATCTCAGCCCCCAGGAGTTGGAACAGCTGATGCGGAAAGAGGGTGTCACGGAACTTCAATTACTGCAGCCGGAGACGGTGGATCAATTGATTCTGGATGCCGCAGGTGCTGAAGATCCGGTGGAACTGGTGATGGATGAGAATCTGTATCAGAGCAAGCAGGCCATTACCCAGGGATTCCAGGAGATTACCCGTGAAACGGAAGAGGAACTGAACCGGGAAGGAGGCCTGTCCAAGGTACTGGAAGGGCTGGAGAATGTGGCGGGAGACAAGACGCTGCAGGGACCTTCTAAAGTGCCGGAGAGTATGTGGCAGGAGGACGGCCGCAACAGGGAAGGTTCTCAGGGACACGAAAAGAGCCAGAGCCAGAATCAGGGCGTGACCGGGCAGGCGTTCTTCCAGAATTACACATCCCAGACCCAGGGACAGACGGCTCTGCAGGCCGGTACAGCCACTGCCATGGCGGCCTCGTATACGGAGATGCCGGATTCCCAGCAGGTGGTGAATCAAATCTTGGATTACATGAAGTTGTCCATGAAGCCGGAGAACACAGTACTGAACATGCAGCTTCACCCGGAGAGCCTTGGAACGCTGCATATCCAGATTACGGCCAGGGAAGGCATTATGACGGCACATTTCACAGCTTCGTCCGAGGCGGTAAAGAATGTGCTGGAGAATCAGATGGCTGTTCTGAAGGAGCATTTTGAACAGCAGGACATCAAGGTGGATGCCATTGAGGTCACTGTGGAATCCCATCAGTTTGAGAGCAATCTGGAACAGGGACGTCAGAGAGGCGGAGAGGAGCCGGGCAGAAGGCCCAAGAGAAGACGGCTTGACGTGAGCAGCCTGGAGTCGGGAGAGGAATTGACGGAATCGGAGCAGGTAATTACAGAGATGATGGCGGCCAGTGGCAATTCCGTAGACTATTTGGTTTGACCGGCATATTATTTAGGAAAGGAGTGGAAATATGAGTTTAGTAGCACCGGTAGAAGACGGGAAAATAGTGGAGACATCTTCGGAGAGTTCTCTGAAAAGGGCCAAGAAAAGTTCTGAAAACGGTATGGATAAGGAAGCATTTTTGCAGCTTCTGGTAGCTCAGATGAAGTATCAGGATCCCTTAGAGCCCACATCTAACACGGAGTTTGTAACCCAGTATGCGCAGTTCTCACAGGTAGAACAGCTGCAGAACATGTCAGGCAATCTGGAATTGCAGAGAGCCAGTCAGCTGGTGGGGCAGCATGTTCGGGTGAAAACCACCAACAGCAGCGGGGATACAAATTATGTGGAGGGTAAGGTAGATTACGTGGGCTATGAGAACGGCAAGGCCTATGTATCCATCGGAGGCGAGATGTATTCGGTGGGGGATGTGGATACCATAGCGGATGTGGAGTATCTGGAGGCTTACGAGATGGCCAGAGACTGGATCATCGCTCTGAACAAGCTGCCCGCTCTGGCTACAATCTCTCTTGACGAGGCGGATGCCATCGACAAGCTGAAGGCAGACTACGACAAGATGACCGACTACCAGAAATCCTTTATTGCCGAGGAGAAAGTGAAAGATCTGGACGCTTATGTGAAGCGGTTGGAGGAAGTGCGGGAGGCTGCAGGAATCGGCAAGGACGATGAGACGGAAGGACCCGACGGGACGGAGCCGGGAGACAAGGAAGAAGGAACCGGCGATACGGAAAAGCCGGAGGAACCGGACAAACCGGAGGCGTAGTGCCGGGATACCATATGAAAGCGCAACTTTCAGAAGCTGATCGACGTGACGGCGCCGGAAAGAGGAAAGGACAGGGAATGAAGAGATGAGAATACAGGGTTCGGAGTTCCTGACTGCGCTGCAAGAATCGGCCGCGGGCCAGAGGGGACGGACAGTTTCCGCCCAGAGCCTCACAGGGGAGGGCTTTTCCTTCCAGAAGGTACTGCAGAGCCGGGTGAGAGCCGATGATAATCTGAGATTTTCCAAACATGCCAGTGCCAGGCTTGAGCAGAGGGGCATTGATCTCACGGACGGGCAGCTGGAAAGACTGATGGATGGAACCAGAAGGGCAGGACAGAAGGGGATCAGGGATTCCCTGGTGATTGTGGATGAGTTGGCGTTTATTGTGAACATCCCCAACAGCACCGTTGTCACGGCCATGGACAGCAAGGATGCAGTCGAGAACATATTTACTAATATAGACGGAGCCGTAATCATGTAGCCGGACCTTTAGAGGAGGCGAATCTCTCCTGAATGATGGAAGGAGAAGGAGCGGCAAGTCATCAAACGAAACAGGAGGTCACTTAATTATGATGAGATCACTTTTTTCTGGTGTGTCCGGACTTAAGACGCATCAGACCAGGATGGATGTTATCGGTAACAACATCGCCAATGTAAACACCACGGCGTATAAGTCCAGTTCCATGACATTCAGCGCGCTGATGAGCCAGACTACCAAGCAGGCCAGCGGTCCTAATGCGCTCACCGGTGTGGGCGGTACCAACGCCAGACAGATCGGATTGGGCGTAAAGGCAGGCGCTATCAACACCAATATTACGGGCCAGGGTTCTGCCCAGTCCACCGGCAACCCTTTTGATATCATGATTACCGGAGAGGCTTTCTTCGTGGTGAACAATGGTGTATCCAACTACTTTACCAGGGACGGTTCTTTCTATGTGGACGGGGCCGGCAACCTGGCCATGACCAGCACAGGTTACAATGTCATGGGATGGCAGGTGGATCCCGAAACACAGAATATAAAAAAGGATACGGTCACGGCTCTGCGGATTATGAACCAGGCCAATATGACCTATCCTCCCGAGGCTACTTCCCAGGCCACCATAGGCGGTGTTATTGACAGCAATGACAAGGATGTGAGCAGCCCCAACGGAAAGTCCATCAATCTGAGTTTCTACGATGCGCTGGGGTACCAGTATACCGCGAAACTCGTGGTGAAGCAGTCCGACAATCCTCATAAATTCAGTTTGGAACTGGATCGGATCATAGACTCTACGGGCAAGGATGTACGGGACCTGGAAGGCAATACGCTGAATGTTAAGGAACTTGTGAAGTTTTCCGACGCCTTGAGAGGTATAGACAAGACCACTAAACTGGGTATGGATACCACTGCCTATAAATGGAACGGCCAGGTTTTGGAGACCACGGATACGCCTGCCGTGCCTTTGGCAGATTTAGCTCAGATGTTTGAAGCAAACGGTGAATTGAAGGCACTGGATACAGAACTCACTATCAATGATAAGGATGGAAATCCCATCACCGTTGGGCAGGCTCTGGATAATATTGCCAAGGTTCATGGCTATGAGGGGTCTACAGACGAATTCCTGAAACTGGGTATGAAGGTGGAGACACCCAATGCCACCACCGGCGGAAACGATGTGACTTATGTATCCATGAAAACATTGCTGTTTAATTCCACCTCAAACACGGATCCTCAGTTCCCCAAGCTGGATGCCACCAACTCCAGCGTGGAAATGACAGCCTATGTGTTTGACGGCGTTGTGGTGAGTTATAATCCGGACACCGGCGTCTTTGACGGTCTGAACGGTGCGGGGGCTACCAACAGCACTTTCAACCTGAACCTCAGTGCGCTGGGCGGCAATTTCTCCAATATCACAGTGGATATGTCCCAGAGTTCCAACTATGACAAGAAGGGGACATCCACCCTGGCCGCCACCAGCGGAGATAAGGGGGGAGTGGGAGCCGGACGCAGACTGGGCGAGATGATCGGTCTGACCATACAGGACAACGGTATGATCTATGCCACCTATGACAGCGGCATGACCAAGCTGCTGGGACAGATTGCCACGGCCATGTTTGCCAATGCCTCCGGCTTGGAGAAGAGCGGCGACAATCTGTACTCCGCCACCTTGAACTCCGGTGAGTTTGACGGCATCGGCGTGGACATCACGGCGGACGGTGGTTATATGACCAGCGGCCAGTTGGAGATGAGTAATGTGGACCTGTCCTCCGAATTTACGGAGATGATCACTACTCAGAGAGGTTTCCAGGCCAACAGCCGCATTATCACTGTATCCGATACGCTGCTGGAAGAATTGACCAATCTTAAGAGATAATTTTATGATAGCTGGAAAGTAAATGCGCGGCACAAAGGGGTTGTGCGCCAGAAATGGCTCACGCCCCTTTGAGTTGTGTCTTAAAAGGGGCAGAAAAGCGATGATAGAGGTGACAAAATTAGGCGGGCAAAAAATTCTTGTGAACCCGGATTTGCTGGAAATAGTGGAAGAAACGCCTGATACGGTGGTTACTCTGACGACTGGAAAAAAAATAATTGTAAAAGAAAGTAGACAAGAGATAAAAAATCTAGTAAAATCATATAGAAAGGATATTTTTGCAGGTACATAAGTCTACGCAAAATGTTTAGGTGGTTGTTGTGGATATAGCTTCTCTTATCGGAATTATAATGTGCTTTGTCATGCTGGTGTACGGAATTATTTCCAACCATGCGGATATGATGACTTATCTGAATTTCCCTTCGGCGATTATCACTTTCGGAGGTGCGATTTTCGCAACGATGCTCAGCTACTCCATGCAGGATTTCTTAAACAGCATGAAGAGTATCGGACTGATATTCAAAGCGTCGAAGATGAATACGTCGGAGATGATCAAGAGCATCATTGATCTGTCCAATGTAGCCCGTAAGGAAGGCCTGTTGTCCTTGGAGGAAGCGGCGGCGGACCTGGATGAACCCTTTTTGAAGAAGGGTATTTTATTGATTGTGGATGGCACGGATCCCGACCTGGTGCGGGGCATCATGGAGACGGAGCTGGTGAGTATAGAGGCCAGGCATAAGACGGTTATCAGTTTCTGGGAGGCGCTGGCAGCCATGGGTCCTGCCTGGGGTATGATCGGAACCCTGGTAGGACTGGTAAACATGTTGAACAACATGAGCGATCCCAGCAGTATCGGTGGCGATATGGCGGTAGCCCTGATCACCACCCTGTATGGTTCGGTGCTGGCAAACTGGCTGTGTACGCCCGTGGCCGGCAAACTGAAAGCCCAAAACGCCCAGGAGATGCAGCTTAAGGAGATCATGGTGGAGGGCCTTCTGTCTATACAGGCGGGAGAGAACCCCCGTGTCATCGAAGAAAAGCTGAAGTCCTTCCTCGCCCCGAAAGACAGGGTAACAGAGGGTGGAGATGAGGCAGGAGGTGAGGAGTAATGGCGAAGCGCAAGCCTGAGGATCCGCCCGCAGGGCTGGCCCCATGGATGGCGACATTCAGCGATTTGATGAACCTGTTGCTGTGCTTCTTCGTGCTGTTGTTTTCCATGTCCTCTATCAGTGAGGAGAAGTACAATCAGTTTGTGGCTTCCATGTCCTCCGCTTTCAGCATTCTGGACGGCGGCGCAACGGCCATCGGCGATGGCATCCTGATCAGCAACGGCGTAAGCCAGCTTAATGAGTTGGATCAGTACATCAACAGTACCGGCAAGAATGCGGACAGCGATACGGACTCAGATCAGTTCGAGGAGTTTGAGGCCAACGGAGACGCTCAGGAGGAACTGTTTCAGAAGATGCAGGAAGTACTGGAGGAAGAGAACCTGAAGCAGAACGAGGAAGTGGCAGAGCGCATCACGGAAATTGTCAACGAGGGCAATCTGGGGGAACAGATTGATGTGAATTTTACATCGGAATATATTCTTCTGTCTCTGAAGGGTGCTTTTCTGTTTGACTCGGGCAAGGCGGTGATTCGATCCGAAGCCTATCCGGCGCTGGAGCGGGTGGGCGTGATACTGGAACGGTACGCCGGGAGTGTGATCGAGGTGGAGGGACATACGGACAATGTGCCCATGCACAATGCGCAGTTTGCCAATAACAATGAACTCAGCAGCGCCAGGGCATTATCCGTGTTTGACTACCTGATGGAAAACACTTCTTTGGATCCGGCCATGATCAAGCACTCCGGCAGGGGTGAGTATGTGCCGGTAGCCGACAATGGAACAGATGCCGGCAGGGCGAAGAACAGAAGGGTTGAGATCAGGATTTACAATCCGGCTGTATAATTTATGGAAAGAGAAAGGGACGGTTTTTGCAATGAAGAAGAATTTACTGTCAGTTTTAGTGCTGGCCCTTGTGCTGGTAAACGTGATCCTGTCTGCGGTGATGATGTTCAGCGTTCTGAGCACCAATAAGAAGACTGCGGCGCTGGTGAACAGCGTGGCGTCCATCTTAAGTCTGGAACTGGAGAAGCCCGGTTCGGAAGAGGCGAAGCAAGTGCCCATGTCAGATCTGGCTTTCTGGAATCTGGAGGGCAAGATGACCATTCCTCTAAAGAACGAGGAGGGGGATGACAAACCTCACTATATCGTTTTTGACGGGGTGGCTTTCTCCATGAATACCAAGGAGAAAGGATATAAGACTTATGGAGAAGATGTTTCGGCGGGCAACTATGCCAGTGTGATCAAGGACGAGATCACCAGCGTGGTAAGCAGTTATACTGTGGAGGAATGTACCAACAACTTTGAGGAGATCAGGGAAGAGATTCTCAAAAGGGTACAGGGACTTTTTGACAAAGAGTTTATATATAGTGTGGCCATCAGTGGCAGACAGATACAGTAATCGCCTCCGTCAGAAGGTAGAGCAGACTGGAGGTGAGAAAATTTGGGCGAGGTATTATCGCAAAATGAGATAGACAATCTACTGGCAGCGTTGTCAGCCGGTGAACTGGATGTGGATAAGATGCAGGACGAGGAGGAAAAGCCGGTAAAGAATTATGATTTTAACCGGCCGGCCAAGTTTTCCAAGGAGCATCTGCGCACGCTTGAGATTATCTATGAGCACTATGGCAGGCTGATTTCCACCAACTTGCCCGTGTATTTGCGCAAGAACGTGCAGATATCGGTGTCCAGTTCCGAGACAGTTACATTTTCGGAGTTCAGCAATGCGTTATCCAATCCGGTTATATTGGGGATTTTGAACTTTCAGCCCCTGAACGGAAATATTATTATAGAATTGTCCACAAACCTGGGATATGCCATGATCGACCGCATGTTGGGGGGCAGCGGCGTGCCTCTTGAGAAAAGCAGAGGCTTTTCGGAGATAGAGACGACCATTATCGAGAAGATGATGGTGCTGTTCACGCAGTTGATGCGGGATCCCTGGAAAAATGTAATTGAGATAGCACCTATGCTGAGCAGGCTGGAAACCAATCCCCAGTTTGCCCAGATAGTGGCCCCCACGGACATGACGGCCATCGTCACGCTGAACATGAAGATCGGCGACGTGGAGGGATATATTAACATCTGTCTCCCGTTCCCCACGCTGGAGGACATCATGGATAAGCTGAATACCAAGTATTGGTATTCGACCATGCAGGAGAACCGCGATCAGAATTATGAGGAATATATTGAAGCACTGATCCGCAAGGTAGACATACCCGTTAAGGCGGTGCTGGGCAAGAGCAATATTTCCGTGTCTGACTTCCTGGGCCTGCAGGTAGGAGACTGTATTCGGTTGAATACCAAGGTAGACAGTGAGATGGATGTATATGTGGGTAACATCAAAAAATTTACAGCACTCCCCGGGGCAAACAATGACGCCTACGCAGTGCGGGTCACCAGGGTGATCCATGAAGACGATTAGCGGTGGGGAAGGTTTTGACAGGAAAAAAAGGCTGCCGTCAGGGGCAGCAGAATGGAGGAAGACATGGATGGAGATGGAATGCTGTCACAAGACGAGATCAATGCCCTGTTAAACGGCATGGACTTGTCTGACGATGGTGGGAATAGCGGCAATGCCCCTGCAGACTCCGGCTCCAATGCGGCAGGCAATCCGGGAGGCCAATCAGAAGTTGTGGATGACACCCTGTTAACGGAGGTGGAGAAGGATGCGATTGGCGAGGTAGCCAATATCAGCATGGGCTCATCGGCGACCACCCTCTATTCACTGGTCAATAAAAAAGTAAATATTACCACTCCCGTGGTATCTCTGGCCAGATGGAAGAGTATGCTTGACGAGTACGAAAGACCCTGTGTGTTCATTCAGATCAAATATACGCAGGGACTGGATGGGACCAACATCCTGGTGCTGAAAGACAGGGATGTGAAGATCATTACTGACCTGATGATGGGCGGCGATGGCACCAATGTAGATGGGGGAGAGATTACGGAACTGCATCTCAGCGCCATATCCGAGGCCATGAACCAGATGATGGGTTCGTCGGCTACATCGCTTTCTACCATGTTGGGAACCATGATCGACATCAGTCCGCCAAGTGCCAATCTGTTGGATCTGGCAGATTATGCGGACGGCGCGGAATTGTCTCCTTTTCTGGGCGGCACTTTTGTGAAAGTCAGGTTTTCCATGCAGATTGGCGACCTGGTGGACAGCAATATCATGCAGCTGTACCCTGTTGAGTTCGCCAAGAATATTGTGAATACTTTCATGGGTGCGCAGATGGGTGATTCTGAACCGGAACCCGCACCGACACCGGCGCCACAACCGGCAATGCAGCCTCAGCAGGGTATGGATCCCCAGATGATGGGAATGCAGCCCCAGATGGGTATGAATCCCCAGATGATGGGAATGCAGCCCCAGATGGGTATGGATCCCCAGATGATGGGAATGCAGCCCCAGATGGGCATGAATCCTCAGATGATGGGAATGCAGCCCCAGATGGGCATGAATCCCCAGATGATGGGAATGCAGCCTCAGATGGGTATGAATGCCTATGGGTACAACCCTTACGGGCAGATGATGCAGAACGTCAACGTCCAACCGGCGCAGTTCCAGAGTTTTTCCGGAGACTTGGGTGCGATGGCCAGCAACGAGAATATAGGGCTGATCATGGATGTGCCTCTGGAAGTCACCGTGGAACTGGGCAGGACCACCAAGTCGATTTCAGATATTCTGGATTTCGCACCGGGTACGATCATTGAACTCAACAGGATTGCCGGTGAACCTATAGATGTACTGGTCAATGGCAAGTTTGTAGCAAAGGGCGAAGTCGTAGTGATAGAAGAGTGTTTCGGTATCAAGGTTACCGAGATAATCAAATAAGCAAACATATCACAGAAAATGGAGGAAGATATGGCTAAAAACATTTTGATTTGTGACGATGCGGCGTTCATGAGGATGATGATCAAGGATATCCTGAGTAAGAATGGCTATAATGTAGTTGGAGAGGCCGAGAACGGTGCAAAGGCCGTGGAGAAGTATGCTGAGTTAAAGCCGGATCTGGTGCTGATGGATATCACCATGCCGGAGATGGACGGCATTGCTGCCTTAAAGTCAATCAAGTCTTCTGATCCCGGTGCCACCGTGATCATGTGTTCCGCTATGGGACAGCAGGCCATGGTTATTGAGTCTATCCAGGCGGGAGCTAAGGACTTCATTGTGAAGCCTTTCCAGCCTGACCGGGTAATTGAGGCTGTTAAGAAGGTAGTGGGTTGATGCTGCTTACGGGTATGGACAGTTATGCGCAATTAATCACTGTGCTGGTGGTTTTTGTTGTAGTGCTGGCAATAGCGGCGGTTGTGACCAAATACATTGCCCGATATCAGAAATCCCTGGGATCGGGGAGCAATGTGGAAGTGCTGGAAACCGCCCAGATTGCCACAGGTAAATACATTCAGCTTGTACGGCTTGGGGAAACCTACGCCGCCGTTGCTGTGTGCAAGGACACGGTGACTATGTTGTGCCAGATCCCGGAAGAACAGATTGTCAGGAAGGATATGGTGCAGGAGATGAAGTTCAGGGAACTTCTGAGCGGTGTACTGCGCCGAGAGCAAGTTCCGCAGCATGAGGAGGACGCCCTGCGGAAGCCGGAGGGAGAACAGACGGATGGTTTTGACCAGGAACAATAGTAAGAGGAAAAGGAATATCTTACATTTAATATGCCTGCTGATTACGGTAGGCATATTGTGTATTCATACCTCCGTCACAGTTTATGCCACGGAGAGCCAGGATCCTGAATCCACGGAGGATTCCACGATCCGCTACGGGGCGGGGGAAGCCCAGACGCCGGAGGAACTGGAACAGTTGAACGTGCAGAACGGTTTCAGCATCATTGTGGATAACGGCAATGGGCAGGTGAACGGAATGTTGCGGATTTTTATTATCCTGACGCTGATCTCGCTGGCCCCTACGCTGTTACTGATGCTGACAGCATATACCCGGGTTATCATTGTGCTGCATTTCACCAGGGCGGCGCTGAATACCCAGACCGCACCCCCTAACCAGGTGCTCATCGGGATTGCGCTGTTTTTAACGCTCTTTATTATGCAGCCCACGCTGCAGCGGGTCTACGATGAGGCCCTGGTGCCCTTTGACGAGGGGACCATCACCCAGGAGGAGGCATTTGAAGCAGGGATGCAGCCTTTCCGGGAATTCATGTACCGGGAGACGCTGACCAAGGATGTGGATCTATTCATGAATATTGCGGGGCAGGAATGGGACGGGGAAACGCTCTCCGAAATTCCCATTTCCATACTGATTCCCAGCTTTATCATAGGGGAACTGCGGCAGGCATTTTTTATGGGATTTATTATTTATATCCCCTTTATTGTCATCGACATGGTGGTGGCTTCCACTCTTATGAGTATGGGCATGATGATGCTGCCGCCCACAACGATTTCCATGCCATTCAAGATTCTGCTGTTTGTGCTGGCGGACGGTTGGAGCCTGGTGATCATGAATTTGGTGGAAACCTTTTATTAGCTTGCTGTTTCTTATAAAGGAGTGTGGTATAAATGACTGTGGAAGGAGTGGCGGAGATTGCCGGCAGGGCGTTGATGTTGATTATCAAGGTATCCATGCCTTTGCTGCTGGTTTCCCTGTGTATCGGTCTGCTGGTCAGTATTTTCCAGACCGTGACCTCCATACAGGAGCAGACATTAACCTTTGTGCCCAAGATTATAGGTGTTTTTGTGGCGCTGATTCTTCTGGGGCCATGGATGATGAATGCCATGGTGGAGTTTATGACACAGCTTTGGTCCAATTTCAGCTTGTATATCAGCGGGTGAGGTAGATGATACAGTTTTCGTTCTCCATGTATGATTTAGAATATTTCCTGCTGATTCTGACCAGGGTGAGTTGTTTTGTCTTTGTGGCGCCATTTTTCAGCCTGAACAACACACCCAGGCATGTACGGGTGGCTCTGTCTCTGTTCACGGCAGCCCTTCTGTACCAGACACTGTCACCGGCTCCTGCTGTGGAATACCATACCATCGCGGGTTATTCGGCGGTGGTGATGAAGGAGGCCGTTACCGGCCTGATGCTGGGACTGGGTACCAACATGTGCAGTGCAATTGTGAATTTCGCAGGACATATTGCGGATATGGAGACCGGCCTGTCCATGGTTACGCTGATAGACCCCACTACCAGAGAGAGCACCAGCATCACCGGCGTGTATTACCAGTATGTGGTGATGCTGTTGTTGATTGTCAGCGGTATGTACCGCTACCTCTTCGGCGCGTTGGCGGACACCTTTATATTGGTTCCTGTTAACGGAACCATATTCAAGATGGATTCGCTGCTGGCGTCCATGGTAAAGTTCCTTGCGGACTATATCATCATTGGTTTTCGGATCTGTCTGCCCATTTTCTGCGTGACTTTAATGCTGAACGCCATACTGGGTGTTTTGGCCAAGGTATCCCCGCAGATGAATATGTTTGCGGTGGGTATCCAACTCAAGATCCTGGTGGGGCTGTCCGTGCTGTTTCTCACGACCAGCATGCTGCCGGACGCGGCGAATTTCATATTCCAGCGGATGAAGGAGAGCATAGCGGCCATAGTGGGAGGCATGATGTGATACTGCGTTACAATTTACAATTTTTTGCGAAAGACGGGCCGGGCGGGGAGAAAACCGAACCTGCCACCGAGAAAAAGCTGAGTGATGCCAGAAAGGAAGGCCAGGTGGCCAAGAGCAGAGAAGTCGCCAACTGCCTGGGTCTTTTGAGCCTGTTTCTGGTCTTGAAGTTTTATGTGGGGACCATGGGTACCCGTTTTCTGGAGATGTTTCAGGGAGTGTATGGCAATATTCCCCAGGTGCTTACCTTCTGGGGCGGGAATCTGCCCCAGGCAGAGATGCGGCTTATCTTTAATCAGATGATGGTAAATGTGCTGCTAATCATCCTGCCGATTCTGATCATCGGCTTCCTGGTAGCTTTCCTGTGCGATGTGGCTCAGGTGAAATGGAAGGTGTCCTCCAAGCCCCTGCAGCCCAAGCTGAGCAAGCTGAACCCCATTAAGGGATTCAAAAAGATTTTCTCGGTTAATTCCCTGGTGGAGTTGGTGAAGTCCCTGATGAAGATCGGGCTGATCGTTTACATCTCCTATGCATACCTGAAAGATAAGCTGGTTTGGATTTACTCTCTATATGATATGCCGTTGATGCAGGCTCTTTCCCTGGCGGCGGAACTGGTGACGGATCTGGGGATTCGGATTGCAGCGGTCTATATGATCATCGCACTGGCGGATTTTGCTTATCAGAAATTCAAGTTCAGCCAGGACATGCGCATGACCAAACAGGAGATCAAGGATGAGTACAAGCAGTCCGAGGGAGATCCTCAGATCAAGAGCAGGATCCGACAGAAAATGCAGGAGGCTTCCCGACGGCGCATGATGCAGGACCTGCCCCGGGCGGATGTGGTGATTACCAACCCCACCCACTTTGCGGTGGCCCTTCAGTATGACTCGGAAGTGGCGGATGCCCCCATAGTGCTGGCGAAGGGATCTGACCACCTGGCAGCCAGGATCAAGGAGATTGCCAGGGAGAACCATATCGAAATCGTGGAAAACAAGCCCCTGGCCCGGATGCTGTACGCCAATGTGGAAGTGGGGCAGATGGTGCCGCCGGAACTTTATCAGGCGGTGGCGGAGGTGCTGGCCTTTGTGTACCAATTACAAGGAAAGATTTAAGAACATAATGTATATATTATTTGGAAAATCAATGAGCAGGAAAGGAGGGGAAAGGTATGAATCTTAATTTCACCAAGTTGTCAAAAACAGACGCCATTGTAGGAATCTATATTCTGGTGGCTTTTCTGATGTTCCTTATCCCTCTGCCTGTGGCTTTGCTGGATGTATTTATGGCCTTTAACATTGCCATTGCATTCACGATCCTGTTTGTGTGCATGTTTACCAAGGAAGTGCTGGATCTGTCCTATTTCCCCACAATCCTGCTTTTCACCACCATATTTCGTATCGCCATGAATGTCTCTTCCACCAGAGCGATCCTGTCTACCGGCACATCCGGCAACGTGGTCAAGACCTTCGGACAGTTTGTGGGAGGCGGGGACCTGATTGTGGGTTCCATCATTTTCATCATCCTGATTCTGATCCAGTTCCTGGTAATTAATAAAGGTTCCGAGCGTGTGGCCGAGGTTACGGCGAGATTTACGCTGGATGCCATGCCCGGAAAGCAGATGGCCATTGACGCGGATCTGAATACCGGCGCCATTACGGATGAGGAGGCTAAGATACGACGGGAAAAGATCCAGCTGGAATCCAGCTTCTTCGGTTCCATGGACGGTGCGGTAAAGTATGTAAAAGGAGATGCCATAGCGGGCCTGCTGCTGACGGCCATCAACCTGATCGGCGGTATAGCCATGGGTATGCTTCGTAAAGGTATGGACATCGGCGGCGCTCTGGACAATTATGGCATCCTGACCATCGGTGACGGCCTGGTGAGCCAGATCCCTTCCCTGCTGATTTCCCTGTCCACCGGTATCCTGGTGACCAAGGGGGGCAAGGAGGCGGAGTTTGGCCCTGTCATTATCAAACAGCTTTTTGGCATCCCCAAGGTGATGTATTTCGTGGGAGCTACCTTGGCCGTTCTTGGTTTTGCCACTGATCTTAACACCATCTTGTTTGTGGGTATGGGTCTGCTGTTTGTAGTAGGCGGCCGGGGAATCGCAGCTAATCTGGAGACGGCGGCCACAGAGACGGCAGTGGATACGGAGGAAGCGGCGGCGGAGGAGATACGGCAGCCCGAGAATGTGAACAGTCTGCTGCAGGTAGACCCTATCGAGTTGGAGTTCGGCTATGGTATCATTCCTCTGGCAGATGTGAACCAGGGCGGCGACCTGCTGGACCGGGTAGTGATGATCCGGCGGCAGATGGCGTTGGAGTTGGGGACCGTGGTTCCCATTATCAGGCTGCGTGATAATATCCAGCTGAATCCCAACCAGTACATTATCAAAGTAAAGGGGATACAGGTCAGCGAAGGGGAGATTCTGTTTGATCACTACATGGCCATGAACCCCGGTTATGTTGAGGAGGAAATTACGGGCATTCCCACATTTGAACCTTCCTTCCATCTGCCTGCGATCTGGATTACGGAGGGCCAGCGGGAGAGGGCGGAGAGCCTGGGGTATACGGTGGTGGATCCGCCTTCCATCATAGCCACGCACCTGACGGAGATCATCCGCCAGTACATTTCCGAACTCCTGACCAGACAGGATGTACAGAACCTGGTCAACAATATGAAGGAGACCAACCCTACGCTGGTGGAGGAATTGGTTCCCAAGCTGCTGGGGATCGGCGAGATCCAGAAGGTTCTGCAAAACCTGCTTGGCGAAGGCATCTCCATCCGGGATATGCTTACCATCATGGAAACGCTTGCGGACTATGGCCCCACCACCAGGGATACGGATGTTCTTACGGAATATGTACGGCAGAGTCTGAAGCGTGCCATTTCCCGCAGATTCTTCCCGGCCAATGAGACCAGCAGTGTGGTAACTCTGGATCCCAAAATCGAGCAGGAGATCATGGGCAGCATTAAACAAACGGAGACAGGAGCCTACCTGAATCTGGATCCCGCCCGGTCCAAGGCCATATTGAACTCTGTGGGGAATGAACTGCAGAAGCTGGAAAACATGGGAAAAAGCCCTATCATCATTACTTCTCCTATTGTCAGAATGTATTTTAAACGCCTGACAGAGGACTATTACAGGGATCTGGTGGTAGTATCCTACAACGAGATCGAATCCGATATTGAATTACAGTCAGTAGGGATGGTGACAGCATAATGATCATTAAAAAGTTTACGGGGAAAACAGAGGCGGAAGCCACGGAAGCGGCACAGAAAGAATTGGGCAGCGGCGTAGTTATCATGAGTGTCAGGCAGATAAAGCCCAAGGGACTGTTTGCTGCTTTCCGGCCGAAGCTGACGGAAGTAACGGCCGCCATGGAAGAGGAGTCCCAACGCAGTTCTTATGTGAGGCGGGAACCGGCGCCGTCTGCGGCATCTCCTGCGGCGGCCAGAAGGAGACCTGCGGCTCCGGCTTCCGATGCCGCCCGCAGTATAGAGGAAAAACTGGAAAATCTGCAGAGTCTGCTGGAAAGCCAGCTGCAGGGACGGCAGGCAATCCCGTCAGAGGGGCAGCAGCCCGTTACGGAACGGCAGGACGGGACGGCAGGAGAGGCCCGCCCGGGCGATGCGGTTCAGCCCCAGCGGGAGGAGACGCCCGAGGCGGCAGAGAGTTTGGATCAAAGTGATGAATTGACGAAATTCCGAAAACTAATATATGACACCATGTTGGAAAACGAAGTGGACGGCAAATATCTGACCAAGGTCATGGAGGAGATCGACAAGATCCAGAAGCCCAACATGCCTTTTGACTATGTGCTGGCAACCATTTACCAGCGCATGATTTTGAAATTCGGCAAGACGGAGGAGGAGACGGAAGTAACCCAGAGACCACGGATCCTCACTTTTATCGGGCCCACCGGAGTGGGCAAGACCACTACGATTGCCAAGATAGCCAGCCGCTATGTTGTGGAGCAGAAAAAGCAGGTGGCGCTGCTGACTCTGGACACCTATCGGATCGCGGCGGCGGAGCAGCTTCGCACTTACGCAAATATCCTGATGGTTCCCTTTCGGGTGGTGTATACGGAGGACGAACTTGCCACGGCCATCCAGGATTTTCAGGACTATGAGTATATCCTGGTGGATACCCCGGGGCATTCTCCCCAGAATAAGGAGCAGCTGGGCAATCTGAAACGTCTGCTGGCGCAGATGCGGCAGGCGGCGGAGTGCTGTTTCTATCTGGTGCTGAGCGCCACCACAAAGTACAGGGATTTGATAAAGATTGCGGACAGTTACCGTCAGATTGCGGACTACCAGTTGATCTTCACCAAGCTTGACGAGACAGAGGCTTTGGGGAATTTGTTGAATATGCGTCTTTATACGGATGCCAGCATCGCCTATGTGACCTGCGGACAGAACGTGCCGGATGACATTGAGGTGTTCAACCCCCAAACTACCGTGAAGAAACTTCTGGGCGGGGGGAAGCAGTAACAGTGTACGATATATTTTGAGAGGATGCTATATGGACCAGGCGGAACAATTACGAATCATCAAGGCCGGGCAGCAATCCCGGCCGCTGGCCCGGGTGATCACCGTCACCAGCGGTAAGGGCGGCGTGGGCAAGTCCAACACGTCTATCAACCTGGCAATACAGTTTCGGAAGATGGGCCAGCGGGTGATCATACTGGACGCTGACTTCGGGCTGGCCAACATAGAGATCATGTTCGGCACAGTGCCCAAACACAATTTGTGTGATCTGATCTATCAGGGAAAGAACATCAAGGAAATCATCACCTGGGGCGCCATGGACGTGGGCTTTATCTCCGGTGGGTCAGGAATCGCGGGTATGTCCAATTTAAGCCGGGATTATCTGGTATATATCATTCGGAATCTGGCGGAACTGGACGCGATTGCCGATATTATAATAGTGGATACCGGCGCGGGCATTTCCGACGCGGTACTGGAGTTTTTGGTGGCCAGCGGCGAGATTCTGCTGGTGACCACGCCGGAACCCACTTCCATAACGGATTCTTATTCCCTGCTGAAATCTCTTAGTAATCATCCAAGGTACGACCGCAACACCACCACGGTGAAGATGATCGCCAACCGGGTGGAGAAGGAGTCGGAAGGGGAGGGACTGTTCAACAAGCTGGATGCCGTAGTGGCCAGGTATCTGAAGATCCCCATCAGCTACCTGGGCATGATTCCCCAGGATCCGCTGCTGGCTCGGGCTGTGATGCAGCAGACCCCCGTGTCCATCCAGAGCCCGGGTGCCAAGTCCACCCAGGCGTTTGAGAAGATTGCGGCGAAGCTGATGAACCGGGAGGAGACGGAGCGGCAGCCAAGGCGTGGCATGGCGGCGTTTTTCTCTCATATAATATCAGGTAGGAAGATATAGGCGCAGGCTGGGAAGGAGACGCGGCGTTTAAATCAGGAGGTTGAAGGCATGAACAATATGATTTCCAATTTTATTGAACCGGGCAATAAGATCGAGATTCAGATGGTGGAGTCCCAGAGGAACCAGAGCAATGAACCTCCCAAGACCTATGCCAGTCAGATTCAGGATATTCTGTCGGAAAACCAGATCGAACTTGTGATGCCCATGGAGAAGGGCAAACTGATCCTGCTTCCCATGGATAAGGAGTATAATCTGGTAATCTATGCGGGGAACAATCTTTTCCAGTGTTTTGCCAGGATCATCGATCGCTATAAGAGCAACAACATCTATACCCTGGTGGTGGAACTGACCAGCAATCTGCGTAAATACCAGAGGAGGGAGTATTACCGCTTCAGCTGTGCGCTGGAGATGAATTCCCGGAATCTGGAAGAAGAGGAAGTCAGAGCCATCGAGGAGAGAGATCCCTATAACAACCTGATTCCGGGACTTCCGCTGAAGCGCAGTGTCATTGTGGATATCAGCGGCGGCGGACTTCGTTTTCTGTCTACTCACTCCTATGAGCCGGACAGTCTGATCTACATAAGCTATAATCTTCTGATAAACGGCAGGAAGAGGGAATACGAACTGGTGGGCAAGGTGCTCAGTTCGGTAAAGCAGGAGGGCCGCAGGGACTCCTATGAGCACCGGGTGCAGTATGTGGACATTGAAACGGAAGTGCGGGAAGAGATAATCAAGTATATTTTTGAAGAAGAGAGAAAGCATAGAAAAAGGGAACGGCTGGGATCATGACGAAAAAAATATTGGTGGTAGATGACTCTGCACTCATGAGAAGAGTCCTGTGTGATATAATAGGCAGTGATGAAAGGTTCGAGGTTGCCGACCGGGCAAGGGACGGACAGGAAGCGCTGGATCTGCTGCGCAAAAACAGCTACGACGCAGTGGTGCTGGATGTGAACATGCCCCGGATGAACGGGCTGCAGCTTTTATATGAACTGCGGAAAGCCCGTATTTCCGCACGGATCATGATGGCCAGTACAGACACCCGGGAGGGCGCAAAAACCACCCTGGATGCGCTGGAACTGGGTGCGCTTGATTTTGTACATAAGCCGGACAATGCCGTGAGTTGCAGGGTGGAAGACTTCAGGAGAGAATTCTTAAAGACTTTGGCAGCGGTGGCAGACAGCCGTCAGCCTGTTCTTGAGAGTCCGGTGCAGAAGCAGGAGGTGCGCGCCACTACCCGCAAGATCGTGGAGATTGCCAGAAAGCATGGGGCGGGAAACGGCAGCCGGAAGATTGTAGCTATCGCCAGTTCCACCGGGGGGCCGAAATCTCTGCAGTCGGTGATTACAAGGCTTCCGGCAGAACTCCAGGCGCCGGTGCTGATCGTTCAGCACATGCCCAAAGGCTTTACCGCTTCACTGGCCGACCGCTTGGATTGTCTGGGCGAGATCCGTGTGAAGGAGGCGGAAGAGGGTGATGAACTGCAGAGCGGTACGGTGTATCTGTCCATGGGGGGCAGTCATATGAACGCCCGTCCCGCCGCCAATGGCAGGACGGTGATCCACTACTCCGACGAACCCAACCGGGAGGGCGTAAAGCCCTGTGCCAACTATATGTATGAATCCCTGATGGAGTGCGGATATGATGAGGTCATATGTGTGGTACTCACGGGGATGGGTGCGGACGGGACGGAGGGCATACAGAACCTGAAATCAAAGAAAAAGGTACATGTTATTGCACAGGACCAGGAGACCAGCGTGGTATACGGCATGCCCAGAAGTGTTGCCAAAGCAGGCCTTGCGGACCAGATTGTGCCATTGGAACAGATTGCACAGGAGATCATACTAAACGTGGGGGTAAAATGATATGGACATAAGCCAGTATCTAGAAATTTTCATTGATGAGAGCAATGAACATTTACAGAATCTGAACACACAGATTCTGAACCTGGAGTCGGACCCGGAGAATATAGATACAATCAATGAGATTTTCCGGGCGGCCCATTCCCTGAAGGGCATGGCCGGGACCATGGGATATAAGCGGATGCAGACGCTTACCCATGACATGGAGAATGTATTTTCGGAAGTACGCAATGGTAACATTAAAGTCACTCCGAATATGGTCGACATTCTGTTTCAATGCCTGGATGCCCTGGATGAGTATGTGAACAACGTCAAGGAATCTGCGGACGAGGGGACCAATGAGAACGAACCTCTGATCCGGCAGCTGAACGCCGTGCTGAACGGCCCTGACAAGCCCCGGGAGGAGGCTCCCGCGCAGCAGAAGGAGAGTTCCGAGGACACCGGGGACGGTCGTAAATGGCTGGAGATTCAGCTGGATTCCGCACAGCAGCATGTGATCAGAGTGGCAAGAGAACAGGGAAAAAATGTTTTCGGCCTGACTGTCACCGTGCAGGAGAGTTGTATCCTGAAGGCGGCCCGAGCTTTTCTGGTATTTAAAGCTGTGGAAGAGCGGGGGGAGATCATCGTTTCCAATCCTCCTGCTCAGGATGTGGAAGACGAGAAGTTTGATCTGGATTTCAGCCTGATTGTGGTGTCGGACGGAGACATCGAGGCGGTGAAGGCGGCGGTGGCCAGCGTATCGGAGATTGCCTCGGTGGTGGGAGAGACCATCGTCCTTGAAGATATGGGTACAATAGATAAATATGGGGATTCCATTCCTGAGCCGGAGCAAAAACCTCAGCCCGCTTCCGAGGAACCGGTGCAGGCGGCTGCACAGCAGCCTGAGACGGCTCATGTGGCGGAACCTGCGTCTAAGCCTGCGCCGGCTTCCAAGACGGGCGATAAGAAACAGGCGCCCGGTAAGCCGGTGGTGAACCGCACTGTCCGGGTGGACATCGAGAAACTGGATGTGCTGATGAATCTGGTGAGTGAGTTGATTATCGCCAAGAACTCTCTGGTATCCGTATCTAACCAGGTACAGGGGCAGAATCAGGGCGTCAATGAGCAGATCGAATATCTGGAGAATGTGACCACTAATCTGCACGAATCCGTTATGAAGGTAAGGATGGTGCCCATTGAGAGCGTGGTGAGCAAATTCCCCAGAATGATCCGTGATCTGTCCAAGAAGCTGGACAAAAAGATGGAATTATATATGACGGGTGAAGAGACCGAACTGGATCGAACGGTGGTGGATGAGATCGGTGATCCCCTGATGCATCTATTGCGTAACTCCGCGGATCATGGTCTGGAATCGGCAGAAATCCGCGCCCAGCGGGGAAAGCCCGCGGTGGGTTCCATCTTCCTGGACGCTTATCAGGATGGCAACAATGTGGTGATCGAGGTCAGGGACGATGGCAATGGCATTGATGTGGAGAAGGTGAAGGCCAAGGCCCTGGAGAGAGAGGCCATCACCCCGGAACAGGCTGCCAATATGTCCGATAAGGAGATTATCGACCTGTTGTTCCTGCCCAGTTTTTCCACTGCAAAGAAGGTGACGGACGTATCCGGCAGGGGAGTGGGCTTGGATGTGGTGAAATCCAAGATCGAGGCCCTGAGCGGTGAGGTGGAGGTCAAGAGTAAGCTGGGAGAGGGAAGTACCTGGACCATCAGGCTGCCCCTGACGCTGGCCATCATCCAGGCATTGATGGTGGTGGTGGGCGGTGAGAAATACGCCATCTCCCTGGGGACGATTCAGACCATAGAAGATATTGCACCCGAGGAGATCAAACTGGTACAGAACAAGGAAGTTATCCATCTGCGGGGAACGGTTATCCCCCTGATCCGCCTGTCCAATGTATTGGATGTGGAGAGCACAAAGTCCCCTGAAGAACATCTGATGGTAGTTATCGTGAAAAAGGGCGATAAGCTGGCGGGCCTGGTGATCGATGACATGATCGGACAACAGGAGATCGTTATTAAGTCCCTGGGAAAATATATCAAGCAGTGCAAGTTCATCAGCGGTGCCACCATTCTGGGAGACGGCGAAGTGGCCTTGATACTGGATGCCAATGCGCTGATCTAAAGGAGCGTGCAACTACAATCAGCATGTCCCGCGCGGCGCAGGGATGCGGATGTGGATGCCCTGGGGGACATGCGGAACTACAAATAGGAAGGGGACAGCGGTATGGAAGAGTTGAAGGTAGTTGAAAGTAACAATACAGCGGGCGTAACCCAGCAGTATATTGTAGTGCGTCTGGGCGAGGAGCAGTACGGCGTAGATATACGGTATATTGATAATATTGTGAGAATGCAGAAGATTACCCGGGTGCCCAAGGTGGCGTCCTATCTCAAGGGTGTGATCAACCTGCGGGGCGAAGTAATCCCGATTATGAGTCTGCGGCTGAAAATGTTCCTGCCGGAGGATGAAATCACCAAGGCCACCCGTATCATTATCCTGAAACTGGAGCAATACGGCAGTATAGGCGTCATAGTGGACGAGGTGAAGGAAGTGGTGACCCTGGACGAGGAGCATATTGAGAAGGTATCCTATGATTCCAAGGAGGAGCGGCTTAACTTCCTGGGCGGAATCGGCAAGTATGACGGGGGGCTGATTTCTCTGCTGGACTTCAACCTGGTGATGCAGGAGAGGGAAAACACATTATAAACAACAATAGTAGGAGATAGCTTATGCCAGAGATGAGTTTGGAGCATGTGACAAATAACTATTTGGACGTGTTGCGTGAGATCGGCAATATAGGCGCCGGCAACGCCATGACGGCGCTTTCACAGATGCTGCAGAGCAAGGTGGATATGCAGGTTCCACAGGTGCGGCTCCTGGAATTCTCGGAAGTGGGGGCCATGGTGGGCGGCGAGGAGCAGCTTATGGTGGGCGTGCTCCTGGGCGTTGAGGGAGATATCACAGGAAGCATCATGTTCCTGGTAGAACTGCAGGCAGCCAAGGGATTGGTAAAAAAGATGATGATGGGGTATGACTCCGGACAGCCGGGTCTGGACGAGATGGAAACTTCCGCCATGATGGAACTGAGCAATATCATCACGGGAGCATACCTGAATTCCCTTGCCACATTGACCAATCTTTGCATTTTTCCCACGCCGCCCAGCCTGACGGTGGATATGGCGGGCGCGATTTTGAGCGTGCCTGCCATAATGTTTGGCGAACTTGGAGACAATATCCTGATGATCCAGTCCCGTTTTTTTGACGAAGTAGAGGTGGACGGATACTTCATATTAATTCCGGATTTGCCTTCTTATCAAAAGATACTGTCAGCACTGGGCATTGTATAGGGGCGAAGGCAAGGAGGCGAAATGTACGGATGGGTAATATCATTACAGTAGGCATGGCGGATTTAAAGACCTGCAAGAGCCCGGACGGTTTGATCACGCTGGGACTCGGGTCATGCATCGGGATAGCCATACGGGATCCTAAGACGGGGATCGGCGGTCTGGCGCACATTATGCTGCCGGACAGTACGGCGATTCGGGGCAACCAGAATATTGCAAAGTTTGCGGATACCGGCATAGTAGAACTGGTGCGGCAGATGGAACGCATGGGTGCGTTGAAGGCCCGAATGGTTGCGAAGATTGCAGGGGGAGCCACCATGTTCCAATCCATGAGCAAAAATGATTTGATGAATGTGGGCGAGCGAAACGCAGTGGCTTGCCGCGCCGTTTTGAAAGGGTTGAACATCCCGCTGTTGGCCGCGGATACCGGAGCTAACTACGGACGCACAGTCACTTTTTTCCCGGAGACCGGGGATTTCCATATCCGGGCGGTGGGCAGGAGCGAGACCATTATATAGCGGGCGGATACTGATTGATACCTTGTCGCAGGGGGACTGCGATCTATCTAGCGAGGAAACTATGAAGAGAAATTTAATACCGGTAATAATGATGCTGGTGTCAGGGGCCATTAGCTGCCTGTTTACCATGGCCCGGGGAGAGAGCCTGCTGTTCCGCATGTCGGCCCTTCTGGGGTCCATGTTGCTGTTCTATGGCCTTGGATGCGCGCTTTGCGGCGTCCTTAACTATTTTGATATGGAAAATGAAAAGCGTCTGGCAGCGGAAACGGCTGCGCTTGAGGGAGAGGAAGCCCCGGAGGGGGAGGCGGATACTGCCACAGCGGAATAAAGGCATGAAATTGCAGCGGGTTGTGCGGAAAGGAGAGTGCCATGGACGATGCAGGCAGAAAGAAGCTCTGGGAGGAATATATGAAGTCCAGATCCACAGAACTTCGGGAAAAAATTATTCTGGAATACGCTCCTCTCGTAAAGACTGTAGCCGGGAGACTGAGCATGTATCTGGGCTATAATGTGGAATATGATGACCTGGTCAGTTATGGCATTTTTGGACTGATTGACGCGATTGACAAGTTTGACACCCTCAAGGAAGTAAAATTTGAGACCTATGCAAGTCTGCGGATCCGGGGGTCCATACTGGACCAGATCCGCAAGATGGACTGGATTCCCAGGACCATCCGGCAGAAACAGAAACAGATTGATGCCGTAATCCGAAAGATTGAGACGGAGACGGGGCGCAGCGCCACCGATGAGGAAATTGCGCAGGGGTTGGGCATCACGGGCGACGAGTATGTGGATTGGCAGTCCCAGATGAAGATAACGGGATTGGTGTCCCTGAACGAGTATATTGAGCAGGGCAGTGAGATCTCCCAGGACGGCGGTCAGCATACGGCAGCCAGGTTCGTCAGTCCTGAGGAGAATGTGGAGAAGCAGGAACTGGCCCGGGTGCTGGGAGAGGCACTGGAACTGCTGACAGAAAAAGAGAAAAAAGTCATCACTCTCTATTATTATGAGGACCTGACGCTGAAGGAAATCAGCAATGTGCTGGGGGTCTCGGAGTCCCGGATCTCCCAACTGCATACCAGGGCGCTTCAGAAAATGAGGGGCAGGATGGGAAATTATATGGGTATTCTGGGCGACCGTTAAGGATACTCCTGAAAGGCAGAAATGGAGGAAGCAAAAATGGCTGTGAACGGTTATTTTCAACTGGTGAATACCCAGAAGGGATTCGGTGTTAAGTGCGTGCCGCCGAAGGAGGGGGGCGAGAACGTGCCCCTGAGCGAGTTGATCGATTATCTGGGCGCGCGCAACATAGCGTATGATATATCCTCGTTGAGTAAGGCAGTGAATGCCGGGACGGTACAGGTGGTCCCCCTGGGGACGGGACAATGCCCTTCGGAGCAGGAGAGTTATTTGCTGGAGGTCAGTGAGGACTCCATGACCGTGACAGCGCGGTTTTATCCCCCCTCCGAGACGGGGCAGCGTATGTCTATGGAGGAGTTTACAGCGGATCTGCAGTTTAAAAAGATCATCTATGGTCTGAACAAGGAGTTGCTGCAGAGCCATTTCCAGAAAGGTGAGTATTGCAAGACTCTGGTGGTGGCCGAGGGGAGACCGCCCCAGCACGGAAAGGACGCGGAGATCCAGTATTTTTTTAACACGGATCCCCATGCGGTTCCTACTTTGAAAGCAGACGGAAGCGTAGACTTTTTCAATTTAAATACCATAAACCACTGTAAGAAGGGAGATTTGCTGGCTAAAATTATTCCGGAGGATGTGGGCCGGCGCGGTATCAATGTGGCAGGGGTAGAGATCAAGCCCAGGACGGTGAAACGGGCCACCCTGCGGTTTGGCAAAAACGTGGTGCAGTCAGCGGACCGTATGTCCATCAGCTCTGCGGTGAACGGCTGCGTATCCCTGGTGGATGACCAGGTGTTTGTGACCGATCTGTACGAGGTGGAGAATGTGGATAACAGCACCGGTAATATTGATTTTGAAGGCAGTGTGCAGGTGAATGGCAATGTCTGCTCCGGATTCAGCGTGACCGCCAAGGGCAATGTGATCGTCAAAGGCGTTGTGGAGGGCGCTTCCGTCCGCGCGGAGGGGGATATTGTGATCACCAGAGGCATGAACGGCATGAGCAAGGGCTATCTGGAGGCGGGCGGCAATATTGTGGCCAAATTCCTGGAGAATACCAGGGCCGATGCCGCCGGATATATTTCTGCCGAGTCCATTCTGCACAGCAAGGTCACGGCGGGGAGCGAGATTACTGTTACGGGCAAGAGAGGATTTATCACAGGTGGCCATGCCTGCGCCGGATTTAAGGTCAGCGCCAAGAATCTGGGGGCCAATATGGGGGCTTCCACTGTGATAGAGGTGGGAGTGAATCCCCGCATGAAGAGGGAATATGAAGCGCTGCAGGATGAACTGCTTGAAATCCAGAAGGTGATCAAACGGACGGAGCCCATTCTGACCAACTTCGCGGAGAAGAAAGGCAAAGGCATCCAGTTTACCCCGGAACAGGTAAAATACATTCGCTCCCTGGTAAAAGAGACCGAAGCCAAGAAAAAGGAATTGGTGGAAAAGAACGAGAAGTGGGAGGCGCTGCGCGATGCCTTTGAAGGGCAGAACGATGCCTATGTGGAGGTAACGGGAGAGGCGTTTCACGGTACGGTGATCGTGATCAAGGAAGTCTCCATGTCTCTGCGAAGCAATTATCAGCATTGCCGTTTCAAACGCATCGGCGGAGAGGTGAGAATGGTCGGACTATAACGCCATGGCACGGAAGGGGAGGATCATATGGCTATAAGTGCAATTCAAAATGCGACAATCGCCAGAGTGCAGGATTATTCAACGATTAAGCAGAACGAGGACAATAAAGGGTATATGAACCAGGTCAGCATCGGCCAGGACAGGGAGCAGGACAATCAGCAGAAGGCCCGGCAGGTGCGCTCCGGCCAGGAGACGGAATGGAAGAACAAGCGTCAGGATGCCCGGGAAAAGGGAAGCAATGAGTACCACGGTGACGGCGGAAGGAAGCGCAAGGGAACGGCCTCCTCGGACCAGATGGTGGTGAAGGACCGCCCGCGCCAGAGTTTTGACATGAAGATATAGTGTAACGAACAGTCAGAGGGGAAGGGATAATGGGACTATGAATATCATGGAAATAGTACTTCTGGTCATCGGGATCCTTGTGTTTGTGGCCAGCTTCCTGATTCCGAACGGGAAGGGTGACAATCTGGCCCACGACAGGGAGATGGCCAGGGACGAGATCGGGGATCTGGTGGCCAGAGAGTTGGAGCGGATACGCAGCCAGGTAGACGATACCGTGGAGGAAGCCATCAAGGATTCCATGGATAAAACGGAGCGTTCCCTGGAGAAATTATCCAATGAGAAAATTATGGCGGTAAGTGAATACTCGGAAACCGTGTTGGGACAGATCAACAAGAGCCAGCAGGAAATCCTGTTTCTGTATGATATGCTCAATGCCAAACATGACAATTTGAAAAATACGGCTTCGGAAGTGGAACAGAGGGTTAAAGAGGCCGAGATTGCCAGCAGGGAAGTGGAGGCGGTTACCAGAGAGGCCGAGATGGCGCTGAGGGAGACCGAGGCGGCGGCTCAGATGGCCCGCCAGATGGTGGCTCCTGCATTCCAGGCCATGCAGGATGGGGAGGAGACAGCCTCGGCGGAACAGGAAACCGGGGAGGAAATTGTCGAAGAACCTCAGCAGGAACTGCAGGGTACAGAGAGTTACAGTAATAAGAACCACCAGATTCTGGAACTTCACCGCCAGGGACACTCAGAAGTGGCCATTGCCCGGCAACTGGATTTGGGCGTGGGGGAAGTGAAACTGGTTATTGATTTATTTGAAGGAAGAAATGATTGATGAATAGAACACGTTTAAAATACTATTTGCGCGCTCTGGGCATCGGCATTATTGTGACTGCGCTGCTGATGGGATACAGCCAGAAGCCGCCGCAGATGAGTGATGAGGAAATCCTGCGCAGGGCTGCGGAACTGGAACTGGAGGGACAGCGGGAGGTACTGGCGGATCTGGCTACTGCCACCCCGGAGCCCGAGAACTCTTTGGAATCCGATGCGGCCATATCCGCGGAATCCACCGCCAGTCCTGTGCCCGGGCCTGCAGTGGAACCTGCTGCCGGTACCACACCCAAGCCTATGGTGGATCCTGGCGCCAGTGCTACCCCCAAGCCTACGGCGGAATCTGGCGCCAGTGCTACCCCCAAGCCTACGGCGGAATCTGCTGTCAGCCCTACGCCCAAGCCTTCAGAGGAGCCTGTTGCCAGCCCTACGCCCAAGCCTTCAGAGGAACCTGTTGCCAGCTCTACGCCCAAGCCTACAGAGGAACCTGTTGCCAGCTCTACGCCCAAGCCTACAGAGGAACCTGCTGTTAGCCCTACGCCTAAGCCTACAGAGGAGCCTACAGTCAGTCCTGCTCCGGCGGGAGACGTGGCAATTCTGGTGATCAGCAGAGGGGAGAGTTCGATGACGGTGAGCAGGAATCTTCAGGAACTGGGTCTGGTGGAGGACTACAGAGCCTTTGACAGGTTCCTGTGTGACAACGGATATGACCACTCAATCAGCACCGGCACCCATGAGATTCCCCTGGGCGCAACTTACGAGGAAATTGCCGGAATTATATGTAAAATTCGTTAAAAAATCTTGCCAACTGGCTTTTTATGTGTTATACTCGCAATGTTGTGAAAAAACACACGCACTTCTATCTGGCAGTGGTGTCTCTCCCGTTAGGGCGGGATAGCGGCCGGAGCCAGCCGGGGCTTTAACGCGGTGCCGGCAGATCAGGAAGCGCGGAGGACGGTACCGGGAAACGGGCCGGATAACCAAACGGAGGTAGAAAAATGAGCGTTATTTCCATGAAGCAGTTACTTGAAGCAGGTGTGCATTTCGGACATCAGACCAGAAGATGGAACCCTAAGATGGCTCCCTATATCTTCACCGAGAGAAACGGCATCCACATCATTGATTTGCAGAAATCTGTGGTCAAAGTAGATGAGGCGTACAAGGCAGTTTCCGAGATCGCGGCACAGGGTGGCACCATCCTGTTTGTCGGCACCAAGAAGCAGGCACAGGACGCAGTTAAGGCCGAGGCTGAGCGCTGCGGTATGTACTATGTAAACGAGAGATGGCTGGGCGGTATGCTGACCAATTTCAAGACCATCCAGTCCCGTATCATCAGGCTGCGTGCCATAGAGACCATGTCCACCGACGGTACCTTCGATGTATTGCCTAAGAAAGAGGTTATTCAGCTTAAGAAGGAATGGGAAAAGCTGGAGAAGAATCTGGGCGGCATTAAAGATATGACCAGGATTCCCGATGCGATTTTTGTAGTTGACCCCAAGAAGGAGAAAATCTGCGTACAGGAAGCCAGAGCCTTGGGTATCACCCTGATCGGCATCGGCGATACCAACTGCGATCCCGAGGAACTGGACTACATCATCCCCGGTAATGACGATGCAATCAGAGCCGTAAAGCTGATCGTTTCCAAGATGGCAGACGCCGTGATCGAGGCTAATCAGGGTGAGGCTGTATATACTGCTCAGGACGTACAGGCCGATGCAACCGATATTGAGGAAGTAGCAGAGCAAGCGTAAAATTTCGTGTGCCGCGTGAGGCGCATTGATCTGTGCGGGGACGCGATAAGCGGCCATGCATAGATCACGGGGAAGTGTGCCGGAAGGGAATATGCGGAACTATAATAGGAGGAAGGAATATGGCTGAGATTACAGCAGCAATGGTAAAGGAACTGCGCGAGATAACCGGCGCAGGTATGATGGATTGCAAGAAGGCCCTGAACGAGACGGGTGGAAATATGGATGAGGCCGTGGAGGTCCTGAGAAAGAGCGGCCAGGCCAAGGCAGTTAAGAAAGAGGGAAGGATTGCGGCGGAGGGCATCTGCCGTATCGCTACTAAGGGAGACAATGCGGCCGCAGTGGTGGAGGTAAATTCCGAGACTGACTTCGTGGCCAAGAACGAGACATTCCAGCAGTTTGTGGAGGCAGTGGCAGCGCAGGCAGTGGAAACGGATGCCAAGAATATGGAAGCCTTTCTGGCAGAGCAGTGGAGCGCAGAACCCGGCAAGACCGTGCAGGAAGCCCTGGTGGATAAGATCGCGGTAATCGGCGAGAAGCTGAGTATCCGTCGGTTTGAGAAAGTGGTTGCGGAGAACGGCTGTGTGGTATCCTATGTGCATGGCGGCGGCCGCATCGGCGTCATCGTGGAGGCCGAGACCAATGTGGTGAACGATGGGGTGAAGGAGGCGCTGACCAATCTGGCCATGCAGGTGGCTGCACTGAATCCCAAGTATGTGGCTACCGAGGAGGTATCCGAGGAATTCAAGGCTCATGAGAGGGAGATCATTGCCGCTCAGATTGAGCAGGATCCCAAGATGGCAGGCAAGCCCGAGAAGGTAATTGAGGGTGCCGTGGAAGGCAGGCTTAAGAAGGAACTCAAGGAAGTATGCCTGCTGGAGCAGGTATATGTAAAGGCCGAGGATGGAAAGCAGACCGTGTCCCAGTATGTGGCACAGGTTGCAAAAGATAATGGTGCAGACCTGAAGATTAAGAGGTTTGTACGCTTTGAGACCGGCGAGGGCCTGGAGAAGAAGAACGAAGATTTTGCGGCGGAGGTTGCCGCTCAGATGGGCAAATAGGCAGTTTCATCAAGACAACGGATAACAGGCAGAAAGAGATCTGGCAAGCGGATTTCTTTCTGCTTTTCTAAATAGCAGGAGGCAGGAACAAAATGACGGTTGGAAAGAGGATTGGCTGGACCGGGTTGAGCATTTTGGCGTTAGTGGCGGCATTTGGTGTGCAGATTGTGGCAAGTATGATCATAATACTTCCCTATGCGCTGGTAGAGGGAATACGACAGGGGATGCAGGCAGCCAACGGACAGGATCCCGGCCGGATGGCAGAAGAATTTATGGCGAATATGGGGGGTATCATGGGGATTGTCCTGGTGGCGGCGGGTGTGCTGCTGCTGATGGTTTTCCTCCCCTGGTATTATTTTGGCTGCGGCAGAAAGAAATTTACCAGGGAATCCGTTAGCAGGGTATTTTCGCCACGGGCATTGTTGGTGGTGTTTCTCATTGCCATAGCGCTGAACTATGGGATTAACTGCCTGCTGCAGCTGGTATATGTCTTGGCTCCGCAGGCATTGGAGTACTATCAGCAACTGATGGAAAATGCCGGCATAGGGAGCGACCTGTGGGCCAATCTGGCGGCGGTGATCCTGGCTCCTTTGGGGGAGGAATTGGTATTCAGGGGGGTGGCTTTCCATTATGCACGCAAAGCCGTGGAGGGGATGCGCCGCCCCGGAACGGCATTCTGGATTGCCAACTGCATCCAGGCGCTTCTGTTTGGTATTTACCATATGAATTTAATTCAGGGAATCTATGCCTTTGTGATCGGCCTTGTGCTGGGTTATTTGTTCCAGCGGTACCGCAGCCTGATACCGGGGGTGCTGGCCCATCTGGTGTTCAACGGCATGTCCGCTCTGTTGGGTGATACGGCCTATGCCTGGATTCCTGAGAGTGTGATCTGGTATGCTGTTATCGGGGTGGCAGGTATTGGCCTGGTGTTAATAATTATGATTAAAAACGGTTTTGCATCGGTGGATAATGAACAGAATGTTGCATAATCGTAAAAAAATCTTAAGAATTATTCATGAAGTCTTAAGATGCATTTTGCAGACTGCTGTGCTATACTGTATGTGGTGATAATAGGATACAGTATGGATTAGTAGATGCGGCGATATGCCTGATCCATATGGAAAGGAAGGAGAGCATGAAGAAAAAAGGTTATATAAAAAGAATATTTGCCTTGGCCTCAGCGGCAGCGCTGCTATTATCATTGGCAGCATGCGGCAAAGAGCAACAGGAGGAGATACCGCAGGGCTTTCTCTATGTGCCGGAGTTTATGGATCTGACGGTTAAAGAGGGGGAACAGAACATTAGTAATCCTGTGCTCAGAGGAGGGGATCTGTATTATTCTTCCCACTTCTGGAATGAGGAGACACAGGAAAGCAGTCAGAAATTTTACCGCAGGAACCTGGAGACAGGAGAGACGGTGGAACTGCCTCTGGACCTGACTATAGAAGGCGCAGACTATGTTTATCCCACCAACGGCCTGTCCTTTGATCAGGAAAACAATATGATTAGTCTGCTGAATGCATCCATAACGGATGAAGAAGGAAATTACAGCCAGAAGTATTTTCTGCTGAAATTTGACCCGGAGGGGAAAGAACTGCTGAGGGAGGATATCACAGAGGCGCTGAAGCTGGAGGATTCCGATAACGGCTATGTGCAGAATGCAGTTATCGACAACGAGGGCAGGCTGTATGTCCATGTGAGCGGCAGTGGGATAAGAAGCGGTAATGCTTTTGTCATAGTACTTGACAAGGACGCAAAACTTCTGGCGAAGATTGATACCGGATCCGAGTGGGTTAATTCCATGGGTGTTACGGCGGACGGCAAAGTACTGATTACCCGCCATGGCAGTGGAGTCGGTATGGAATGTGTGGAACTGGATCTGGCCCAAAAGGCGATGGGCACCGTTCACAGCGGTATGCCTTCCTCTTACAACAGCGGTGCATTAACCCCTGCACCGGAAGGAGGACTTCTGGTCAACGATGGCTCCAAACTCTGGAAGTATGACCTGGAGACGGGAACCGCCGAGGAAATTCTGATTTGGACGGACTGCGATATCAACGGCAGTTATATCCAAATGATCCAACCTCTGGAGGATGGCCGGATCGCAGTTTACTCGGAGAATTGGAGCAATGGTAACAACAGCAAGGAGATTGCCTTCCTTACCAAGAAGGAAGCCTCCGAAATACCGCAGAAGAAGATTATCACTTTGGCAACCATGTATTCCGACCAGAATATACAGGAAGCTGTGGTCAACTTTAACAAGCAGAACGATACATATAAAGTGCGAATTGTTACGTACTATGATGACGCTACTGAATGGTCGGAAAACAAGTATCAGGATGCCGTGACGGCGATGAACAATGCCATCACCAGCAGCAACTGTCCGGATATTATAGACCTGGCTTATGGCAATGTGGATACATATGTGTCCAAAGGTCTTCTGGCGGATCTGTCCCCCTATCTGGAATCCAGTTCCGTGAAACGGGAAGATTTTGTGGAGACAGTGCTGAATGCCTACACCTTTGACAATCGGTTGGTGTGCATTCCTACCGGGTTCTCGATTTCCACTATCATAGGACGGACTTCCCAACTGGGCGACCGTACCAGTTGGACCATCAAGGATATTATGGAATTCGCAGCGCAGTATCCGAAGGCAAAACTTTTTGATTACTCTTCCAAGGATTCTATGCTGAATACCTGTCTGCAGTACAGCAGTGAGTCTTTCATAGACTACAGCACCGGAAAGTGCAGTTTTGACAGCCAGGATTTTGTGGATATTCTGGAGTTTGCCAATACCTTTGAGGCGGAGACAGAATGGGACCGGGAGGGGGAGAGTCTTCCCAAGCAGATTTCCGACGGCAAGATTCTGCTCAGCAGCATAAATATCTGGGAAATAACGGAAATGCAGATGCACAGCCAAATGTTTAACGAACCCATTACCTTTATCGGTTATCCGACTGTAGACGGCAGCGGCGGCAACCGTATTAATGGCAGGAACTGCTATGCCATCACCACCAAGAGCGCCAATTCCGAGGGCGCATGGGCCTTTATCGAGTCCATGCTGCAGTATGAGGAGGTATCGGAATCCGGCGGAAATAGCTATTTGCCCGTTCGAAAGGACATGTTGGAGGAGACATTTACACTGGCCATGAAGGAAAACGGCTCCTACGATGAAAACGGGGAGATTATGCTGGATGAGGACGGCAATCCCATGATCTGGCCAAAGGTTACCTGGGGGTATGACGACTGGGAGTGTGAGATCTATGCAGCCACGCCGGAACAGATACAGGCCCTGAGAGACCTGATCGACAGTTCGGTGGCCGCCACCAACAATAACCAGACTATAATGAGCATCATCCAGGAGGAGTCTCAGGCATTCTTCGAAGGGCAGAGAAGTGCCCAGGAGGTTGCGGATGTGATTCAGAGCCGGGTGCAGACCTATGTAAGTGAGAACAGCTAAGGAGGCATAAGAGCCTTGAAGAAATCGAAACAGAAAAAGGCCCATGCCAGTATGGGTAAGCGGTTAAAGAGGGAGAAGAGGAGTTCGGGGCTGTTTATAGCCCCCAGCTTCCTGGGGGTCATGACATTCTTTGTGATTCCCTTTATCGTGATCATCTATTATGCCATGGTAGATAATCCCATCAGCCGGAATTTTGTATTTCTGGATAATTTTAAAAATATCATTAACAACGCGGCTTTCCGTTCGGCGGTGTCCAACACTGCCAAGTTTGCCGGCATTTCGGTGCCTCTGGCCGTGATACTGTCCATGCTTCTGGCCATCCTGCTGGAATCCAAGATTCCTTTCAAGAGCCAGTTCAGGACTTTCTTCCTGAGCCCCATGATGGTGCCGGTGGCTTCGGTGGTACTGGTCTGGCAGGTATTGTTCCACTACAACGGCGTGGTGAATGACATGATGTCTTTGTTTGGAGTCAGCCCCATTGACTGGCTGAAGTCAGACCATGGACGCATCGTGCTGACGATCCTTTTTCTGTGGAAGAATCTGGGATACAATATGATCCTGTTTATGGCGGCCCTCTCCAGCATCCCCAAGGATATTCTGGAAGTGGCCCGCATGGAGAGCGCCACTGCGCTGCAGACTTTCTTCCATATTAAGATTCGCTATCTGTCGTCCACCATATTGTTTGTGACCATTATGTCATTGATTAATTCCTTCAAGGTATTCCGTGAGATATATCTGCTGAGCGGGGATTATCCCTACGAGAGCATCTACATGCTGCAGACCTTCATGAACAATACTTTTCGGAACCTTGACTATCAGAAGCTCTCCTCCGCAGCCGTGCTGATGTCCATCGTCATGGTGCTGATCATCGGCCTGCTGTTTATCGTGGAGAACCGCTTCGGAAAGGATGTGGAGGGATGAGTAAGCCCAATAAAACCCTGCAGCCCTGGGAGCTGGAGCGGGACAGGGTCAAAAAGGCCGCCAAGAGACGCCGGGCCTGGTCCTATACGAAACGGGGCTTTGGGACTGTGTTTGCCGCCTTTTTCGCAATCCTGTTCCTGATGCCCATTGTGCTGACCATCACCAACTCCTTCATGTCCTCGTCGGAGATCAGTTCCAACTACGGCATGGTATTCGCAACTACCTCTTCCGGGGGAAAGGTGTACATAGCGGAGAAGGTGACTCTTAAATTCATACCGGATATGGTATCCTTCAGCCAGTATATAACCGTGCTGCTGAAAAGCCCGGAGTATCTGCTGAAGTTCTGGAATTCGGTGATTCTGGTGGGGCCCATCGTGGTATTTCAACTCACTGTGGCAACCCTGGCTTCCTATGGGTTTGCCAGATATCGGGGACGGATCAGGGAAATTATTTTTTTCCTGTATATCATACTGATGCTGATGCCCTATCAGGTAACGCTGGTCCCCAACTATCTGGTGTCCGACTGGCTGAAAATCCTGGATACCAGGTGGGCCATCTGGCTGCCGGGCATCTTTTCACCTTTTGCGGTGTTCATGCTGACAAAGTTCATGCGGCGTATCCCCAACTCTCTGGTGGAGGCGGCGCAGATAGACGGTGCCGGGGAGTGGCAGGTGTTCTGCAAGGTATGTTTTCCGCTCTGTAAGGGAGCCATCGCATCGGCGGCGATTCTGGTGTTTATAGACTACTGGAATATGGTGGAACAGCCGTTGATCTTACTGGCAGACGCAGAGATGCATCCTCTGTCGGTATTTCTGAGTAAGATCAATGCCGGCGAGATCGGCCTGGCCTTTGCCGTGGCAACGATCTACATGGTTCCCGGCCTGCTGGTGTTCCTGTACGGGGAAGAGTATCTGGTGGATGGCATTACCTATCAGGGCGGCGTGAAGGGATAAGGTGTGGAAAAGACTGATTTCATATGAAAGGGTATGGTTAACACAATGAACGAGAACGGAACCAAGAGAAAAGAGTGGGTTAAAAACGCGGCGATTGTTTTTCTGATTATCCTGCTGCTCTTAACATTTTTCTCTAATACGATCCAGAATTATTCCCTGCCCGAGGTGGCGACCCAGTATGTGGAGAGCGGTTCCATCACGGCCAAGATCAGGGGAATGGGAGTCGTGGAGAGCGGCGACCCTTACAACGTGAAGATCAAGGAGGTCAGGCAGGTTTCCAGCGTGGAGGTCAAAGTAGGCGATAAGGTGGAAAAGGGCCAGGTGCTCTGCTACCTGACAGAGGAGGACAGCCAGGAACTGGATCAGGCCAAGACTGAGTTGGAGCAGAAGCAGCAGGCGCTGGAAAAGGCACAGTTTAATTTTGAGAAGCAGCTGCTGACCGGCAGTTATGATGTGTCTATTATGCAGAACGCAGGCAACACAGGTTCTGTGAGCGGCTATCTGAATCAGATTTATACCGCCAAGTCGGAGATGGAGGCGGCGCAGGATAAAGTGGACGAGTGGACACTTGTGATTGCCAACATCGACAGGCAGCTTGCCTTCAATCCTTACAGCGTTGATGTGAGCAAGGAGACCAAGGCGGTCAATGAGGCTCAGGCGGCGCTGAACGCCATTAACAATGATCTGACCGGCGCTCGGAACTGGCTTACCTCCCTGGATGCCCAGATCGAGCAGGAAAAGGCGGCTATCAGCGTGAGTAGCGGCGATGCTTCCAAGCTGGCCAATCTGGTTTCCCAGCGTTTGACGGCCAATCAGAATGTGATCAATTTGGAAAGCAGGCAGCGTGCGGCAGACCAGACTCTGAAAAATGCTCAGGCGGCGCTGGATGCCAAGAAGGGTACTACAGATCTAAACAATGTACTGAATCAGCAGAAGGCATTTGCAGAGTTGTCCCTCGGGAATGCCAAGGATTTCTTTGAACTAAAGAAAAAGGCATATGATGAACTGATAAAAAATATCGGAGATACCTATGCGTTGAGCGAAGCCAGTGATGCCATTGCCCTTGCGCAGAAAGAGGTAGAGGACGCCCAGGCTAAGGTAGATAAGCTGGTCACCGGCGCTATGGGCAGCGAGGTAACGGCGCCGATTTCCGGTCTTATTACCGCTGTCAATGTGAAATCCGGTGTGGAGACTCCCTCTGATGGGATTGTATTCACCATGCAGCCCGAGGGTAAAGGGTATACCCTGAGTTTTTCCGTGACCAACCAGCAGGCCCAGCGTGTATCCGTGGGCGATCAGGCGGAACTGGTCAATGCTTGGAGGTATGATGACATTCAGGTGACTCTTGCCAGCATCAAGCCTGACCCCAACAACCCGGGGCAGAACAAGCTGCTGACCTTTGACGTGACAGGGGAGAGCGTGATTGCGGGCCAGAGCCTGAATGTATCCGTGGGCCAGAAGAGTGCCAATTATGATATGACGGTACCCAACAGCGCCATCCGTGAGGATTCCAACGGCAAGTTCATCCTGGTGATTACTTCCAAGAGTTCCCCTATCGGTACCCGGTATTTTGCGTCCCGTGTGGATGTGGAGGTGCTGGCTTCGGATGATACCAAGTCGGCGATCAGCGGCGCTGTGGAGTCCTATTCCTATGTCATTACCACTTCCACCAAACCCGTGGAAGCAGGTAAGCAGGTAAGGCTGGCTGACAATTAGGACGTGATATGCATATAGAGGTAAATATGAAAAAATGGTTGAGATCTTTATCTGGCAGACAGATCAGGCTGGGAATGTCAGCCGGGATCTCCGCAATACTGTTTTTGGCACTGACCGGCGTGATTGCCCTGCTTGCGGGAAGGCAGGCGGAGCAGCATATTGATCAGCGCTGGGACAGCGAGGGAGGAGTGGCACAGGTAAGCTGTTTCTTCTCCCCCAACGCGGGGGTTACCCAGGACAGTATAAGTACTTTTGAGCATACGCTGGACAGCGCGCTCAAGGAGGCATCCATTGAGCAGGACTCGCCCAATCCCGGTGCAAGACTGTGGGCCGATGCCTACAGCGCGGACGGTACCATTACCCTGTCCACGGATAAGGGGTCAGTGGAGGCGGATGCCCTGGGCATTGGAGGTGATTTTTTCCTGTTTCACCAGCTGCAGCTGATAAGCGGCTCCTACTTTTCCGGCAATGACCTGATGCAGGATTATGTGATTCTGGACAGGGACGCAGCATGGCAGCTTTTCGGATCCACGGATGTGGCAGGGATGTATGTGAATATAGCCGGGAGGCCTCATATTGTGATCGGCGTGGTGGAGCGCCCTGCCGGGAAACTCTATGAGGCTGGAGGATTGGACGGAATCAGAGTTTATGTGTCCCTTGAAACGCTGACCACCTACGGGAAGAGCAACGGCATTAATCACTTTGAGATCGTTATGCCCAATCCGGTAAAGCAGTATGCTCTGAACTATGTAAGGGAAAACCTGGGGAGCCCGGAAAAGGAAGTGGAGGTGCTGGAAAACAGCAGCCGTTACCAGATTGGCAAGCGGCTTCGGCTGTTGTTGGATTTCGGTACCCGCTCCATGAACGGCAAGGCCATTATCTACCCCTATTGGGAGAATGTGGCCAGGGGCTATGAGGATATCCTGGCGTTGCTCACCCTGTTCCAAATGATATTTCTGGTATATCCCTCCGGGGTCCTGCTGGTCTGGATCGTGATTCGCTGGAAGAACAAGAAATGGACCGCCAGAACAGTACTTGGGGCCGTGCAGGATAAGCTGCAGCGGGCCGCTGAGAAGAGGAGGGCACAGCGCAGGTCCGGGGAGGAGAAATCCTGGCTGGATGAGGATCCATCCTTTTCGGAAAAAGAGCAGAAAAGGAGAGATCGGGAGGAGCGTAGGCAGCAAAAGCAGGAGGCGCGCAGACGCCGCAGGCTGGAGAAAGAATTTCAGACAGAGTCAAAGAAGTCCGGTAAGAAGAAGTAAGCATCGGAAAAGTGGGAGTTAGATTTAAGAAAAGAGGATATTATGAAAAAAGATTTATTGAAAAGAGGGCTGGCTTTGGGCCTTGCGGCGGTCCTGACCCTGGGGCTTAGCGCCTGTGGCGGTGGCGGCAAGGATGAGAACAGCCAGCTGGCCAAGGAAAATGTGTATTCTTTCCAGGAAATTACCCAGATTGATGGTGATGAAAACATCAATGACATGGTATTTCTGGACGGCAAGCTGTACCTGATGACCACTAAGTACTCCTGGGATGAGGAGGGGAATTCTGAAAGCGTATTCGGCTACTATGTGTCCAATGCGGACGGCACGGATAAGAATTTTGTCCAACTCACAGGTCCCAAGAGAGAAGGAGAGGGCGGCCGCGGTTGGATTAACAATACCCTGTTTACAAAGGGCGGGTATATCTATGCCGTTGAAAATTCCACCTATGAGGATTCTTCCGATCCGGAGAACTATGTCTATGAGGACAGATATTATCTGAACTGCTGGGATATGGAGGGCAATCTGGCCTGGTCGGAGCGGATCGACAGCGGGAATCCGGACGAGTATACCTATTGCAACTATCTGCTGGACGGCGGCGAGGGAAGGGCCCTGGCCATAATGGGAGGCAGCAAGTATGAGGCGGTAATCTACGGGCCTGACGGTAAGGAGGTCAGCCGCAAGGAACTGGACCAGAACCTTTTAGAGCGTGTCAACACTCTCTTTACCAAGAAGGACGGCACATTAATGATGCTGACCTATGATGAGGACTGGTCCAAGTGCTATCTGGCCAGTTATGATATAGATTCCAACCTTATGGGGGAGAAGACGGAAGTACCCTTTATATTCAATTACAATGTGCGTCCAGGGGTCGACTCAGACCTGCTGCTGACCAACAATTCCGGTATATATACCTGGAATGTGGGAGATGCGGAGCCTAAAACTCTCATGGACTTTGTAAATTCCGATCTCCCGGCCAATAATGTACAGTATATACAGATCGTAGATGACCAGCATTTTGTGGCCATCTATAGCGACATGGAAAAATGGGAGCAGAAATGCGCTTACTTTACTTATGTGGATCCTGCGGACATCCCGGATAAGGAAGTAGTGGTGCTGGGCGGAGAGTATGTGAGTTCGGATGTCAAGTCCAAGGTCATTGCATTCAACAAAGCCAGCGACCAGTACAGAATCACTGTGAAGGACTACAGTACATACAACACAAATGAGGACTGGACCGCAGGGCAGACCCGGCTTAACAGCGATATTACCAGCGGACAGATGCCGGATATCATGCTTTTAAACAATATGAGCAGCTATGGCAATTATATATCCAAGGGTCTGTTGGCGGATATCGGTAAGCTGCTGGAAGCGGACGAAGAACTGGGCAAGCTGGAGTATCTGCAAAACGTGTGGGAGGCTTATTCCGTGAACGGTAAGTTGTACGCCGTGGTTCCCAGTTTCAATGTGCGGACCATGATCGCCAAGAAGTCCCTGGTGGGAGAGCCTCAGTCCTGGACCATGGAGGATGTGGAGGCGGTGCTGGCCACCATGCCCGAGGGGGCAAAGGCTTTTGGCGATATGATGCGGGACAGTTATATCTACTATATGCTGAGTTATGCAGGCCAGGACTTTATTAATGTGGAGACGGGTAAATGTAATTTTAACTCACAGAGTTTCATTGATATGTTGGAGTATGCCAAGACTTTACCCACAGAGTATCCCCAGGACTATTGGGATAATTATGATTATTCTTACAATGAGAGCCAGTATCGGGAGAACCGCAGCCTGCTGTATGACCTGTATATCAGCAATATCAAGGATTGCAAGTACCAGATCAAGGGTTACATGGGTGAGGAGATCTCTTTTGTTGGCTTCCCCACGGCGGATTCCAACGGCTCTGTACTCAATTCGGGCAATTATACATTTATGATCTCGGCCAGATCCAAGCACCAGGACGGCGCCTGGCAGTTCGTGCGTCAATTCCTGACAGAGGAATACCAGTCCGGCGATCAGTTGTATGACATGCCGGTGCTGAAGTCTGCCTTCCTGGAAAAGGCGAAGCAGGCTACGGAGAGGAGTTACTGGACGGACGAGGACGGCAACAAGCAGTATTATGACGATACCTGGAATATCAACGGAGAGGAAGTCATTCTGGAGCCTTTCACCCAGGAGGAAGTGGACGCTATCTGTGAGTTCATCTATACAGTGAACCGCACGGCGTACTACAATGAAGATATCCGCAATATTATCGTGGAGGAGGCCGAGGCTTTCTTCAGCGGGCAGAAGAGCGCGCAGGATGTGGCGGATGTTATTCAGTCCAGGGCGCAGGTGTTTGTGAACGAAAACCGTTAGGAGACCGGCATATCATATCGGACTGATCAGGGAAAGGCTGGATCTATAACAGATTCAGCCTTTTCATGTGGTTTTCGATATGCAGTTCCTGCCCATGTTCTTTCAGCCAGTTCCTGTGAATCTTGTACTCGGGCATCACGGAGGCCACCAGATTCCAGAATTCCCTGGAATGGTTCATATGGGTCAGGTGGCAGAGTTCATGTATTACCACATAGTCCAGTACCCGTGGCGGGGCGAACATGAGGCGGTAATTGAAGGACAGGGTGCCGGTGGAGGAACAGCTTCCCCAACGGGTCTTTTGATCGCGGACGGTGATGCGGCTGTAGCTGCCGCCGGTAAATTGCAGATAATGTCTGCAGCGTCCGGCAAAGTGCTCTCGGGCCGCCTGTCTGCAGCGCCGGTCCATGACTTCCATACGTTTTAAGGTCTCTGGGGGATATGCGGTTGCAGCTTTACTCATGGGATTGCTCCTTCTATTTTAGATTATGTTGTTGCTGTCTTTACAATTAAATCAGTTGAAAGACGCAGGGAGGAAAGTATGCAGGAAAGAAAATGCATCATTGTAGCGGCAGGGGAACAAAGGGTAACGCAGATTCCGGCAGCCGGGGGAGATCTGGTCATTGCTGTGGACGGGGGGCTGGACTACTGCGCCCTGCTGGGATTGGAGCCGGATCTGGTGCTGGGAGATTTCGACTCGGCAGGAAAGGAGCAGCTTGCGCGTATCGCCCGGTGGGAGCGGGAGGATCCCCGGCGGGTGGTACGTCTTAAGCCCGAGAAGGACGATACGGATACCCTGGCGGCTATACGGCTGGCTCTGGAGCGGGGTTATACTTCCTTTGCGCTCTACGGGGCCACCGGAGGGCGGCTGGAACACACCATCGCCAATATTCAGTGTTTGTTGTTTCTGAAGCGCCATGGTGCGGCAGGATATATGACAGACGGGATGGGAAAAATCTTTGTGATGGAAGATGAGGAACTGTGTTTTCCCGCTTCCACGAAAGGCTATCTGTCCCTGTTATCCCTGGGAAAAGAAGCCCTGGGGGTAAACATCCGAGGAATGAAGTATGAACTTGACAACGCCAGAATTACCAATGACTTTCCCGTTGGAATCAGCAATGAGTTTATCGGGCAGGAGGCCCTTGTGAGCGTGGGCTGCGGCCAGTTGCTGGGGATCATGTCGGCCGGTAATTAAATCATCTGCTTATCCACATCAATGACGGCGCAGTAGCCGGAATCCTGCTCTTTCAGGCGGCGGTCTATGAGCTCACAGAGTCCGGCGTCGCTGTAGTCGAAATCATAGGGGGTCACCACATCGAAAATCAGATTGGTGTGGGTGGGGCCGGCCACGATGCGGAAGTCATGAAGCGTGAGCCGCCCGTCAATGTCGGAGATGACCTGTTGGGCCATAGCCTTCAGGTGCTGGGTCTGCTGGTCATGGATACACACCGGGTCCATGTGGATCACGGCACTGCATCCCAGTTCGCTGCGCAGCCGATGCTCCGCCAGATCAATGGTATCATGGAGTTCCAGCAGATTGCCGTCCGCAGATACTTCCGCATGCAGGGAGATCAGCACCCGGCCCGGTCCGTAATTGTGGACGATCAGATCGTGGATTCCCAGGACCGCGTCGTAGGACAGTACGATCTCCTCGATCTGCTTCACAAATGCCGGTTCGGGCGGCTGGCCCAGCAGGGGGTTCAGAGTATCTCGGGCGGCCTGGAAACCCGCGTAGAGGATAAACAATCCCACCAGTACGCCGCAGTAGCCGTCTATGGACAATCCTGTATAATGGGCTGTCAGAGTGGCCGCCAGTACTACGGCGGTAGCCAGCATGTCGCTGAGGCTGTCGGTGGCGGTGGCCTTCATGGCAGCGGAATCAATCTGTCTGCCGATTCGGGCATTATACAGAGCCATATAGCATTTCACCAGGATGGACAGGGCCAGGATCACCGCAATCACGGGAGAGAAGATCAATTCCTCGGGATGGAGGATCTTGTCCACGGAACCTTTGATCAGTTCCAGCGCCATCAGCAGGATCAGCAAAGACACCAGAAATCCGGAGATGTACTCAATTCGGCCATGCCCGAAAGGATGGCCCGGGTCCGGCTTATGTCCGGCCATCTTAAAACCGATCAGGGTGATGATGGAGGAACCGGCGTCCGACAGGTTGTTAAAAGCATCCGCGGTGATGGCAATGGATCCGCTGAACATGCCCGCAAAAAATTTGCCCGCGAAGAGCAGCAGATTAAGCCCGATTCCGACTGTACCGCACAGCACACCGTAGGCCTGCCGCACGACGGGGGATGCGGTATTGTTTCTGTCTTTTATAAAAAGTCTGGTCAGAAGGGTAATCATGGCTTTCCTTTCCCCATAATTTGCAGGATGCGTCATTTGGATATTTTATCATTTTACCCCATGGCTGTGTGAAATGCAACCCCCATGTTTTATACAAAATACTGTTGCGCGGCGTGGAAATAAAGTGTATAATTTCCACGAAAAGCCAAATACTGAAGGAATGTGCTCTGTGTGAGCGGAAATGGAGGGAATATGAGCAAGAAACCGATGGTCTTAATGATTCTGGACGGCTACGGCCTGAACGAAAAGGCGGAGGGCAACGCCGTGGCCCAGGCAGCGAAGCCCAATTTGGATAAACTGATGCAGGAATGTCCCTGGACGAGGGGCAATGCCAGCGGCATGGCTGTAGGCCTGCCGGAGGGGCAGATGGGCAACTCTGAGGTGGGACATCTGAATATGGGCGCGGGCCGCATCGTATATCAGGAACTTACCAGGATCACAAAGGAGATCATGGACGGGACATTTTTTGAGAATCCGGCCCTTCTGAAGGCGGTGGAAAACTGCAGAAAGAACAGCAGCGCCCTGCATCTCATGGGCCTTCTGTCCGACGGGGGCGTACACAGCCACAATACCCACCTTTATGGCCTGCTGGAACTGGCTAAGAGGCAGGGACTTGACAAGGTGTATGTACATTGCTTTCTGGACGGCAGGGACACGCCTCCTGCCAGCGGCAAAGGTTTCGCCCAGGACCTGGCGGCGGAGATGGAGAAGATCGGCGTGGGCAGGATCGCTTCTGTAATGGGCCGCTATTATGCCATGGACAGGGATAATAATTACGACCGGGTGAAGCTGGCCTATGATGCCATGACCAGGGGAGAGGGGCTGACTGCCGCCTGCGGTATCTGCGGCATCCAACAGTCCTACGACCGGGAGGAGACAGATGAGTTTGTTAAGCCCACGGTGGCGATGGAGGACGGCAAACCTGTGGCAGTGGTGCAGGACGGGGATTCCGTGGTATTCTTCAATTTCCGGCCGGACCGCGCCAGAGAGATCACCAGGGCTTTCTGCGATGACGATTTCAAGGGTTTTGACCGGGGTGCCAGAAAGGATATCACCTTTGTGTGCTTCAGCGATTATGATCCCACTATCCCCAATAAGGAAGTGGCGTTCCACAAGGTAGCGGTTACCAATACCTTCGGGGAATGGCTGGCGGCCAACCATATGACCCAGGCCAGGATCGCCGAGACCGAGAAGTATGCCCATGTGACTTTCTTCTTCAATGGCGGTGTGGAGGAGCCTAACCCCGGCGAGGACAGAGTGCTGGTGAATTCCCCCAAGGATGTGGCCACCTATGACCTGAAGCCCCAGATGAGCGCTTATGAGGTTTGCGACCGATTGTGTGAGGCCATCCGCAGTGACAAATATGATGTGATCATCATTAATTTTGCCAATCCGGATATGGTGGGACACACCGGTGTGCAGGGGGCGGCCGTCAAGGCTGTGGAGGCCGTGGATACCTGTGTGGGCAAGGCTGTGGAAGCCATCCGGGAAGTGGGCGGTATTATGTTTATCTGCGCCGATCACGGCAATGCGGAGCAGCTGGTGGATTACGAGACCGGCGCGCCTTTCACCGCTCATACCACCAACCAGGTGCCCTTCATCCTGGTGAATGCGGATCCGGCTTACGGCCTGCGGGAGGGCGGCTGCCTGGCAGACATCATTCCCACACTGATCGAACTCATGGGTAAGGAGCAGCCTGCGGAGATGACGGGCAAGAGCCTGCTGGTCAGGAAGTAAGGAACTGGAAAACAGGAGACAAAGGGTAAGCGCATCAAGTGCTTACCCTTTTGTTCAGGAACTTAAACAGGAGGACAGTATGGCAAAGGTTACATTGGGTAAAACGGGGATTACAGTGGAGAAAAATGCCTTCGGGGCCCTGCCCATCCAGCGTATAGGCAGGGAGGAGGCTGTGAAGCTGCTGCGCAGGGCTTACAGCCGGGGCGTGACTTTTTTCGACACGGCCAGATGGTATACGGACAGTGAGGAGAAACTGGGGGAGGCTTTTCAGGGCATGCGGGAAAAGGTGTACATAGCCACCAAAACCGGGGCTTCCACCCCGCAGGAATTCTGGCGGGATCTGGAGACTTCTCTGGGCAATCTGCGGACGGACTATATCGATGCCCGTGTTATAATAGGGCTAAGTTAGAAGAAACCCAGTAAAATCAAGGGGT
>OFFU01000012.1_pt1 | contig 175908 bp, 150 predicted proteins | sample 1521451 | NCBI WGS metagenome assembly OFFU01 (sample SAMEA3504106, study PRJEB24116) | mouse gut metagenome | biome: mouse gut; feature: mouse-associated habitat; material: faeces | place: Denmark | collected 2011 | reverse complement strand
TCACACCGGAACCATTCGCTTTTTATGTAATGGACAAGGCGTATGTTGACTTCAAGGCACTGTTCAGATTCCATCAGTCGCAGGCATTCTGGGTGTCACGCCCAAAAGAGAACATGAAGTTCACAACCATAGAGCAGTTGGCTATCCCCGATACGACCCCAAGTATCATAGAAGACTCTCGGATTCGTGTCACCGGATACAAGTCCTGCAAGCTCTATCCTGAGGATATGAGATTCGTAAGAGTATATGACATGGACAATGATGCCATTGTTGATTTCATATCCAATAACTTTGAAGTCAGCGCATTGGAAATCACCAATCTTTATCGTCACCGTTGGGATATAGAGGTTTTCTTCAAGTGGATTAAGCAGAACATCGTCGTCAAGAATCTTTGGGGATTCTCCGAAAATGCCGTTAAAGTCCACATTTGGACTGCCATCATAGCCTATCTGACGGTAGCAAGAATAAAAGCCAATTATAACAGCTGCTATTCTATTACCGAGGTGGCGACCTTGATCAGAATCTCTGCCTTGGAGCGTGTCGACCTGCGATGGCTTATGACCAAACAAGACCCATCAACCAATTCAGACCAAAATGTCAAAGAACTCTCTTTATTTGATGATTTTTAAACTAACGCGATTTTTATCGCACCAGTAGTATTTACTGATAATAAAGACAGGAGAACAGTAATAATCTTACCTGACACAAAAAAGACCATAGAACCAGAGGACTAAAGATATAGCCCCTCGGGTTCTATGGTCTTGGATTTTTTTGTTCAGGTAAGAGTGCTCCTGTTCTCCTGTCTTATATTTTACGTAGCTTTGGTCTCTGTGGATCAGTTCTGAGGCACGATGCGCATGTGGGCGTTGGGGTAGCGTAGCACAAGACAGGAGGCTTCGGTGAGCACTACAGCCTCAGTGTTGCGCACACCTTGCTTGTGGAAGCTGATGCGCTCCGCCGAGAATGGCACATGAGAGTATTTGGTGATGTACTCGGGGTCGACGATCATTCCGTAGTCCTCCATACCGCACAGGTCGAACACTTCGCAGCGGGCAACGTAGAGAGAGCCGAATTTGGATACAACATAGTCGAAATCGACACCCCATTTTGTGACGCGCTCGTTGCCCGATAACACTCGGTTGTGTTCGAGTGAATTCAGCCTTTCGATGAGACCTGATCCCGCGAGAAGCACTTTACGAGTGGATCCGTTGGAGTCGGAGAACGCTTTGCGCATCATGTTGATCAGTATCCTGCTGTCGAGGGTATCTTTGTTGTAGGTAAATTCTTTTGAGGTCTGGTTCCATATGCCTCCGGTCAACAGTATGTCGGAGTTGTCATTGATTTTTATGCATCTCTTGTTGCCGAATAGGAATGTTCGTTCCATGCACATACGCATATCCAGTATAGCTACCTCTTCCTGGTCGGAGAAAGTCCATCCCACCTCCTTATCGGAGAGCCGCTGTAGCATTGACTCCTCTATCTGTGCCTTGAATATCTGACAGAAGTTGAAGTCCTTGGTGGGTAGAGTGGCAAACTGAGGAGTCTGTACATCAAGCTCTCCGGCGGCGCGCCCCATTCTCACTATAATGGTGTTTTCATGGATGGCAGGAAACAGGAATTCGCCATCCTCGTTGTAATTGACATTGACAGGCAGGAGAGTGATTTTCTTTCCGTTTGTCTTGATTACATAAGCCACCAATGGCACACCGTCGGAGTTCTTTATAGTCGGCAAGAGCACGGTATCGGATGTTGACAATACTGATTTCGCATCGATTGTGATCTCGATGGGGTCATCTTTTGTGATGGTCTTGGCGGCTATCGTTCCCTGGGTGTGCGCGCTGCCGGGCTTGAGGTCCACCGAGTAGTATTCGACTTTCATTGAGCCTGCCTTACGTGCTCCCGCCATGCGTGATATCTGATCGAGAGGTGTGGATGACGGGCGTATTTTGGTGATGCGTTCGTCGATCTCGCTGCGCAGGAGTGACGGTGATACCTGTGCGGTGATCTGGGTGGTGACCGGTGTGCCGTTGATTGTGCCTTCTGTGATTGTTGCTGACATGTCTTATGGATTTATGGTTATAGGATTTTTTGGTGTGTGAGCTTTGTCATGCGATGTCCCATATGCTGGGTCGGATATTGGTCAGTACGCGGGATGATGTGTCATCCTTCTCCGTTGGTGTACCGGAGGCTCTCATCAGTTCCCATAGCGAGAGATCGGGCGGAGAGCCTGGAGCGGGTCCTGGCTGTGGGGTTGCTGTTGGAGTGGGGGACTCGTCGGGTGGCAGTTTCTCTTCATTCATAGCAGTGCTGTTGTTATTTTGATTGACATTGCAAAATTACTTGCGTGTGGTGGGAGAAAAAGTGCGGTAATGTCGCGCTGCATAGGAAAAAATTGAGTAATTTTGCTGCCATCTTTAACCATAATCTTTAATTGTATATTTTACGATGAAAAAAATTACAGCAATTCTCGCTGCCGTGCTGATTATGTGTATGGCCGGCACAGCTAATGCCCAGTTCAAGGTAGGTAAACTCGTTGGAGCAGCCGCCAAGGGTGTAAAGGCTCTTACCCTGACCGATGCCCAGATGGCTTCTTATGTAAAGGAGTCGGTGGACTGGATGGATACCCACAATAAGGTATCGGATGCCGACAGCCCTTACACAAAGCGTCTCAACAAGCTTGTAGAGGGTATCAATGATATCAATGGCATACCCTTGAACTTCAAGGTGTATGAGGTGATCGATGTGAACGCCTTCGCTTGCCCTGACGGAAGTGTGCGCGTGTTCTCATCGCTTATGGATATCATGGACGATGACGAGCTCATGGGCATAATAGGTCATGAGATAGGTCATGTGGGCAAGCATCACAGCAAGAATGCTTTCAAGCAGGAACTTCTTACCGGAGCCGCCAAGGATGTGATAGCATCCACAAGCGATGTTGCTGCCGCACTCACCGACTCGCAGCTCGGCAAGCTCGGCGAGTCACTCGCAGGTGCAAAGTTCTCTCAGAAGCAGGAGCATGAGGCTGACGACTGCGGATATGAGTTCCTCGTATCCAATGGCCGCAATCCATGGGGTATGGTAAAGGCGTTTGAGAAGTTCCTTGATATGGAGAACAAGGCAGGCGGGTCATCAAGCTATATCGACCGCATGTTCTCTTCTCATCCCGAGACAAAGGCACGTATCGAGCGTATGACCAAACGTGCCACCAAGGACGGATATCAGCGTCCGTAAATTTTTTATAATCTGACATAAAGTTGTTTCTGTATAGAAATGAATTATTATCAGGATTCATTCTCTATGCCGAGACAACTTTTTCCATTTTATATTGATATGCAATCATTATACTCTCATCTCTAATTCTTCAGAACGGTTTTGCGAAAAATAAGAATACTTGACGGTGCTATGGGCACCATGATCCAGCGCAGGGGACTTTGTGAAAAGGATTTCCGCGGAGATAGATTTGCTTTCTGGCAGGTGGACCTCAAAGGCAACAATGATGTGCTGTGCCTTACACGTCCTGATGTGATCGAGGATATTCACCGGCAATATGTGGATGCCGGAGCCGATATCATCTCCACTAATACTTTCAATGCCAATGCCATATCGCTTGCCGACTATTCAATGCAGGACCTGGCGCGTGAGATAAGCCGTGAGGGTGCGAGGATAGCGCGTAAGGTGGCGGATGCCTCGGGACGTGAGATCATGGTGGCGGGAAGCATCGGACCCACCAACAAGACAGCCTCTATGAGTCCGGACATGAATGATCCGGGGATGAGGGCGGTCACTTACGATGAGCTGTATGATGCCTATACCGAACAGATAGAGGGGCTGATTGAAGGTGGTGTGGACCTGTTGCTTTTCGAGACTGTATTCGACACTCTGAATCTTAAGGCAGGGCTTGATGCGGCTGTCAGTGTGATGAGGGATACAGGGCGTGAAGTGCCTGTGATGCTTTCGGTGACCATAGCCGGAAAGGATGGGAGGACATTCTCGGGACAGACCCTTGAAGCGTTCATCGCCTCTGTGAGCCATGCTCCCATATACTCCATAGGGCTGAACTGTTCGTTCGGTCCGAGGGATATAAAACCATGGGTGGCAGAACTTGCCCGCATAAGTCCTTATCCTGTGTCCTGTCATCCCAATGCGGGGTTGCCTGACGCCTCGGGCGGCTATAGCGAGACACCCGGGAGCATGGCACAGGTGATGGCGGAACTCGTGGACGAGGGTCTTGTAAATATAATAGGAGGATGCTGCGGTACCACTCCCGGACATATAGCCGCATATCCTGCGATAGTCGAGGGGAAGTCCCCGCATATACCGCCGGCTGTCAGCCGGCAGATGAGGCTGTCAGGACTTGAGATGCTTGCTGTGGTTCCCGAAAGGAATTTTATAAATGTAGGGGAGAGGTGCAATGTGGCAGGCTCGCGAAAATTTCTCCGTCTTATCAGTGAAGGCAGTTATGACGAGGCTATTGCAATAGCCCGCAAGCAGGTGGAGGACGGAGCGCAGATAATAGACATAAATATGGACGACGGTCTTCTTGACGCTCGCCATGAGATGTGCCGTTTCCTGAATCTTCTTGCATCCGAACCCGACATAGCACGCGTGCCGGTGATGATTGACTCATCCAAATGGGATGTGATAGAGAGCGCGCTGAAATGCACTCAGGGGAAAGGTATAGTCAATTCCATATCTCTCAAAGAGGGTGAGGAGGCATTCTTGTGGCGCGCGCGCAGGATAAGGAGCCTGGGAGCGGCTGTCGTGGTGATGGCTTTCGACGAGGCAGGGCAGGCTGATGTGTTCGACAGGAAGATAGAGGTGTGCTCACGCGCCTACAGGCTTCTCACGGAGGTTGCCGGATTTCCTGCCGAGGATATCATATTCGACCCCAATATACTATCCATTGCCACTGGCATAGAGGAGCACGACCGTTACGGGCTTGACTTCATACGTGCTGTGGAGTGGATAAAGAACAATCTGCCGGGCGCGAAAGTGAGCGGCGGTGTGAGCAACCTCTCGTTCGCGTTCCGCGGCAATAATCCTCTGCGCGAGGCTATGCATGCGGTGTTCCTTTATCACGCTGTCAAGGCGGGGATGGATATGGGCATAGTAAACCCTGCCGCTTCGGTGAGCTATCCCGACATTGAGCCTGAGCTGCGTAGCTTGCTTGAGGATGTGATACTGTGCAGGCGTAAGGGAGCTTCCGATGACCTTGCGGCTTATGCCTCATCCCACATCCCCTCATCCAAAGGAGGGGAGTCGGCAGGGGAGAAGCGCGTGGAGGAATGGCGGTCACTGCCTGTAGGGGAGAGGCTTGTGTATTCTCTCGTTCACGGTATCCAGGCTCATCTTTCCGGAGATATATCCGAGGCTATAGCCGGAGGCATGAAGCCGGTAGCGGTCATTGACGGTCCGCTCATGGAGGGTATGAACAGGGTAGGCGAGCTGTTTGGCGAAGGTAAGATGTTCCTGCCTCAAGTGGTCAAGACGGCACGCACCATGAAGAGTGCCGTGGCTATATTGCAGCCTGAGATCGACCGCTGTAACAGTTGTGGGGGATCCAAAGTTGTGGGTAGTGCCGGCAAGATACTGTTTGCCACCGTGAAGGGTGATGTGCATGACATAGGCAAGAACATAGTGTCGATAGTGCTTGCCTGCAACAACTATGAGGTGATCGACCTCGGAGTGATGGTGCCGGCTGAGACCATAGTGCAGACCGCGCTGAGGGAACGTCCTGACATAATATGCCTCTCGGGGCTTATCACTCCGTCGCTTGACGAAATGGTCACTGTGGCGCGGGAGCTGAGGCGTGCAGGGGTGTCGATACCGCTTATGGTGGGTGGTGCCACCACTTCCGGGCTCCACACGGCTCTGAAGATCGACCCTGTGTATGACGGACCTGTGATCCATGTCCCGGATGCCGCACAGAACCCGCTGCTTGCCTCACGTCTGCTCAACCCTTCAACCCGGGAGACTTATATAAGGGAGCTCAAGGAGAATGCCAGGCTGCTTCGCACGGATATGGAGCAGAGGTCGGCTCATCCGCTTGTCCCGCTTGCCGAGGCTCGGCTTCGTCCTGCCTGTGTGGCGGCTCCGTCGGCAATGCCTGCATGCAGGGGGCGCAGGGTTGTGGATATACCTGTGGAGGAGCTTGTCCCGCTTGTCAACTGGCGTCCGTTCCTTAATGTCTGGAAGCTCCCGGCTACCCTCTGTGATGCTTTTTACGTGCATTCCTGTCCTTCTTGCAGGGAGAGCTATATCACAGCACATTCCGGCAATGAAGGGCGTGACAAGGCATCTGCCGCACTTTCACTCGCCCGGGATGCCTTTGATGCTATCAGGGCGTTCGACCGGCAGGTGAGGGGAGTGGTCAATCTTGTTGAGGCACGTTCGGAGGGTGATGATATAGTGGCTAAGATTGATGGCACAGAGGTGAGGATACCTACAATGCGCCGTCAGCAGCCCGATTCCTCCGGCAGATTTCCGGCTCTTGCCGATTTTGTTTGCCGTGACGGGGACTGGATAGGGGCATTTGCAGTGAGTGTTGATGTGAGGGAGGAGTGTGAGGTCCTGAGGTCGCAGGGGGATGATTATCGCGCATTGCTTCTTCAGGCGTTGGCCGACCGTCTTGCCGAGGCTGCCTCGGAATGGCTTCACCGCCTTGTGAGGCGAGAACTGTGGAGGTATGCCGCAGAGGAGCCTGACATGCCGCTTCAGGAGCTTTTGCAGGGGAGATATCAGGGGATACGTCCCGCCATGGGCTACAATTCGCTCCCCGACACGTCGCTCAACCATCGTATAGCCGTGCTTACAGGTATGGATGAGATAGGGGTATCGTTGACACAGCCGGGGGCACTGAATCCGTCGTCAAGCATATGCGGACTGTATATCGCCGCGCCGGAAGCGCATTACTTCAACCTCGGACCTGTCGGCGATGACCAGCGCGAGGATTATCTCCGACGGAAAGGTATGTAGCGGACCAAGGCTAATGTAAATCACATGCCCCCGGGACTTCAGTACTATAGTCCCGGGGGCATGAGTTAGTTATGCCGAATGAATACTTAGGGGATTTCTTCAACACATCTGATGAAGCATGCGCTTGTGCCGGTGCCCAAGGTCGGTTCTGTTTCACCAGGACTAAAGTCGAATGTGAAATAGTTGATGTCAAGGAAGCAATATTTTTTGTTCTTATTCGTCGGATTCGTCGGTATGGTGCGTACCCAATATATCGCACCCGGACGGCGGTATACGTCAAGGAACAATGGTCGGTAGCCTAACTCATCTTTCTTCTTGTATTCTTCATTTCGCCATGCGTATTGCAGGCGTCCTGCGCCAAGTTGAGTTTCTCCATACCATGCATGTTCAGTCCTCCTTTGTCCGTAACCGGTAGCACCGATGGGAAAGAACAGATTGTTGCCATTTTCTGTGTTGAATACGAAACAGCCTCTCATACCGCGATTGGATTCAGGATAACCTCTACCACCATTCTCTATGCGGTAATATTCATATACATCTTCAATGCTTTCCATTGTTTCAGTAGCACCGTCACCATAAAGAACTCCGTAGGCGAACTCTCGGTTGGTAGCATCTCGAAGGTTTTCGTAATCCTCTATGGTGGCTACCCTGACGTTAGTTTCGGTATTATTGTCGTAGCCGATCACATTTTTGACCTTGGTATCGGCGAAGCTGACAGGAGTATTAATATCAGTGCTCTCTTGGGATGTTATATCGGACCATTTCTTATCATTACCTCCTGCGAGAGCAAGAGTATTATCCCCCACAGGTGCTTGAAATCCATAGGTCTTGTTGTTGGATGCAAGGATGGCATCATTCCAGTTTCCGAAGCGGAACATGGAGCCCTCTTCAAGCGGAGAGAGGGTCTCCTCTGTCGCGCTGTACATGTTGCATGTGTGCCATTTGATATTTGCATCATTAAGAGCTATGGGGGCATAGCCCTGACGTACCAGTATACGGTGCTTGCAGGTGTAGTTGTTGTATTCCACGAGCACGATTGCGCATCTCACTTCTTCTTTGGATGTGCATGTGCCATTGAAATCAATGTGGAAATCCATCATGGTGAAGTCTTTGCCCTGAAGCCATCCGTTTTTGAAGTTTTCGCCGTTGGATGGACGGAGCGAGATCAGTCCGGTTGGATCGGTCTCCACTTTAGCTCTCCACGGACCGTCGGACTCGTAGCCTGTGAAACTGGTTGCATATTCGCTTTCAAGAATCTTCATCTGCACATGGAATGATTCGCTGTTGTTCCAGCTGCGCCATACACCTTTGGGATTTACACAGCGTCGCACCTGATATATGGTTACGGTCTGGGACTTTTCAGAACCGTCGTCACCGGTGACAGGCTTATTGGTTGTATTGTCGTACAATGTCAGTTTGACTTTTGCGGAACGACGGTATGCCTCATATGGATTGTTTCCCGTGTATCCTGATGTGGGTACCATCTGCTTTGCGCGCGAATAGAACGGCACGTTTACCACAATGCCTTTATCGTTCTGGTCAACTGTATACCCTCCCACTTCATCGTTGGGATACTCGCCTTTACTGAGATTCCGGTAGATGCGGACTCCTCGGCTTTGGGGATCTCCGTCGATGGTTGCGAGGACCTTGTTATATTCATTCTTATTCCATAGGGCATCATTAGTGTGATGCAGGCCGTCACCGATTATTTTTTCTTTGGTATCTGTGAGAGAGAGAAATCCGTGCCAAGGTCCGTCATTATGTACAGTCCCTTTCCAATATACATTGTCGTCAGTGTCGGGATGCCAGTTGTTCTCGATGATTTCAGCCTTGAGATAGACGTTGCTGAAATCGGTGCCTTTAAGGCGTATGGGCAGCACAGCTTCCTGGTCGTAGAGATATGAGATGTAGTAGGGGTCAGGAGCGATCAGATCAACTTCCTCCTCATATTCGATGTGCCAGTCCACGTCGTTGGCATAGCCGTTGAAGCAGAGAGTGAGTTTGAAATGGTGGTTGCGGTCGGCATCATAGTCCTTTATCACATCCTTTCCGAGCATGAAGCGGTATATGATGTCGCCATTGCTCGGGCGGTCGCTGTAGCGTGCGTCATAGTGGGCGTGGACTTCAATGTAGGAACCGTATTTTACGTCGTCCTTTGCTATGTATCCGGGATCGCCGGGGAGACCCGGAGCGTCGAGGGAACCATCCTTGTCATGATCCTGACGCTTGTCCTTGATGTCGGGGTTGTCGGTTTCGTTACCCTGCATGTTTTCGTAGAAAAACAGTGCGGGCACCGTTTCTCCATGGGGATTTTCAGCAGGATATTTAGGGTGACCGAGGTTGATCACCGGCCATTCCTCATAGTTGGTGGCATCGGCGGATGCATTGGGGTAGTAGATTATCTCACCCTGCTTCACCTGGTCATCAGCATCGGGCGTGTTTTTCTTGCCCAGGGGGCAGGATATGGGTATATCCTTTATTTCTACCGATTTGAGATATATTCGCACGCCGTTGACAAGTCTGGAGCCGTCGAAGGCGACTGTGACCTTTGAGGCGGCACGGCGCAGCCAGCAATGCAGCTGCGTGTTGCCGACTACAGCAACAGCCGGGGCTGTGAAATTACGGTCGGCGGTATTGTCCTTGGTGAAATACCCGAGCATCTGATTGTTGGTGTTGCTGTCGATGGCGTAAAGGTCGCCTTCACCTTTGTCGATCCAGTTCAGGCGGATGGATTTGAGTCCGTCCACAGTCTTGCACTGCTCACCAAGATCAGGATCGCGGGTGATATCACCCATGTTGGCAACGGCAAACATCTGGTATTTGCCGTTGGGTATCTTGAAAGTCAGTCGGGCTGAGGGGGTAGTGCCCTCCGCGCTTGTGCCGTTGTCGCCGTCAGGACGTCCGGAGTTGCCCTCCTTGTCGATCGAGAATGAGTCGAAATTGTGGGAGCCGTTCTCGGCATCGGCATAATAATGGTGCTTAAGTTCGGAGCCGTCGGCACTGTAGACGAGGACACAGAGATTGCTTATCTGTTTCACTGCGTTGCCGGCTGACCTGCTGCCTCCAAGGCTGGACTTTGCCAAGTCCTTGAATATGATTGTGCTGCTCACGGTAGCATCGCCTTCGACAATGCCTTGGTTGTCAAGCAGTATCTCGTCGGTACAGCTTGCCACGGCAGAGGCAAGTGTAAAGATGAGAATGTATTTTATGAGTCTGTCAATCATTTTAATACTATCTTACTGTTCGTACGTCAAGTCCGAAGTCAGGGTTAAGAATTATTTCGGTATAGGGTATAAGCTTGACATCACATGTTATACCGGCTTTGCCGAGTGTTATATTCACTTTCACGTGAGTGTTGCGCGGCAGGATGGGAAGGTTGTCAAGCTCTTTGGGGGTGAATGTATAGGGATCGGTGTAAATCACCTTTCCATCCTTGTCGGTGCTTTTCGACGCTACTGTGATGGCTACGGAATATGGTTTGTCATATCCGCTTTCACAGAAGTACATAGGCTTATACCAGGTGTAGGTCTTTTCGGGAGTGGTACCGTCGAGCCCATCAAGCTCCACATTATTGACGGTGAAATCGTAGGTGCTGTGGGTTGTGTCGGCAGGCACTTTGTATTCGGTTATGAAGCGTCCCGGAATATCCGCATCAGGATCGGCAGGGAAATTCGATATTGACGGCTTTCCTTTCTCGGGTGAGTACTTCGTGTCGCGTGGCAGTAGATACTGCTTGTCGGCAAGGCGGTTGAAGCTTATTTTCGACAGGGCGAGTCCGGCTCCGTCGAGAGCTTTCACAGTGAATGTGAACTTGACTCCGGCGCGGGTGAGGAACAGAGGCGAGAGTGTCTGGTTGTAGTCCTCAGGGTTCTGTGGCATCTTTATGTCGATGTCGCTCCACACTTCGCTCATGGGTATGTAACGTTTCTCGGTCCCGGTGTTGTCGATGAGCAGTCCGTCGGTGGCTTGTATGGTGAGGTCGGCTATCTCCGAGGTGGGGAATCTGGAATTGACTTTCAGATTGTCGAAGTTGTAGTCGATGCTCTGCTCATTTGCGAAGAGATATATTCTCTTCTTTTCGCCACCTCTCACCTTGAATTTCATATAGTCGTAGCGCACATCTCCGTCTTCACTGAGGGTGAACACTTTGTTGTGCTCCACGGTCTCATCGTCCTGATGGAGGATTATGACACGGAGAGTGCGTATCTTCTCGTACTTCGAGTCCACACCTTCGAAGAAGTTGTCCTTGTCGGGGATGGTGACTACACTTGAGCGTGATGAGTTGTCGGCAGCATCGTGGACCACAACCGAGAAGCTGAGGTTGACAATGGGACCGTCCTCCGCGGGCATGGTTGCCTGGGTGATATTGTCATCGCTTGAGCACGATGCCAATATCATCCCTGCAATGAGTCCTGTGAGAGATATGTGTCCTAATAGTTTGGTCATCATAATTCAGTGTCGTTGATACGTACCACCCAGTCGTTTATGACTATCTGGGTGTTTATCCAGGTATTGCCTTCGTCAAGGAAGAATACCATTTTCCACCGGCTTTCACGGTCGAGGAACTCCTGAGATTCCATGTCGGCAAACTCCTGGCTCTTGAGCATTAGGAGGTAGTTGACAAGGGGTATCGACACCACCTGCCTGCCGTCGGAGGCGCGGCATATGGTGAGGCGCGGCTCTGCTCCGTGAATGAAGCGCGATGTGCTGAACTCGGCATAGGCTGCCTGCACGTCGCTGCCGTCGAATCCGTTGATTCCGGCGAGCACATTGCCTGTCGCCCATGGATTATAGGTGGTGATACCTGTGCTTACAACATCGTTGGCATGGTCGAGGCGGGTGTTGTCGGCTGTGAGGGTGTAGGTGAAGTCCTCATGGTTGACAGGGCGTCCGCTGAGATGCTGGAGCACGATGCGGAGATTGTTGGTGTCCTTCATCATTTCCACTGTTGCCTCGGTGTAGTCGTCGCTCGCCTCGGGAATGGTGATGTTGAGGTTGCCGTAGAAGAGGTCGTGGAGTTTGGTGCCATTGGGCTGAGTGATGCTCTCAGGCTTTAGAAACACGTTGATGTCCTGCATCTTCGTTCCGGTCGATGGTACGGTGCTGTAGGCAAAAGAGCTTTGTGTGCAGGCCATGCCTCCGTAGGCTATGAGGTTGTATTCCCCTGCCGGGAGGTCGAGTGTCATGCGCCAGTTCTCGTCGGAGAGCAGGTCGCGGGCAGTTTCGGTGCGTGTTGCCACATAGTTCCCGTCTTTGTCGTACACATGGAGTGTCAGGCAGTCGACCTGAGAGTAGAATGCGTTGGCAAACTCCATGTTGTAGTCATAGACGAAACGCAGCCTGAGCCCTTCGGGGCATGGATCCAGATCGTTGTAGATTATGGAGTCGCATGCGGTGAAGGCAATCCCCTGCACGGCTGCTATTGCCGTGCAGATGATTGATTTGATGATATTTCGTCCGAACAGTTTCATTGCTGTTGTTTAGAATTCTATGTTGTTGATGCGTACTACCCATGGGAGGGTCTCAGTCTCGACGGTGATGTATACGTTGTTTACTTCATCGTCGGTGTCGGGGGTGGGGTTCTCGGGATCGTTTTCAGAGATGCGCGGATGTCCGAGACGGCTGAGCTTGGTGACAGCGATCTTGTAGACATTGTTGCGGACCACAGCGAATTCCATCGGACCCATCACGCCGTTGTTTCTGTTGTCGTTGTGACGGTTCCAGTAGTAATAGTAGCAGTAGTAGCCCCATCCGAACTTGTTGTCGTTGCTGCGCTGATAGATGGTGATGTCAGCTCCGGTGACAGCAGCCTTGAAGGCGTCCTTTATATCTCCGTTGGCAGGCTTTCCGGCGTTGTTCCAGTCATTCCATGCCTTGTCGGCGCATTTGTCATTGTATGTTACTTCCGTGTCGATAGCTGTCTCGAAATTGGTGGCGTTTTTGTCGGTCACAATATTGTAGTCGGTCACATTGCCGTTGGCATCTTTGCTGACAATCTGGAATCTAAGAGTGCCGAAACCGCCTTCTCCGAACACGGCCTTGAACAGGCCTGTGCTGCGTGTGATTTCTGTGGGCTGCCAGTTGTCGGTGCCTTCAATCTTCTTGAATCCGGGAATCGCCTCCTTGATGGCTGCTTTGAAGATGTTGTGCCAGCTCACATAGAGGTTGTTGGCGAAGCTGTAGAGGATTGGTGCTGTTTCGTGGTCGCCAAGGCCGGCTCCGTTGTCGTTGAGGATGGTTGCGAGGGTCCTTAGTGCCTCGTCAGTGCTGCTTTCAAGAGCTTTTGGAGCAGACATTTTACCTTTGAACACGATTCCGGTCGAGACGCCGTTCTTCTGGTCGGATATTCCGGCGATGGTGTTTTCGGTGGCATATCGCCATATGTGGTAGTCACCCTTGTTGCCGGGTTTGTTCCACTCTTGGTCATTGTCCTGTTCGCCGTTGATCACCTCTGCGCATATGGATGTGCCCCAGTTGTCCGTTCCGTCACCTGTATTGTCGATGCTTCCGTCGGGGTTGAAGAGCGGATATTCAAGTCCTTCGCTGAAATTGTAGGTGTTGGATGAGGAGATGTTGGCGAAGGCTGCGAGGGCTTCTTCTTTCCATGTGTAGTTACCGTCGACCACATAGTTGCCGTAAGGTTCTACTATAGTGCCGTTCTGGAATACCCATGGCAGCTCAGGCTTGCATATCTCACTGTTGACGGGACGGCCGTCGCCTGACACATGGCGGAGTGCGTAGAACGTCTTGTTCATGTTTACAAACGCCATTTTCTGAAGAGTCACGTTGACAATCGGGTCCTTTGTAGCCCAGTCAGTGACTACCTCATATGTGAAGTCGCCGATACCGTTGAGGGTGGCATCGTTTTTGCCGTCGACAGAACCGTCGCGGAAGTCAAAGCGTGCTGCAACTCGCTCCACGCGTATAGCCTGATTGTTGTCAATGTTAAGGTCAGGATTGTTGCCTGAGAGATTGAATGGTTTGTCCTCGGAGGTATAGTAGTTCCAGTCCTGAATTGTTCTCGGAAGCTCGCAGGTGCTTATGGTGCTGTTGCTCATAAGGAATCCGTTCTTGTTCCATATGGCTGTCTTGGAGGTGTGGTTCAGCACAGAGTTGATCCACTCGGTCGATCCCAGTTCTGGTTTGACTGTTTTTGTGTCATTGCCGAAAAGGATGTCTCTAAGTTCCTGGGTGGGATTACAGAACACAAATATGTTGGCTTTTACCTGCTGATTGCCCGGCAGTTTCTGATAGTACTCGCTGAGCTGTGACTGTGAGAAGCTTGACGATGCTGTGTAGCGGGTCTTGTCGTCGCTTGCATGTAGATTGTTGCTTTTGATCTCTGCTGCTGTGATATATCCGTTGTTGGTTGCATCGGCTATCACTACGATGGCATTGGAGATCATGTTTTCATAGTCCTTGCCTATCTCTACACCGTCGTTGCTGGTGCTTCCGTTATTGTTGTCAGGATCGGTGGTCTCGCTGCGAGATCCTTTTGCGGAAGGAAGGTCGATGGAGAGTGTGAACTGAACGCTTTGTCCGTTGTCGGGATTTTCCGGCTGGTAGGGTACGTCACCTGTGAGCTTGTCGTCGGAACAGGAGCACATGGCTATAGCAGCTGCACTGACGAAAAGTGTGAGTAGTTTGTTCATATCTTATGTGATGTTTAGTTACTATTATTAAGGGTCGATGTTTATTTCTTGGTCAGTGGCACTGTTACTGTTACTGCACTGTGGTTCTGAATGTCGGATATCTTGTCGAGATAGGTCTGTGCCTGAGGTATGCCGGCTTCGCGTGCTTTCTCGAACAGGCTGCGAGCCTCGCGGTAGTCGGCACGACGGGCTGCAAGTACCCCTCTGGCAAAGGTGGCGTGGGGGGTGTTGCCTGCCTTGAGAAGATGGCTCTGCGCCTTGTCGTACTCGCCGCGCCGCATCTCGATATTGGCAGCGTTAAGGTTGCATCCCTGGTCGTCGGGATAGATCTCCACAGCTTTCTCGAACACGTCGCAGTATTCGCGGCTCCCTACCGGATAGCTCTGTGCGAGGGTGTAGAAGTCGATGGCACGCAGGCGTGTTGGGTCGCTGCTGTAGGCGGCACGTATCTCATCGATAGTGGTGTATGTGCGTATCGAGTAGGTGACTGTGTAGTCGGAATGGCGCAGCCATGGGTATATCTCTTTGAGTATGACAGCATAATCCTCAGGGTAGTAGGTGCGGAGCGCGTGGTCGCGTGCATCGTACTCAAGTGTGCCGTCGATTATCGCGAGCAGTCCCTGGCGGTTGGCGAGTGCCGGGGTTACGGAGTCGGCTACCCAGGTGCGCAGTCCTGCCCAGTCCTCAGGCTCGAAGGATGAGGTGATGGTGGTGTCGGGGAATGAGTAGAGGTCGCGCACGTAGCGGCGGAGGGTCTCGGTACGTCCGGTGGCGAGGCGCACGTTATTGAGGTAGGGGCCTTCGGGTGATGCGAAGCCTTTGATGTGGACGTGCGTGATGGTCGCGTCCTTGTCCTTGCGCACGAAGTCGATGGAGTTGATGATCTTTGCAAGCTCCTGGCGGTTGATCATGTAGTCGGGCTTAAGCTCAGTGCGGTTGACTACAAATGTCACGAATGCCGAGCCTTCGATCTTCTTGACTACCGGTCCGGCATCGACCGGCGGTGTGAACACGAAGTCACCTTCGACTGCCGGGCGGCTGGTGTCGATGACAGCGAGCTCCACATTGCCGTGACGCGAAGGTCCGGGGTAGGGTATGGGGTCGTCACAGCATGTGGCGGATTCCTGGCGCATCTCGATGGTGGAGCGGTTCATCCAGGGTTGGAAGTCAATGAGCTCCTTGTACTGTGCGTGCTCCTTGGAGCCTGCGCGGTACACTTTGGTGCCGGGGGCATCGAACTCGGGGTTTCTCATGTGCCAGTAGTAGCGGTTGCGTCCGGCTACTATTATGGGGCTGAGTTCGAGGCTGTCGGCTCCGTTTTCGCTGATAATCATGGGGGTGAACACCATTTCGCGGTCGCGCGACAGGTGCATGTCAGCCATGTTGAGATCGATTGTGATGGCGATCGAACGTGACGACTCGTCCACACGAGCCGCCATGTCGTAGACCTTCAGCGGGGTGTAGGCTTGTGAGGCGTTGATCGCTGTCTCCCCGGCATAGGCAGTCAGCCCCATTGCGAGGAGCATGAGTGATGAAATGAAATGATTACGTTTCATAAGCTGTAAAGTTTCTTGCCCGGGAGGCTGTCAGAATGTGTATATAAGATTGATTGCTGCCTTGGTGGGACCGAAGTAGTTGTGTTGCTGGTTGGTGCGTGTCTTTTTGCCGCAATGTGCACACGGGTATACGTCATACCATGTGTGGACCCATCCTATGCCTATTTCGGCTTCGATGTTCCATCGCTTGTCGAGTATCCATGAATAGCCGTAGGCGATGCCTGCTCCTGCCATCCATCCCTGGTGACGCTCGTCGGAGAGTTTGGAGAAGTCGGTGCCCAGAAACTTGATGTCGTTGTCAAGGTTACCGAAATTGTACTGTCCACCCAGGATGTGTGCACCCACGAAATGACCTGCGAACCGCTGGCAGAACCAATAGCGGCCTTCAGGCATGAGCATCCAGTGCTTCCAGTAGTGGTCGTTGACAGCCCAAGCGTTAAGCTCGGCGGTACCTTCAATGGTCCATTTAGGCGCGATGCCGAATTCGGCACTTACCGTTGGGGTAAGCACAATGTCCTTGAGCAGATCGGTCTTGATTGCTACATCCTGCCCTCTGGCTTCCACCAAGCCAATTAGGCTCAGTAGGATTACTGATAATAGATATTTTAGTTTCATAGCATATGGTGACACTATTTTGCTGTATAAATATAACAAGCGTTGATATGGATTGTATGATTGAGATCTATGTTAATCGTTGTGGATGAGGAGACCTGTGCGGTTAGAACTAAATTTCAGAGAGAGCTATGTGACTGATGGTTAGACCCGGCTTACATGTGTAATGTTGCAGCAGGGTGAGGGCCGGTCGAGCGGGGAGCGAGTCGCAGAGGTTGTGTCCGGTACTTTGGGTACGGATATGACAAACTGCACGGTCAGACTGCGCTTCTGTGGTTGAAGCGGCTATCTGCCGTGTGTCAGGTGAGCTGATGTTTATGTAGGATGTGTAACTTTTTGGAAATGAAGTGTTTAGCGAATTGGGGGGGGGTGATTTTTACTCCTGCAACCGCAATTAGCCTTATACAGTCTATGTCAAGATAGGTTTTCATTTCAACTGTTTTGGTGAACGATAGGTTCAGTAAACGAAGATATAATCTTAAGGTTAGAATGTCAATACCCCCAGTAGAGTTAAGTTAAAAAATGATTGGATATGCAGGGGTAAATATCAGAGAAACCAGATTGTTGTGTCCCGATGTTTTAAGGTCTGAACACGTTGATATACCATTATGCAAAATTACAGTTTTTTTTCTTTTCGGCAAATTAGATTAAGTATGATTAGCGTTTTTTAACATACTGGCATTGAGTACAGTTCTGACGTTGGATTCTGGTGACTGCCGGATGGTTCAGGCATTATGTCAGGAGAGGCGGAATGTGAGCCGGTGCAGGGGGGTGGTGCCGATCTCGGCTATTGCGGCACGATGGTCGGCGGTGGGGTATCCCTTGTTGACTTCCCATCTGTAGCCTGGGTGCTGTATTGCAGCCCGGCGCATCCATTCGTCGCGGTGGGTCTTGGCGAGTATCGATGCGGCGGCGATATTGGCGTACTTGCCGTCGCCTTTGACTATGGTGACGTGGGGGATGTCGCGATAAGGTTTGAACCGGTTGCCGTCAACGGCTATCTGTCCCGGCTGCACGCCCAGTGAGTCGAGGGCACGATGCATGGCAAGGATGGATGCGTTGAGGATGTTGATGTCGTCGATCTCTTCGTTTGTTGCCCATCCCACACCCCATGCCAGGGCGTCGCGCTCTATGATAGGCCGGAGCTGCTCGCGCTGATGCTCGGTGAGTTTCTTGGAGTCGTTGAGCAGGGGATTGGTGTAGCCATCGGGAAGTATAACCGCAGCAGCGCACACCGGACCTGCGAGGCAGCCGCGCCCGGCTTCGTCGCATCCGGCTTCGAGGATGAATGCCGTGGTGGCTGTCGGGAGGATTTCGGGTGGGCGTTTCATTTTGCCCTGTGTCTCACGCTTCATCGACAAAACCGTATCCGAGACCCGACTTGTTGACGAGATGTCGGGAGTAGGTTGAAAGTTTCTTGCGCAGGCGCGATATGTTCACGTCTACCAGGCGCGGGTTGTTGAGCTCTTCGCCAGGCCATGCGGCGGCTAATATCTCTTCGCGCTTGAACATCCTGTTGCGAGAGCGCAGCAGGAGTGTGAGTATGGAGAATTCAGTGGGTGATAGCGATACGGACTCTCCGTCGATGAGTAGTCCGTGGGAATCGACATTGAGTATGAGGGTTCGGTACTCTATGGTGCGCATATTGGATGCGGGAGCCATGTTGCGGTGGCGGCGTAGCACCGATCGCACTCGTGCAAGCATCTCTCGCAGGGAGAAAGGTCGTATTATATAGTCGTCGGCTCCGGCGTTGAGCCCTTTTATAATGTCGTTCTCATTGTCGCGTACAGTGCAGAATATCAGGGGGACGGTCGAGGTCATTGGGTCGTCCTTGACTCGTTCGAGAAGTTCGAAGCCATCAATCTCGCCGGGGAGTTCCACTTCTGATATGATAAGGGAGTAGCGGTCCAGATGCAGCACAAGAGCCTCTAAAGCAGATTCTACGGTTTCTACCGTGTATCCTTCGCTTCTAAGGTTGTCGGCAAGCAGCGATTTTATGTATGCGTCGCTGTCAATTATCAATATTAGAGGTGAATGAGTCTGTTGCAAGATGTTAGAACCTTTGTGTTTAATGCAAAATTACGAGATATTGTAAAAATATCCTACATCTGTAACAAAATTGTATAAATTTTGAATCGGAATTGTAATTGCATGTGCTCCGTATCCTAAAATGATGGATAAAATTTTATGCGGTTTCAGGGATTATGCCTATCTTTGTTCCTATCAACAACTATAAAAAAGTTTATGGAGACAAAATATAAACGTGTCCTTCTCAAGCTCAGCGGCGAGTCGCTTATGGGGGAGCAGGGCCATGGCATCGACACAGTGCGCCTCGGGCAGTATGCCGCCCAGATAGCCGAGATAGTCGGCATGGGTGTTGAGGTGGGTATCGTGATAGGTGGCGGTAATATATTCCGCGGTCTCTCCGGAGCCGCAAAGGGCTTTGACCGGGTTAAGGGTGACCAGATGGGGATGCTTGCCACGGTGATCAACTCGCTCGCTCTTTCGTCAGCGTTGGAAAGCATAGGACAGCCGGCACGAGTGCTCACGGCAATAAATATGTATCCGATAGGTGAGCAGTACTCCAACCGTCGTGCCATCGAGGCTATCGAGGGTGGCGAGGTTGCCATTATGGCTGGAGGCACCGGGAATCCTTTCTTCACCACCGATACCGGGAGCGCGCTCCGCGGCATCGAGATCGGTGCCGATGTGATGCTCAAGGGCACGCGTGTGGACGGTGTCTACACTGCCGATCCGGAGAAGGACCCCACAGCGGTGAAGTTTGACGAGATATCCTATGATGAGGTGCTCGCACGCGGGCTGAAAGTGATGGATGTCACTGCCACTGCTATGTGCAGGGAGAACGGTCTGCCTATAGTTGTGTTCGATATGGATACCCCCGGCAATCTTCTCAAGGTCATAGCCGGAGAGAACATAGGCACAAGAGTGTATTAAATTGTAAACCATCAAAATATAGCATGACAATGGAACCTTCCGATTATCTGAACCCGGCAGAGGAGAAAATGGAACTCGCCGTGGCTTATCTCGACGAGTCTCTTGCCCACATCCGTGCCGGCAAGGCGAATCCTAAAATCCTTGACGGAATACGAGTGGAGTATTACGGCTCTGCCATGCCCATCTCTCAGGTGGCAAATGTGTCTGTCCCCGATGCCCGCACCATCACTATCACCCCTTGGGAGAAAGCGATGTTCAAGGAGATCGAAAAGGCTATAATCAACTCGGAGCTCGGCATCACGCCTGAGAATAATGGCGAGGTGATACGTCTGAGCATCCCGCCTCTCACAGAGGAACGCCGCAAGGCTCTGGTAAAGCAGTCGAAGGCTGAGGCTGAGACCGCCAAGGTGTCGGTGCGTAACGCTCGCCGTGATGCAATAGAGGGTCTGAAGAAGGCTGTGAAGCAGGGCATGAGCGAGGATGTGGAGAAGGACGCGGAGGCGCAGGCTCAGAAGCTCCATGACCGTTTCCTCAAGAAGATTGACGATCTCTTCGCCGCAAAGGAGAAGGAGATTCTGACTGTGTAGATACAGGATAGAACGTAGAAACCGAATACAGGGATCGTATGGACTGTCAGGACAATTGGCAGCTTGGTATAATCCCTGTATTCGGTTTCTGCTTTCTATTCTGTTTTGGGAGGTTTATGTGTGATATGTCACACTTCCACCTGAGGAGGTGACGTTAAGTGTGACCGTAGATGAGCATATCATGGGGATGTTGTGGCTCACATGGCCAATGGGCGCTCCGAAGGCTACGGGGTAGCTGTAGGGGCTCACCATCCGGGCTATCATATCCTCCATGGTGTCGTCGTTGCGCGATGGGTCATAGTCAGTGAACCGTCCCACTATCAGCCCGGCAAGATTGGCGAGAGAGCCGTTGAGCCTGAGGTTATAGAGTATGCGTTCCACCTTATATATAGGCTCGGCTATGTCCTCGATGAAGAGGATATTGCCTGGCTTTATTACGTCAAAGGGGGTGGATATGAGTCCGGCTATGACGGCAAGGTTGCCTCCGGTGAGGATGGCTGTGGCTGTGCCGCAGCGGTTGTGGGGATTGCTTGGAAGCCGCACATCCTGATGCTCTCCGCGGAGTATCGAGAACAGCCGCCGGGAATCGTCGTCGCGACCTGAGTTTTCGGCAAGATGCTTGCACATCGGGGCGTGGATCGAGCGGATTCCATGTTTTGTCATGAGGGCATGGAGTGCTGATATGTCGGAGTAGCCGGCTATCCATTTGGGGTCGTCGCGCAGTGGCAGCTTGTCAAGACGCTCAAGCAGATGTACTGCTCCGTATCCTCCTCGGGCGCATATTATGGCGCGTGTGGCAGGGTCGAGCAGGGCTGATTCAAGATCGGAATAACGGTCGTCGTCGGAGCCTGCGTATGTGCCCCGACGGTCGAAAGTGTGTTCGCCAACGTAGGTGGTCCATCCTTGCCCTACGATTACAGGGACTGCGTCATGAACAGTCTGCGGTTTAATGATGCCGGACGGGGCGACTATGGCAACCCTGTCGCCATGCTTGAGGGGAGCCGGGGTCAGTATTTCCATAAATTAAGTTATCAGAGTTGGAGTGCTTCAGGGGGATAGCCGGAGGTTTCCTGAATGATTTTTTGGGGGGTACAGGTCTATGCCACCTGCACTGGTATTCCGGTCTCGGATGTGATGCGTCGGGCGATGGCATTGAGCTCATCATGGGATACTTTCTCAAGATGTTCTGCCGGGGTGGTGCGGTCAATGGAGTAGATCATCACTTCGCGTGGGTTTATGCGCCGGTAGGCTTCGATGAGAGCGGTCACTTCCCGGGGGGTGGTGTTGTCGATGGGATTGCCGTCATGTTCACCACGCAGGAACATAGTCTGGATTATGCAGTCCTTGCCGAACTTTTCCAATTCGCCGATCACTTTGTCTGCCGTAAAGTTTGATAGGGTAGGGCGGTCGATAAGGCGTATGGTATCGGTTATGGCTGAATCGAGCTTAAGTATATTGTTGTCGACTTTCATTAGAGCCTCGCGTACTTCCCGGCGGTCGATGCGTGTGGAGTTGCTGAGCACGCTTACTTTTGCATCTGGGTAGTACCTGTCGCGGATGTGCAGGGTGTCGTCGATTATATTGTGAAAGTCGGGGTGCACGGTCGGTTCGCCGTTGCCGGAGAATGTTATCACATCGAGAGGCTGGTCGGCTGCTTTCATGGCGGAGAGGCGTGATTCGAGCAGGCGAGCCACGGTCTCGCGTGGCGGGAGTCCTGTGGTGCCAGTCCCCTGGGCGTTGAACCCCGCCTCGCAATACAGGCAGTCGAATGTGCATATCTTGCCGTCGTCGGGGGTGAGGTTTACCCCTAACGATACCCCGAGCCGGCGTGAATGTATAGGCCCGAAGATTGTGGAGTGAAAGAGTACGGTCTGCATTTGAGAAGTGTTTCTACAAAGGTAATAATTTTAAAGAGGAAATAAGTTTGGATATTGGAATATTTTTCCCATATTTGCAATATGAACCGTCTTGGAGCGGTTTGTGCACTTAACCTTTCAAAGCTACCAGCATGAAACTTGCTCAGAATTTTTACGACATTTTTTATGCCACGACTCAGAAATATCATGAGACTGACGACGTGGATGCTATCGTTGCTAATCCCTATGAGAAGGGTACGATCGAGCATACGATGTTTGCCAAGAATTGGATTGATGCAGTGCAGTGGCATCTCGAAGATATCATACGTGATCCGAATATCGACCCTGTGGCTGCCCTTGCGCTTAAGCGTCGTATCGACCGCTCTAACCAGGACCGCACCGATATGGTAGAGGAGATCGACACTTATTTCCGTGAGAAGTATTCGGACGTGACCCCACGCCCGGATGCCACTATCAATACCGAGTCGCCGGCTTGGGCTCTTGACCGCCTGTCAATTCTCGCGCTTAAGATTTTCCATATGGCTGCCGAGGTCAGCCGCGCTGACGCTTCGCCGGAACATAAGGAGAAATGTGAGGCGAAGCTCAATATACTGTTGCAGCAGCAGGCGGATCTTACCACTGCGATCGACACTCTGCTTGATGATATCGCCGCGGGCATAAAATATATGAAGGTGTACCGCCAGATGAAGATGTATAATGATCCGGCGACTAATCCTGTGTTGTATAAAAAATAGTCGAAATATTTTTTCAAGGATTGTGACTGCCTCGCCGGTGTGAAATTTTTTGACCGGTAATTGTGGGGTAGGGTAGGGGACAAGTCTCCGTCATTGACGCATTGAACTTGAAAAGACAACCGTTTTTCAGTGAGAAATTTCGTCCTGTCCCACACATCGGGGGCGGATATGCAAATCTCAGAGGGTGAAATTTGCCATAATAAACTATATTTCAGTTTATTATGGCAAAATTTTTGTGTATCTAAAACATACTGAATAAAAATTTTTATCCGCACTCTACTTCAGCTCTCCAAATTTTCACTAACTTTGTGGTATGAACGACATTCAATGGCTCACTGACGGACCGATGCCAATGCCCGCGATCGACACTTCCGCTCTTGCAGGGTGGATCACTGAGGTTGCGCGCAGGCACGACCGCATAGTCGGACCGTTGACCTATATTTTTTGTAACGACGAGAAGATTCTCGAAGTCAACCGTCAGTTTCTTCAGCACGATTACTATACTGACATCATCACCTTTGACTATTCGCGTGGACGCATGATAAGCGGAGACATGTTCATATCGCTCGACACCGTGGCTACAAATGCCGAGAAGGTGTCAGCCACTTATGATGCCGAGTTGCTCAGGGTGATCATACATGGGGTGCTTCATTTGTGCGGTATCAACGACAAGGGCCCCGGTGAACGAGAAATAATGGAGAGGCATGAAAACGATGCCCTCTCATTGCTATAGATCCATTTTATAATATGACATTCACATTTGATGTGATAGTGATCGGAGCCGGCCATGCCGGGTGCGAGGCTGCTCATGCTTCCGCCAAGCTCGGGGCGCGTACGCTTCTCATCACTATCGATATGAATAAGATTGCGCAGATGAGCTGCAATCCTGCCGTTGGTGGTATAGCCAAGGGGCAGATAGTGCGTGAGATTGATGCTTTGGGCGGGATGATGGGTGTGATCACTGACCGTTCTGCCATACAGTTCCGCATGCTTAACCGGTCGAAGGGTCCGGCTATGTGGAGTCCGCGTGCACAAAGCGACCGCATGGCTTTCTCACGCTTATGGCGCGAAGTGCTTGAGAATACCCCGGGTCTTAACATGTGGCAGGATTCTGTCACTGAACTTGTGATCGAGCATGGTGCCGTGACTGGTGTAAGGACAGCTCTCGGGGTCACATTCTCAGCCAAGTCTGTGGTACTTACAGCGGGGACATTCCTTAATGGTCTTATGCATATTGGTCCGGTCAAAGTGGAGGGCGGACGTGTTGCCGAGCCGTCATCCTATGGCATCACAGAGCAGTTGCGTGGACTCGGGTTTGTGACCGATCGTATGAAGACCGGTACCCCTGTGCGCATCGACGGACGTTCGGTTGACTGGTCCAAGACGATCCTTCAGGAAGGAGATGATGATTTCCATAAATTCTCATATCTGCCGGGTGTGTCACGTGAACTTCAGCAGCGACCGTGCCACACTGTATACACCAATGCTGAAACTCACGAGATATTGCGCCGCGGACTTCCTGAATCTCCGCTTTTCAATGGGCAGATACAGAGTATAGGTCCCCGCTACTGTCCGAGCATCGAGACCAAGATTGTGACGTTTGCCGACAAGAATGAACATCAGCTGTTCCTTGAGCCGGAGGGGGAGAACACCACCGAATATTATCTCAACGGATTCTCTTCATCCCTTCCCATAAACATTCAGTTTGAGGCTCTGGAGACTATTCCCGCGCTGCGAGATGTGATGCTTTTCCGTCCCGGATATGCTATAGAATATGACTTCTTCGACCCGACTCAGTTGCATCACACTTTGGAGACAAAGATGGTGAAAGGACTGTTTTTTGCCGGGCAGGTCAATGGCACCACAGGTTACGAAGAGGCAGCGGGTCAGGGTCTCGTTGCCGGAATCAATGCCGCCATAAGTGTGAAGGGTGGAGAGCCATTCACTCTTGCGCGTGATGAGGCATACATAGGAGTGCTCATTGATGACCTTGTGACAAAGGGGGTCGACGAACCTTACCGCATGTTCACATCAAGGGCGGAATACCGTATACTCTTGCGTCAGGATGATGCGGACATGCGTCTCACTCCGCGTGGACATGATATAGGTCTTGCTTCCCGGGAGCGTTATGAAGCCATGCTTTCGAAGCGGGAGCAGCGTGACGCTTTGATAGATTTCTGCCGTGGTTTTTCGGTCAAGGCATCCTTGATTAATCCCTGGCTTGAACAGATAGGGGAACAGCCGTTGAAGCAGGGAGTAAAACTGGAGGACCTTGTGCTCCGTCCCGGTCTTGACATCGAACGGCTCGTGGTGGCTATAGATCCTTTGGCTCTGTTCATCGCCGAACACATTGAGGAGGCTCGTCGTGACGAGATCATTGAGGCAGCCGAGATCCTCATGAAGTATCAGGGTTATATAAAGCGGGAGCAGCTGAATGCCGACAAGCTTCACCGCCTTGAGAACCTGAAGCTCCGCGGCAAGATTGATTACGCATCCGTGAAATCCCTGTCGACGGAGGCGCGTCAGAAACTTATCCGTATTGATCCGGAGACTGTGGCGCAGGCCTCAAGGATACCTGGTATATCTCCGGCTGATGTCAATATACTGCTGTTGTTGTTAGGCAGATAGCGGATCATTGTTCCACGTGGAACAAATCGGCTTTTCTGTGACTTGTTTACTCATGTTTTAACTGATCAAACATAATATTTTCAAACTATGGAATATCTGAAATCTCACATTCGTGATGTGTATGACTTCCCTCAGAAGGGTGTCATATTCCGTGATCTCACAACTCTGTTCAAGGACCCTCGCGGACTTCATATCATTGGTTGGGACCTTTCTCAGCTTTATCGCGACAAAGGCGTTACTAAAGTGGTGGGAATCGAGTCCAGAGGATTCATCGGCGGTTCTATCCTTGCCTTTGAACTCGGTGCCGGATTTGTGCCTGTACGTAAGCCCGGAAAGCTTCCTGCCGACACTATCAAGGCATCCTATGACAAGGAATACGGAAAGGACATAATCGAGATCCACCGCGATGCCATCACGCCTGACGATGTGGTGGTGATACATGACGACGTTCTCGCCACAGGGGGCACTATGGCTGCCGCCTATGAGCTCGTGAAGCAGATGAATCCTAAGAAGATTTACATCAACTTCATTGTGGAGCTGTCAGCCCTTAACGGCCGGGCGAATCTTCCGGCTGAAGCTGAAGTGTCATCCCTGTTGGTATATTGATAAGAAATGCCTAAGCATCGTAAGTCAGCCGCCCTTGAGGAGAAGATATCCATCCTCCCCGACACCCCCGGAGTGTATATGTACTATGACTCCGAGGGGACGGTGATTTACGTAGGCAAAGCTAAGAATCTCAAGAGGCGCGTCAGCTCCTATTTCAACCGCACCCATGACTCCCTTCGCACCAATCTGCTTGTGCGTGCTATAGCTGATATGAGCTATATTGTGGTGCCTACGGAGCAGGACGCGCTCAATCTTGAGGCTTCTATGATAAAGGAGCATCAGCCGCGCTATAATGTGCTCCTTAAGGATGACAAGTCATATCCATGGATAGTGGTGACAAACGAGCCTTTCCCCAGAGTGTTCATGACCCGCCAGCGCATCAAGGACGGGTCAAAGTATTATGGACCCTATACCGACGCCGGGTCGGCGCGGGCCACACTCGACCTTGTGAGGCATCTCTATCGCATACGCTCGTGCCGTCATCTCATCACTCCCGATTATGTAAAGGCCGGCAAGGGGAGATTGTGTCTCGACTACCATCTAAAACGATGCGGCGGGTGCTGCACCGGACTTGTCTCGTCGGAGGAATATTGCTCGGATATAGACCGGGTCCGTGCCATACTCCGTGGCGATGTCTCAGAGCTTCTCGACTATCTGCGGGGAGAGATGGAGAAATTGTCGTCAGAGCTTCGTTTCGAGGAGGCGCAGGTGCTAAAGGAGCAGTATGATCTCATCAGGCGTTATCAGGCAAAGAGTGTCATAGTGTCGCAGACTATAGGGGATGTGGATGTGTTTGGCGTACATGACGAGGACGATGAGGCATATATAAATTACATGCATATACGTCATGGAGCCGTGGTGAAATCGGTGACACTTGAGTATCGACGCCGTCTTGACGAGACGGTGCCCCAGCTTCTGGCTTATGCCATGGCGGAGATATCCGAGACTCTCGGTGTGGTTTATGACGAGGTGGTGGTGGCGGAAATGCCCGACTGCGAGATGCCCGATGTCAGGTTCAGTATCCCCAGGCGTGGCGATAAGGCGAAACTGCTGGAGGTTTCGCAGAAGAACGCCAGGCAGCATCGTGTAGATAAGGTCAAGACCATTGAGAAGCGCGATCCCTCGGCACGTACTGACCGTATACTTGAACGTATGCGCACAGACTTCCGCCTTTCCGAACTTCCGCGTCATATCGAATGCTTTGACAACTCCAATATCCAGGGGACGAATCCTGTCGCCTCCTGTGTGGTGTTCAAGGATGCCAAGCCATCAAAGAAGGACTATCGTCATTTCAATATCCGTACAGTGGAAGGGCCCGACGATTTCGCTTCGATGAAAGAGGTGCTGACTCGCCGTTACTCACGTCTGGTCAATGAAGGTCAGCCTCTCCCTCAATTGATAGTTGTGGATGGCGGCAAGGGGCAGCTTTCCGCTGCCGTGGAGGCTCTTGACGACATGGGGCTTCGTGGCACCATCGCTGTGGTGGGAATTGCCAAGAGGCTTGAGGAGATCTATTTCCCCGGTGACAGCATACCGCTGTATATTGACAAGAACAGCGAAAGTCTGCGTGTGGTGCAGCAGCTTCGCGACGAGGCCCACCGCTTCGGCATCACACATCACCGCAACCGTCGCAGCAAGGGTCAGGCTGTGTCAGAACTCGACAGTATAAAAGGTGTCGGCGAGAAGACCCGCACCGCCCTTCTCTCACGCTTCAGGAGTGTCAAGCGTCTGCGTGAGGCAGATCTTGACGCAATAGCTGAGGTGGTGGGTCCCGCCAAGGCATCGGTGGTCTATGCAGCCTTGCATTCCTGACGATATTATCGCATCTTTTCAGCATTCCGGAGTCATATTTTTGTGGGATTATTCATGTTAAATTCCGCAATTATGACTTCTCGTTTCATTTCCTCTGTTCTTGTGCTGTTGTGTGTCGAATATTCCGGCGTGCTTCTGTCGGTCCTCGCTGATCTTGTCAGCGGTGTGCGTCGCGCTCGTCGCGAGGGACAGTCATGCACATCCCGAGGACTTCGCCGCAGCGTAGCCAAGCTCTCGTCCTATTTCCTCTCCCTGTTCTGCCTCACGGTGGTGGATGGCATGATTGTAGCAGCTATCATCACCTTGTCATCCTTGGGCAAATCATTCTTGCCGCCGTTCCCATATCTTACTACAGTCGGAGCCGTTTCTTTAGTGCTTATCGAGGCAAAAAGCATAGCTGAAAATTCGCCTCATCGAGCCCGGCTGGCTGAGGCGTTGCATGTGTTTATGAGTATACTCAGGAAAGGAAGGCGCGTGTGAAAACGAAGTAATTAGTAGCTGTTTTGTGAGCCTGGGTTGTGAAATATTGCTGTGATCGTGATATGGCTGTTCTGAAAAACATTTGGGCGAAAAAAGTATTTTCACTAATTTTGCCCTGTTGAACCAACACGTTGTAAAATAACTCAACGAAACAAACCCAAATGACTGACTTCAATTATATCCATATAGCTTTTCGCGGAGAGATACAGGGAGCTACCCGCACTCTTTATACCTATGCTCCTGACGATACCAATGTCAATCCTGAATGGGACACTGCTATGGTAGAGCCGGCTGCCGCCATAAAACGTTTCCTTAACACTAATGAATGTTATGTGCTCCAGGACTCGGAGCTCGGACACTACATATCTCTTATCACCCGCAACACCGTGTTTCCTGAGCGTGGCTATGTGATGATATCCATTCTCATCGACAATGGCTGTGCCCTCACCGGCAGGCAGGTGCTTGGCATGTTTGCAGGTCTCAAAAGAGTGTTTATCGAAGAGGAAAATCTCTCTGATGAAGCTGTAGAGACTGTGCTTCTTGAGGCGGGTGTGCCTCGGGAGCCACTTAGGCTTGAGGCATGGAAATATGCCGTGCCTGAATCCTCGGCAGAGATTGTCGGTGAGGCGGCTTACCGTACCTATATTTCCCATCAGGAGCTTGAGTCGATATTCTCTTTTCCCGGTCAGCCCGAATATGACGGCTATCGTTGCATCATAATAGTTTCGGCTTCCACCTCACTGCGTCCTGGCGTAAAGATGCCACGCATCACAGTGCCTATCCGTAAGCAGTATGGGGTCGTGTGTCCCGAAGGTGTTTCCGCATCCTCCACTCTTGTGTATGACGGAGACCGTCTGGTGCTCACCTATTCCAAGGAGGGATTCAATTCTCACTCCGAGACTGTGGTGGCTGGTTCGCCTGCCGCCTATACAAAGTATGAAGGCTCCACTATACTTGTGCGCACGGCTGCGCAGACCGGCATTCGATTCATACGTCGCGTGCCTATAAGCGTGACATCAGTGAAAGGTGTCACTGTTAATGGCTACACCATCTCGGTCAACGGCCGTTCCGTGAGCACGGCTGATCCTTTCATTGACTTCACTGAGCGTGATCTTGATCCTGACGGAGATGTGGAGATTCAGGTTGCCTCCAATAATTACCGTCCTTTGAAACTTTCTATGCCGAGTGCCGAGATGCTTACTACTGAGCAGCTAAATCTCGAATTACAGCCATTGGAGCAGTGTGTGACGCTGCGTCTTGATTTCGGTGACGGACGCGTGTTCGAGCAGCAGATATCCATTGAGAAGAATACGCCTGAATACAACAGGCTTCACTCCGGCAATTTTCATGGATTCCGTGCCAATCGTCAGATTACAGGAGACAATACCGAGGTATATAATGTGGATGTACGTACAGGCAATGCCTCTGCCGGATCGGCCAATTCCGAACAATCACGTACTGAAGATACCGACGAAGCCAAGAAGGCAGCTCCGAAATTTGTAAATGTTTCCGACGAGGCTGTGCAGGAACGTCCGCACATCGATGCCAGAGTCCCTGTTGATGCTCGTCGTGATGAAACATCCGCAACTTATGATTGGGATGGCTCCGATGATGGAGATGACGATTCCGGTTCAGCGTTCTCTCGTCGCAAGGCTGTCAAGTGGCTCGGATTCGGATTGCTCGGTGTTGCCATCGTTGTGATTGTCGCACTTCTGCTTCCTGAAGGAGAGGGTCTTGATACGGTTCTGTCAGATCCTACAGAACTGGCTGCCTCAGGTGATGCCGCTGCCGACTCTATAGCTCGTCAAGCCCAGCCCATGACCACTGAGGAGACTGCCGATGCCGAATATCTCAACGCAAATTCTGAATGGGATTTCTCCAGGCTTGTAAGCCCTATGGGACGATCTCTCGCCAAGGCATTTACCGACGGAGATCTAAAAGCTCTTGTGGAGAACGATTATTTCGCGGTCAAGGGGCGTTGCACCAACAGGGATGCAAATCAGATAGCCGATATGGCTTGGCGTGCTATTGGCTCCCCTAATGAACGTGGAAATGCGCGCAAGCTTCGACAGAGTGTAAGCGGCAATTCTATCGTGCTCCGTAATGCGGTCAACTCCATAGCCAAGGTGCGGCCTGCCGAGAATGCCAACGAGAGTCCACGTCCGCAAAAATAGTTTTATATACGTGAGCAGGACCGCAGCATGTCTCGGACCTGCTCATTTTGAATTTATATAATCTTCCCCAATAAAATTCAACTTAAAAATGACAATCAACGAAATACAGGCAGAGATCGTAGACGAGTTCTCGGAAGTAGACGACTGGATGGACCGTTACGGCATGATTATCGATCTCGGAAATTCTCTCCCCCCTATTGAAGAAAAATATCGCACCCCTGACCATCTTATCGAGGGATGTCAGAGCCGCGTGTGGCTCAATGCCGAGCTTTCTCCTGAAGGTAGGATCCGCTATACGGCCGATTCGGACGCAATAATAGTGAAAGGCATAATATCGCTTCTTGTCAAGGTGCTTGATGACCAGACTCCCGATGATATCCTTAACGCCGATCTTCATTTCATCAACGATATCGGATTGAGCGAGCATCTGTCGCCCACACGTTCCAATGGGCTTCTCGCGATGCTTAAGCAGATGCGCCTGTATGCGCTTGCATTCAAGGCGAAGCAGTAGCAGGAGGGCTGTCTGAGCGGTATGGAGCATCTGATGGCTTGTTGCGCGGAAACAATTCCGATCGGTCCGGCGTTTCAGTGTTGAGATTGTTCCACCATTATATCGGCAGGTATGAATGGGACTGATGCGCCATAAGAGCGGGGATGAAACCCGCGGAGTGTGTGTCAAAATATCCTAATTTACGTATGGATATGGATTTTTTTATTAACTTTGCTCTAAAACCTATCGCTTATGCCAAGAATCCTCACTCTACTGCTCATTTCCATAGCGGCATCCATAGGTGTTCAGGCTCAGGTGCTTCCACAACTCAAGCGAGAGAAGCCTGACCTTGAAGAGATTCGCCGTGCCACACTTGACCACACCTCTCCTTACTATTATCCACGGCTGATGAAGGAGTTCCAGCGTAATGATACGCTGATGAAGATCGACAAGTTCAGGCACCTCTATCTCGGATATATGTTTCAGGAGGACTATAATCCTTACAGGTCCAGCGAGCGTACCATAACATATGATGCAACACTTAACCGGTCCAAGAACCTCACTCGTCAGGAGTGCGATTCTGTTATAGCATATGCCGAGCAGGCACTTTCCGACAACCCTTTCAACCTGGGTGAGATGGTGATGCTCATAAATGCTCTGAGAGGGAAAGGAAAGACTAATCTTGCCAACATATGGCAGTACAAGCTCAACTATATCCTCATGTCGATAGTGTCGACCGGCACAGGTCTTGATGAGGAGAATGCATGGTATGTGATAGAGCCTCAGCATGAATATGTGCTCCTCAACATGATGGACTACTCTGTGAGCGACCATGTGTTCTACGATCCTTCCTATGAGTATATCACGGTCAGGAATGCGGATGGCAAGGACTCCGGAGGCTTCTATTTCAATATTGGACCTCTTCTTGAAGAATACTATCGCAAACACCCGGATGAGCTTTAATGCTTTGTGGGTGATGGAGTTGCATGTAAGGAAAAACCCATGAATCTTACTCCGTTAGTACGACCGTTCTTTTTGCACAAGGCTGCGAACGTGCGTTCGTGGCAAGGGCGGATACGCATGGTGCAGTTGCGACAGCTGCAATGGCTGCTGTCTCGTGGAGCCTCTACAAAGTGGGGGCAGGAACATGGTCTTGATGCTTCGTCGGACCGTGACATCGACAGGGTGTACGATGAGTTGCGCAGGGCTGTCCCTATGGTGCAGTCCTATCCTGATATCAGGGAGTCAGTGATGCGTATGGTAGGCGGAGAGGCTGATGTGCTGTGGCCGGGTGTCACAAGGCGTTTTGCTCAAAGCTCCGGAACCTCGGACGGTAAAAGCAAGTATATACCTGTCACCGATGATTCTCTTCGCGTCAACCATTACGATGGCGGCTCTCAGGTGGTTGCGCAGTATCTGTCGCTCTACCCTGACAGCCGGCTGTTTTCCGGCAAGAGCTTTATACTCGGAGGCAGCTATGCCAATGAATTGTCATTGCGTTCGGGGGTTAAGGTGGGTGATCTCTCTGCCACGTTAATTGACTGCATCAATCCTTTCGCCAATCTTGTGCGTGTCCCCTCCAAGAAAGTGGCTCTGATGGCTGACTGGGAGGAGAAATTGCCCCGGCTCATCGAGGCATCCATGTGTGAGGATATAACAAACATTTCAGGCGTGCCGTCATGGTTTCTTACGGTTCTGAAAGGTGTTATGCAGAAGGCTGGAGTAGGTTGTATACATGATGTGTGGCGTAATCTCGAAGTGTTCTTTCACGGCGGTATCTCAATGGCTCCGTATCGTGAGCAATATGCTCATATCACACGTCAGGGTATGCGTTATCTGGAGAGCTACAACGCTTCTGAAGGATTCTTTGCCGTGCAGGACACCATCGACTCCCCCGGCATGTTGTTGCTTCTTGACAGTGGTGTGTTCTACGAGTTCATCCCTCTTTCGGAGATTGACTCTGACCGCCATTCCACCATTCCGTCCTGGGAAGTTGAGCAAGGCAAGGTGTATTCGATAGTCATATCCGCGTGCAACGGCTTGTGGCGTTACACTCCAGGCGATACTGTGCGCGTTGAGAGCGTCGATCCGCTGCGCATCACAATTGCAGGGCGTACAAAATGCTTTATCAACGCATTCGGAGAGGAGCTTATGGTAGAGAACGCTGAGGCTGCCATGACGCGTGTGTGCCGTGATATGGACTGCTCGGTGGTCAATTATACCGCCGCCCCTGTCTATGCTTCTGACAATAGCCGCGGCCGCCATGAATGGCTCATTGAATTCGACCGGGAGCCGGCATCTATCGAAGCTTTCGCCGCATCCCTTGATATTGCGCTACAGGATGTCAACTCCGACTATCAGGCAAAGCGCGCGCACGGCATATTTCTTGATCCGTTAACTGTGGTCAAAGGGCGGAGCGGCGTATTCAATGACTGGCTTGCATCGACAGGCAAGCTTGGCGGGCAGCGTAAGGTGCCGCGTCTTTCCAATACCCGTAATCCTATTGATGATATCCTTAAATTAAACAGATGATATGAAACTACGATTATTGTCCCTTATCGTTGCCTTATGGTCTGTGGCACATGTTTATGGTGCCCAGGCTCCGAAATATATATTCTATTTTATCGGTGACGGTATGGGGATGGCGCAGGTGCTTTCCGCACAGGTGTACAACCGTACTGTGCTCGGCAATACCGATCCTATTCTTATGATGCAGTTTCCTGTCGCATCGCAGGTCACCACACACTCAGCATCATCCCCTGTCACAGACTCTGCCGCCGCCGGCACAGCTCTGGCTACCGGACATAAGACCGATAACGGGATGCTTGGCGTGACTCCTGATACTGTTGCGGTCACATCAATAGCCAAGGAGCTTTTTGACCGTGGATATGGTGTGGCTCTTGTGACTTCTGTCCCGCCTGATGACGCTACGCCTGGAGCATTCTACGCCCATGTGCCGGACCGTGGCATGTACTATGAGGTAGGGAAACAGGCTGCTGAGTCAGGCTATGACTTTATTGCTGGGTCCAATCTGCGCGGCACAAAAGATAAGGACGGGAACCCTAATGATCTCATCGATTCATTCCGGGATAACGGTGTGGATATTGCTTATGGTATTGAAGGGCTTGATGGTATCCGGTCGCGTCGTGTGCTTCTGCTCAATCCTGAGGAGATCACATTAGGGCAGATCAATTTTACCATAGATTCTGTCCCTGGGGCTATGAGCCTTCCCGATATGACGGAAGCTGCTATAAGCCACTTGCAGAAGAATGGCAGAGACCGTTTCTTTATGATGGTTGAGGGTGGAAATATCGACTATGGCGGTCATGCAAATGACGGCGGCACTATCGTCAAGGAGGTCCTCAACTTCAATCAGGCTCTCCGCCATGCGTATGATTTCTATCTTGCACATCCCGATGAGACTCTTATCGTTGTGACTGCCGATCACGAGACCGGAGGCATGGGGCTCGGCAACAATAATGTAGGTTACGACCTGCGTCTCGGCTATATGGATTATCAAAAGATATCAAAGGATCGCTTCGCCGATATGTGCCGTGCCATGCGCAAGTCACGCCGTATATACGAATGGGAGGATATGAAGGAGATATTGACTGACAAGCTCGGTTTTTGGAGTCATGTCCCTGTGACTGACGAGCAGACGGCTCAGCTTGAAGAGGAATTCAACCGCTGTTTCAAAGGTGATATGGCATCCGATCATCACACGCTGTACAATTCGTTCAATACTTTTACTGAGAAAGTGTATCGTGTTATTGATGGTGTCACTGGCATAGGATTTACCACTAACGGACATTCTGGCGGTCTTGTCCCGCTCTATGCAATCGGAGTCGGAGCCGAATGTTTCTCATCCCTGAATGACAATACATCCATTCCGGCGAAGATTCGCGGGCTAATGAAGTAAAGAACATATATTCAAAGATAAGGGCGGGAACATGTTCCCGCCCTTATCTTTGAATGGTGGTAAGTATTTACACTTTAAAGACTTATTTCTCGGGAAGAGTTACCTTTGAGAGTGCTCCTGTCAGATGGGCTATCGTGATGCCGTAGTTGGTCATCGGAACCCCTTGTGCCTTGGCTCTTGCCACGCGTGAAAGCAGGTATTGACGATTGAACATGCATCCTCCGCAGTGGATCACCAGGTCATATCCGGTCAGATTGTCGGGGAAGTCGCGTCCTGACACATGGTCGATGCGCAGTCCCTGACCGATTCTTTTTCTCAGGAGAGCTGGAATCTTTGCTCTGCCTATGTCCTCGCTCTGAGGTGCGTGGGTGCATGCCTCGGCGATGAGCACATGAGAACTCTCTGTAAGTTTTGATATTGTTTGCGCGCTTTCGGCGAAGAATCTGATGTCACCCTTGTGTGCAGCCATGAGCACCGAGAATGATGTGAGCATAGTACCTTCGGGCACCAGAGGATATACATTTGCAAAAGCCTGTGAGTCGGTAATTATAAGCGATGGGGCTGAATTAAGGGTGGAGAGTGTGTCTTGGAGTTTTTCCGGGACAGTGCATACCGGGATGGCTTTCAGGTCGAGAAGTTCGCGTATGGTCTGTACCTGAGGCAGTATGAGTCTGCCTTTGGGTGCAGAATCGTCCTGTGGCATCACAAGCACTACAGTGTCACCCTCCTTGGCCATACCTCCGGTGATAGATCGGGTGCCGAAATCTGATGGAAGTATACGTAGAATGGCTTCAATCAGGATGGTGCGGTTCTTTGCTCTGTCACGTATGGAGCTTATGGATATGGCATTGTCGGGCACCGTTCTGTTGAGGTCTGCTTTGTTGGCTATCTCTGCATATGGAATGCCGCGCTGTTTTAGGATTTCTTGCCAGTGTGCCTCTTCGCCCATGTTCTCTCCCACAAGCAGGAGTGCGATGTCGGCTTCATCAAGAGCCTTAAGAGTCAGGCTGATGCGCTGTCTGCCCAGCTCTGTGTCATCGTCGAATCCGGCAGTGTCTATGAAAACGCATGGACCGGCTTCGGGCAGCTCCATGTTCCTGCGGACAGGGTCGGTCGTAGTCCCCGGAGTGTCCGCTACCAGGGATGTCGACTGGTCGGTCAGCATGTTGACTAACGATGATTTTCCGCTGTTGCAGGCTCCGAGTATTATTATGTGCAGTCGGTTCATGTCGCCAGTTTTTAGAATCTGAAATCTCGTTGACCCTGTTCGATCATTGCAAGATTCCTTATTGCTATTTCTCGCACTTTAGGATTGGTGATCGAGTTGAGTTCCCGCACTATAAGTGCCTCGCCTTTCTCTCGGAGCGATGGTGACCCATAGTCGACCATAAACTCCTTGAGGGTCATAATCGCGTTTGGACCGCAGCAGTTGGCTATCTGACCTGACTTTACAAGCGACATAAAGCGGTCGCCTGTGCGCCCCTCTCTGTAGCATGCCGTGCAGAACGATGGGATATGCCCTGTGTCAAGGAGCCATTCCACCACCTGGGAGAGTGTACGGTGGTCCGAAACATCGAATTGTGCGGTGTCCTCAGCCTCCGGTTCATCGGTATATCCCCCGACTGTTGTTTTTGAGCCTCCGCTCATCTGTGATACTCCGAGATCAAGAATCTTTGCTCTTACCGCCGGTGATTCACGAGTCGAGACTATGAGCCCTGTGTACGGCACGGCTATACGCAGCACTGCCACAATGCGGCAGAACAGTTCATCGGATATGCCGTCATTGAAATTACCTTTTTCTATGTCGAAAGCCGAACATATTCGTGGCACACTGATCGTGTGAGGTCCCACCCCGAAACGCTCTTCAAGATGTTCGGCATGCATGAGCAACCCTATGAAATCATACAGGTAGGTCGACAGTCCGTATAGAACACCCAGACCTATATCCTCTATGCCCCCTTCCATGGCTCGGTCCATGGCTTCGGTATGGTAGGCATAATCGCTTTTTGGACCTTTCGGGTGAAGCCGTTCATAGTTGTCCTTATGGTAGGTCTCCTGAAAGAGTATGTATGTCCCTATTTTGGCGTCACGAAGGCGACGGTAATTCTCTACGGTTGTTGCGGCGATGTTAACGTTGACACGTCTGATGGCTCCGTTGCGGTGGCGTGTTGAATAGATTGTGTCGATGGATTCGAGGATATATTCGAGAGGGTTGTTGCGAGGGTCCTCTCCGGCTTCTATCGCCAGCCTTTTATGCCCCATGTCCTGAAGGGCTGTGACCTCACGGCGTATCTCCTCCTGTGAGAGTTTGCGGCGTGGGATGTCACGGTTGATGGCGTGGTAGGGGCAGTATGTGCATCCGTTCACGCAATAGTTGGAGAGATATAGGGGGGCAAACATCACAATACGGTTGCCGTAGAACTGTTTCTTTATATCGTGGGCAAGATCCTTTACACGTTCTGTCACTTCCGGATCGGTCGATTCGAGCAGTACGGCGGCTTCGCGGTGGGTGAGCCCCCGGCAGTCCTTGGCTTTGTCGAGGATCGCATCCACAAGATGGCGGTTATTGGCATTTTCAGCCGCATACCGTATGGTGTCAAGTATTTCTGAATGGTTTATGAATTTTGTCGCTGACATGATTGTTGTGTGGTAGAGCGTTAGCCGCGGTAGTCTCCGCGGTCGAATGACAGATTGAAACCGGATTCGGCTAATGATCGGGCGAGTCCGTCAATTCCGTCGATTGATTCAAGTCCGAAAGCCGCCTTGTTATCGTAGAGCCTGTAGGCGTTCCGCGCATCGGGTGGAGATATGTTGGGCATCACGACATTTGCTCCGGCATTCAGCCCGGCAATGCGTCCGCGTGTGGGGTCAAGTGTGGCAAGTGCCGTTGTGGCAGGTATGTTGGCTTTGGGGAATATGAGCCGTAGCACTGATATGAGCCGCAGTGTGAGCTCTACGCTTCCGGCCGGGAAGGTTGAGAACGGAGTGTTGTCGGCAGGAATGAAAGGCCCTATACCTATCATTTCGGGCTGCAGCTCCCTCAAGAAGTCAATATCCTCGATTATATTGCCGAGTGTCTGGAATGGTGTGCCTATCATCATTCCGGTACCGGTCTGGTAGCCTGTGCGTTTAAGTGTGCGGAGGCATCTGATACGGTTGTGGAGCGACATTGATTCCGGATGCAGCCTGAGGTAATGGGTTTCCGAGCGTGTCTCATGCCTGAGCAGGTAGCGTGTTGCACCTGCCTCGCGGAACCTCTGTATATCATTGTCGTCCCATTCTCCAAGAGAGAGTGTTATGGCTGAATCCGGGAATTCCGAGGATATCTCTCTTACGATAGACTCTATACGATCGGCTGTAAGAGCCGGGTTCTCACCTCCTTGGAGAACGAAGGACCGCAGTCCGGCTGAATGGGCAGTCCGGCATGAGCTTACAATCTGTTCGGTGGAGAGTGTGTAACGGCTCACCGATGTATTGCCTGAGCGTATGCCGCAGTAAAGACAGTTGTTGCGGCACACATTGGTGATCTCGATCAGCCCCCTTGCATACACATCGCGCCCGAACACCTCATCGGTGAGGCGTCGGGCATCGGCGTGTAGCTTCCCGATCAAGGCGCGTGGCGCGTCCTTGTCGAGAATTTTCAGTATAAAGTCGTTGTCCACAGATGATTGATGGCGGGGACGAATGCCACTTTAGTATGTTTTCTTCTGCTTTGTCAGTTCTTTTGCGAATCTCCGTTTTCCGTCGGATACTGTTGTGCCCGAACTTGGACCGGTGATGCAGCCACCCTCGCATGCCATGACTTCTATGAAGTTGGCGGGTGCTTTGCCTGTTTTGGCATATATGCCGAGCAGAGATATGTTTTTCTTGTGGAGGTCGGACACTTGAAGTTCATTTACACGGTCGGCATCGAACTTCAGATAGCTCTTGACAGCTCCTGCAACACCTCCTGTAGCCGCAAATCCGTGTGCCTCACGTACGGATGTATGCTCCATGGCATAGGGCTGTTCCTTCGCAAAGTCTATTTCGTAAGCATCGAATATGGAGGCGACCTCTTCAAAAGTCATCACATAGTCCACTGCGTCGTCACGGCGGGCTTCTTTGCGCTTAGCTACGCATGGTCCCATGAACACGACTTTCGCTTCAGGGTCTTTCTCCTTGGCGATTCTCGCTGTGTAGTACATGGGGGAGCCTGTCTCGGATACGTATTTCTGTAGGGCTGGGAGATGCTTGCGTACAAGTTCTATGTACGATGGGCAGCATGATGTGGTCATGAACGGAGCTCCGCCTTCGATGCGTTCGAGTAGTTCGTGTCCCTCATGCTCTACAGTCATCATTGCGCCCTGTGCGACTTCTATCACATCGGTGAAGCCTATCTTGCGTAGGGCACCGTACACCTGTTCGATGGTGGTGTCGAACTGTCCGAGTATTGACGGGGCTACTATTGCAGTCACCTTCTCCCCGCGTCTTATAGCCTCCAGCACATCGAAAGCCTGCGATATTTCGAAGATTGCTCCGAATGGGCAGGCATTCATGCATTTGCCGCAATAGATGCATTTCTCTTCGTTGATGTATTCGATGCCTCTTTCATCTTTGGTGATCGCGCCTACCGGACATGCCTCCTCACAGGGCACAGGGATGTATACGATAGCGTGATATGGACATGATTTGTGGCATATGCCACAGCTTATGCATGTGTTATGGTCAATGCGTGCCTTGCCCGATTCTTCGTCGAGCGAAATGCAGCCTTTGGGGCAGTTGTGTATGCAGGAGCGCGCCACACATCCGCGACACAGGTTGGTGATCTCATAGTTGATCTGTACGCACGATGAGCATGCCTCGTCGATGACGCACATTATATTGTCCTTTATCACGCCGTTCTTTGAGCGGTCCATTGCCATGCGGGCATATTCCGACAGTGGTGTCAGCTCGTCGGATTCATTGGTCATGTCAAGTCCGAGAAGAGGGAGTGATTTATATTTCCACACGGCACGTTCCTTGTGAATGCAGCACCGGCCCGGGTGCCCCGAGTTACGAGGACTCAGTTCGATGGGGAGTCTGTCAATTTTTTCGATTAGTGTACCGTTCTTCCACAATTTGACAAGTTCTGTCAGCAATTTGTGTCGAACAATCATAATATTGTTCTTAAGTGCCATGCGATGGTAAAATAAGTTTAAAATATATGACGCAAAGTTAATTATAATTGCGAAAACAGGCAATTGTTTAGAAACTTTTGCTGCTTTTGGGGCGGTTTGGCAGACATAAACCATGTATGCTGCCTGATGGCACTTTTGGTGAGGAGCCTCTTTGGGCTCCGGTGTGTTTTAGTATATTTCTTTGGCAATACGGCGCACTGAGTCGGTTGCCATAAGCGTATAGAAGTGGATGGATGGAACTCCGTGGGCTATGAGATCACGGCATTGGGCGATGCTCCATTCTATTCCTGTCTCTTTGGCTTGCTCGTCGGTTGAGCATCGGGCAAGCTCTATGGCGAAAGGTTCTGGGATGTCGGTGCGGAACACTCTCGGGAGCACATTCAGCTGATTTCTGAGCACTATGGGCTTTATGCCTGGAATTATGGGTACGGTGATGCCTTCTGCACGGCATCGAGTCACGAAGTCGTAGTATTTTTGATTGTCGAAGAACATCTGGGTCACCAGATAGGATGCTCCCTGCTCTACTTTCATGCGAGCATACCGTATGTCGCTTTCCATGTTTGGTGCGGACTCGTGTTTCTCGGGGTAGCATGCCATGCCGTAGCTGAATGGCGTGGCATTTGCCTCGAATGTCTCACCATCGGCATATATCCCGCGGTTGAAGTCATTGACCTGCTGTTGCAGATCGGTGGCGTGCTGATTTATTTTTGTCGGATCGGCTGATTTGTCCGGTCCTTTCGCGTCGCCTTGCAGGAGCAGGAGGTCGTGCACACCGAGAAAGTTAAGATCTATGAGGGCATATTCGGTTTCATCGCGTGTGAAACCTTTGCATATGATATGCGGCACTGCGGTTATGCCGTATTTATTCTGTATCGCTGATGCTATCGCCACCGAGCCGGGACGTTTGCGTATCTTTTTCTTGATGTAGGATCCGTCGGGCATCTCCTGATACTGGACCTCGCTGTGGTGGGAGGTTATGTTGATGTACTTGGGATCGAATTCGCGGAGCTTGTCGATAATGCTGTATACACGTGTGATGTCGTTGCCTTTAAGCGGTGGCAGTATCTCGAATGAGAATGCAGTGTGCCCTTGTGTGGCTTTGAGTTGGTCTATTACTCGCATTGGCATGTGTCTTGTTTGTACGCCTTTTTGGCTGCGTTGTTGAGGTATATCTGAGCCTCGGGTCCGAGATTGAATATGAGATCGAGGATTGAGAGTCCTCCAAGGAATCCGAGTTTGTCCTGTCTGACCTGGCGGTAGGGGAGCAGGTTGTCGGCGGTGATGTCGGGGATATTGTGTCCGGGGTGGTCTTCCCGAATCGGTCCTTCGGTCGGGGATTCCGTATTGCAGACAGCCATTCCGAGTATGTCGCGGATCTCGTGGTCCCAGGCTTTTGCGAGAGTGTGAAGCAGGGGGAAGCGGTCATCCACTCCTGTGGTGAGCATTGGTAGGAAACGGTCGATGTAGAATTCGAAGTAGGGGGTACGTCCATACGCGCTTTCGAGTGCCACCCGATGTACGTCCCACCATGCTCCATGGGTCGATATTCTCACCTCATCCCACCGGCAACGGCTTGTTGACGGTTTGGCAATGGGGACTGTGAGCTGCAATGTGCCTCTGACGTCCGCTATAGTGAAGCGGTGGGTACCTTTGTCGCGCTTGTCGAACTGTCCGGTCCAGTCCATGTCAGACCATCTGTATGCCCAAGCATGTACATAATCCATTATGCCGCCACATAATCGTGGCGGGAGTTGTATATGGCTGTCTGGATATATTACAGGGCGCATGTCTTGATTTTCCTGAGGGATTCCCGGGATTAGTATGCCGGATTAATATTTTACTTTATCAGGATTTGCGTCACGTAGTATGCGGTCCCAGCGTATGCCGCCGTTGAAGAGAGAACGGTCCTTGTCGAACGATATCAGCACTTTCTCAGGGCGTCCTACGATATGGTCCTCAGGCACGAAACCCCAATAGCGGGAGTCAAGTGAATTATCTCGGTTGTCACCCATCATGAAGTAATAGTCCATCTTGAAAGTGTAGTAGTCGACAGGTTCTCCCCCTATATATACCTTGCCGTCGCGCATGGTGGCGTCATGGTTCCCTTCGTAGTCGCGTATCACTCGGGCATATCTGTCCCAGGCTTCGGGAGTAAGCCGGAGGGCTGTCCCCTTTGCCGGTATCCAGAGCTCTCCGTAATCGGCGCGGGTCCATGAATCGGCAACCCCCGAGGGATACAGCACCTCTCCATGGTTGGCGGGTACTTTCATTACCTTTGCTGTCAGAGGATTCTCCTCAAGAGACTTCACCATGGCAGGGGTGAGTGGCGATACGTATACGGCTGGAACGGAGCCGTCGGGATTCACCATAAATCCGAGGCTTGCGAGGGCTTCGGTGTCCTCGGGTGTTACCGGCACCTCGTGACGGTCGTCGGCTGAGATGCCTAAATCTTCCCATATCTCAGCAGGGGTGGCCCCTGGTTTGAGCTGATAGTAATAATTGAACTGTACATTATCGGGCTGCGCGATGGCTTTGCCGTTGATGTATATCACACCGTCGACAATCTTGATTCGCTCCCCCGGAAGCCCTACGGCTCGTTTCACATAGTTCTCGCGGCGGTCAACCGGACGATAGATTATCTCGCCGAATGTCTGCGGATTTGCGTGTACATTGTCCTTTCCGTACATTTTGCAGAGGGTGTAGTAGTCTGGGTTCTGCACTTTGAGAGCCACAGTGTCGCCGGCAGGGAAGTTGAACACTACGATGTCGCCGCGCTTAACGTTGCCAAGCCCTTTGAGACGGTGGTATTTCCATTGTGGAGAGTCGAGGTAGCTCTTGGTGTTGATGATAGGGAATGTGTTCTGCACAAGCGGAAAATGGACCGGTGTGTTGGGCACGCGCGGACCGTAAGCCATCTTGTTGACCCAAAGATAGTCGCCTACAAGAAGGGATTTTTCAAGTGATGATGAAGGTATCTGATAATTCTGCCCTATGAATGTGAACACGAAGTACACAAGAATCAGGGCATATACTATTGCATCTACCCAGCTCATCACACTTCTCACAGCCGCACTCTTGCTCTTCTTCCACCAGGTGAAAGGTATATATCCGGTGATGTAGATATCGAATAGAAGTATCCATGCCAGGGCTACCCACCAGTTGCCCAGCCAGGCTACCCATAGGAAAAATATGAGTGACACAATGCCGAAGCGTATCCAGCGTGTCCGTGAATTGTCCCTGACACGTCGCTTGAAGTCGGCTGCAAGTTGATTTTTATCCATATTTGTATTTAAGCGTACTTTATTGTACGATAGACTCTTAAAGTATGTCGTCCATCATTTGGTCAATGGTGTAGATCCCTTTGCGGGAAGCGATCCATTCGGCTGCCATTACGGCTCCGAGTGCGAATCCGTCGCGTGACTTGGCTGAGTGGGTGATGGTGATGGCGTCGACTGGCGATTCCCATGACACCACATGTATCCCCGGCACCTCATCCTTACGCAGTGCAAGCACCGGCAGTTTGTCCGACGGAATCTCTTTGGCGCGTCGGGCTATGTCGGCGGTCATTTTTTCCTGTTCCTGCTCGGTGGCGTTCATCCACAGTATGCCTTCATCCTCCCATCCTGATATTCTGGGGCATTCATCGATGATCCCTTCGGCTATGGTGATTGCTGTCCCTGAGGGATGGTCGAGTTTGTGGATATGATGTGTCTCGGCAAGATGGGGGGTGTACTGCGGGAGTTTACCCATTATGTGGGCAAGACGGCGGGAGATGTTGTTGAACACATGGACCCCTATGCTGAAGTTGCTTGAGGCAAGGAGTGCTCCGCCTGCGTCAAGGACTGCTTTCTCCACTTCGGCGCGGCGTTCGGCCCATCCGGTGGAACCGCATACCACCGGGACCCCTTTGGATGCCGCACGCATTATGTTGGCAGGGGCGGTGGAGGGGGTGGTGAACTCTATGGCTGCTTCAGCCGAGGCGAATTCCTCCGAGTCAAAGCTGTCGGTATTGCCGGCATCAATCACCGACACGATCTCGTGGCCGCGCTCAAGAGCGATGCGCTCGATGGCGTGACCCATTTTACCATATCCTATAATAGCTATTCTCATAACACCGCAAAGTTAACTAAAATTTGTCAAACAATCGGGGATGTGCCGCTACGATTAACAACTATTATCAACAATTTTCTGATTGTTTTTATGACGAAGTTCTGCCGCGCATGGTGGATTGTGTGTATCGGTACCGGAGCGGCTTGTCAGTAGTCGCTGAACAGTCTCGGTTTTATGCCGAGGCCGATGCGGATGTTGGAGTGGTACTGTTTGTAGTCAAGGAGGCCTTCGCCGTAGCCGTTGTAGTATTGGACGAAAAGGTACTGGTTGTCACGCTTGAAAAGCCGGTAGTTCAGTTCCACAATAGTGTTGTAGTTTAGTTCCCAGCCTTTGCGTTTCACCAATGTCACTGCCACTCCGAACCGTTCGTTGGGGGTGTAGAACTGGGTGCCTACCTGATAGATGCCGCAGTAATCAAGAATGTCCTTGTTCTCCATTCCGTCGATGATAGGTATCCAGAACTTGCCGTGGACTATCAGCTGCGGCCCGATCATTATGTTGCCTCCGAGCGATATGCGGTTCCAGGAGCGGGATGCTGTGCCGTCACGTCCGTTGGATTCATGCTCAAGGATGAAATTGATTTTGCCTACGAAGCGGTTGCGTACAAACAGCGGCTTGGTAAGACCTATGCCGGGGTTGAAGTTGAGGTCGGTCATAGGCATCGAATTCTCAAGCACATTCCAGAAGCATTTCTGCGTGTAGAACAGGAATAGATAGGTGCCTCCCGGCAGAGTGGTCTTGGTGAGTCGCTGGGCTATGGATATCTGGAATTTTATGTTTGTGTTGTCTTTCCTGATCTTCTGCCCGACAGGTGGCCCGAATATGAAATAGTTGTCCTTGTATAGACCGAAGAACGGTCCTGAGTCAAAGGCTTGGCGTATGCTGTCGGAATTGACAGTGCCAGTCTCCCCCTCAGGGGTTATGTTGACTATCTGTCCGCGCATATCGGGCACGGATATGGCGAAAATGATAAGCAGTATGGTGATGAATCGCATGATTGAAGCTTTAAGGGTACAAATTTAAGGATTTACTCTAAATATGTTGGCTATTAGCAGAAATTTTGCCTAATTTTGTCCCTGAAACAGCTATTTTTGAACGCAATGAGAAAACTATTCAGCATACTTGCACTATTGTGCGTACTGTTTTTGACTGTGGCATGCGGCAGTGAAGAGGAGTTTGTCATCCGGTGCGACATCAAGGGGCTCGGAACCCGCGGACTGGAGATGGTGTATGTGACACGGAGCGGTATATCGCGATTGTCATTTCATCCTGTTGACGGCAAGGTGGATATGCGTGCGTCATCGGTCCAGCCCACTCTTGTGGAGGTCTATACGATTGATGGAAGTCTGCTGTTCACATGTGTGGCGTGCAACGGTGATCATCTGGATGTCAAGATGAAACTTGATGATCCCTCTACACTTACTATCACAGGACAGGATGCTTCGCGCGATTACACGGCTTATGTGGTGGAGCATGATTCAGTTCTCACCCATGGTGACGATGCCGAGGTCAACAGTATGATAGCGGACGCAGTGCGCAGCAATCCGTCAAGCATGATGTCGGCAATGCTTATGGTGACACGTTTCCGCCCTAACGGATATGAGATGCTCGCCGACTCTCTTCTGAACGAGATATCGCCTGAGGCGCGTCCGTTCCTGGTGGTGAGGTCGTTTGCCTCTCCGATAGGTGACCAGGTGTCGACCTCGGCGCGTGGTGAGGTCAAGCCTTTCACCATATACAATGGCAAAGGCTCTATCATAAGGTATTCGCCCGGCATGCAGAGCTATGCCCTCCTCGTGTTCAACGACAAGCGTACCCCCGACAGTATAAGCCGTCGTTTAAGAGAGCTGCGTGACACCCTTACGAAACGTCAGTTCCAGCTGATAGAGATCTCGTTGGCACCCGACTCGTCCATGTGGCACAGAATGGTTGACAATGACAGCTCCACATGGCATCAGGGATGGTTGCCCGGAGGGCCCTCCTCGCTTCATATCCGTCGTCTTGCGGTGCCTCGCACGCCGTTCTATGTTGTTGCTGACAGTGTGGGGCGTCAGTGCTACCGCGGTTCGTCATTCCATAGAGCCGACACACTGCTTCGCTCACGTTTCGGACTGAACGCCGTCAAGGATTCTGTAAGACAGGATTCTGTGTCTGTCATGCCGCAATAATCAACGTGTTTTTCACGTTGTTAGGGTATGGTCAAGACGTCGTTCGCGGCAATCGCCGTAATTCTCATATTGTCCCTATCCTCATCCTGTATCGAGGACGGTATTGACAGTTCGCCCTCCTCTCAGCCTGTATTTTCGGTTGACACCCTCGATATGGGTCATTATTTTACAGGACAGCTTACCCCTACAAGCCGATTTATGGTGTATAACCGTTGTGGCAAGGTGCTGAATATAAGTGATATCTCTTTGCGCGGAGAATCTTCCGGTCTGTTCCGTGTTAATGTGGACGGTTATGCAGGAGTTGAGTTTCATGATGTTCAGATCCGTCCAGGCGACTCGATTTATGTGTTTGTCGATGCAATGCTCCCTGCTAATTCCGATCCCAGGCCTGTCACGGTGGAGGGGCATGTCGATTTTGTCACCAATGGCGTGACATCAACAGTGGTGCTTAAGGCGTCAGGGCAGGATGTGGTGCGTAAGAATGGGGTAGAGGTGGTGTCGGATGAGACGTGGGATGCCACATATCCTTATCAGATTTTCGATTCGTTGGTGGTGGCTCACGGAGCCACACTGCGGTTATTGCCCGGCACGAAGCTTTGTTTCCATGACAAGTCCTATATGCGTGTCTATGGCTCGCTTGTCACGGAGGGTGTCCCCGGGGCGTGGGTCGAGATGGCAGGTGACCGTATGGGCAATGTGGTCGGGGGCATACCGTTTGATCTTATGGCTTCGCAATGGGACGGACTTCATATCGCTCCCGAAAGCTCTGGAAACCGGCTGTCGCATACCATTGTGCGCAACACTGTCGGGGGAGTGCTGGTCGATTCTCTTGCCGAAGCCGATTTCCTTAATTGCCGTATACGAAATTCAGCAGGTTATGCGCTTTCTGCGCGCCATGCCGGGGTCAGGCTCGTGGGATGTGAGGTGGCGGATGCGTCGTTAGGAGCATTGTCTGCGACCGGAGGGGTGATTGAGGCTAACCATTGCACATTTGCCAATTATTATCTTTTCACAGCTCCGCGCGGGCCTGTGGTGCAGATATATCACTACAGTCCGGGTAGCGACGACTCATCGGGGTTGCCGTATCTCAAGGCTTCGATCACGAATAGCATCCTGTATGGGCTCGGCACCGATTTCTCTGTAGGGGATCTTTCGGGTACGGACGTCGTGTTGCGATCGTGTGTGATGAAAAGCGCTGGCAGGGATGACGAGAATTTCGTCAATTGCATGTGGGACACAGATCCGATGTATGCCGTTGTGAGAGAGGAATATATATTCGATTATCGTCTGGCTGACGTGTCTCCGGCTCTAAGCCATGCCGATGCATCACTGACGCTTCCGGATGCCGCCGTTGACTATTGGGGCTGCCCGCGCTTCCCCGCTCCTCGCCCCGGAGCGTATCAGAATAGCCCCGAGTAGCCTTTAAGACTTAACTTTTGCTTGCGAAAATTGAATTATATTACTAATTTTGCCATATAATTATTTTACGGTATAAATTATGGCAACTACACTGGTTAACACCGACTTTAATTTCCCCGGTCAGACGGCTGTATATCATGGAAAAGTACGTGACGTCTATTCTATTGGTGACGATCTTCTCGTGATGGTCGCTACCGACCGCATCTCGGCATTTGATGTGATTCTTCCCAAGGGTATACCTTACAAGGGGCAGGCACTTAATCAGATAGCCGCTTCGATGCTCGATGCTACAGCCGATCTTGTCCCCAACTGGAAGATCGCTGTGCCCGACCCTATGGTCACTGTTGGCTACCGTTGCGAAGGTCTTCGCCTGGAGATGATCATACGAGGCTATCTCGCCGGAAGCGCATGGCGTGAGTACAAGGCCGGCATGCGTGAACTTTGCGGAGTGAAACTTCCTGAGGGTATGGTGGAGAACCAGCGTTTCCCCGAGCCTATAATCACCCCCACCACTAAAGCTGATGCAGGACACGATGAGAACATCTCTCGCGAAGAGGCTATCGCTCAGGGTATCGTCACTGCCGAGCAGTTTGACACAATGGCTGCCTACACACGCGCTCTCTTTAAGAAAGGGTCAGAGATGGCTGCCGAGAAGGGGCTTATCCTCGTCGATACCAAGTACGAGTTCGGCCTGCGAGACGGCAAAGTGATACTCATTGACGAGATCCATACTCCCGATTCCTCTCGTTATTTCTATGCCGAAGGTTATGAGGAGCGTCTTGCCAAAGGCGAGCCCCAGAAACAGCTTTCAAAGGAATTTGTGCGCGAGTGGCTTATGGCTAACGGCTTCATGGGCAAGGAGGGGCAGCAGGTGCCCGAGATGACCGATGCTTTCTGTGAGGAGGTTTCCGAGCGTTACATCGAGCTGTATGAGCACATCACAGGCAAGAAGTTCGAGAAAGCACCCGAAGAGCATCTCGACGAGCGTATCGCCGCTAATGTCCTTGATTGCCTCAACCGTCTGAACCCTTGATATTCCCGGTCCCTCCCATACACGCTATTAACTTTCTGAGACAGAATGCAGGTCGAGAATATCACCCCTTATGGCGAAGGCTCGGGCGACAAGGCCCGGCAGGTGCGCGAGATGTTTGATTCCATTGCCCCGGCTTATGATTTTATGAACCGGGCGATGACTCTCGGCATTGACCGCATGTGGCGTTCGCGGGCAGTAAAGCTCCTCAAAGAGGAGCCGCATGATGATATTCTCGATATTGCCACCGGCACAGGTGATCTTGCTATCAGGCTCGCCCGGGAGCTGGATCCTATCTCTGTTACAGGGGTGGATCTGTCGGAGGGTATGGTGGAGATCGGCCGCCGGAAGGTGGAGAAGGAGGGCTTGCAGGAGATTGTCACCCTCGGGATAGGGGATTGTCTGCTTTTGCCGTTTACCGACGGCTCGTTTGATGCAGTGACGTGTGCTTATGGCGTGCGTAATTTTGCCGATCTGTCCGGAGGGTATCGCGAGATGCACAGGGTGTTGCGCCCTGGAGGTACAGCTGTGATACTTGAACTGTCGACTCCTCGTTCGCGTGCGGTAAGGCCTCTTTACGATATCTACACACGCCATGTAATACCCGCAGTGGGACGCCTGGTGTCGAAGGATGTCAGAGCTTACAGCTATCTTCCGGAGTCCATTGCAGCAGTGCCGCAGGGTGACGACATGACAGCTATAATGCTTGAAGCAGGTTTCTCGTCGGCACGTGCGATATCTCTTACGTTCGGGACATGCACCATATATGTCGCGAAAAAATAATCAGAAAAATAAATTATAAAATATAATCATGGACAACCAGCAACAGGAAATCAAGATAGAGCTTACCCCGGAGGTGGCCAAAGGTATATATTCCAATCTCGCAGTCATCACTCATGGTGCCAACGAGTTCTTCATCGACTTTATCACCATGGCTCCTAACATGCCGGGCGCCAAGGTGCAGAGCCGCATCATCATGAGCCCTGAGAACGCCAAGAACCTTCTGGGCGCGCTTATGGAGAATGTCAAGAAGTACGAGAGCACATTCGGTCCGATCCTTCCCAAACGCCCTGTCAACAACGGAGGTAACAACGGAGAGATCCCCAATCCATTCATAATGGGTGGCAAAGCCTGACAGTATGCTGAATATCTACAATACCCTTACACGTACAAAGCAGCCTTTCAAGCCTATTCACGAGGGGCGTGTGGGCATGTATGTGTGCGGTCCCACCGTATATGGTGACGGACATCTGGGGCATGCGCGCCCTGCCATCACATTTGATGTGCTTTTCCGTTATCTGAGCCATCTCGGATACAAGGTGCGCTATGTGCGTAACATCACTGATGTGGGCCACCTTGAGCATGACGCTGACGACGGCGAGGATAAGATAGCCAAGAAAGCACGCCTTGAGCAGCTTGAGCCGATGGAGGTGGTCCAGCACTATCTGACACGTTACCATAAGGCTATGGAGGCTCTCAATGTGCTTCCTCCGTCAATCGAGCCTCATGCATCCGGGCATATAATAGAGCAGATCGAGTACGTCAAGAGAATCCTTGACAGCGGATATGCCTATATCTCGGACGGATCGGTGTATTTCGATGTGCCGAAGTATAACAGGGATCATCGTTACGGTAAGCTCTCCGGGCGCAATATCGACGAACTTCTCGCCACCACGCGAACGCTGGACGGTCAGGAGCAGAAGCGCAATCCTGCTGACTTCGCTCTGTGGAAGAAAGCTTCTCCGGAGCATATCATGCATTGGCCATCGCCTTGGAGCGAGGGGTTCCCTGGATGGCATCTTGAGTGTTCCGCAATGGGTGAGAAATACCTCGGAGAGACATTCGATATACATGGCGGCGGAATGGACCTGATGTTCCCTCATCATGAGTGTGAGATCGCCCAGTCGATGGCTCACAATGGTCAGGAGGCCGTGAATTATTGGATGCACAATAACATGATCACTATCAACGGCAAGAAGATGGGTAAGTCGCTGGGCAATTTCATAACGCTCGACGAGTTCTTCAGCGGTTCGCATCCGCTTCTCACTCAGCCTTACAGCCCGATGACCATCCGTTTCTTCATCCTTCAGGCTCATTACCGCGGCACTGTCGATTTCTCCAACGAGGCATTACAGGCATCGGAGAAGGCCCTCGGACGTATACAGGAAGGGTATCGTCGCTTGCAGGAGCTCACACCCTCAGAATCATCGACAATTGATGTGAAGGGGATACGTGAGAAGTGCTACGAGGCTCTTGACGATGATATGAACACCCCTGTAGTGATAGCCCATCTCTTTGATGCCCTACGGCTCGTAAACTCGGTCAAGGATGGCAAGGCTACTGCCACGCAGGAGGACATAGACGAGTTGAAATCCGTCTTTGATACATTCCTTGTCGATATTCTGGGCATACGTCCTGAAATTGTCGGCGGTGCTGACAATGCCGATGCCATGAAGCCCTTCGAGAAGGCTATGGAACTCATACTTGACATCCGTGCGAAAGCCAAGGGTGCCAAGGACTGGACCACAAGCGACCTTATACGTGACCGTCTTGCCGAAGCCGGATTCGTAATCAAGGACACCAAGGACGGTGCCGAATGGTCAGTTAAATAATGCCTCAGGTCTCTCTGAATGGAGGTATATTTTATTGATATTGCCACAACGCTGCTCCGTGAAGCCGGAGTGGCAGGCGACATGCTACACCTGCTTTCCACATGCATGGTAGTGGCATGCGCGCTTTTTGTGGCGTGGCTGCTGTTCTGGCTGCTTACGCATTATCTGATACCTGTAGTTGAGAAGTTCACTAACTTCACTTCTGCCAAGTGGGACGATATACTTCTCAATCCGCGGCTGTTGCGTGTTGTGGCGGAGCTTTTGGTGGTGATTCTTATGCAGACCACGCTGCCTCCGGCACTTGTGTATTATGAGGCTGTCAGAGGCATTGTTTCCGTTGCGTGCCGTGTGCTGCTTGTAGCAGTGGCGGTGCATCTTGTCAACCGTTTCATCCTTGCTCTTTACAATCTTCTTGAGGCTAATTCTTCAAGCAGGGTGACCTCACTGAAGGGTATCCGTCAGATGCTTCAGGTCATATCGGTGTCCGTGGGTGTCATAATCGTTATCTCCATACTTGCAGAAAAGAACCCTCTTACGGTGATAACCGGGCTTGGGGCTGCCGCTACGGTGCTCATGCTGGTGTTCAAGGACTCTATAATGGGGGTTGTGGCAGGCGTGCAGCTCACTCTTAATGACATGCTCCGTCCGGGCGACTGGATCACCGTGCCTGCCCGCAATGTAAACGGCACTGTGCTCGAAGTGGGACTTACTACTGTAAAGGTGCAGAACTTTGATATGACGATTGTCACCGTGCCTCCTTACTCACTTGTCACGGAGTCGTTTCAGAACTGGCGCGGGATGTCCGATTCAAAAGGCCGGCGTATCAACCGGTCTGTCACAATCGATGTCAACTCAGTGACATTCTGTACGCCTGAACAGATTGAGGAATTCCGCAAAGAGCCCTGGGGGTATGGTCTTGATGCCGGAGGTCCGTATGTCAATCTTACGCTTTATCGACGTTATCTGGAGCACTACATCTCGCAGCTCCCACAGCTAAAGACCGGTGATGATATGCTGTATATGGTGCGTGAGTTGCAGCCTACACCTCATGGGATACCTCTTGATCTCTATCTGTTCACCTCTCTGACATCGTGGAAGCCGTATGAGCACTTCCAGGCTGAGATTATGGACCATGTGATAGCTTCTGTGCAGAGGTTCGGTCTTCGTATCTATCAGTCGCCGTCAGGTCTTGATGTCAGGTCAGTCAGGCAATGATTGTCGGGCATTTCAGCCCGGTTTATTCAGCATTAACCATCGTGTATTTATGAAAAAACTCCCGCGGGGCCGCTCGGCTTGCAGGAGTTTTAAAAAGAGTGTGTGGATAAGATTTAATATCCAATCATCAATGTTAAGCTGTAATTTCAAATATTAATCATTTCTGCAAATTTATTAAATACTTGCGAATCCGCAAAACATTTTGCTATTAATTTGCAAAATAATATTGCTATTTGAAAAATGCGGTTACATGATGTGATAAGTTGGCAAAAGTAATTGTTTCAAGGACATAATGGAGCGCGGAGGTGTGATGTTATTCCGACTTCTGCTGCTCCATATTCTTTTTAAGTTCCGGATATGAGATTCTGGAATGATACATTGTGCGCAGCCGCTGTATGAAGGACTCCTTGACAGCCTGCACGTCGCGGAATGATAGTGGCGATTCATTGTGAAGCCCATCTGCGATCTGGCTGTCTATGATCTTGTTGACCAATGCGGATATCGCTTCAGGGGTATGCTCCCTCATTGACCGGGATGCTGCTTCCACGGCATCGGCCATCATCAGCAGGGATGTCTCGCGGCTCTGAGGGTTTGGTCCTGGATAAGTGAAGGGGGCGGCATCTACATTTTCCCCTTCGTGTGTGTTGCAGTATGTGTTGTAGAAGTATTTGGCTTTTCCTGCGCCGTGATGTTCCACTATGAAATCGCGTATCTTGTCAGGAAGTTTTGCCTTCTCAGCCATCATTAGTCCGTCGCGCACATGTCCGGTCACCACTCTTGCACTCTGTATGGGGTCAAGGGCGTCGTGAGGGTTTATGCCGTGCTGGTTCTCGGTGAAGAATGCCGGATTCTTGATCTTGCCTATGTCGTGGTACAGTGCGCCTGTACGTACCATCTGTACGTTTGCCCCTATGGCTTGAGCGGCGGCCGATGCGAGGTTGCTCACGGACATTGAGTGATTGAAGGTGCCGGGGCATTCTTCGGACAGTTCGCGGAGCAGAGGGTTGTTGGTGTCGGCAAGCTCTACGAGCGTCACGCGTGATGTGAATCCGAAAACTCTCTCAGCCAGGAACATAAGCACATAGCTGAATGATATGAGTATGGCATTTATCCCGAAGCAGCCGAATGTGCGTCCCTGGAGCTTTGAGAATGAGCCTGTCTGCATGACTTCTATGGAGATATAGCATAGGGAATATGCCACGAATATGAATGCTGCCGTGCGTATCAGCTGGCTGCGGCGTGACAGGTCCTTGAGCGAGTCTATGGCAACTATGCCGGCTATGAACTGTAGGAACACGAACTCAAGTGGATATGCCGAGATGATGACGCAGGCAAGTACCACAATAAGGTGTGTGAAGTAGGCTGTGCGGGAGTCAAGGAACACCAGCACAAGTATGGGGACTATGGTGAATGGCGATATGTATAGTCCCGACCTGAATGTTGCCTGCATTGCAAACGAGAAGAGGGTGAAGATGGTGATGAGCGATATGAGGAACACCACTGTGCGGTCGTCATCGAAATAGTCGGGACGGAAGAAGTAGAGATAGGCGTATATGGCACAGAATATTATCACCATGTAGAGTATCTGCCCCGCCATGGGGTAGTGGTTCTGTGAGATCTTTCCGTCTCCACGGTCCTCGATCATCTCCTCATAGGTGTCAAGGATTGTAGCGAGGCGGATATTTACGATATCCCCCTTGTCGATGATGCGTTCACCCTGCTGTATAACACCCACCGGTGCCATTGCCTTCTGATATGCCTCCTCAAGCAGACGTTTGGTGGTCACGGTGTCGAGATATATGTTGGGTTGCAGCATATCGGACAGGCGTGTAGCTGTGAGGGCCACCCTCACGTCCCGGTCGCGCAGGGTGCTGTCGAGATGTTCGTATGCCCGGAAGGCTGACAGATAGTTGTGAGTGGGCATGGAGATCGCCACATTGTCGTGGACGAATCTTACAGCCGGTAGGTTGCCTCCCGAGATACGTTGATATGTGTCGCGGTCCACGATGCCGTTGTCGTAGATGTCGCGTATGGCTTTGATTATCTGATTCCTCTGTGCAGGGGTAATGTTCAGTCCCTGTGTAGAGTTCAGGCGCAGAGTGTAGTCGGAGATGAGGGTTTTTTCGGCAGCAAGGTCACGTACGTATACCGGTTCGAAATTAGTGTCTATGCTGTCCTTTAGCAGAGCCACGCTCGCCGAGTCGAGATGCACCGGTATGTCGAATGGGGCTGTGAGCAGTGCGTAGCTCCATGGACGGTTCACCTCATAGATGAAATGGTTCTTGTCGGTCCGGGGAAGAAAATATACTATAAGTGTCACTGCCGCAACAAACAGCAGTGCGCGCAGAGAGAGTTTTCGCCTGGTAAGAGAGTTCATATAATCCTTTAGAATTGTATATTGCGTATGATGGTCCAGCCTATTATGGTGATGAGAAATGATATTATCACAATCCTTGAGTTCAGGATTCCGTGCAGTCGCGGATATCTGTCGCGGAGTCGCCATGCCACAGCGATTATGGCTACGAACACTATCTCAAAAGGAAGGATAGCGTTGTAGCTCCATGCCTGAGACCAGTTTCCGTGGAGCATGGCATGTATGGCACGCTGTGATCCGCACCCCGGACAGTAAAGTCCGGTGAGTTGGTGGAACATGCACCGGGGATATAAGCCTGAGCTTGGCTCTATGAGATAATAGGCGGTGCCTGCTGCAAGTGCCGCCGTTATGGCAAGGACTAAGAGTATGCGGTTTCTCACATTGTCAGGAGCGACCATATAATGGAGAATGGGGTCCATATCAATCCTGCAACGAAAGATATTATCGTCCACAGTGCTGCCTTTTCGGAAGCTCTGCGCGACCCATATATGTCGCCTCGTATGTATAGCGGGCTTACCCGGGAGGCGTATATTATGGCTATGACGCCAGTCGGGATGCAGCAGCATATGGTGGAGAGGATGGCCCATGCCAGATAAGTGGACGGCATAGGTTCCTGTGGTGCCGGTTGAGGCATCCCCGGAGCGTATGTGGGCTGTTGCCAGTATTGTTGCTGTTGTCTGAACTGATTGTAGGCATGCTGCACCGGCTGCGTGAACCTGTCTGCAAGTTCCGGCAGATTGCGTGCCGATACCCAATCGGGAAGCCCCTCCCTCCACACCGGGGATTCAGGACCGAATCCCGGTGTGGCGATGAGTTGCTCCAGATCCATCGGACCCAGACGGGTGTCATTGATGATGATCCAGTATTTCATTTAATTAAAAGAATTTAGTCTCTTTTCCGAGGATATCGGTCAGGAGATTGTTGGCAAGGCGTGATGCTCCGATACGGAAATATTCGTTGGTGTCGGCCCACTTCTCTCCGAGCACTTCCTTGACTATGGTGTAGTATTTGAGGGCATCATCGGTTGTGGATACGCCTCCGGCAACCTTGAAGCCTACCATACGCTGTGTCTTTGCATAGTATTCCTTAATACACTGGCACATTACGTAGGCGGCTTCGAGTGATGCTCCTGGATATTCCTTGCCTGTGGATGTCTTTAGGAAGTCAGCTCCGGAGTATAGGCTCAGCACTGATGCGTTGCGTATGTCGAGAGCGTTTTTCAATGCTCCTGTCTCAAGGATGACTTTTAGAAGAGATTCGCGGCAAGCATGTTTCATTTCTGATATCTGGTCAGCGACCTCCTCGTAGTCCTTGTCGTAGTAATCTCCCATGGGGAATACGATATCTATTTCGTCGGCTCCTGCCTCGACAGCGAGTGCGATTTCTGCAACTTTCACCTCTATGAAGCTTTGAGCTGAGGGGAAGCATCCTGCTACGGCTGCAATATCGACCGAACTGACGTCCAGCACAGTGCGAACAATGGGCACAAAGTTGGGGTATACGCATATCGCGGCGACATTGGGGAGATCTCCGTGCTCCTCTTCAAAGGCGTTCACTCTCTCGGTAAAGTCGGCTACGGACTGCTGCGAGTCAGTTGATTTCAGCGTGGTGAGATCGATGGTGTTGAAGAGGTGGCGCAGCACTTCCGGCTTGCGGTTCTCCTCAAGATGTTTCTCAAGGATCTCGTTGACTTTAGCGGCGACAAGAGTGTCGTCGGTGATTACCTGTGATTCAGCTATAGCCTGATTATATTTATCCATAATTCAATTATTTTTCAATTGTTAAACGCTCTGTACCCTTGAATCGTTGGCTGTCCCTGGTATTCTTTTTGGCGATATTGGCGGCAAAGGCTTCTGTGAGGCTGATGCCTGTCTGATTGGCTATTGCCGTGAGCACCCAAAGCAGATCGGCAAGCTCGTCGGCAAGATTGCTCTTGTCTCCCGGCTTTGCTTTTTGGTCGCCATATTTCCGGGCCATTACGCGCGCCACTTCTCCGGTCTCCTCTGCGAGTATGACGGCATTTGTGAGCGGTGAGAAATACCCTCCGCCGGTTGAGCGGATCCATTGGTCCACTATTTCCTGTATCTCTGAGAGAGTTGGGGATATGTGAGTCTCTGTTGTAGGGCAAGCCATGTGCTATTCTCGTAGTTTTGAGTCTATTATAATGGTCACCGGTCCGTCGTTGATGAGTTCGACCTGCATGTCGGCTCCGAATACTCCTGTTGCAGTTTCTTTTCCTGTAAGGCGTGAGCATTCCGAGCAGTAAAGTTCGTAGAGCGGTACGGCGAGGTCGTGACCTGCCGCATGTATGTAGCTGGGACGGTTCCCCTTGCGTGTGGATGCGTTGAGCGTGAATTGGCTCACGGCAAGTATGTCGCCGCCGCAGTCAATTACGGAGCGGTTCATCACCCCTTTGTCGTCAGGGAAAATCCTCATTGCCACAGTCTTTGCTGCGAGCCATCTGGCATCATCGGGATTGTCACCTTCGGCTACCCCTACGAGCACCATGAGCCCCGCGCCTATACTGCTGCGGAGCTCTGTGCCTATGGTGACCGATGCTCGGCTCACTCGCTGGATAACGAGTCTCATGATCTTAATGGAGTGGAAGGGTGGAAAAAGCAGAAAGTGAGGAGGGTGTGCCATCGCGGGTATGACACAGCCTCTTCACTTCATGATGTCAAATTAGATTCCGAGATCTTTCTTAAGAGCCTCGACTTTAGCCTTGGCAGATTTGGAGCATGCATTGTAGTCCTCGACATTGGCCATAGGCACGCGTACCTCCATGTAGAACTTGATTTTTGGTTCTGTGCCTGAGGGGCGCACTGACACCTTTGAACCGTCGGCGGTGAAGTACTGTAGCACGTTGGATGTGGTGGGGAAGTCAAGCTTCTCTACTGTTCCGTCGGCGTGGGTTGCGTTAAGCGACAGATAATCCTTGACAACCTCTACAGGGCTTCCTGCAAGCGACTTGGGCGGGTTCTCGCGGAACTGTTTCATGAGTGCCTGTATCTCCTCGGCTCCGCTCTTGCCGGGACGTACCACTGATATGCCTACTTCGAGGCTGAAGCCGTAGGTCTTGTAGATGTCGGCAAGCATTCCCTGGAAGTCCATGCCTTTGTCCTTGGCCCAAGCACATGCCTCTGCCATGAGTGAGCATGCCGATACAGCGTCCTTGTCGCGCACGAATGTCTCGGCGAGGAATCCGTAGCTCTCTTCGCCGCCTCCTATGTAGCGGAGCACATCCTCGTTGTCGCGCATCACGGCTGCAATCCATTTGAAGCCGGTGTAGCAGTCAAACATCCTCACATTGTTGGCGTCGCATATGCTCTTTATTGTCTCGGTGGTGACAATGGTCTTTACCACGAATTCATTACCCTTGATGAGCCCGAGCTCCTTGTTGCGGGAGATGATGTAGTAAAGAAGTATCATGCATATCTGGTTGCCGTTGAGCAGCACATATTCACCGTTATTGTCGCGTATCACACAGCCTATGCGGTCGGCGTCGGGATCGGATGCGAGAACAATGTCGGCTCCCACTTCCTTGGCTTTCGCGATGGCGAGTGCCATTGCCGAGGGGACCTCGGGGTTGGGTGACTCTACAGTGGGGAAATCGCCGCTCGGGATGTCCTGTTCAGGTACATGGATGGTATCGGAGAATCCGTAGTTTCTGATGGAGGCGGGGATGAGTTCTACGCCTGTGCCGTGGATGGGGGTGTAGACAATCTTGAGGTCTTTGTGACGTTCGATCACATCGGGGCTGAGTGAAAGACCCTTTATCTTGTCGAGATATACCTGATCGACTTCGGCTCCAATTATCTGGATCTTTGATTTGTCGCCTTCAAACTTGATCTCGCTCACATCCTTGATGCGGTTCACGTGGTCAATGATGTTGACGTCGTGGGGGGCGATGATCTGTGCGCCGTCCTCCCAATATGCCTTGTATCCGTTGTAGATCTTGGGGTTGTGTGATGCGGTGATGTTCACGCCGCTCTGGCATCCGAAGTGACGGATTGCGAAAGAGAGCTCCGGAGTAGGGCGGAAGCTGTCGAACAGATATACCTTGATTCCGTTGGCAGAGAAGATGTCGGCAACAATTTCGGCATATTTGCGTGAGTTGTTGCGCACGTCGTGGCCTACGGCAACACTGATCTCCGGAAGGTCCTTGAACGCTTCCTTAAGGTAGTTGGCAAGCCCCTGGGTGGCCGCGCCTACAGTGTATATGTTCATGCGGTTGGAGCCTGCGCCCATTATGCCGCGTAGACCGCCGGTCCCGAATTCGAGATCGCGGTAGAAGCATTCGATGAGGTCGGTCTTGTCGTCCGCGTCAAGCATACGCTGAACCTCTGCGCGGGTCTCTGCGTCGTATCCTTCGCCCAGCCAGACATTGGCTTTCGCGGTGACCTCCTGTAACAACTGGTCGTTTTCCATATCGTTGTAAGGTAAATTATTATGATTATTTATTGTAATTAGATCCTGATGTTTAGTGCGTATGATACACCCAATAGCAAAGGTAAACCTTTTGCTTCAAAAAAGCAAAATTATTTTCGTCCTTTGCCCGACAGATAGCGCAGTATGTGCATGGCCCATAGGTATATGCTTGATGGGGTTGCTGCCATATCGGTAGCCATGGTCTCTGCCATGGTCATAGGTGCTTCGGTGCCGAACTGGCTTGGGTAGAGCACTATCAGGTTTGTATTGGAGAAGTATCTGTGCAGAAATTCGGGCATGGCGTCCATGTCGCTTTCAAAGGATACTGCGGCTCTTCGGGAGCTTACCACAACGAGCAGGTCATCATCGTCGATGTCCTTGGATTTCACCACGAAATCATCAAAGCTCTCCACATTGTCAAAGCTCATCGGGATCTCGATCTTGGCTTGTGACAGCACGGTGCGTATCATGGGGATGCTGGAGTGCTCACACCAGAACTCGACTTTGCACCCTATGTGCCGCCCGAGGTTGCCTATTGCCTGAGCCCAGCGGCGGAATCCGGTCTCGAACTGGGCGTTCTTAGGGAGTGACACCACCATCTTGCGCATCGTAGACAGAGGGTTGAAGCAGCGGGTGATCACCAGCATGCGGTTGGTGCTTTGGAGCAGACGTTCTATCTTGTCTCCGAGGAATGTGTCGAGAAGCGCGTTGCGTCGGTGAAGTCCGATGATCACCTCCGTGATGTCGCGCTCCTCCATAGTGTTGAGCACGCCGGTGATGATGTTGAGGTCGTAACGCTCTATGGGGGTCAGCGATACTTCTACTGATGCGGCAGCGCGTTCGGCCACGTCAAGTGAGTTGCGGCTTATTGAGCGTGCCGATGCCGAGTTATCATTTCTCACATGCAGGGCATAGAAGTCTCCCGGTATGGATGAATCGGGAAATCGCATGGCGAGCGCGAGATCCACAATACCCGGGGCTGTGAGTGGATTCGATACTGCAATAAGGGTGCGCGGGCGTGTGCTTGACTCATCCTTGGAAAGCTCTTCATCGGCTTGTTTGAGCATCTGTACTTTAAGTTTGGATGCCGCGCGGGCTGTGCCCACTGATGACACCGAACATGTGACGAGTATCATCACCACCGTGCCGTTGAGGATCTCTACCCCGAAGAGCCCCATACGATAGCCTATCATCACCACGGCGAGAGCCACGGCTGTGTGGGCATTGGTGAGCTGATACATTATGGAACGGTCCACCGGGGTCAGGCCGAAAAGCCGTTGGGTCACCATGGCGGCAAGCCATTTGGTGAACATTGCCACTGCCGACATCACAGCAGCAATGTAGAGGGTGTCCCATCCGTGGGTGATCACATTGACGTCGATAAGCATTCCCACTCCTATCAGGAAATAGGGGATGAAGATGGCATTGCCTACGAATTCAAGCCGTCCCATAAGTGTGGATCGTCCGGGTATGAAACTGTTGAGCACAAGTCCTGCAAAGAACGCTCCGAACACCCCTTCAAGCCCTATCCATGATGCGACGGCTGCAGCAAAGAACACCATCACCATTATGTAGATGAACTGTTGGATGCCATCGTGGTACTTCTTGAAGAAGTAGCGTGTGAGCCTTGGGTAGACATAATATATCACAGCGCAGTACACTACGAGCGATATCAGTACTCTCAGCAATGAGCTTACCGAGCCGTCGCGGACTACTCCCACCACTCCAGCAAGTACAATGAGCGAGCCGAGCACGGCTACGATTGTGCCGGCAATGGCTATGATGACCGCCGGAGAGCGTGTGACTCCGAAACGTGCTACTATCGGGTAGGCAAGCAGTGTGTGTGCGGCAAACATAGATGCCAGCAATGTTGCCTCAGGCAGCCTCATGCCAAGTATGGCAATGGCTGCGACGGCTCCGAGGATCAGAGGTATAAAGAAAGTGAATGCCCCGAATACAAGCCCCTTGGGAAGATTCTTCTTCAGGTGGTACATGTCAATCTCTATGCCGGCAAGAAACATGAGGTAAAGGATTCCCACCTGACCGAACACTTCGAAGCTCATGTCTCGGTCCAGCAAGGCGAATCCGTAGGGCCCCACTGCGATACCTGCTATGATAAGCCCGATTACATGAGGTATTTTCAGGCGGTTGAGCAGCAGTGGAGTCACAAGGATTATTGCCATCACCGTGAGGAAGATGGGCACCGGTTCAGTGATGGCCGGCATTCTCAAGAGTGGTCCAATCTGCGAAATCATAGTACCGCAAATTTACTCAAAATCCTGCAAAATTGATATATAATCTTTCAAAATTCTGACTTTCATGCGGAATAATTAATATGACGCTCACAGGTGGAGCAGGATATCCGGAAGCTCATTTAGCGAACGGATTGTTATGGTCCTGTCCGGCAGTCTGGGCTGAGGTTTGTCTGCGTCCCACGGAGTGCCTGGGAGCAGCACTGTGACGCATCCTATGGAGTCGGCAGGTAGGATGTCGTTCTTCACACTGTCGCCCACTACCATGTATTTTGGAGCGGCCAATCCGGCAGCAAGCATGTCGGACCCTTCCATGTCGGCGATTCCTTTCAGAAATATCTCAGGATCGGGTTTGCGTATCCCGGCTTCAGTGCTGTCAGTGACGGTCCGGAACAGGTGGAGGATACCGAAATCCCTGAGCACGCTTCTGAGATTGCCATAAAAATTAGATACGATTCCTAATGGATAACTCTGTGCAAGGTAGGCAAGGGCGGTTCGGGCATCTGTCACACACTCGCGTGAGCATTCGTAGCATCGCATAGCAATCGCGTCGGAAAGATATGGGGCATCAATTCCGAGATATCGGAATTGCAGTGACACTTTTTTTCTCATAGACATGAGAAAGTCATCATTCGGCGTTATGATTCCCGACCCTTCCAAAGCTCTTTCGGCATATACATATGCTTTTCTGAAGTTGTCACGGTCTATATCCGCGCCCTCAGTCTCATAAGCACGGTATATAACCTCGCTCCAATGGTCGCCACGGCTATCGATAGTCCCGCCATAGTCGAATATGATTCCGTTTATATCGCTCATGGGGTTTATGAATTAAAAAGTAGGGAGGGGGCGTGCCCCCTCTGTCGGTGTAAGAAATAGGAATGTTATTTTTCTTCATTAAAGATATCATTGCCCCATACATTGACATTATTTTCAATGTATTCCACAATCCGATTCCAGTCGTTTATGTCTCTGATCGCATGATCATGAAAGCTCGTTTGCCATTCGAATGAATAGCCTTTTTCATGAGCGAATTTGGATACTGCGGATTTGATTCTGCCTATGTAATTGGAGAGGAGTGGTGAATGATGTCTGATTAGACGATCCTCTATTGTTGGATTCTCATTAAAACGTTCTTTGTCGTCTATGAGAATTATGGCATGAAAATGATTTGGCATTACAACATGATATGGTATTTCGATTGATGCATGCCTGATATTTGGTGATGACAGTTCTTGATTTAAAAACTGACCGATAGTTGAGTATAATATTTCATTATTGTGGATTTGTCCGAAATAATGTTTTTTATTTTTTGAGCAAACAGTGACAAAAAAAGCTCCATAATTATAGTCGATCCAATATGAACGAGGCGATTTTCTTTTTGGAAGACAGGTCATTGATATATAAATGTTTTTATGTCTGATTTGATGGTGTGTATTCTCGTTCAGCGGAGGGGGCACGCCCCCTCCCTACACTGTTTGTATGGGATAATTTTCCTTACACTGTTTGGGATGAATTCAGTATTTTCCCTCCTTAAGCTGGATGGTCAGTTGCTTGCACAGGTGTTCGTGTCGGTACATCATATAGGCGAGAATGATGTTGAGTATGGTTAGCTCGTATATGAAGTATAGCCATGGTTGTCCGATAAAGAGTGTTATGAACAATCCGATGGTTCGCCAATTGAATGTCAGTATGTTAGTGTATTTCATAAGTGGCAGTGAGAGCCGGCGGAATTCCTCACGGAATTTTAGGGGGATTTTGCCGTCCTGGAAGCGGCGGTTGAGTTCCCGGCGTAGACGTTGCATGGACGGAGAGGATGCCTCCTGCTGGACAGTGTAGTTGAGATAGGTTCTCATTGTCAGGCATTTCCAGAAGTTATTTTTCCACGTTACTCCCGACTCTTTGAGCTGACGGTTGAGATCTTCGGCATTGTCGAGCTCGCTACCCCCTTCACCCTTAAGGAAATAGAGATGGAACTGCCGATAATAATCTGCCATGGATGCTTGCTTGGCATGACATGCTCCCGCAAGCAGGGCTATTGACCACAGCAACCATGGGTGTTCTTGGAACAGGGGGATTGTAAGATTCTCTCGGAGTATGATGGCTATGTATATGGCGGCAAACCAAAAATCGCCGCTAAGTCCGTCGAGAATTCTGCCCAGCCGGGAGTACTGGTGCGTTATACGAGCGAGCTGACCGTCGGCACTGTCAAAAGAATTTGCCCATATGAGCAGGAGCATGCCGGCAATATTTATCCACAGATCCTGATAATAGAACATCACTCCTGCCCCTATTCCGAGAAATATCGAGGCTATGGTGATGACGTTTGGAGTGATGCCTAACCGTGCGGCTATCTGCGCCCACATAAAGCCTATGGGGCGGTAGAAAGCCAGGTCGATGTGTTCCTCTGTATCCATCGACTTGAGCGACTTGCGGTATTCATCACTCCATTTGCTCATTCTGCGATATATTTTTGATATGAGCTGATGAACTTGCGAAATCCACGGAGCCTCATGAGCCCTTGTTCGAATATAAGAGTGCCGATGAGGGTGACACCGATGCCGGCAAGCACATCGATAATATAGTGGTGGGAGGTGTAGACGGCTGTGAACCATATGCCGAGGCATATTATGGCAAACAATATTCTCAGCCATGCTCCGCATCTTGCTTTCAGCGAATATATGAACGCAATGAGCATATAGGCGGCGTGTAGTGACGGGAGTGCGGCGAACACATTGGAGTTTCGTGAGTAAAGCCCGTCGAATATCCCTATACCCATCATTTCGTCCCAGCGTCCCAGTCCGGCTGTCTCGCCGTGTGTGCCCGGAATGAAATCGAAACCGTGCATTGCCACATACCATGGCGGGGCGGCAGGGTGTACATAATATAGCGCGAACCCTAAAAGATTGACAAACAGGAATACGAGTGAGAAATGTAGATACACTTCATGCTGCTTGTCGAAGTATAGCCACAGTCCGAACAATATAGGTACAGGCACCCAGCACAGATAGAAGCATCCGGCAAGGAAATCGAGTATCGGGGAGGCATGCATTGCCCACCACTCGTTAGGAGTGACGATCACACCTGCAACTTCGGATGGCGCAGCAGGCAGGGTGATGCCGAATAGGCTTGACTCGGCGGAGTATAGCCCGAAGATGTCGACCGGATTGACCTCGTAGTTGGGCAGGATGTTCATCCAGTCGTATGAAATGCCGAATACAATGAATGGCATGAGAGCTACCACCAGACGCCTTGTGGTGCCTGTCACCAGAAGCATGAAGGCAAGGAATACGGCGATATAGAGATGCTCGGGGCGGAATCCTACAAATGTAGCTGTCACGGCAAGCCACACTGCGAGGCTCACGATGATGACTGTCGCCTCCTTTCTCGAAGGCAGTATGATGCCGTTGCCGAGCTTTGAATTATGGGTCACGTTCATCAGTGCGGTTATTTGATAAGCTGGCGGCGTGCGTGGCTGACGCGTGCAAATGCTGTAAGGTTGGCAAACACGGCTATTATTCCCATAGCTGTGATGAGGATTACAGTGGCGTCAAATCTTGCCGGATCAACGCATTGTCCTGTAATGCCTGTGGCGAGTGCTCCGGCACTTGTCACAACCACTCGTTCAGGACGCTGCATGAAACCTATTTTGCATTCCAGTCCGAGGCCTTCGGCTCGGGCGCGCACGTAGCTCACCATGATCGAGCCTACGAGTGCTACGAATGTGATGAGAGCTCCGCCCACATAGCCGGTCTGTATCAGATAGTAGCTGATGCCTCCGAGTGTGAAGAGCTCGCAGTAGCGGTCAAGCACCGAGTCGTACATGGCACCGAATACTGAGGACATTCCGCCCAGGCGTGCTACCTGTCCGTCAAGCATATCGAACAGGGAGAAGAGTATTATCACACCTCCCGCCCAGGTCACGAGATCGTAATTCATATGTTCGGGCGATCCTGTGTAGCCGGCATAGACGAGTATCACAGCTGCTGCTATATTGCCGAGAAGTCCGATGGTGGTGACCATGTTAGGGGTGACTCCCATGCGTATGAGAAGGCGTACAAACGGGTTGATCACGCAATAGATGCCCTGCTGAAGAGCATCGCGCATCTTCTTGAATGTTGATGTCTTGGGTTGCATTGTTATATCTGATTCAGGCATATTTGAAATGGATGATGATAGGGTAGAGGACTAATTGTTATTACTTTTCTTTGGATATGCTTTTTGGGGATTTTGCCGGGTGGAGAAAGAGGTTGACAAAGCGTATGGCATGCGGGTCAAATCCTGTGTGACGGTACACAAAGTTCTTCTGCATCAGAAAATTCCAGAATATCGATACAATAAGTGACACGCTGAGGCGTGCGGCTGCGTAGTAGCCGTTGGGCTTGAATCCGAGATCCTGAAGGAAGGTGAACTGGTCAAGCAGATCGTAAGCCACCTGAGTGCCGTACACGTTAAGCATGAGAGATCCGAACCACACCATGGCATATTTCACTGCTACAGCCTTGACCGGGATGTCCGAGGCGTGGAATGTGAACCGGTAGTTGATGCAGCAGTTCACTATGCCGCCACACATCGCTCCGATGGCTGTGGATATCCATGGCGCGAGATGGACGAATGCGAAGAATACGAACCCCACTCCCATGTCGATCCAGGATGCTATCTGTGAGGATATCGATGAGCGCAGAAAAGTAGTCACTATATCGCCTCCGTTGAGAAACCGGTGCTTTATTTTGCTTATATTTGCCATTTAATGTCGTTTTGTTACTTGTGTTTTTTGATTTCGGCAAGGATCGACCGCGCTATCACTGCTGATGCCTCCACCCGGCATGGGGCGAAGCTTGGCCAGTCGTTGAAGTCGATGATGCGGAATGTACCGTCGGCATCGATGATGGCATCTCCGCCGTAGATGCGTATGTCCAGTATGTCGGCAGCGCGGTTGCATGTCTCACGGAATTTCGGCAGGTCAAATCGTGTCTCTTCGTTCTTTTTGGCTGATGCACGGTCGTCCCCTTTGGCGGAGTAGCTTTTTTCAAACGGGAAGAAATAGTAGAAATAGTCGGTGTCCCTTACGCCGTAGAATTTCACTTGGTCGCCGTCAAGATGGCGGTTGATAACGGCTCTCTTTATGCCTCGCAGGAAGTATTCCTGCAACACTTCCTGTGCTTCCTCAGGGTGGCGTACATATGTCACATCCTCCTTGTGCATAGCGTAGAGGTCGCCTCTTTTTATCCATGCTCTCTGCATCCCTATCCGCTCCATCTGTTCGGTGACGGTCTGGTTGGTGTTGACCATCAGGCTTTCAGGATAGGGGATTCCTGAGCCGAGCAGTATGCGTGTGAGGCGTTCGCGGGTGCAGTTCTCAACTCCGTAGCCTGAGTTGATCACCAGTTTCCCTTCATCTTCAAATGCCTGTAGGATGGGGAATGAGCGTTGGTCGCGGCACATATGTATTATTATAGGCTCTTTGACCGCTCCGGCTATGAGTTGTTCCTCGGAGTAGGTCTTGACCTCACAGCCGCGTTTGCGCAACTGCTCACAGGTGAGGTTGAGGATTGCAGCATCGTTGCCTATGTGGTTTGGGGAATATGCCCCGGCACGGAGGATTGCAGCTATTTTAGTGTCCGCCATATTGTGATGATGGTTGATTGTCTGATGGGTGTGCGAGAAGAGTTGCTTTGGGGATATCATCGGCGTGGTCTATGTCGATGATGCGGCTGAAAGGATATGCTTTTAGGCGCATTCCGGATGCAGCGAGTGCGCGCTGGAAGTCGCGCATGCGAGTCAGTCCTGCCTTCATGCATTCGTCAAGTATGTCGAGTGCTGTGGTCGGCAGGGTGTATACACCGCCCGATACATAAATCGTGTCGGGGCGCGCGGTGTCGAAGAATCCGGTTATCATGCCGTCCCGGTCTGTCGAGATGTACAGGGGCTTTTCGTCGTCGATATAGGTAGTGACTGCCATATATCCGTCGGCATCGCTGTCGTTACGGAAACATTCGAGATACCGGTCGAACTCCTCTGGACGGAACACAGTATCGACTGTCGTGAGACAGAATTCCCGGCTTCCGGCTAAACAGGATCTTAATGCGGCAAGGCTGTGCATGGAACCTTGTGTGGTGCCGAATATTACGTTGTCCGCATCCTCCCAAGGTGCTTTGCCTGATGCGCCGGTGCTGTCCAGGTATTTTCCTGACGACGGATTGATTATTATGCTCACACTCTCACAGTCAGGCTGTGAGCGGAACATTCCTATGAGCCGTTCGAGCAGGGTCACGCCACATAGGCGCACCAGAGGTTTGGGGGTATCGATACCCTCTTCTCTAAGGCGTGAACCTTCTCCGGCGGCTATGATGGCGTAGTGCATTGCTCGATGCTTTGGTGGGTCTATTCTCTTGCTCCGCGGTCGAAGTTCTGTTTTTTGAGAGGGTTGGCGGTCGCTTCCTTCTCGCGCAGGCGGTTGCGGTATATGTCAAGAGCCATGTATATGGCTTCCCGGAGCGACTGCGGATCGGCTTCCCCTTTTCCGGCAATGTCAAATGCTGTCCCATGATCGGGGGAGGTGCGCACCACCGGCATGCCTGCGGTGAAATTGATCCCTCGTTCGGCTGCGAGCAGTTTGAAAGGTATCAGTCCCTGGTCATGATACATGGCGAGCACGCCGTCAAACTTCCGGTAGTTGCCGCTTCCGAAAAATCCGTCGGCAGCATAGGGTCCGAAAGCGAATATATGTTTCTTGTAGGCTTCTGCGATGGCTGGTTCGATTATCTCATTGTCCTCGGTGCCTATCACGCCATTGTCGCCGGCATGAGGATTGAGCGACAGTACGGCAATGCGTGGAGAGTGTATGCCGAAGTCGGAGATGAGCGACTTGTTGAAGCGGGCTATGCTGTCGTAGACTGTTTCCTTGGTGATATTGCCGCTGACATCGGCCAATGACTTATGGATTGTGACAAGGGCCACACGCAGGTTCTCTCCTGCCATTATCATCATGGCCTTGGAGCCGTCACCCACGCGGGATTCAAGGAATTCGGTGTGTCCCGGAAATGAAAATTCTTCGCCATGGATGGCGTCTTTGCTTATGGGACAGGTGACGAGTACATCGATCAGTCCCTCCCTGAGATCGGACACCGCACGCTCAAGGGCCGAAAGTGCGGCGGCACCTCCTGCCTGGGTGCATTGACCGGCCTCGGGCATAACACTTTCGGGCACCACATTTATCATGTAGTTGTGCTCGCCGTTGGAGCTGGCTTCCGAAGGGGTGTCAATCTGGCTGAACTTCACTTCCGGAAGTTCCATCATCTTGCGGTAGAATGCGGCTATCTTTGCCGACCCATACACAATCGGTGTGCATAGCTCGGCTATCCGGGGATCCTCAAGTGTCTTGAGTATTATCTCGTAGCCTATGCCGTTGATGTCTCCGTGGGTGATGCCCACTTTTATTTTTCTGTTATCCATTGGGTATTTGCTTTATTTGGCAGTGCCGTCGCTCTGCTCTATGATAGAGACTATACGGTCGAAGTTGACACCCATCTCTTCAAGATCGTGGATGATTGCTTCGGTATCGCCTCCGGCATCGGAATAGTCCTGAAGGAGATATACCATGTAGTAAGTCTCGGCATAGCGGTCGGTCTGCTGTAGGGTGGCGTATTGCCATGGGTCGAGGCTCTGATAATATCTCACGTTGCGTGCGTAGCGTCGCAGCTCGTTCTCAAGGAGTTCGAGGGCGTGGACCGAGGCTTCCTTGTTGCCGGTTGCTATCCCTATGCGGGCATATAGCTGAGCCATCTTCTGTGGTATCTGCACTGCATAGGGCGATGCTGCCTCAGGAAGTTTCTCTTCCATAAGTTTCAGAAGGTTGAGCGACTTGGCATACCTGTCGGCCTTGTAGGCTTCGATGGTGGCTTTGTCGGCATCGCTCATGGCGGTGCTGTCCGCACGTTCTGCCATCACCGCCTCGTTGATTAGCGCGGTGGCTGCCTGGAGAATGTAGGAGCGTGTGGTGGTGACCATACGGCGCACTGTCTCGTCAAGATACACCTGTCCCGGCTCTGTTACCTTGTCGAGGCCTCCCCAGCGGAATTTCTCTGTGATGTTGCGGTAAGCCTTGTCGGTATTTACTGCTGAGATGTCGTGGTCGGAGTTTTCGTCGTTGATCACCGGAGTGATTTCGTAAGCCATACCTGTGGAGCGCATATAGGGTTGCAGTCCGAGGTAATAGTCCGATGGTACTGTTGAGGCGAAATAGATGGGACGGTTCCAGCCGTTCTTGATCGAAGTGTTGATCATGTCGAGGCTCAGCACTTGGCTGAGGGTCATGCCTCCGTGGCCTGATGCTTCCGCATCGTTGTTCATATCCACCGATATAACCGGCTGGGCATGGCTGGCTTCATTCTCTGTGATGCGGCCTGCCTTGACAGCGGCGTTCACATCGACAGGGATATACATGTTGGTATGCTTCATCATCGGTGCGCCCCATGCATTCTGGCTTGACTTAAGGTCGTAGAGCTGTGCGAGCGATGAGTCCACAAGCACTGCCGATGTGTCGGCATCGGTAGCGAAGTAGTTGAAGTTCATGCGGTCGTATGCATAGTCCTCAGGTTTGGCGAGAGTCTCTATGCCGGCAGCTTCATAGGATGGATGCTTCACCTGGTTGGCATACCAGTCGGTAGTGAGGTAGCTGAGGTTGACAACCTTTACATCGGTGCGGTGACCTTCTACCTCCTGGGCGTACCAGAGGGGGAATGTGTCATTGTCGCCGTTGGTGAATATGATTCCGTTCTCGTCCACCGAGTCGAGGTAGTTCATGCCGAAGTCGCGGGTGGTATATCTGCCTGAGCGGTCATGGTCGTCCCAGGTCTGTGACACCATCTGAAGCGGCACAGCCAGACCTATGATGCATGCAATGATGGCGGCTGACAGAGACGCTTTCGGCGATACATTGTCCTCTATGGGAGTCTCTATGCCGTCAGTGAACTCATATGCGTTGTCATCGGAGTCGGAGGCTTCCGATGGTGTCCCCTCGATAGCCTTCGGAGCGGTTTTCTTTGTCATAGCCATGCACACTATCTTCCATACTCCGGCTACACCCATGCCTATCCATATTGCGAAGGCATAGAATGATCCGGCGAAAGCATAGTCTCGTTCGCGCGGCTGTGATGGGGTCTGATTCAGGTATAGAACAATGGCTATGCCTGTCATGAAGAATAGGAAGAACACTACCCAGAACTGTTCGATACCTCTCTTTGACACGAATGCCTGCCATCCGAGACCTATAATGCCGAGCAGGAGCGGGAGCATATAGAACACATTGTGCCCGGCGTTCCCTTCTCCATCACTGTAAGGGAGGAGGCTCTGGTCGCCAAGTCGTGGGGTATCGATGAACGGTATGCCTGAAATCCAGTTGCCGTGGTTGACTTCTCCGTTGCCCTGGATATCATTCTGACGTCCTGCGAAGTTCCACATGAAATAACGCCAATACATGTGGTTGAGCTGGTAAACGAGGAAGAATCGGAGGCTTTCGCCGAATGTGGGCTTTATGCGGTCGGTGTACTGTAGCACATTGCCTTCACTGTCGACATATTGTGTTACTTTTGTGGGTGTGCCCTTGATACCTCCGATCCAGTCGGAATATGCCTGGGTGTGGGCTCCGCTGTATATGCGGGGGAACAGCATGTCGAGCTCGGGGCTCATGCGGTAGTCCTTCTTGTAGCCCTGGAATATGTATTTGTCAGGCTGGTCGGGTGATGATTTGGTGACTTTGGAGTATTGGGGCGCACCGTTGGAGTATTGCGGGGAGAGCTGTCCTGATGGGTCTGCCTCGTAGACGATGCTTGACTGATGGGTCTGCCCATAGAAGAGGGGACGTTCGCCGTATTGTTCACGGTTGAGGTAGGATGCGAGGGCGAACACATTGTCAGGTGCGTTCTGATTCATCGGCGGATTAGCTGACGAACGTATGAGCAGAAGTGCGTAGCTTGAGTAGCCTATGAAGATTACGAAGATGCTCATCACTACAAGGTTGAGTATCCTCACAGAGAGCTTTTGTGACCAGAACAGGTAGCCTATCACCCCTGCCATTATCACCACCGGAATCCACATGCTGTTGCCTATGAACGGGATTCCTGAGAGCAGGATGCTTAGTGCAACGCTCCAGCGTATGCGTTTTACGCTTGTCTGTCGGTACAGCTCGCGTATCGCCCATATGAATGATGCCACGGCAAGGATGGCATAGAAGAGCACGCCTACGTTGTAGCTGAACCCTAAAGTGTTGACAAAGAAGAGTTCGAAATACTGTGATACCTCGATGAACCCTGGGACGAGTCCGTAGAGGATGAGCCCCACCACAATGGCTGATACTGCAAGCGTGATGAGCGAGCCTGTTGCGGATGTGTCCTTCCACAGACGGTAATATATCACGAGCCCTATTGCCGGTATACACAAGAGGTTGAGCAGATGGACGGCAATCGATATGCCGATCACATAAGCTATGAGTATAAGGTATTTGTCGCTGTGGGGCTGGTCGGCTCTGTTCTCCCATTTGAGGATAAGCCAGAACACCAATGCTGTGCAGAACGATGAGAAAGCATACACCTCACCCTCGACAGCCGAGAACCAGAATGTGTCACTCCATGTGTAAGCCAAGGCTCCGCAGATTCCAGAACCGAATATCACAAGCATCTGTGTGAGAGATAACCTTTCGGCGTTATCCCTTATTATAAGGCGTTTTACCAGGTGTGTTATAGTCCAAAAAAGCAGAAGTATGGTTGCAGCCGACAGGAGTGCCGACATTGAGTTGACCATAAGGGCCACTTTGGTTACGTCGCCAAAAGCAAAGTTGACGAAGAAACGTGCTGCAAGCATGAAGATTGGGTTGCCCGGAGGGTGTCCTACTTCGAGTTTACAGCCTTGTGAAATGAACTCGGGGCAGTCCCAGAAGCTTGCGGTAGGCTCTACGGTGAGAAGATATGTCACCGCGGCAACAGCAAAGCATACCCACCCTAAGATGTCGTTGATGAGATTGTATCGTTTCAACTGTATTTACTTTATGTGCTTTATTTACTCGATTTATATTAGCCTTTGAAGCGGATTATGCCCATTGCCTCGCGAACTTCGGATAGTGTCTTTGAGGCACGTTCGCGAGCTCGTTCGGCTCCTTGTTTCACCACTTTTGCTATGTATGCCTCGTCGGCACGTATCTCATTGTAGCGTTCGCGTATTGGGGTGGTGACTTTGAGTATATCCTCGGCAAGCTGTTTTTTGAGGTCGCCATAACGTATGGAGCAGTCGGCATAGGCGTCTCTGTACTGCTGTACGATTTCCGGACCCGAGGTCAGCTCAAGTAGTGTGAACAGGTTCTCTACAGGTTCCGACACAGGGCTGTTCGGCTCCTTGGGGCCTTCGTCGGTCTTTGCACGCATCACTTTCTTGCGAAGCACCTTCTCATCGTCGACGAGATAGATGCAGTTGCCTTCGCTCTTGCCCATCTTTCCTGAGCCGTCAAGTCCGGGCACTTTCACTGCATGGTCTCCGAAGTTGAAGTTCTCGGGTTCGGGGAAGAGGTCGACACCGTAGAATGAGTTGAAACGTCGTGCGAAACGTCGTGTCAGCTCCAGGTGCTGCTCCTGGTCTTTTCCTACAGGCACTTTGTGGGCTTTCTGTATGAGGATGTCAACAGCCATGAGTGTGGGATAGGTGAGGAGCCCGGCGTTGACACGCTTGTTGGTGTCAGCCCCGATAATCTGTTTCTCGATATCCTGTGAGTCGTCGCTGATGCCGAGCTGTTTGCGTGCCTTGTCCTTGAAGGAGGCTGTGCGCATCAGTTCTCCGATGCCTACGTGCATGTTGAGCAGCAGGTACATCTCGGAGATCTCGGGAACATCGCTCTGTACGAATATTGTCGCTTTGTCGGGGTCGACTCCTGCGGCGAGGTATTCTGCGAGAATGTTGTGCACATTCTCATGTAGAGCCTTGGGGTCGGGGTTGGTGGTAAGTGCGTGAAGGTCTGCTATGAAGTAGAGGCAGTCGTAGTCATCCTGCATCTTGACAAACTTGTTGAGTGCACCATAGTAATTGCCCAAATGTAGATTGCCCGTGGCGCGGATGCCCGAGAGCACGATTTCTTTATTTTCCATGTCGATATCGTTGGATTATTTGGGGAGCAAAGTTACAAAAAATACTCCAAAGCACCAAAGCTAATTTTCAGACCTTTATATGTGTTAACGATGGTGAAATCAATCATGCTGTGATCCTCTCCCGGATCTCTTTTCCGGCATGTATTTCCCATCTTGTGATCAGTCTGTGGCAATTATGGTATTTGACGGACCACCCCCGCTACAGGATTCCTGTAGCGGGGGTGGTTATTGCTTTACGGAGTTTATCTGCTCCTGCTTTAGATTGACTGGCGGTTTACTTGTAGAAAGTGTTCATGTTGTTCTTTACTTTCTTGTTGCCGATGAGGATGGCGGGAAGGTTGCCTCCCATGCGGGCTGCACCTCTCTGCTGCATATAGCGCACTGCATTCTCATTGACATCGAAGGGGCGGCCCTCATTGTCGATGCCGGTCACCTGAAGTACGATTACGGCATTGTTGCCTTTGACAGGTCCTACAAGTTCGCCTGCCTTGGCTATAGCCACGCGTCCCTGAAGTTCGCTTTCGCCCATGCCTATGCCGGGTACAAACTGCTGACCGAAGTTTACGGTAGTTGTGTCGACCTCTGCACCCATGAGTTTGGCGTAGCCTGCTATGTCATTCGCTTTTCCGGCGTAGTCAGCGATGAGCTTGGCTGCCTTCTTGTCATTGCGTACACGACGTGCGAGTGCGTCATTGAGCTGCGGGTCGCGGGTGGGAGTATAGTCGTCGTAGATGTCCTCAAGAGCCACAGCGAGGAATGTGCCGCTTTGCAGGTCGCCGAATATCTGTGACACGTCACCCTTGTCGGCATCCATTGCCCATGCTACTGCGGAGTGGCTGTCAGAGATATTGCCCATTGATGGGCTGGAAGCTGAGATGTAGAAGGGGAATACAGTATAACCGCCTGCCTGTGCGCTGTCGGCAAACTCGCGGGCAGTCTTGTGGGTGGACACGTAATCCTGAAGCTTGGATTCGAGTTCGTTTACTGTAGCGTTGGAGGGCTCGGTGGTGAAGCTTACTGTTGCGATGTCATATACGGTAGTGGGGGCATTGCGCTTGGCGATGCGTACTATACGGCCATTCTCAGCGAGTGTGTCAGGGGTGAAGTATACACCTTCTGCGCGGTTGGCGATGAGCTCTTTTACGGCGGTTGCGTTTGCGTCAAGGAGTGATACCTCCATGTCCTTCTGCGACTGTGCCACGAGCGGAGATGCTGCAATGGAGTCGAATGATGCGCCTCCGTTGAGGAGTCCTGCGAGTGAATCGATCTGAGCTTTGGTGCCCTGGATCGCCATGAAGTCGAGTGTCACTTTGTCGGACTGCTGAGACTTGCCGATGAGCTTGGCGATGGTATAGTCGTTGCCGCTCTTGTTCACGAGGGTCGCGTTGCCTACGGAGAGCGAGTCGAGTGCGTTTTTGAGGCGAGCCTGCTTGTCGACATCTGCCTGTGATAGCATCTGGCGTTCCGCCACGAATTCAGGCATGTCGCTCAGGCCTTGGGTCTCTGGCTGGTTGTTGAGGGCGAGGATAGCGTCCTCGACTTTCTTCTGTCCTGCGAGGATGTCGGCCTGTGAGGGGATGATGTTGACTGAGATGTAGTTTACAAGGCGCATTGGCTCGGTGAGAGCGTAGCGGTTCTTCTCTGATTCATAGAGTTTCTTGATGTCAGATCCGTCTACCGGGAATTCTTCATCATTGAGCGATGAGAAGTCCTTTTTTGCATAGATGATGTTGGCTGTAGGTGTGTTCTCGTCATAGAGTGCCTTTGCATCAAGATCGTTGGCGGCGAGAAGTCCTGTGAAGAGGTTCTGGAACTTCTGCTGGAGGAGCATCTTCTCGACGCTCTGTTCCATTTGCAGCCAGTACTGCTGTAGCTGCATTGCCTGTTCCTGGGGCATGCCGTATTTTGTGGGGTTGAAAGCCATGTCGTGAGCAGTGGCGGCATCAGGGAGCCCTAATTGCTGCTGCACCATGCGGTCGACGTAAGCTGAGTTCTTGCCTACCATCATTTCTGTGAGCTCGGCATCAGTGACCGTGAGACCGAGATTCTGCACCTCCTGGTTGAAGAGCTTCTCGGCGATGATTGCGTCAAGCACCTGTTGCTGTAAGAGCGCATTGTCGATGCGCTGTCCGCTCTGCTGGGCCTGCTCTGAGGCTTCCTGGACGCGACGCTGGAATTCCTGTACATCTACTTTCTGATTTCCTACCTCTGCGATAGTGGTCCCGGTGCCGAAGAGTGTGCGGCCCGAGGTGAAGAAGTCACCGATGACAAAAGCCAGCAAGGCGGCTCCAACGATGATCAGCAAGAGCACTGACTTGCTACGGATTTTTTCGAGTGTTGCCATTCTATGTTTAGATGATTTTTTGATTATTCGGTTTGGTATGCTAAGGTGTGCGCATGGGGACTCCTTGCGCAATTAACGCACAAAGGTACAATATTTTCGCTATAATCCAAAAGGATAACAAGGTAAATTAACGGTTTTCACAGTAAAATCTTTGTGAGATCGCAGCTGCAATGCGTGCTATTATGTAGACTGACGCCATCGTCAGTACTATGAGGGCTGAGCATGGGACGTTGATGACGGTGGCAAGCAGAAGTCCCGAGAGAGAGCAGAGCAGTGAGATTGCAATTGACAGCCACATTATGGAGCTGAAACGCCTGACGAATGCTTCGGCTGTCATCTGGGGCAGTGAGAGCATCGACATCAGCAGCATCACCCCCACAAGCCGGATGGTGAGAACTATGCACACTGCCACAAGGACGGTCATGGCAGTGGATATGAATGTGACAGGAAGGTGGCGGACCCTGGCGAAGTCGGCATCGAACGCACATATCACTATCTGCCTGTAGCGAAGGGACATGAATATGATCAGCACGGCAGTGAAGAGGAAAAATGCCCATAGATCGCTGCGCGTGATGGTGAGGATGTTGCCGAAAAGGAATGAATTGAGCTCGGGGACATATCCCGGAGTGAGAAATATGAACAGTGTGCCTACAGCCATGCCGATTGCCCATATTACGGCGATGGCTGAGTCCTCCCGGACCCTGTGGCGTGCTGCCATCCATTGGACTCCGAGAGATGAGCCTATGGCGAATACCGCGGCCATTGCCACCGGGCTGATCCCTAAGAAGTAGCCGAGTCCGAGTCCGCCGAAGCATGCATGGGTGACTCCTCCGGAGATTGACACGAGGCGTCGGCTTACTATGTAGGTGCCTATAATTGCCGATGATATGCTCAGAAGCACCACGGCTATAAGTGCGTTGAGAAAGAAGTCGTAATGAAACAGTTCCATAAGATATCAAAGTGCCCTCCTATTCACATAGCATCATCCATTCATCGCGGAGGGGATGGGGCAGAGGGATGTTGCGTTGAGTGAGTGCCGCCCCCCAGCCATACACCTCGTCATGCCGGAGTGTGTACAGGATCTCGCGGAATTCTTCGATTTCGTCGTCGGTGTAGCTGTCAGGGTCGTGTCCTGCGAAGCGGTCAAGTTCCTCGTCGTTGTAATAAAGATCTTCGGGCCGGGACAATTCTTTCTCGCACACGGCATGACGTCCGCAGCACAGCTCTCCGTTGTCGTTTTCGTCGGGCATAGCGGAGGCATGGTCATCGGCATGCTCTCCCTCGGATGTCGTGTATTTATGATGTAGGCATAGCAGTATGCCTGCGATGACGGTTACGGACAGTATTATCAGCGATCCTGTCATTTGTCTCCCTCCTTTTCAGAATCGGACGGCTCCTCTTCGTTTGCCTCAAGTATAGAGAAACCTGCGGAACTGAGGTCCTGCCAGAATCCGGGATAGCTCTTGGTCACCACTTCTGCGTCGCGGATTATTATCCCGGGGATGTATAATGCTATGGGTGCAAGACTCATTGCCATCCGGTGGTCGTTGTAGGTGTCGAATACCGGCATTTCGGTGATACGTACTCTGCGTCCGTCCCACCGGAGTGTCCCGGGAATGCTGTCGTCGAGCATTATCCCGAGTTTTGTCAGCTCGTTCTTCAATGCTGCCACGCGGTCGGTCTCCTTTATGGCGAGTGTGTGAAGCCCGGTGAAGTTGAAGGGGATTCCGAGCATTACGCAGGTCACTGTGACATACTGTGCGAGGTCCGGACAGTCGGAGAAGTCTATGTTGGCGCGAGCATCCGCGTCAGGATTGGCAAGGAGATCGGTGCCTCCGTCCTCTCCGACCCAGTCGGTGTCAACACCGATTTTTGAATATATGTCGGCAAGGCATCGGTCTCCCTGACAGGAGTCGTTGACAAGATTGTCGATGGTCACTGCGCCTGCCGACAGGGCCTCTATCTCGTACCATGCCGCTGCTGCGCTCCAGTCTCCCTCGATCTCGCGAGGCGAGGATGGTGCCCTGTAAGTTGAGGGGGGGATGGTTATGGTGTTGAGATAAAATTCGCTTTCCACTCCGTGGTCTCTCATCATCCTGAGGGTCATGAGTATATATGGGCGGGAAGTGATTTCCCCAAGAAGGGTCAGCTTGAGTCCGTCAGCCATGGCGGGGGCGGTCATCAGCAGTGCTGATATATACTGTGAGCTCACGGATGAGACGAGCGAAAGCTCTCCTCCCTTTAGTTTCTTGCCGCGTATGCGGAGTGGCGGGTAGCCCTCTTCCCCTATGTACTTTATATCGGCTCCGAGTGTGCGAAGCGCATCCACAAGCACACTTATGGGGCGTTGGCGCATGCGTTCCGAGCCGTCAAGGGTTATGTCACATCCGGGGCGGCATGCGTAATATGCCGTCAGGAAGCGCATTGTGGTCCCTGCCGCTCCTACGTTGACAGTGCGGTGCAAGGATTCGCTGTCATCGCGCAGTGCCGATACCATTGTGTCAGTGTCATCGCATTCGGCAACCTTTGGCAGCGGTGATGAGCCTGAGGTGAGGGCGTTTATTATGAGTGCGCGTGCGCTCATGCTCTTGGAGAGAGGGAGCGATATGCGTGTCTCAAGGAATTCTTCGGGGGGGGATATGCGGATGTTCATTGTCCGTTTGGATTTTATGTCGCACCGACACCATTTTGCTGGAGTCGCTGCATTTACTTGGCTGACACGCCTGTCACCACTATCCTTTGAGAGCCGCGCCAGGGCAGAGTGCCGTAATATTTCTGTGTCGTGAGGGTCACTTTCTGCCCTGTGCCCTGATAGGACTGGATGAGGTGTCCCAGAGAGTCGTTGGGGATAGAGAAGTAGAAGTCGCGCGAATAGATCTGCGATGTGTCGTTGAGGTGGCTTTCGGATATCATCTCTCCTTCATAGGTCTTGAAGAAAAGTCCGCGTCTTTCGACGAGCGTTATGTAGCCGGTAGTCTTGGTGTCGGATGTGTACGGCACGTAGTAGCGTATGTGGAATGCTACCGAGAGCATAATTGCCACTATAAGGAAGAACCATATGAGTCGCCTGCGTGCGCGACGGCGTTTTTTTATAGGTGGTTCCTGTTGGATGGCTGGCTCATCTCTTCGTCCGGAGCTCTGGGTTGGTGCCGATGAGCCAGGGAATGAGAATTCGTTGGTTGATGCGGTTGTGTTTCCGCTGTCAGAGGGTGATGTGTCCTCTTGTCCTACGTTGGGTTGGACAGTGGCATTGCTGTCACTGCCGGTGTTGTCTCCTGTGTTCTTCTCAGCTTTGTTTTTGTCGCTGAAGTCCCGCAGGAAATAATCGTCATTACTGTTGATCCATTTCATTTTTTCGAACGTTTGTCCAGGGCTATCCACGCAAATGTGAATAACCCGAGGATGATGGAACTAATAGTCTGTACGCTGAGGGCAAGATTGGCAAACGAGGTCATATACCCCTTGTCAAGTCCCGGGATTCCTGCCGAATATAGTCCGAGACCGAATATCATGGCCCATTGCCATGGTCCGATGCCTCCGTTGGACGGCACAAGCATTGATAGGCTTGTGAGCACGAAGCATACAAGGAGTGCTGTGAATCCGTGCTGAGTTATGACCTCGGCGGTGAGTGGAAACGACATGAACGCGCAGCCAAGCCCCAGTATGTAGCATCCCCAGAGTACTAATGTATAGAAAAACCATTCCCATTTGCCTCGCATACTGGTGATGACGGCAAAGCCTTTCCAAAGCCCTTTCCAGATATTGCGCAATGATGAGACTGCTTTGCTGTCAGGATAACGCAAGTACAGCCACACGGCAATGACTGTGCAAGCAGCTATTGAGCCCCAAAGCAGCGGTGATGTCAGTAGCGAAAGTATGCCCGATATACGGTCGGGGTTCTGCCCGAGGTATGACATTAGCTGAGGTCCTGCCATGGCAAAAGTGGCTAATGTTATTATCGCTACTGCTATGGTGTCGGCAAGGCGGTCGGCAACCATGGATCCGAACACTGTGGTGAAGGGGGATCTATGTCTCTCAGCAATGAATCCTGTGCGCCATATTTCACCGAGGCGTGGGAACACAAGATTGACGGCATAGGTGCCGAACACACTGAGGGTGAGCACCCATAGAGACGCTTTGATGCCGAGAGCACGTAACTGGAGCCTCCAGCGTGCGGCGCGTGCCACCTGGGCTCCGATCACAAGGAGCAGGTTGGCCCCGATCCAACGGAAGTCACACTCGGTGCGTATGGTGTGCCACATCTCGTGCAGGTCAGTCCCTTTGACCAGCATATAGCAAAGGCCGACAGTGATTGTGACCGGGACGCCATATTTCAGCAGGAATCTCAATAGTGAGATCCTGTGGTTGCTGATGGTATGTTGCCTTGGATGCTGCATTGGTGATATGTGTGTGGTTGCTGATCTGAGATGTGTCAGTCGGCGGGCGCGGGTTGGTTATCAATAATTCCTGTAACGGTAGTTGTCATCGTAGCTGTTGCCGTTGATGAGGTTTCCGTTGCGGGTTGCGGAGTTCATGAATGGGTCGTCAAAGAATTCGTCCTCTTCCTCTTCATCGGTGGGACGCTCGTCCGGGTCACCTTTCTTGCGTTTGGGCTTGTTCTTCTTTATTTCCTGAGGTTTCTGCTGGTCCACAGGGAGCTCGTTTATATTCCAGCTCTGCTCAATGGTCCAGTTCTTTTTCAGGTTGATCTTCTTGGGGTAGTAGTACACCTCTTCGGGTTGTATCGAGTCGGCTATGGAGCCAGTGGTCCATTCGCCGTCATCGTTGGCGTCGATGAAAAGTCGGGCATAATAAGTGCCTGGCGAGAGGTATTGTATTGTGGCGAGTGAGCCGTTGACTGGAGCTGCGGCTACCGGCTTGTCAGAACTGCTGAGCACTTCAACGATCCCTTTTCGGCCGTCAAGTCCTGATACGTTGAATGATATTGCCGAGTAGTCCTCGCTCTTCTTGGTTGTGAATTCGTGGACTAACTGTACGTTGTCGAGTCCGTAGATGTCGACTACGGCGGCGGAGTCTATTGTGAGGCGGTATTTTGAGCCTTCTTCCCATTTGTATGGAGCAGTGAACACCATGGGGTGCAGCAGTTCCGGTCGGGAGAAACTTGGCGGCACGATGTTGTACCACAGAGTGTCGACCTGTATCTCAAGTTTCACAGCCGTAGTGTCGAATCTTTGTATCGGTGTGCCTGCGGTGAGAGTGAGTCCCTTGTGCAGATCCTGGCTGTTGCCTGATGAGATTCTGAGTTCCATATGTGGCACAGGCGGTATGGAGTCCTCCTCTTCATCGTTTTTTTTCTTTTTCTCTTTCTTCTTTTTTTCGGGACGCATGTTGAATTTCAGCGTGTCGGTGCCCCATGTGAGATTGTCGAGGGTGTCAGTGCGCAGGTAGGTCGCCTCAATGGTTATGGAGTCGAGCGACACGAGCGAGGTGTCGGATATCCAGTAGGTGAGGGTGTCGAGAGTGGGTGAGGCGTCAAGGGTGGACCAGGTGGATATCTCATCGCCGGCTCTATGGGTGTTGAGCAGGCGCAGTATGGGCAGCGTGTCGGATTTTGCTCCGAACTGGAACGTGATCTTATTTCTCTCAGGGCGTTTGTAATCCTTGAGGTATTGCGATGTGTACCCTTCGTTGAACCATGTAAGGAGCAGGTCGTCAGGAAGGAAGCGGGTGGCGTTGCGTGTCACGAGAGAGTCTCTTTCGCCTGTTGAGCGTGTGAGTGTGTCAGTGACCACGGTTGGCTCGGATGTTGGGGAAATGGTGACATCATAGAATGCCACATCCTCTGAGCGGTCCCAGTGATAGTCGCGGTTGATGTCGTTGAGTGCATACACGCGATAGCTGCCTGCCTTGAGATTGCGCAAGGTGAACTGTCCCAGCTGATTGGTCTTGGTTATACGCTCAAACGGCAAGGTGGAGATTGCTGTGTCGGAGGTGTTGGAGTATACTCCTACGAGCATACCCTGGGCGGGCTCAAGTGTGCGTGCCTCGAACACCATTCCTGATATGCGCAGGGTGTCGATGGTGTCGCCTGTGGCAAAGTCCATTGCGAATCCGTCGAGGACATTCCCCTCGTTCAGATCCTTTACAGCATCGGCGAAATCTATGGTGTAAGTGGTGTTGGGCATGATAGTGTCGCGGAGTTCGATGGTGACACGTCGGCCGTTTGACGATATAGCGGGTGTATTGCGCTGTGCGGGCGACACCACAATCTTGTTCATGGCATCGTCGAGCTGTATGTTCTCATCGAAATCCACTGTGATCTTGTTGCCATTGAAGTTGAGCTGACCCATAGCGGGATTGGACCGCACATAGACCGGTGGCAACTCGTCACGTGGACCACCTTCGGGGCGGCCCATATTGGCGCATGCGACCATCACAGCCGCGGCAACCATCACTAAGAGCAATCTCAACTGCTTGACTGAATGCATCTTCAAAGGTGGACTAATGGATTAATCTTACAAAATTACGAAAAAAACAATATAGTACGCTCAGAAATCCGAAAGTTTTTGTCCCATCGGGCATTGAATATGTTGAGGATAAGATCTCATATCTATGCCACGAGGTCGGATTTGCGCACATTCTGGAGAGCGCGGGTGCGAGTTCTGATCAGCAACGCTGAGCCGAATGTTATGACTCCGACACGCCCGATGTACATCAGGATAATGATTGTGAACTTGCCTATGGCTGACAGCTCGTGGGTGATGCCGGTGCTTAGCCCTACCGTGCCTATGGCTGAAGTGGCTTCAAAGAGTATCTGGGACAACTTGAAAGATTCGCTGTAGGAAAGCACGACACATCCGCAGAATATCATGAGGCTGTAGGTGATTACGCTTGTAAGGGCTGTGTCTATGCGGTAGTGGGGTATGATGTGGTTTAGGAATGTGACGTTCTCCCGGAGCCCGAGTTTTGATATGATGAATCCCCATACGGCGGAGACTGATGTGCATTTCACGCCGCCTCCGGTTCCGGAGGGGGAGGCTCCTATGAACATTATGAGAGAGAACATCAGTATCGGGCCCGGGCGTAAGGCGGAAAGGTCGATCGTGTTGTAACCTACCGTTGTAATTGCCGACATCGTCTGGAAAAAAGAGAGCCATATCTTCTCGCCTGCGCTGTCGCCAGGTGCTATAGAGGGGCTGACTGAAAGTATCACAGTGCCGCCTACAGTCATTATTCCGGTGATAAGGAGTATGACCTTGGATGTGAACGACAGGGAAGTAGTCCTGCCGCGGAGCTTGTTGGTCAGGTCGGTTATCACAATGAATCCCATTGCTCCGGCATAGCTTAGTGCCGCCACAGTTATGTTTATTGTGATATTGTTGCTGAAACTGCACAGGGAGTCGTGAAACGGGCTGAATCCGGCTGTACAGAATGATGACACTGAAAGAAACAGGGCGTTCCATCCCGGCATGGGTGCTCCGGCATGGTGGAGGGCAATGAAGAATGGTATGAATCCTAAGGCCTCGAATATGAATGTGAAGTTTACGACGTTGTTGACCAGGTCGCGCATGTTCATTCCGTAGGGGATTGATATGGCTGTGTGCACCACTTTGTCGGTGTACTTTAGAGTGTGATGGGTCACGCGGTATATTACATATGAGCTCAATGTCATATAGCCTATGCCTCCGAACTGCACGAGTGCAAGGATTATGAACTGTCCGAACAGGGTGTAGCTTGTGCCGATATCGACTGTAGCCAGCCCGGTGGTGGATATGGCGGATGCTGCTGTGAACAGATTGTCGATCCATCTTATATCGCCATTGGTCGATAACGGCAGCATGAGGCAAAGGAATCCCAGCAGCATGTATACGATATACCCTATGAGTATGTTTCGTTCGGGGACCTCCGAGCGGTAGCCGAATGTTATAAGCCGCGTTATGTTGAGTCGTAGAAGCAAATAGCGAAGTCGTCGTGAGATCTTCATAATGAAATGATGTATAATATAATATAATAATACTACTCTACATTATCGTTGGTTCAATATCATAATGTCAATATAAGAAGTCAGGCAAAGATACAGAAAAACTAAAAAATAAAAAAGGTGTGTATCCCTCAGGATGATAAATCATCAGAAATACATGCATGCATGCGACAGAGGTCGCTGTTACGGCTGTGATTGCGAGAATATATATTGCCGTGAGGCGTAGTGGAATGGTGCCGTGGCAGTTGCGGAGATATACCCATAGCATTATGATTGAGTAGGCTGCATGGCTGGCAGTAAACGCTATGCCAAGCCCAGTGAGACCTCCGAGGCGGTAGCCTGTGATGTTGAATATGAGTGACAGTATCGCTATTGTAGTTTCGGTGGCTACATAGGTGCGGCCGTCTCCTCGGGCGAGGATCAGGTAGGAAATGCATAGAGGAAGGGCGTGCAGGAGCATTCCCGGAAGCGCGCAGAACATATATGGTGTCACTCCAAGGAATTCTGAGGAATACAGCAGCCTGATTGCAAGCGGACTGAAAGGGATGAAGATGACCAGCAACGGTGTGATGATGCCGGTGAGGAGCAGAAGCTCATGACGCAATGCTACGATCTGCCTGTGGGGATGAGGATTGGATGATGCGAGGCGTGTGTAGAACTCCATGGTCACAGCTGAGAAGATGACACCCATATAGCGTACCACAACAGTGTAGCCTGATTGGTAAAGCCCCACTTCTTCTGTGCCCCCTGTACAGTTGAGATAGGCTATGAATACATAGTTCATCACCTCTTTCAGTATGGCGGCTATGGTCATGTAGATGCCGAGTCTCAGGATGGGGCCGCCTTTGACCCATAATTGCCGCAGGCTTAGGGCTGGAGTCGGTCGTGTGGGTGTCTGGCGCAGGCATAGGATAGCGATGTATTGGGTTACCGCATAGCTTATCACCACAGGCACTATGCTGCGCATCCTCAGGAAATATATGAGAGGGATTGCGGCTGCAAGTCCTGCCACCACTCCCCACGCTGAGGATAAGGCAAGAGGCTTGAGCCTGTTGGTGCCTTGCATTATTGCCTGTTCGCCAGAGTTTGCTGCCATAAGCAGGATGGCTATGGCAAGCAACATGAACTGTGGTGTCGATGAGAGGTCACCGAAAGTATACAGGCTGAAGAGCGGGGCTGAAAGTAGGGTGATGATGACCCCTGCGCTCCCTAACAGCCATCCCCACCGTCTCACCGTGTGTATGGCGTCGTTGAGGGTGCCGGATGATGATGCCTGGGCTATGTCGCGTACTGCGCTATAGCGCAGATTGAGCTGTGTGGTGGCGAGGAGCAGTTGGGCTGAATTGAATATGCCGAACAGTCCTACGCCTGTGGTCCCGAGCAGCAGTGCCACACATTTTACCCTCACGATTCCGCATAGGATGGTGAGGGCTTGCATACTTCCGAACAGTCCCATAGCTTTGATGACTATGGCGGAAGTAGAGTTGCGTGCTTTATGTCCGGTCAAGGTCACAGGCTCTTGCGGTAGGCTCGGCGGCGGCGGTGTTGGCGTCGATCGAAATACTCCCACTGCGACTGTACATGGATATTCTCTTCAAGTTCGAGATTGGTCTCGGCATACCTTACGCCGTCGCGTATGAAGAGGTTGCACAGGTCGTAGAAGAAGAGTGAGTTGACCCCCTTTGACTGGTATTCGGGCTTGACAGCTATGAGCATGAGGTCAACCACATCGTTGTGCCCTTTGAGTGCTCTGAGCATATGCCACCACCCGAATGGGAAGAGCTTCCCTTTTGACTTCTGCAGAGCCTTGGTCATTGACGGCATACTGATGCCTACACCTACGAGATTTTCATCGCTGTCAACCACTATGCTTACATAGTCAAGCTTGAGGAAGCCGAGGTACATGTCGATATAATAGTCGATCTGGCGGTCGGTGAGCGGTGAGTAGCCGTAGAGTTCGGCATATGCCTCGTTGATGAGTTTGAAGAGGGCTTCACCGTATTGCTCTTTCACCTGTTTTGCCGAGGTGAATTTTTTTATCTTAAGTTTGTACTTGTTCAGGACTATTTCTGCGATTCGCTCCATCTTTTCCGGCAGTCGTTCGGGAATGGTGATGCGGAATTCTATCCAGTCAGTGTCCTTGCGATAGCCCATTTTATCCATGTGCTCAGGATAGTATGGGTAATTGTAGATGGTAGCCATGGTGCCCATCTCGTCAAAGCCCTCCACGAGCATACCCTCGTGATCCATGTCCGAGAAGCCCATGGGGCCTATCATGTCGGTCATTCCGCGGTCACGTGCCCATTGCTCGGCGGCATTGAAGAGCGCGCTGCTCACTTCTGGGTCATTGATAAAGTCTACGAAGCCGAACCGGGCTTCCTTCCTTCCGGTTTTTCCGTTGAGCATCCGGTTGATTATTGCGGTGATGCGCCCTACTGGCTTTCCGTCGCGGTATGCCATGAAGGCCTGAGCCTCGCTGAAGTCGAATGCCGGGTTCTTTTCGGGCAGCAGGGTGTTGACATCATCGAATATCAGAGGCGGCACAAAGTAAGGGTTTCCTTTGTAGAGGTCAATCCCGAATTGTACGTAACGTGTGAGTTCTTTTTTTGTGGCTGGAATGGCGCGAACTGTGACGGACATATTTCTATATTAAATTCCTGTGGAATTTAAGGATTATATTGTTAAGCGTTATCGGTTGTCAGATGCCTGGGCTTCTTCTCCCGCCGTTCCGGTGGGTCGATCGGATATCGGGAGCTCAGTCTGTATCGTTTCGCCGTTATGGAATGTCGGCTCGGGACGATATGGTGAATTGAGCCACAGAAGGAGGGCTATCATTGCTAAAAGGAATATTATCACGCAGATATAGAACTTGTTTCGGCGGTTGTCACCGAGATCGGCACGAAGAGAGTCGAGTGTCGGGTAGCGTTTTGCCGGATCGGCAGCGGTGCATTTCGCCGCTACCTTGCGGAGCTTTGGATGCTGTGTGCTTACCGCATCGAGAGCTTCGTTGAGCATGACGCCATAGTTGTAGATATCGTCGTTGGTGTCCTCGTGAGTGAGAAAATTCTTCTGATCGAAACCTACGTCAATGAGCTTCAGATTGCCTATGTTCTCGGTGAAGATTATGCGTGACGAGTTGAGAGGATGGTGGGCAAGATGATTGCTCTGGATATAATCGAGTGCATCAAGCAGCTGGTGATGAAGCTTGTAAATGTGCTCGTCAGTGACTTTACCCTCACGTATCAGCTTGGCGAGAGAGTCGCCGTATACGTCATCGGTGATGATGCACATACCCACTCCCGGGACCTCCTCGAAGTCGTTTATCATAATGATATGGGGGTGGGCAAGGTTGTAGCGCACCTCAAACTCTTTCTCTATCATTTTCTCGTACTCTTCCTTACCCTTGAATTCAGGACGCAGGGTCTTGAGCATAAGCCATTTGCCAAATTTCTTGGCTGTGTAGACGTGATAGAATTCCTCATCCCATTCGGGGAGGTGTTCGATCTCAGTCCATTTTGGTGCGGAAGTGTCCATATCGGTGCGTTGCTTGATTATTCTTGCAAAAATAGCGAATATTTGCCAAATAGCCAAATAGCCGATGCAAACTGTACCGCCATCAGCATAATATCATTATTTTGCAATCAGAAATCCTGTCACGCGATCGTCCATTCGGGATGTGATATTGAAGCATAACCTCTGAGCCTGATTATTTCAGGGCTTGTTCAACGCTGAGGCTGATATCGGCTCCGCGGATGTCTTTTGCGATGATCCTTCCCTCCGGGTCAAAGAGTATGATCATGGGTATTCCGTCAAAACCATATTCATCCATAGGTGTCATTCCGGCGTCAATGATATGGCTCCATTCATATCCTTCTGACCGGATAGCTTGGATGCTGCGTTTCGGATCGTCCCACATTGCTATGCCTAAAATCTCAAACCGTGGGTTGGTCCCGTATTTCTCATATAAAGGCTTCAATGTGTTTGTAGCCTCCTCACGGCATGGTCCGCACCAGGATGCCCAGAAGTCAACAAGTACATATTTGCCTTTGCCTACATAATCTGACAGGCGGGCGTCTTTCCCGTCAACTGTCTTACCCTTGATATCGGCAAACATAGCACCCTTGCTCATGGCTATGGATTTTTTTATCTTGGCGTTCCACATATTGGTGAAATTCAGGCTCAGAAGGTAGGGCGACAGGCAGCCGTAGATCTCCATCCAGTTTTCCGGGGTTGAATTCGTGCCAAACATGTTCAATGCCGCATGCCCTACAGGATTATGCATATTTGCATAAATGACTGATTTGGAATAGTTGAGAAGCACTTGCTGTAGATGGGAAAACATTTCATTTTTAATCTTTGAAAGAGAGTCGGCTGACAGATTTTGTCCTTTTAGATACGTTCTGTAATCTCGAGCGATACCATTAAGTGTAAAGACCTTAGTGAGATAGTCTTTTAATGCAATGTTCAGGCTGTCTCCAGAGACAGGGGTGTGGAGGTTTATGACGTCGATCTCAGTCTCCCCCTTGGAGATAATCAGATTGGCGTATTCACGGTCAACGTCCACCCTTGCGTAAGCCGGTTGGGAGGCTTGTCCTTTTATGATGAAAGATCCGTTGATGACGGTTGCCGAGTCAATTAATCGATTGGTGTCGTATAACATGAGGTAAGCTTTTTTACCGTCATGTTTCGATGTGCCGATATTTCCTTTGACAGTGTATTCAAAGGAAGAAGCCAAGATCACATAGAATATGGCTGTCGCCACAAGAAGCGAGATTCGACCGGTTGTACGCATAGTTTTTTAAGATTGTTTTCGGATCATTCCGCCATTTCGCCGGGATTGAGGTAGAATAGGCGGCTTGTGGCGCGTGAGGTGGCTGTGTAGAGCCAACGGTAGAACTCAAGTCCCTGTGATTCGGGGGCTATGCCTCCAAGGTCGATAACGACATTTTTCCATTGTGCGCCCTGAGCTTTGTGGCAGGTTACGGCGTAGGCGTATTTCACCTGTAAGGCGTTGAAGTATTCGTCTTTGCGAAGGCGGCGCAGACGTGTCTCCCAAGAGGCGTCGGGTGCGTTGGCTTCTGGGTCTGCCATGCGTGCTTCTGCTAGGCGTTGCAGTTCTGCCCGGTCGATTGACGCGCTTTCGTCGGTAAGGGTGTCGAGGAATATTCGGCATGGCACATCCACATCCCTGTCAGGGAGTGTGAGGGTGACGTTGGCGAAGCGGAAGCCGTGCTTTTCTTCGATGGAATGTATTGACGAGACTATCGCTACATCTCCATTGGCTATGAAGTCGAGCTCCTTGATCGTGGCTGACCATGTGTAGTTGTTCTTAGCTATAAGTAGCCTTTCTCCTTTCACCAGTTCCTCTTCATAGTCGAGTATGGCTGACCGGATGCCGAGGTTGAACTGCAATGCTCTGCGGTTGGAGCGGGTCACTATGATGGTTTCGTCCGGACCGTCGGCACGGTAGCATTCACCCACCACGTCAGCCACATCGTTGCCGTCAGTGACATGTATGTCATCGTAGCCTTCTATGATCAGCCGGGGGGCGGGTAGCGGGTCCATGAGCATGGCACGGCGCAGCCATGTGGCGTTGCGGAGTATGCCTGATGTGCGTGACTGCCTCACTGTGTCGGTGAGCACAGCGCGGCTCACGTGTAGCCCGAGCCGCTTGAAGTTGGCAGGTACCATAGCCGGGCTCTCTGCCGATCCGACAGGTGGCAGCTGAGCCACGTCGCCGAGCAGGATGAGCCGGCAATTGTCGCCTGTGAACACATATTCCACCAGGTCCTCAAGAAGATTCACGCTGTTCTCACTTCCGTTGCCGTCACCTATCATTGATGCCTCGTCTACTATGAAAACACCATTGGTGATATTGTTCCTTTGCAGGATAGGGGAGCCTCCTGTGAGATCACCTGACGGACCACGGTATATGCGTCTGTGTATGGTGGATGCCGGATATCCCGAGTGGGAGGAGAATACTTTGGCGGCACGGCCTGTGGGTGCCAGCAGCACGACTTCGCGTCCGGCGTTGCGCAGGCTCTTGACCAATGCGCCGGTCAGTGATGTCTTGCCTGTGCCGGCATAGCCGTTGAGTATGAACACGGAGTCGCTCGGAGTGCTTGACGAGCAGAAACGTGCCAATGCCCCGATGAGCAGGTCCTGCTGCTTATTGGGGGTGTAGGGTAGATTCCTCACTACGTCTGCTGCAAATTCACTGATGGTCATTACTTGTCGACTTCTTCTTCTGTTGACAAAGGTACGCGTAATGTTGTATATAAGCAATAAATGGGTTATAAAAATAGGCCAATCCCTGCATCGCAACTGCGATGCAGGGATTGGCTGATGTTATTCTCTAAGCCCGGCTCCCTGGAAAGGGAGCTTCGGACTTGGATTTACGGAGCTTGTGTCCCTTTGAGGATTATTCCTCAGGGCTTACACCCCACTGCTGCTTTGAAAGGCGCAGATAGTTGTTGTAACGCCACTGTGCGTTGGCCTTGGCTGCGGCGAAGAGTTCGGCGGCTTCTGCGGGATACTGCTTCTGTACGGAAGCGTAGCGTACCTCTCCCTTGAGGAAATCGTCGAATTTATCCCAGTCGGGAGCCTTCGAGTCGAGAGTGAAGGGGTTCTTGCCTTCATCTTCGAGTGCAGGGTTGTAACGCCACAGGTGCCAGTATCCGCACTCTACAGCTGCTTTCTGCTCTTCCTGCGCGTGACCCATGCCCTTGCGGATGCCATGGTTGATACAGGGAGCGTAAGCGATGATGATAGAGGGTCCGTCGTAAGCCTCTGCCTCGCGGATTGCCTTGAGGGTCTGAGCGTTGTCGGCTCCCATTGCAATCTGTGCGCAGTATACGTAACCGTAGGTGGATGCGATGAGTCCGAGGTCTTTCTTGCGTACACGCTTGCCGGCAGCGGCAAACTTGGCGATAGCGCCGACCGGAGTAGCCTTGGATGCCTGGCCGCCGGTGTTGGAGTAAACCTCAGTGTCGACTACGAGAACGTTGATGTTTTTGCCTGAAGCGAGCACGTGGTCGAGACCACCGAAGCCGATGTCGTAAGCGGCACCGTCGCCGGCGATGATCCACTGTGAACGGTTGGCGATGTGCTCCTTCACAGAAAGGATGCCTTTGCATACGTCGCATCCGCAAGCCTCGCAGAGAGGAACGATCTTCTCGGCAACTTCCTTGGAGGCTGCAACGTCGTTGCGGTTGTCGAGCCACTGCTGGGCAAGAGCCTTGATTTCGGAAGAGCACTTGTCGCATTCAAGAGCTGCCTGCATGTAGGCTGCTACGCGGCTCTGAAGCTTCTCATGAGCGATTGACATACCGAGACCGAACTCAGCGAAGTCCTCGAAGAGTGAGTTTGCCCATGCGATACCCTCGCCCTTGGCGTTCTTGGTGTAGGGGGTTGAGGGCACGGAGCCTGAGTAGATTGAAGAACAGCCGGTGGCGTTGGCTACGATCTCGTGATCGCCGAAGAGCTGAGAGATGAGTTTCACATAAGGTGTCTCACCGCAACCTGAGCATGCTCCAGAGAACTCGAAGAGGGGCTGTGCGAACTGAGAGTTCTTTACTGTGGACTTGATGTCGACAAGATTCTGCTTGGAGGCAACCTTGTTTGCACAGTAATCCCATTCCTTCTGGAGGTCGAGCTGGGTTTCGAGAGGCTTCATTTCGAGAGCCTTTACTCCCTTCTTGCCCGGACATACTGCAACACAGTTCTGACAGCCGAGACAGTCAAGCACGTCGACGCTCTGGATGAAGCGGAGACCTGCGAACTGCTTGCCGGTAGCGGGAAGTGTTCTCTCCTCGCCGAAGGGGGCTGCTGCCATTTCATCGGCGTTGATAAGGAACGGACGGATAGCAGCGTGAGGACATACGTATGCACAGAAGTTACACTGTATACAGTTCTCAGAGTTCCATTCGGGGACGAATGCTGCAACGCCACGTTTCTCGTAGGCTGCTGTGCCCTGTTCCCATGTGCCGTCCTCGCGGCCCTTGAATGCGCTTACTTTGAGCAGGTCGCCGTCCTGAGCGTTGATGGGGCGCACGATCTCGTTGATGAATGCGGGATCGTTGTTTGCAGCCTTTGCATCCGGCTCAAGTGAGCTCCAAGCCTTGTCTACGGGGAGTTCCTTGTATTCGCCGCCGCGGTCGACAGCTGCATAGTTCTTGTCGACAACGTCCTGACCCTTCTTGCCGTAGCTCTTTACGATGAATTTCTTCATCTGCTCAACTGCAAGATCAACAGGGATTACCTCGGTGATGCGGAAGAACGCGCTCTGGAGGATGGTGTTGGTGCGGTTGCCCAGTCCGATCTCCTGTGCGATTTTGGTTGCGTTGATATAGTAAACCTTGATATCGTTGTCAGCAAAGTACTTCTTGATGTTGTTGGGGAGGTTCTTGGCAAGCTCCTCGCCTTCCCAGATAGTGTTGAGGAGGAATGTTCCACCTTTGCGGAGACCACGGATCACGTCGTACATGTGCAGGTAGGCCTGAACGTGGCAAGCTACGAAGTTAGGTGTGGTAACGAGGTAGGTAGAACGGATGGGGGTGTCACCGAAACGAAGGTGAGAGCAGGTGAAGCCGCCTGACTTCTTTGAGTCGTAGGCGAAGTAAGCCTGGCAGTATTTTGTGGTGTTGTCACCGATGATCTTAACCGAGTTCTTGTTGGCACCTACAGTACCGTCAGCACCGAGACCGTAGAACTTGGCTTCGAAAGTGCCTTCGCCGCCGAGTGCGATCTCTTCCTTGGGAGGAAGTGATGTGAAAGTAACGTCGTCCACGATGCCAAGGGTGAAGTGGTCCTTGGGAGTGGGGAGTGCAAGGTTCTCGAACACAGAGATGATCTGTGCGGGGGTGGTGTCCTTGGATGCGAGACCGTAGCGTCCGCCGATGATGAGGGGGGCGTCAGCCTGTCCGTAGAAACAGTCGCGTACGTCGAGGTACAGAGGCTCGCCGTTGGCGCCGGGTTCCTTGGTGCGGTCGAGCACAGCGATGCGCTTTGCAGTCTTGGGGACAGCGGCAAGGAAGTGCTTTGCAGAGAACGGACGATACAGGTGTACGGCTACGAGACCTACCTTCTCGCCTTGGGCGCGGAGGTGGTCGATAGCTTCCTGAGCGGCTTCTGTCACAGAGCCCATTGCGATGATAACGCGATCGGCTTCGGGATCTCCATAGTAGTTGAAGAGACCGTACTCACGTCCGGTGATGCGGGTGATCTCCTTCATGTAAGCCTCAACGATCTCAGGCACACGGTTGTAGTATTCGTTACATGATTCGCGGTGCTGGAAGAACACGTCGCTGTTTTCTGCCATGCCGCGTGCTACGGGGTTCTGAGGATTGAGGGCGCGTGCACGGAACTCTGAGAGTGCCTCGTGGTCAACGAGGGGGGCGAGATCGTCCTGATCCATAGTCTCGATCTTCTGGATCTCGTGAGATGTGCGGAAGCCGTCGAAGAAGTTGATGAAAGGTACGCGGCTCTTGATGGTAGAAAGATGTGCTACACCGGCGAGGTCCATAACTTCCTGTACGGAGCCTTCGGCAAGCATGGCGAAGCCTGTCTGGCGGCAGGACATTACATCCTGGTGGTCACCGAATATTGAAAGAGCGTGGCTGGCAAGAGTACGTGCTGAAACATGGAACACGCAGGGGAGGAGCTCACCGGCAATCTTGTACATGTTGGGGATCATCAGGAGTAGGCCCTGTGATGCAGTGTAGGTGGTAGTCAGGGCACCGGCCTGGAGTGAACCGTGGACTGCGCCTGCTGCACCGCCTTCGCTCTGCATTTCCTGTACGAGAACTGTCTCGCCGAAGATGTTTTTGCGCCCTGCGGCTGACCATTCGTCAACATATTCAGCCATGGTTGACGACGGGGTGATAGGGTAGATGGCTGCAACCTCTGAGAACATATAGCTCACGTGGGCGGCTGCCTGGTTACCATCACATGTCAGAAATTTTTTTTCTTTGCTCATAGTGATATTTATAGAAAATATGTATCGTTAACAATATAATAGGTATTAGACGACTATATTTTTATGGAGAAGATTCCGTGCCTGTTCCGGCTGGGAATACCCCGCACAAAGTTACGAAAATTATTGGAAATCCAAAAGCTAAAACGATGGATGTGTGTTTATAGTAGTTAATTTATTATGCCGGGCATAGTTTATGTTGCCGTATGTGGGGTATGTGTGCGTAAGGATATGGAAAAGCATTGGGGATGTCAGGAGAATCATCAAGTTGTCAGGCAAATAAGCTTTTATAGAGAGAACCATTGTCGGCGGCAGTATGTTATATGTTCAAATCCAAATAAGTGTTTTTATGAAAAAGATATTCCGATTTGTGCCTCTTTTGGCTGCCATGGCTGCTTTTACTGCCTGTAGTGATGATGACAATAACACAGCCGAGAACTTTACGCCGTCTCCTGCCACAGATATAACAGCTCAGATTGATCCTGTCTTTGCCCAGGAGATGCAGGAAAAGGGGTATATCAAGAATGCTGAACGTATCCTCTATGGTGATGTAAAGGACCTTAAGATTGTGGATGTGGGAGGGAATCCCCTTACCGGAGGAGATATCACGTCTCTCAAGGGTGTGGAGTTTCTTACCGAACTTGAACGTCTGACATGTAATTTCAATAAGCTCACGGAGATAGATCTTACTCACAATCCTGACCTTGAGGAGCTCAATTGTGATGCCAATCAGCTCACCTCGCTCGACTTGAACGGAAATCCTGACCTTGAGATCCTTAAATGTGCACGCAATGCGATAGCAACGCTTGACCTCAGGAGCAATCCCGATGCCGAGTTTGTGATGTGTGGAGAGAACAGGCTAACGAGCGTGGATGTGAGCCGTTGTCCGGATCTTGTGCAGCTGCAATGTGAGAACAATCTGCTTTCGTCGTTGGATGTCTCCGCCAACCGTAAACTCAACCTTCTGAATTTTGAAGGAAACCCGGGTGATGGCACTACGTTTGCTGTCAAGGCATGGTTTGACGAGGCTTCTGTCCCTGCCAACTTCACATCCGCTCCGTGGCAATACGATGGGGCTACTGTCACTCCGGTGTATTCAAATGCGGTGAGATGATATATGGCTGAGCCTATCGTGACGCTAGCCTTTTGATCTCACTGACAATCATTTCGACATCCTCTTCTGTGACCCATGGTCCGGAGGGGAGGCATAGCCCGCGGCTGAAAAGGCTTGAGCTCACACCGTTGGTGTAGGCTGGAGCCTTGCTGAACACCGGTTGCATATGCATGGGTTTCCATAGCAGCCTTGTCTCGATGTTAAGCGATTCGAAATGCAGCCTTAGCTCATCGGGAGTGAGGCCTCCGGTGAGTGAGGGGTCAATGGTGATGGTCGACAGCCAGAAGTTGGCATCTGACTCGGGGGAGGGATTGGCGTGGAAGTCAACCCCCTCGACATCTGCCAGAAGCGATGCATAGAGTGCGGCGAGACGGCGATGATGGGCTATATGCTCGTCAAGCACTGTCATCTGTCCGCGGCCTATGCCCGCACATATGTTGCTCATGCGGTAGTTGTATCCGATGTTCTCGTGCTGATAATAGGGGTAGGATTCGCGTGCCTGGGTTGCAAAGAACACTGCTCTGGCGCGCGACTCTTGGTCGGGGCACACTAAAGCCCCACCGCCCGAAGTTGTGATCATTTTGTTGCCGTTGAAGCTTAAAGCCCCGAAATTGCCGAATGTGCCGCAGGCATGTCCACGGTAACTGGACCCGAGTGCTTCAGCTGCATCCTCTACTACAGGTATGTCCCATTTGTCAGCAATCATCATGATTTCATCCATTTTGGCCGGCATTCCGTAGAGATGTACCGGAATGATGGCACTCGGTTTTCGTCCGGTCTTTGCAATGCGGTCGGAGATGGCGAAGTCAAGGAGCGCGGGGTCCATGTTCCATGTATCAGACTCTGAGTCCACAAATACCGGTGTCGCGCCCTGGTATGTCACAGGGTTGGCTGACGCCGCAAATGTGAAGCTCTGGCATATTACCTCATCGCCGGCTTTGACTCCGGCAAGAATAAGCCCGAGATGAATGGCGGCGGTGCCGGCTGAGACAGCTGCGATGCGGAGATGGTCTCTCGAAGGATCTCCTTTCGAGAGGAAATCCTGAAGGCTGTTCTCGAATGCGTCGACATTCGGACCTAACGGTACCACCCAATTGTCGGCGAACGCTTCGTCGATATATCTCTGTTCATTGCCGCTCATATGGCATAGGCATAGATGGATGCGCCGTGGTGATGCTTTCGGGGTCATTTGTATGAGGTGTGGATAGGTTGATATTTCGGTGTGCAAAGATACGGATAAAATAATAGTTTTTAACATGTATCGGATGAATATAATGAAATTTCTTCGCTATATTTGTTGCCGACAAGACTCCGGTAATAACCAACTAACACAACATTTATTTATGAAAAGCAAAATTATCCCAGCTGCGCTGCTTGCGTTCGGTCTCATTGTGCTTGGCTTCACTCTCAAAGCCGGAATTGACAATATTGCATTTCGCGACCGTGAGGTTACTGTGCGCGGCCTTGCCGAGCGTGAGGTGTCAGCCGATCTGGTCACATGGCCTATAGCCTACAGTATTGCCGGCAATGACCTGGTGACAATGTACAATAAGGTCAGCTCCAACAATGAAACGATTGTCAAATTCCTCACATCCAATGGGATTTCTCCTGATGAAATTTCGGTCAATCCGCCGGATGCTTATGATGCGGCAAGCAACAGGTATGCATCTGATTCGTTCAGATACAACTACTCGATAAATTGCACTGTGACTGTTACTACCAGGAAGGTCGACAAGGTGCGCGAACTGCTCAACCGTCAGAGCGAGTTGCTTAAGGAGGGGATAGCATTCTCCAACTCATATATCAACTATCAGTTTACCGGCCTTAATGACATCAAGCCTGAGATGATTGCGGAGGCAACGAAGAATGCGCGTGCGGCTGCTGACCAGTTTGCGGCTGACAGCGACAGCCGGGTAGGCAAGATCAAGACCGCTTCGCAGGGGCAGTTCTCGATTGACAATTCCGATTCGAGCACACCTTTCATCAAGAAGGTCAGAGTAGTCTCTACTATAATCTACTATCTTGAGGATTAGACAATATGACTTTATAGGTCAATGCTCTATAAATACAATAGGACCGGAGTGCTGAATTTTTAGCTCTTTGGTCCTATTGTATTTTTCCGATTTCTCCGGTGTAGAGATGATATTGTGGATTATCTCTTATAACGGTGTGAGATGTAGCGGTACATTATGTAGCCTGGAATACCGGCGAGAATTGTGAGTGCCTTGTGTCGTGAATCCATAATAATGTCATGGCCGCCTGCAAGAAGGATGCATGCCACATAGTGCATGGCGGAACGGTAGGAATGACGGAGCGAGGTGTGTTTCAGCCTCATTTCAAGATGCCTGAGCCTGGCGAAGCTCCGGGGTGACTCGGCATATCTCTTGAATATGCTCTCTTGCGGAGATATATCCATCCTCACCTGTGTGTCAGTTATGGAGAAGCATTCGTTAGCTGTCAGCATAGGCAAAGAGTCGGATATCTGTAGCAGTGCATACAGGAGGGTGAGGTCATCATCTACGTCATCTCCAGTGTGTATAACTGCGTCACGCATGAGGTCGGTACGCGTCACCGGTGTGCAGTTGTGCAGGTTGAACCCTTGTGCATAAAGCTCAGGGAAATATGCTTTGGCGATATCCTCGGGGAATCTTCTGCCGATGGCTTCCATAGTATCCATATGGCAGTTTAGCCCTATTATGCCGGCATTGGCGGTACCCCCTTTCTCACGCCAGTTGGTCGCAATTGTCTCTACGGCATCCTCCGGCATGAAATTGTCAGCATCGATGCATACGCACAATTCGGTGGAGATATTGGCATAGGCGGTGTGGTAAGCGTTGTGAGGTCCGCCATGCTCTTGACGGATATAGGCAATGTGTATTCGCCCTTCGCGCTTGAACCCTTCGATGAGCTGTTGTGTGAAATCGGAGGAGCCGTTGTCGATCACAAGCCATTCGAAATCGGGGCATGACTGTGTGACAAGGCTTTCGTAAAGCCTACGCAGAGTGTGGGCACTGTTGAATGCAGGTGTGAAAACGGTAAGCAAGTTCATCGGCAGGGGATGGCTCAGTCCTAAAGAATGGTATTGCCAGATGATTTTAAGGCAATTAATGTAAACAGGCATGAGGATGTGCTGTGGGCTACAACATATCTTCATGCCTGTTATTTGGTTCGAAGATGTGGATTTATTTTTGAGTGCGGAGCTTTTCGGCGGCTTCTTCAAGGAGGTTGATTTTGGTCCACTGGGTCTCGTAGTTGAGGCCTTGGCGTTCGCGGTTGCGCACCTTGAATCCGCATGTGGGGCTGATGGATATGTATGCCGGGTCCATATGGCGCGAAGCGGCATTGACAGCCTCGACTATGTCGTCGATATCCTCAAGCCCAGCGATGCTTCCGTCCACAAGCCCGAGGATTGCCCGCTTGCCCGCCGGCAGATGGCTGAGCACTTCGGTGTGCTGTGGCTCACGTAGGTCGAATGGGAGTAGGAATGCATCCGTGTCGACATTTTCAAGCATCTTTATGAGATGGCGCAGCTCTTTCTCATCGCCCCAGCGCGGTGTGCGTGTCTCGTCGGCTGCTATGCTGAGTGTTACCTCAAGGTCATCGGGAGTGCCGGCGAGGGTAGTGTTGAGGAGACGGAGGAGGGTTTCAGTTATGACATCGGGGTCCATGCCGCCGAGCAGCAGTATTTTTTCGAATTCGGGTTCGCTGAGCCTGCCCCACACTGAGCTGTCGAGCTGTATGTAACGGCATCCTCGGCGATATAGCTCGTTGATGGTGAGGCGGTAGGCCTCGATTATGTCCTCTTCGAGAGTCTCTGGCGACTCATATATCTTTGCAGGCTCGCCGTTGGTCATCATCATTATGCGCATATACAGTTCGCCGGGCGATGGTATGGTCTGCCTCACGCTGGCTCGCCCTGCAGCAAGTTCCTGCATATGTGAGAATTTCTCGAAGAAAGGGTGTTCGGGATTGTATTTTATGCGTCCGCTGAATCGTAGCAGGTCGTGGTGCACAGGGTCGTCCTGATATATTCGTCCGGTGTCGATACGTTCGCGGCTCATGCCGTCGAGTCCTTCCCAGAAGTCGCGGTCCCATGCTTTGCGGCGCATTTCGCCATCGGTTACTATGCTGAGTCCGGCTTCAATTTCTCGGTCGATGAGGCGGTCGATCACTCGGTCCTCAATTGTGTGTAGTTCGTCGATGGAGAGATTGCCCTGGCATTTCTGCTCGATTGCCTGTTCGAGCTCTTCAGGGGGCAGGAAGCTGCCCACAATCTCTACCCGAGGTGATAACTGGTTTGTCAAAGTCATAATAATGAGTGTATTGATGAATTTAACTCTTCTTATTTTCGTGATGCAAAGGTAAGTAAAAAATCCGAGACGGCAAGTACTGCTATCCACCTTTGATGCTTATACCTCTTTTTCGCCTTCGATATTGAATGTGTTGAAGGTCATAGTGATTGCATCCATAGTGAGTATTCTGTCGGTGAGCAGATCACCCGCTCCGGCGAGGTATTTCACCGCCTCTGTAGCCTGGAGCGAGCCTATTATGCCCACCACAGAGTTGAGCACACCTTCTATGGCACATGGGATGTCGCCGTCCTCGCGGGTTTCGTCTCCGAAGATGTCACGGTAATCGGCACTACCGGGTATGTGGGTGAACACCTGCCCTTCAAAACGCCTTACTGCTCCGAACACATAGGGCTTTCCAAGGGTCACGCATGTGTCGTTGATGAGCAGACGTGTGGCATGATTGTCGGTGCAGTCGAGTATCAGGTCATATCCCTCCATCATATCGCGGGCGTTTGACGGCGTGAGACGGTCAATGACAGGACGTACGTGGATTTCGGGATTGATGCGGAGCATTGATTCGCTTGCGGAGACGGCCTTGGGGCGGCCTATGTCGGGGGTGCCGTGCATTATCTGACGTTGCAGGTTGCTAAGGCTCACCGTGTCGGGGTCGAGCACTGCTATATGTCCCACTCCAGCGGCGGCGAGGTATAGGCATGCGGGGGACCCGAGCCCTCCTGCCCCGATTATCAGCACTTTCCCTTCGGAGATTCGCTTTTGTCCCGGAAGGTCGATCTCGCACAGTGAGATGTGTCCGCGGTAACGCTGGTCACCATTCATATCCTTCCTCCTTTACCATTCGTTTGTCATCTTCGATCTGCGACCCGATTGTTGTGAGCATGTCACCCATTATCGCTCCGTTTATAGCTATCTTAAGAGCCTCGCGTTGGGCTGAGGGCGAGATGCGAGCCCTGCCTCCTGCAAATCTCAGCACCGCCTTGGGGTGTATGATGCGGAATATGGCCGCTGTGTCGAGGTATTCGTCATCGCTGATCGGGTCCATCCCTTCGAGCGGTGTCCCGGGAATGGGCTGAAGCACATTTATGGGTATGCTTGCCGGAGCAATCTCACGCAGTTCAAGGGCAAATTCTATACGTTGGCGCATGGTCTCTCCCATCCCTATGATCCCTCCTGAACATATCTCTAATCCGGCACGGCGGGCTCGCTCGATGGTGGCAAGTTTGTCGTCCTGGGTATGGGTGGTGCATAGGGTGGGGAAGAAGCTGCGCGAGCTTTCCATGTTGCAGTGATAACGTTGTACCCCTGCCTCGCGCAATCTTGTCATGGCGTCATAGTCAAGCAGACCCATTGATGCGCAAAGGCTCATCTCCGGATGTTTTTCCCTGAGGTTGCTGTAGTAGGAGCATATGGTGTCGAGAGCCTTGCCTGTGACGCTCTTCCCGCTCGTTACAAGTGAGAACCGTTGTATGCCTGCCCGATGGTTGTGGTCAGCCATTTCCATGCATGTGTCCCGGTCTACGAGAGGGTAAGTGTCTATTGTCGTGCGGTAATGAGCCGACTGGGCGCACCATTTGCAGTCCTCAGGACATCTGCCGGAACGTGCGCTGATGATGGAGCAGGAGTCGAATCGGCGTGGACTGAAACGAGCAGTGATCTCTGATGCCGCTTCCCTTAGGGCTTGGCGGCTTTCAGGGGTGATATCAGCGAGTGAGAGTGCTTCCTGCCGGGAGATCTTACCTCCGGCGAGCACTCGTTCCTTTATGTCGTGTATCTGTTGGGGATTCATGAATTAAGTATATGGTTGATGTATGAAAGTCTGGCTGACAGCAATTCTACGTGTTTAGGACGGGATATTGGCAGTCGCTCAGTTTTGGATTATGTATCAGTTGCAAAATTACCTTTTTTCGGAGAATAATCCTATCGTTATGGCGACATTATCACACCATATGCCCCGCCTTGCAGCTATAACTTTGCGTTATCTTTTTCACTCACACTACATCTTTTTTACTTACAAGTCATTATGAAATTACATCTCACACGCGAAGAATTCCTTGCGTTATGGCGTACACACAGTGGCTACACGCCATCGGTGTGCGGCGATGCCTGTGTGCAGCGTTCTGACGGAATGGACCTTGATTCGATACTCATGGCCGAAATGGAGGAGTGGTACCGGAAGTTGCTTCTTGAGGCTGACGAATCATTGCTTGCTCCGGAGGACATCGCCGCGGATACCGCTATGCCGGCTCCTTCGGGCGGGTCGGTGACAATCCGCCTTCCACCGGGTGTGCTGAGGGTGCTGTGCGTAAGGCTTTCGGGCTGGAGCCGTCCCGCGTGGATAGTGACCGATCCGGACAGCCCTACCGCGGTCAGCCAGCTCCATCCTTACACCAGGGCGTGTGCCGACAGTCCTGTGGCTGTGCTTCATACGGACGGTTCGCTTTCGCTCTATCCTGCTGCTTCGGGCGACAGGCTTTCCGCCTTGGTATGTGCAATCCGTCGCGATGGCATATACTCATTTGACCGGGCTGCCACTGAGGGGTTTGCCCGGTGTTGAAAAAATATAACAATCCGATAATTCTATGACTATGACTCTGCTTGAATCATCACGTGCAGCCTGGGAGGCGTGTGGCAATATACGCGCCACCCGACGCAGGCTCAAACGTTTCACTTACGGACAGCAATGGGACGATGCCGTACGTGACACTGACGGAAATATGATATCCGATGAGGAGCATGCGCGCCGGTGCGGACGCCGCCCTATTACAAACAATCTAATCCGTTCGCTTGTGAAGAGTGTCGTGGGGCGTTTCCGCCGTGAGCTTATGGACCGGAAAGAGGCCGGTGACGAACGTCTGAAAGCTATCGGTCTCGCTAACCGTCTCGATGAGCTGGATGCACGTGCCCTCGAAGAGTTCCTTATATCGGGATGCGCCATACAGAAGGTGAGCTATGAGCGTCGCTTCGAAGGTTCCGGAGTGTGGATTGACAATGTGAATCCCGACAGGTTCTTCTGCAACCGTTACCTTGACCCGAGAGGTTTTGACATACGTCTGATAGGCATGCTCCATGAGATGTCGCTTCATGAGATGAAGATGCGTTTCGGGCACAATAATCGACGTCGGCTCCGTGACATATCCAATATATTCAGCAAGTCGGTGGCGATGCGTCCGCAACTCGGGTTGCTGGCTTCACCGCTCGGGATATGTGACACAGGTGTGCTGTTCAATGCCGCCTCCGATCCTTCTCTTTGCCGTGTGATCGAAGTGTGGACATTTGAGGGTGACAGCCGGTCGGGAGGGGCTTGGCATGGACGGTTCTTTACACCTGACGGCACTATGATCGACGAGACTGTCTCCCCTTATCGCCATGGATCGCACCCATTTGTGGTGAATATGTATCCTTTGACCGACGGAGAGGTGCATCCGTTCATCGAGGATGTGATAGATCAGCAACGGCACATCAATCAGCTCATCACTATGATCGACCATATCCTTGCACATAGCGCGAAGGGAGCATTGCTTTTCCCTGTTGACGCTATTCCGGCGGGAGGCTCTTTTGAGAGCACTATAAGGATGTGGAGCAAGCCAGGCGCGGTGATACCTGTAAATGCCAGGGCGTCACGCATGCCGTCAGAAGTGGTGTCGTCGGCACGCAGCGAGGGGGCGTCGCAGCTTCTCGACTTGGAAATGAATATGTTCCGTCAGATATCCGGGGTGTCGACAGCTCTCCAGGGACAGCCGATGGGCGGAAATATGTCGGCATCGCTGTATGAGACGCAGGTACAGAACTCGGCAATAGCACTGCTTGACATTTTCGAGACATTCAATTCGTTTCGCAGTGTCAGGGACGGCAAGGCTCTTATGGCGGTGGATTGTTGACGGAATGACCTGTTATAACAATGTTTCACATATATGGGCGGGAATATTGCCCATGTTGTATGGTATATTTGCCAATGAAATGCAAGCCTAATAGTTGTGCACATAACCATTATCAATCATTTAATCCTCACAGAATCATGCTATCTTTAATTGAAACCCGCAATCGTCATTTCCTTGAAGCCTGTCGCCGTGTGATACGTAATCTGCCTGCCGATGAAGAGATCAACATCTCCAAAGTAGCTATGACCGCCGCTCTGAGTCCGGCACCCCATTATTACTGTACCTACACATATGCGTTGCGCATGCTGCGTGTCCTGCGCCACGGACGTATGCCGCTCAGGCGTGACCGCCGTCTTGCCCTTTGGGAAGAACTCAATATGAAGTGTACTGTTTACATGGCGCGTACGGGATGCAATCTTCCGGAGGCTCTCGGATACATTCTCGCATCCGAATCGGCATCGCAGTTCTTCATCGCTCCCTCCACTGCGCTGCGACTTGTGCAGCGACTGCGTTCGGCTTCTGCCGCGGCACGCTCCTGATTCTTTTTACTCATCAATTCTTGTTTTCTATCACTATGACTTATCATTTGTCTTCTAATGCTATATTGAGCACTGTTCACGCGCTTGCAGCCCTTCAGGCTCTTTCATGCAGTGATGATGAGAGAGCCGTGCTTGCTCCGGTGCTGTGCCGGCAGCGATCGGGTGTGCTCGCGCTTATGATCCGTAATGCTTTTGCCGAGGTCATGCTTAAGCTTGGTCCGTTGGTCAGGGATACTTCGCTTGACGGAGAGGCGGGCGACACGGCTGTAGGTTTCACTGAGGCTGATGCAGCTCCCGATGCCGACATGTGGGCGGAGTTGCTCACTCCGGAGTCGTTCACCACCACACGTCATGGAATAGTGCGCCGGGCTATCGAACAGTGTGTGGCTTTTACCGCCCTGAGCACATGGTGTGCGGCATCCGCTTCAGAAGGGGCTGTGCCGGTATCGGAAAATTTCGCCTCGCTGGCTTCCGGATGGCACCGTACGGTGATGTCGGCTCTTTCTCCGGATATTTACCCTGCGATACGTCATGAAGGATAGGGGGAATCTCGATAAAAATTCGTAACTTTGCACCCTCAAAAATGTCGTAATGAAAGGAATCGTAGTATATTGCTCGTCCTCATCATCCGTGCCGTCGGTATATCTTGAGGCGGCACGCGAGATGGGCGCACTCATAGCCAGGTCAGGTTATGCCCTTGTCAGTGGTGGAGGCTACCGCGGACTGATGGCTGAGACCATCGAAGGTGCGATAGGGGCTGGCGGCACCGCCACCGGCGTGCTCCCTCACTTCATGCTTGAGAGAGGGTGGGCGCATCCCGGTCTCACAGAGTGTATCGACACGCCGTCGATGCATGCGCGCAAGGAGACAATGGCTCGTAATGCATGTGCGGCAATCGCTCTGCCCGGAGGGATCGGCACTCTTGACGAGCTGTGCGAGATGATGACCTGGCATCAGCTCGGCATCTTTGAGGGTCCGGTTGTGATTGTGAACACCGATGGGTTCTTCGATCCGCTGATCGACATGTTCGACCGTATGATGGAGCAAGGGTTCATGCGTGGAGGCATAATCCCTGCAAGAATTGTATCGACCCCTTCGGAGGCTATCAGCGTGATCAGAGAGGCTGTTGAACATGGGGCATAAAGTGTTGAATTCATAACCATGACATCCGGTCGTTTTTATCAAATGCTCCCAGACTCCATACCGTATTCACCCTGTTGGCAGCCCTTGGATGTGTCGCTCCTTATGAACGGACCTCTCACCCGGGCTGAGCTTACCGATATGACTCTCGGCGAGATACCTTACACCCATGGGCTTGAACCTATGGAGCGTGCCGGGCTTCCGGGATATGATTCGGGTGTGCTCTGCCTGCTCATAGGGATGTTCCTTCTGCTTGCGGCTAATTTCCGTCATTATTCCACATTCTTCAAGAATTTCTTGTCCGATCTTCTTAGTGTGCGCCGCAGGGAGGAGACATTCGGGGTGCGTACTTTCAGCGAGACAGGTGTACAGATTTCCATTGTGCTCATAGCCTGTCTGTGCGAGGGTATAATCATCAATTCCGCATTTCCCGAGCGTCCGGTGCTGGGGCCTGTGTCGGGCGAATTTGTGATAATAGGGGTTTTCTCGCTCATAGCCATGGTGTACTATCTGTGGCAGCTCGCTGCTTACGGGACAGTGGGCGCGATATTTGCCGACAAGGTATCGGCGCGTATGTGGATGAAGGGGTTCAATGCCTCTCAGTCATTGCTGTGTATGCTGCTTGTGGTGCCTGCGCTGTTTGTGCTGTTCAATCCGGCAGCCTCAAGGATAATAATAATTCTGGGTATCGGTTTCTATATTCTGGCGCGTTTGGCGTTCATTTGCAAAGGTTTTAGGCTTTTTTACGACAATTTTGGCTCGTTGCTTTATTTTATTTTGTACCTTTGCACTCTCGAAATTGTACCCCTTGTTCTAATATACCGGGCAGTACTGGTTTTGCATAACTTGCTGCTACAAACTTAAGAAAAAATACGTCGTGAAAGTTAAGAAAATTTTGGTGTCACAGCCTGCTCCCGAATCGGGTAAATCTCCTTACTATGACATCGCCGACAAGTATGGTGTAGAGGTTGTATTGCGCCCCTTCATCAAGGTCGAGGGATTGACTTCCAAGGAGTTCCGTCAGTCCAGGATTTCCATACCCGATTTCACAGCTATTATCTTCACAGCTCGTACGGCAATTGACCATTTCTTCCGTATCTGTGAGGAGATGCGTATCACCATTCCGGAGACTATGAAATATTTCTGCACCACAGAGGCTATAGCTCTGTATCTGCAAAAATATATCGTGTACCGTAAGCGTAAGATATTCCATGGCGACAACGGTAAGCTGGAGAGCCTTCTGCCGTCGCTCATCAAGCATAAGAAAGAGAATTTCCTTTGGGTGGTGTCCGATGTGCATAAGGAGGATTCCGGGCTTCTTGACAAGGCTGGGATAAACTACACAAAGGCTGTGATGTACCGCACGGTTAGCAACGATTTCGGACCCGACGAGTCGTTTGACTATGATATGCTCATCTTCTTCTCTCCTGCCGGAATCCAGTCGCTTCTAAAGAACTTCCCCGGTTTCGAGCAGGGTGACATAAAGATAGCATGCTTCGGTCCTACCACCTGTCAGGCCGCCCGGGATGCCGGACTGCGGCTCGATATCGAGGCGCCGTCGCCAGGCAATCCGTCCATGACCGGCGCGCTCGACAGTTACCTTAAGGCTTCGGTGGCAGCATCCTGACCACGGTGCGCCTCCTGTCTGTCGCCACAATTAAGTAACAGGGCCGCGGTATGCGCCGTTGCCTGATAAGTGTAATCCATTGCCGATGAAAGGGCTTCGACTATATAAAATCGAGAAACTATGCAGTGAGACGGCCATAGGCCGTCTCTTCTCGCGCAATGACCCGCAGGTGAGCTCTACGCTTGCCTATCCTCTGCGTCTGGCGTGGAGGATTGACGATGTGCGCGGGGTGAAGTGTCCGAGGTTTCTCGTTTCCGTCCCGAAGAAACGCCTGCGTCATGCAGTGGACCGTGTGACGATGCGCAGGCGCATACGTGAGGCCTATCGTCTAAACCGCAGTCTGATATCACCCGACCTTCCTGCCGACCTCGCGTTCATATATGTTGCTGACAAACTTCTGCCTTATGCCAAGGTGGAGCATGCGCTGAAGCGGCTGCTTGCGTCAGTAAAACCACCTGGCGAGGATAAATGAAACGACTCTTTCTGTTGCCCATATATTTCTATCGGGCATGTATCTCGCCCATGCTTCCGCCGTCATGCCGTTTTACCCCTACCTGCAGTGAATATGCCATAGAGGCGATAAATAGGCATGGGGCAATCAAAGGGCTGTGGCTCACCGTAAAGAGGATTTCACGGTGCCATCCTTGGGGTGGTTCGGGCTATGATCCTGTACCATGATTATTGATAGTCATACACATATTTCACGTCCCGGAGCTGTGGTCAACATTGATCCGGTGTCAGTTCCGGCGCGTGGCATAAGGCTTGAGGATGACCGGTATTACTCCGTGGGGATACATCCCTGGAATGCCGGATGCTACACTAAGCGCGATGTTGACAGCCTGAACAGGCTGGCACGTGACCACCGCGTCGTGGCAGTAGGGGAGACTGGGCTCGACTCCGTTCATGTGGCTTATGAGCTGGTGTCACATGGCACCACCAGGGAGGTGGTGCAGGCTCTCCCTGATATCGAACGCCAGCTTGAGCTCCTAATGCTGCATATAAGGCTTAGCGAGGAGGTGGGAAAGCCACTTCTGCTGCATGTCGTGAAGCGTTATCCCGAGATACTTAAGCTCCGCATAGACCTCAAGCCTCGTCAGACATGGATAATACATGGATTCCGCGGACGCCCCGGGCTCGCGAAGGATCTGTTGAAATGGGGATTCTATCTGAGCTATGGCGAGATGTTCAATCCATTGTCGGTGGAGGCTACTCCCGCTGAGCGTATGCTGGCTGAGACGGATGAGTCCGAGGTCCCGTTCGAGGATATTGTCGCTTCCCTCCCTGTCACTCCGGCTGTGTCTCTCCCTGATTTAGCATCCGGGCGTTGCGTTGAAGCCCCGCAAGCTTAGTGCGCTTGATGGCGGAGTGGGTGAATATGCGTGAAAATTCACTCTGCTCCATTTCAAGGATGTCTTTGCATCCAAGACCGAGGATCTCTGCTCTCGGTGAGAATCCGCCTATCTCAGTGGGGATTGCCGTGGCATTATGAGGGCACACTTCCTGGCATACGTCGCATCCGTATATCCTGTCAGGTGTCGCGTCATATTCTCCGCGGTGCTCTATGGTGAGGTAGCTCAGGCACTTGCAGGCATCCATACCTCCTTTGCCGTCAAGGGCGCGTCCCGGACAGGCGCGGACGCATCTCATGCAGCCGTCACAGCTCCTGCCTGAAGGGGTGTCAGCGTCTAAAGGCAAGGTGGTGATGATCGATCCGAGCACACACCATGACCCCGCTCCCGGGACTATCAGCTGGTTGTTTATTCCTATGAATCCCACTCCGGCTCTTTCTGCCCAGTAGCGTTCGCGCAGAGGTGCGGTGTCGACAGTCACGCGGCATTGTGCCCCGGAGGTGATTGTTATTGCTGTAGCCACGGCATCGAGCCGCTCCCGTATCTCCTCGTGATAGTCACGTCCGAGGGCATAACGTGCCCAGCGGAGCTTGCCGTTGTCACGGTTGTAATAGTTGAACGCTGCTACAATTATGCTTTCAGCCCCTTCAAGGAGCAGGCGGGGATCACGACGCACATCCTGGTATTTCTCAAGATAGCTCATGCCCCCATGTTTTCCGGCGGCAATCCATTGAAGGTACAGGCTCTCGGCATCGAGGCCGACAGGTGCGGTCGCGGCAATCCCTACTGCGACGGCTCCTGTGCCGGTCACCAGGCGTTTGATATCCTCGCTGTCCATATTCAATTCATTTGCCGTAAGGCTTTCCCTTGCTGCGGCTACATTGGCAGAGCCTCGAACTCATAGCCCTGCTCCTTGAGCCATTTTATGGCGCGTGGCAGAGCGTAGCGCATGTTCTTATGAGCCTTGATGGAGTCGTGGAACACTATTATGCTGCCGTTGCGTGCATAGCGCATCACATTTTGGAGCACCTGGTCGCCGTTGAGACGTTTGGAATAGTCGCGTGTCACGAGGTCGTACATCACCACATTGTAATGACGCTTTATCAGGCGTGCCTGCCCGGGCCACATGATACCGTGGGGCGGGCGGAACAGTGTGGAGTGGATGAGATTGGAGGCTTCGGTGATGTCTCGGAAGTAGCGTTGGTTGCACTCCTTGATCCCTTGCAGATGGTGCATGGTGTGGTTGCCGTAGGAGTGGCCGCGGCGTTTCACTTCCTCAAGCAGTTCGGGATGGCGTCGCACATTGTCGCCTACCATGAAGAATGTGGCTTTTATGCCCTCCTTGTCAAGAAGGTCGAGCACCCAGGGGGTCTCCTCAGGCACAGGACCGTCATCGAACGTGAGGAACACCACCTTGCGTCCGCGACGCTTCACTCTCCACCATGCTTCGGTGAAGAGCAGACGATAGAACGTCGGGGGCTGCTCAATCCACATCTCCTAACTCGTCGTATTTCTGGAACAGGAAGTCGTTGTAGGGGAAGCGCGTCAGGTGTATCTCCTTGGCACGGTCGTAGAGCATCTGTTTTAGCTTGTCGATGTTTTGCCCTGACTTGGCTGATATGAACACACAGTCGTGGGGAAGTTTTGCCATCCACATCTTTTCAAGCTCATCGAGAGAGATGTTTTCGCGTGTGCGCGGGGTGAGGTCATTCTCATCCTTCTCCACGTGGGTGAAAGCGTCAATCTTGTTGAACACCATTATCATGGGCTTGTCGGCTCCGTCGCACACCTCGCGAAGAGTCTTGTCGACAACCTGTATCTGTTCCTCGAACTGAGGGTGTGATATGTCGACCACGTGGACCAGAAGGTCGGCTTCGCGCACTTCATCGAGGGTCGACTTGAACGAGTCGACCAGATGGGTGGGGAGCTTGCGTATGAATCCTACTGTGTCGGTGAGAAGGAACGGCAGATTGTCGATGATCACCTTGCGCACTGTGGTGTCAAGTGTGGCAAACAGTTTGTTCTCGGCAAACACTTCGCTCTTGCTCAGTACATTCATGAGGGTGGATTTGCCGGCATTGGTGTATCCCACGAGGGCTACACGCGTGAGCTTGCCGCGGTTCTTGCGTTGCACAGCCTTCTGCTTGTCGATGGCGCGCAGCTCCTCTTTCAGCAAGGATATCTTGTTGAGGATTATACGGCGGTCGGTCTCTATCTGGGTCTCTCCCGGACCGCGCATGCCTATGCCGCCTCGCTGACGCTCAAGGTGAGTCCACATGCGTGTGAGCCTGGGGAGGAGATACTGGTACTGGGCGAGCTCCACCTGGGTCTTTGCGTTTGCCGTGCGTGCACGTTTTGCGAATATGTCAAGGATCAGGCTTGTGCGGTCAAGGATTTTCACTTTGAGTTCACGCTCGATGTTTACAACCTGCTTGGAGGACAGGTCGTCATCGAATATTGCCATGCCTATGTCGTTGTCCTCGATGTAGGCACGTATCTCATCGAGCTTCCCTTTTCCGACGTATGTGCGGGGGTTAGGGTATTCGAGTTTCTGTAGGAAAGTCCTGACTGTGACAGCTCCTGCCGTGTCGGCGAGGAATGCGAGCTCGTCGAGATATTCCTTGGCTTTCGTTTCGTTCTGTTGGTTGCTTATGAGCCCTACGAGCACTGCACGCTCCGTGGTCTCTTCGCTGAGTATCTGGTCGATCATCGAATGATTAGTGATTCTTTTTAGCTGATCTGGCTTCTGCCTCTGCCTCCTTGTGGCGGCGTATGTGGGCGTTGAGATAGGAGTTGAATATCAGCCATATTATAACATCCAGCATCACTATAATGTTGATGTTCAGCATCCGGCTCAACCCGAGATTGATGAGAGTGAACAGTGTGGATATAGTGATGATGGTTACCATTGCTGTGCGGGGATTCATCCCTGCGGCAAGGAATTTATGGTGTATGTGGTTCTTGTCGGGAAGGAAAGGGGAGCGGTGCTGGCGTATGCGTACCAGGTACACTCTCAGCACATCGAAGCTGGGGATGATCAGGGGAGAGAATGCCAGGACTGCCGGCTGGAAGTTGAGTACCGGATCGTAGGGATGGGTGAACAGCTTTATGCCGAGCATGCTGAGTATCAGTCCGATGGTGAGCGACCCGGTGTCGCCCATGAATATCTTGGAGTGCTTCTTCACATCTCCGAACACGTTGTAATAGAAGAATGGGCATAGCACTCCGAGAGAGGCTAACGATATTATCGCATAGGCATATTCCCCGAGCAGCAGGAAGGAGATGCCGTATATGCCTGTGGCTATTGAACTGAGTCCCGAAGCAAGGCCGTCGATGCCGTCGATAAGGTTCATGGCATTGATGATGAACACTATTACTATTGCGGTGAACGGCATGCCCATCCATGATGGCATGTTCTCGATGCCTAACGATCCGGCAAGCGTGGTGAACCAGCATCCCGCGCTGATCAGAAGCACGGCACATACTATCTGCACCACGAACTTTGCACGGTACTTTATGCCTATGAGGTCATCGGCGATACCGACAAGGTAGAGCAGTTGCAGGCTGCAAAACAGGGCTATCATCAGCAGGCTGTTGTTGAAGAACACGTTGCCGAACTGAGGCGAGCCCGAGATGATGTTGGCGGCGATTGTAAGTGCAATCGACAGGAGTATTACGGGTACGAAAGCTATACCCCCCAGTCGAGGGATAAGCCCTTTGTGGATTTTTCTTTCATCAACTTCGTCAAAAAGTTTGCGTCGGTATGCAATCAGAAGTATCTGAGGTATCAGCACGCCGGCGAGCAATACGCACAGCGCGAAAACTATTAGCGAATTAATGATCCAATAAGCCATAGACACACGTCCTTATATTGTCAACTTGCAGTGATGATTTTCGGCAAAGATAGGCATAATTTGGGGAATATAAAAGAAAAACACTAAATTTGCCCTCGAAAATAATTAATTCATTTAAACAGATTCCGTTATGTTAAACCCAAAAGTTCAGGACGCTATCAATGAGCAGATTAATGCCGAACTGTATAGTGCCTATCTCTACTTGTCAATGGCGCAGTATTTTGAGGCCGAGGGTCTCGCAGGATTTGCCAACTGGTTCAAGATCCAGTTTCAGGAGGAGCAGGCTCACGCCACTATCTTCATGAACTATGTGAATCAGCGTGGAGGCCGTGTGATGCTCAAGGCTATTGATGCTGTCCCCACCACCTGGGATTCACCCATGGAGGTGTTCCGTGCCACACTTGAGCACGAACAGAAGGTGACCGCTCTCATCAACAGTCTCTACACTCTCGCCATGCAGGAAGAGGATTATGCCACCCGCGACCGTCTCAACTGGTTTGTAGGTGAGCAGGTCGAGGAGGAGGACAACTGCCGCGCTCTCATCGACAAGCTCCGCCTTATCGGCGACAACGGCATGGGTCTCTATATGCTCAACACCGAGCTTGCAGCCCGCACCTATGCCGCACCCTCGCCTCTTGCAGCCGAGTGATTGCCGGTGTTTAAGACCAAAGGATTAAGACAATAGAACAGGAGAACTCTTCAGAGCATCGTCCCGAAATATAGATTTAAATTATAGATCTTACGGTTCATTGCTCCAAAGAGTTCTCCTGTATTCATTCCGCCTGCCCCAACCGTTTTGAAGGGGGTGGCGGATTCTTTTGTTGGTATTTATTGTGTCATTCTTACCTTGCGTGCTTTCTCTTCAAGCTCTTTGGCTTCATCTGATTTGCCTTGGGCTGTGAGCAGACGAGCCTGTAGTCTCATATACTCCGATCTGTAATACCCTATGGGGTATTCGTCAGCAATCTGCCGCATCCATTCGTAGGCTTCGGCTATCAATGGCTGGTTGTCCGTGGTACATAGCTGTATGATATGCCCCTGTATATAGCTGAGTTTGGCGTCGTCATTGAATATTCCGTAACGAAGGGCATTGTGCATCTCGTCGAGCATTGCGCGGTGGTTGCCGTCAATCCAGTGGCGGGCAGTGTAGAGGGTTGCGATGTATTGAGGCTTCTTTTCCCAATTATGAATTCCCTTAACGTATTGCAGATAGTTGTTGTATTCAGTCTCGTTGAATTTGGATGTCTTTGGTTTGTTCCACACGTATTTGCCTATGCGGCTTCGGAATGTGTAGTCCAGAAACATGTCAACACTGTCTTTTGCTACGATCTGATAGAAGCGGTTGCGGTCACGGAACATTTTTTTCAGTACCGGTGACATCGGATCGGAAATATTGTATACCACTATTTGCCAGCAATCGCGCGGCTCATGTCGGTGTCGGAGATCACGGTAAAGAAGCGTAAGGCGCGCCTCATAGAGAAGCTACGCCGGATGCTCGGCAGGGATATTGACAGCTATCTGATATTTTTTCTATTGGCGGCTTAGAGGGTTGCCGGCAATAGATAGCCTATAAAAAGAGACTCGGCATCATGATTGCATTATCATGGTGCCGAGTCGGTCGTTTTGTGTGTGTGTGAATTTTCAGTATTTAGGGTTAGTGTTTGGGAACTTCGAGATCGTGGAGCGAGTAGGCTGTCATGAGCAGCTGTGAGATGGGAAGATCGGGGAGCCGCTTGCGTGCGAAACCGCTGACTTTTTTGATCTGCTCAGGGGTCGAGGGTGCGAAAGTCTTTGAGAGCTGTGCCAGCAGTGAGCCCTGCTCTTCCGTGTCGAGTGTGTCAAAATTTTTGTCACAGAAATCTACGTATGCCTCCACATCCATTGAGGCGTGGGCTTCGGCGAAGCGGAACATGTTGGCAAATTTGGATGTCAGACCCATTTTTTCGACGTTCTGTTTGAATTTGTCATACTCCTGGCGCGATGCCTGGTCGGTTATTACATTGGTGGTGAAGTATCGGTTTGCCTCGAAAGTCATCTGTTGTTTGATCTGTTCGGCTATGTCGTTGCTCTTTGAGGTGTCGAAACGGTCGCGGTTGGCAATCATGAACTGGACGCGGGGAGTGTTGTAGCCGGTGGTATAGGAGTCAAACATGAAGTGGTTTTCAGGTTTCAGACGCTGTTGCTCATTGAGGGATTCGAAGTAGTCGTCGATTATCTTGCCGGCCTGATAGAATGCCGACATGTAGTCGCGAGCGTTGTCCACGATGCTTATGGCATATGCTCTCACCACTTCTGGGGTGCGCTCGCCGGCCTCGTAGCGCGCGGTGACGCGCTCGGGGGAGAGTTCGGGATTTTTGCACATTTCTACTGCGGTGATGAAGTCCTGTCCGTCCTTCATGCCGGCGAATGATCCGAGCTTGTTGCCGTCGGCATCAAACACCATGAGAGTCGGGTAGGCCTTGACTTCGACTGTCTTTGCGAGCGCGGCACCTTCGGCCTCGGCGTCAAGCTTGAGGCATACGAAATTGGGGTTGAGATAATCTCCGATTTCCTTTTTGGGGAATACATTGGCCGCCATGCGTTTGCAGGGTCCGCACCACTGTGTGTAGAAGTCTACGAAGATGAGTTTGCCTTCAGCCTTGGCGGCTGTCTTTGCTTCGTCGAATGTGATGTGGCGGAATTCTGTCTGAGCCGCAGCCGGCATAATGCCAGCCATGGCTATCAGAGCTGAAATGATAGTTTTTTTCATCAATTATTGGAATATTAGATGTTCTGGGTCAGAGACGGGTTGAAGTTGGTGGCGTTCATGGGGAAGGGATAGATCCACAGCGGAGAGTTGGGGCGGATGGTGAAGTCTCCGAAATCGTCCATGTGGTGCACCACATCGGCTGCATATTCAGGCTCGGTGTTGCGACGCTTGCAGTCGAAGAAGTTTTCATATGATATTATGCACTCCACGGTCTTGGCTTTGCTCAGCAGGGCCATGGCCTCCTGTTTGGTGTTGACGGTGCCTTTGAAGGGTCTGTAGAATTCGGGGTGTATGCGGTATTTGCGCACCTTGTCGACCTGGTCGAGACCCTCGTCGATTTGTCCCGCGCGGATAAGGCACTCGCCAAGCACGTAGTACATCTGCTCGGCGCGCAGTCCCCACACGTTGATGCGGGCCGCACCCTGGGGCGAGTAATTTGCGCTCCCCTCGGGTCCGTAGAGCAGGTCGTCATATTCGGTACAGTCATCCTCGCGCGAATAGTAGCGCACATAGTCGCCCTGTTCGTAGAGGCTGAGGAACTTGGGAGTGAGTGTCATGTTGCCCATTTCGGACTGGTTGGTGACGAAGCTGGTGAGGATAAACATGTAATGGTTGGGCGAGTTGAAAGTGGATTCCCAGGTGCCTTTGTCGACTATGGTAGAGCGGTCTTCGATGGTGGGGTTGATCTCGAGAGCTTTGCGGGCATATGTGGCTGCCTCTTCGTAGCGTTTCATCTGGAAGAGCACACGGGCGCGCACTGCGTAGCCGAAGTCGGCCTCGAAGCGGAAGGGATCGTCGGTCGGGGTTTTGTCGAGGCATTCTATAAGCTCGTCGGAGCAGTCGGCGAGGATCTTCTCGTAGACCTGGGCCACGGTGAGCTTGGTCTTCTCGGCACCGAAATCGATATTATCCACGTAAGGCACGCCTCCGGTCGATGCGGCGGTGGCCTCGTCATACTGTGCGGCCCATAGGTTCACGGCCAGGAAGTGAAACCATGCGCGGAGTATGCGTGCCTGTGCTATGAAGCGGTTTTTCTTGTACTGGTCACCGTCGAGATCAGGCATCTGGCAGGCCACGATGTTGCAGTATTTTATATTCGAGTAAATCTCCTTGTAGCGGTCGTCCTCCTCGCATAGAGCGACGCGGTCAACGGACTCGTCAGCGTAGATGAACGCGTACTCCACGGAGTTTTTCACATTGAATATTTCCTCGGGAGTCGACCACAGTGCGAATGTGTTGCCGGTGATCATCTCGTGGTTGAAATCCCAGTCATATATGCGCCATTCCTTGTTGATGAGCGCGCCGAGGTCGTCGACGGTGTTGAGAGTCGAGAATCCGCGGGGAGTTATGTCGAGCTTGTCGTCACAGGAGGTGAACACGGCAAGCAGTGTCAGGAGGAGTGAAATATATTTTTTTCTCATGATGAAAAAGTCTTTAGAGGTTGAGGAAAATGCTCATGGTGTAGGTCGACGGAGTCTTGACGGGGATTCCGCCCATGCGTGTTGCTTCGGGGTCCCAGCTGCGGCCGTTGCGTGCCCATGTGGCTACGTTGTCGACCTGGAAGCGGAGGCTCAGGTCGCTGAGTCCGATGCGGCGTATGAGTTTGCGCTCAAACTCGTAGGAGAGTGTGATGGAGCGGAGCTTCAGGTAGTCGGCACGCGAGTAGTTGCGATAGTCCGATGAGGCTATCTGCATGGTGCGCGAGTCGTAATATTTTGTGAGATATCCGTTGGGGACGGCACCTTCCACACCGTTCCAGAAGTCAAGTTCGGATGCTGCTGATCCGCCTCTGGTCGAGGTGATGCCCCATACGCGCGGGTCGGTGTTCATGTAGTGGCCGCCGTAGTAGTGCATCATGGCTGAGAGTGTGAAGCCCTGGTAGCGTATCTCCGGGATGATGCCGCCGGTCCATACGGGGGTCGATGTGCCGAGATATACGCAGTCCTCTATCTTGAAGTCGGCCGATGAGAGTGATGTGTTGTGGATCTCGCCGTTGTGGTCACGCCATGTTCCGTAGGTGATGCCCTTGTCGTCGGTGACATATCCGGCATAGTCGACACCGATAACTGTGTTGAGGGGATAGCCCTGCTTGAGTTCCATGGAGCGGAACTCCGAGCCGGTGTGGGGATGGAAGTACACTTTCTTGACCTTGTTATGGTTGTATCCGAATGTCAGTCCGAGGTTGATGCCCAGCTGTTTGCGAGAATTGGAGGGGAGTATGCGGCCGTTGAGCTGTAGCTCGACACCGGTGTTGAGCATCTCGCCCGCGTTGAGCAGCAGGTCCTCGAAGCCCGAGGTGATGTCAAGAGCCACGTCGGTGAGGATGTCGGTGCTGTATTTGCGGTAAGCGTCGACCGAGCCGTTGAGGCGGTAGCCGAAAAGGGCGAAGTCAAGACCCCAGTTCCATGTGGCTGTCTTCTCCCAGCGGAGCTGGTCGTTGGGAGCCTCCTGTATCTCGCCCATGATGCCGCCGTTGAAGCGGTTGGTCGAGAGGCTTGCGGTCATGACTGACTTGGCGTTGGAGTTGATGTTTCCGGTCAGACCGTAGGAGACGCGGAGCTTTAGGGCGTCGAGCCAGTTAAGAGGCTGGAGGAATGCTTCGTTGTGGGCGTTCCATGAGCCGCCTACCGACCATAGGGGACGTCCGCGGAATTTCGGGTCGGTGCCGAAGAGGTCGGCCTTGTCCACGCGGTATGATCCGAATACGCTGTAGCGGGAGTCATACACGTAGCTGCCGGTGAAGTAGTAGCTGTAGAAGCGGTGGAGGGTTTCGGAGGTGCCGAAGTTAGCGTAAACGCCTGAGGGGGGGGCAACTTGTGCCGAGTATGCCCATCTGGCCGAAGCCGTTGACGAAGTCCCAGTCGACGTGGGTGTTCTGGTTGGTGAGGGTCTGGTGATCATAGCCGAGATAGGCTGCGGATGAGCCGCTTGACTTGGTCTGGCGGTATTCGAAGCCGGCGAGGACGCTGATGTCGTGCTTGCCGAAAGTGCGGTTGAAGTCGGTCTGCGCACGGAAGGTGTAGAAGCGGCTGTGGGTGTTGGATGATATGAGCATGCCGCCTTCGGGCACGTGGTGTTTCAATGGGAGAAGTTGTTCTACCTGCTTTGCGGCAGCAAAATTGCCGTTTTCGTCATAGAAAAAGTCACCAGTTACGGGGTTGAAGACTGAGTAGCCGGGGTAGGCGTCGGGATTGTCATATACGTCCCAAAAGTCGACAGAGGGGTCAACCTCCCATACCTTGGTGACTCCGCCTGTGGTATAGCGGTTATAGATGTCGCGGGCATAATAGGAGTTTTTAAAGTATTCGGTCTCTGACTGTTGCTGTATGTCCTCGTGCTGATACATCACCGAAGCGTTCCATCCCTGCACAGGGAGGTGGAAGAGGGCGTGTACATAGGCGCGTATGTTGGTGCCGGTAGTTTTGGATGTGTTGAGTCCGATCTCGTTGCGGAGATTGTAGGAGTGGTCCATCAGTCCGAAAGCCGGATTCTCGAACACGGGATTGTCGAGCATGGCGTCGGCTTCCATGCGGGCGAGTGAGCCGTCGGGGTTATACATGCTCTGATAGGGGTAGAAGCTGTTGATTTCGCTGTAGGCTCCGGTGGCATTGCGCTTAGTGCGGTTGTTGATGACGTTGACTGAGAATGAAAGGTCGAGCCACTTTGCAGCCTTGAGGTCTCCTTTGTAGCGGAACTGGAGTGAGCGGTTGTTTTCTTTCTTCATTCCGAGGTTGTCGTCGGAGTAGTTGAAAGTGAAGCTCGATGCGAGCACTTTGCCCTGATTCCGGAGCGAGAGGTTGTAGGTCTGGGCTATGCGTGTGCGCTCGGCGGCGTCCTGCCACTCGCGTCGGTAGTCGTTGCGCGCCCACTGGTCGAGGGTGTTGTTCATGACATCGGTGTCGAGTTCACCGAGATAGTTGCGCACTAACATGCGGGTCACCGGAGAGAGGCCTATGCGCTGGTCATAGTCGTTGTAGCGGCTGAGCAGGGCGTTGAACTGATCGGGATCTTTGTCCTTCATGCCGTTCCAGTTGAGCTGTTCGAGCTGTATGGCCTGTGCCGCCGAGGCCCATCCTGCCTTGGAGTAGTCGGTCTTTCCCGAGATTGAGAGGTCGGCATTGAATTCTACAGAGAGCTTTTCGCGGTCAGCCTGCTTGGTGGTGATGACGATGACGCCGTTGGATGCGCGTGCGCCGTAGATGGCGGCTGCCGAAGCGTCCTTGAGCACGGTCACCGACTTGATGTCATAGTTGTTGACTGTCTCGATGCCGCCCTCGATGGGGAGTCCGTCGACCACAACGAGCGGTGCAGTCGAGGCTGTGAATGTGCCGACACCGCGTATGACGATATTGTTTTCACCTGTGGCGTATTTGTTGCGCTTGTTTACGAGTCCGGGTATGTTGCCTTCGAGGCCCGAAGTGATGTCGGCTATGTGACGCTTGTTGATTTCGTCGCCCGAGAGTATGGTGTAGGAGCCGGTGGCATTTTCGCGCTTGATGTTCTGATAGCCTGTTACTACCACTTCATCCATAGTCGATGCATTGGTGCGGAGGGTGACGTTTAGCGGCTTCCCTATGTTGTTTCTGGTAAGTCGTACAGACTGTGGATGCATGCCCACGTAGGAAAATTCGAGCGATGGGTCGGTGTGGTGTACATGGATGCTGAATCGGCCGTCGATGTCGGCACTGACACCGTAGTGAGTGCCTTTGAGCATGATGGTGGCTCCCGCGAGCGGTTCGCCTGACTCGTCGACCACAGTGCCTGTTATATTAGCGTCGAATGTGGTGGAACCCTTTTTTCTTTCGGACAGTGACACGGTGGTGCCTACAATCTTATATGACAGCCCGAGCTGCTGCTCTACAGTGGCATTAAGGAGGTCCGATAGTGAAGTGTTATGGTAGCTCCCTGATACAGTGGATGAATTATTGGTTATGAGGGATTTCTCATAGACGAAGTCATATCCGGTACTTTGTTTGAGAATCCGGATCGCCGTTTCGGCAGTTGCGTTGCTGAATGTCGCATTGTATGTCGTCTGTGCGCCGGCATACATATGCACACACAATACCATTGCAAGTAACCATAGGAGTCTTGGTTTCATAGGCTGATGTGATTGATATGATTTGGTTTTAAGGTATATATTACGTTTTAAGGTATATATTACTATGTGGTTGGGTGTCATTCTTCCGAAATCAGTATCTTGTTGTCGGAGGGGGAGACGGTGAAGCGTATGTGTCCGCAGTTCTCAAGTACTTGTATCACTGTGCGGAAGTCGGAGTATCGCGGTATGCTTCCCATGAATATGCGGGAGGACAGGGATTGGTCGGTAAATTCGTAATGGAAGTCATACCATCGGCTGAGGTCGCGCATTATGCGTTCGAGCGTCTGATTTTCGAAGATGAAGCGTCCGTGCCGCCAGGATGTAACCACGCCGGGGTCAACTACCGACATGTTGATGCGGTCGGATGTGTGGTCGAGTATTGCCTGGTGACCTTGAGAGAGGAACAGTTCTCCTGACGGGGCTGAGGATTGGGAGAGGGATATGGAGCCGGTCTCAAGTGTGGTGTAGGTGGCCGGCTCATCGTGGTAGGCGCGTATGTTGAAGCTTGTGCCGTATACTCGTACTACCTGACGGTCGGTCTCCACGTAGAATGGCCGGGAAGGGTCTTTCTTTACCTGGAAATATACTTCTCCGGTCACTGCCACACGGCGTTCGCCGGAGCCGAATGCTTCTGGGTAACGTATGGTCGACTCGGAGTTGAGCCATACTTCGGTTGAGTCCTCAAGGATGATTTTGAATTCCCCTCCGCGTGGCACTTCGAGGCATAGCTCCTCGGGGGTAGGGGAGGGAGGGGTGATGAAGCAGTCGGCACCATCGCGCCCTGATTCATTGGCTGAGAGTGAGATGGTCTGTCCTGTGGAGTTTGTGACTGTGGCTTTGGGTGATCCTGCCACAAAGTCGTCGAGGCTTTTTGCCGGAGGTGTCTCGGCTATGTGCTGACGGCTGTCGCCGATACTTGTGGAGAGGCGGACAGGGGAGAGGAAAAGCAGTGTCGTACCGATGGCTATTATGGCTGCCAGTATGGCTGCCGCACGTATTATGCGCCGTGATATGCATGCCCGGCGTCTGGAGCGGATGATCCGGGTCATGTCGAGAGCGGGACGGCGGTAGTCAACCGCGCTTCGCATGAGCATTTCTTCGGACAGGGTGTCATAATCCGACAGGCTTTCGAAGAATCGTCGGTGGGCCTGATCGGCGTCCAGCCATTCTTCCAGCCGTTGGTTGTCGGATGGAGATATGGTGCCTATCATGCGCAGATATATGAGGCGGGTTATGTGACGGTCGTAGTCCATGGATTATAATTGGGTATTTAACATAGATTACACGCGTATTGCATAAAAGTATACTTATTTCACCAAATTTTTTAAAATAAATATTATGGTATATGAATTTGATGGAATATATGGGGCTTTTATCTTAAATAGACTCCTAAAACTTGCATTATTCTTGTGATTTGGGATAAAACTTTATAACTTTGCTGCAATTCAATCAGGCATGATAGATTACGAATCGCTCTATAGATGTTTTCTTGCCGGTCAGATGGTCCCTTTCTACAAGATTATGTATCCGGGATTGTTGACCTTTGCATCGCGTATGCTCGGGGCAAAGATGGCGTTTATGGCGGAGGATGCCGTACAGGATGCAGTGCTTTCGACTTATGAGCACCGTGATGAGATAGAGAGTGCTGTGCACTGGCGATGGTATATGCTTCAGTGTGTGAGGCGCAGGGTTTCTAACCTGTTGCGCCACAGGGGTATTGTCGATGACTATGCCTCGGAGGCACTGAACGATTGCGGAGGGGATGATGTGGAGCACGATTGCTCCTATTGGCTTATGCGCCAGGAGGCTCTCGACACTCTTTTTGCTGCCATAGAGAGATTGCCTGACCAATACAAGGAGATATTCAGGCTGAATTTTGAGCAGGGTCTGAAAAATCAGGAGATTGCCCGAATGCTTGATGTCGCCGAGATCACGGTGAAGAAACGAAAAGCCCGAATGCTTGACCTGCTGCGCGGCTATCTTGGAGCGGATGCCAATACGCTGATTATGCTTTATGTGATGACGAGGGTATCGGATTCGCCGTCGTTATTGATGAGGATTGTCGATGAGATGCGGTCAGGGTGTGAGCTGCTGTGAAAATATAGACAGATCCCCTGTGTCCTGATAGCCAGGACACAGGGGATCTGAGTAAGGTCTGTATTAAGATTAGCTTTCCGGGGAGTGATTACTCCGCGTCGCCATCCTCTTCCTTCATGTTGTGGAACACGTTCTGTACATCCTCGTCGTCCTCAAATTTTTCGAGGAGTTTCTCAAGGGTGACACGCTGCTCGGCGGTGACCTCCTTGAGCTCGTGGGGGATGCGCTCAAACTCGGATGAGATGATCTCAAAGCCGTTGTCCTCAAGGTACTTCTGTATATTGGAGTATTCCTCGAAAGCACCATAGAGCACTACCTGCTCGTCGCCCGACTCCTCGTCAACGATATCCTCAAGTTCGTCCACGCCGTAATCGATAAGCTCAAGTTCGAGGTCTTCGAGTGAGACTCCTTCTTTGGGCTTGATCTTGAATACGCTCTTGTGGTCAAACATGAATGAGAGTGAACCCTGGGTGCCGAGAGTGCCGCCGTGCTTTGTGAAGTAGGAACGCACGTTTGCCACGGTGCGGGTGTTGTTGTCGGTTGCAGCCTCGACCACGATTGCGATACCGAAGGGTCCGTATCCTTCGTAGATGATCTCCTTGTAGTCGCTTGCGTCCTTGTCAGTGGCTTTCTTGATGGCGCGTTCCACTGTGTCCTTTGGCATATTTGCAGCCTTGGCGTTCTGCATGAGAGCACGCAGACGAGGGTTGGTGGAGGGGTCCGGTCCGCCTGCTTTTGCGGCGATGGTGATTTCCTTGCCTATGCGTGTGAATGTGCGGGACATATTGCCCCAGCGTTTGAGCTTGCGGGCTTTGCGGTATTCAAATGCTCTTCCCATTGTAAAGTATTATAGTATAATTTTTTTGATAATTAAGGTCAGTTGAGGCACTCTATCTGAGTTCTGCTCCGAGCTGCTTGGTGAGATTGGTTATCACCTTGCTCATCACAGCTTCGATCTGTTTGTCCTGGAGTGTCTTCTCATCATCCTGAAGTGTGAGGGTGATGGCATAGGACTTTTTGCCTTCCGGGAGATTCTTCCCTTCGTAAACGTCGAATAGAGAGATGTCCTTCAGCAGACGTTTTTCGCTGGCTCGAACTGTGGCTTCGACACGTTCCATAGTGATGTTCTTGTCGAGCAATAGCGCGAGGTCGCGTTTCACGGCCTGGGTCTTCGGCAGTGCGGCGAAAGTCACTTTTTTCTTGACGGAGAGTCCGACAAGGGTGTTCCAGTCAAGCTCGGCATACATGACAGCCTGCTTGATGTCTGCCTTGTTGAGAATCTTCTTGGCGAGGATGCCGAGCGAGCCTATCTGCTTGCCTGAACGAGTGGAGATGTCGAGTCCGGCAGCATAAATCTCGTTGGCTGATGTGGTATATTTTATCTCTGAGGCGGAAATGCCGAGTCGGCGGAGTATGTTGGCTACCACAGCCTTGAGGTCGTAGAATGTTACCTCGGCGGCAGAGCGTGCCCATGATGGCTGACGGAGAAGTCCGCTCATCCATATGCCAAGGCGTGAGTGTTGCCTGTAGGGTGCGAGAACTGCTTCGGGATTGCCTTTGGCTTCCGGGTTGAATATGTATACGTTGCCGAACTCATACATCAGCAGGTCGCTTTCGCGGCGGTTGATGTTGTGGGAGGCTGATTCGAGACCGCCGAACAGGAGTGTCTGGCGCATCACATTGAGGTCGTTGCTCAATGGGTTGAGGAGCCTGACGCAATGGTCCGCCGACATCTGTTCGAGATCGGCGTAGTAGGCTTCGCGTGTCAGGGAATTGTTGAGGATCTCGTTGAAGCCTTCTCCGCACAGCTGCTCGCTGATGAGGTCGCGCAGACTGTTCTCTTCATCCTCGCGGCTCTTGTAGGATAGTGAGGAGTGGACTGTGGAGGAGATTTCCACATTGTTGTAACCGTAGATTCTCAGTATATCCTCGACCACATCGCATGGGCGTGTCACATCGACGCGATAGGTGGGCACCTTGACGGTGACATCCTTCTCGCCGGCAGTCATAATCTCCATCTCAAGGCTCTTGAGGATGGCGATCATGGTGTCGGAGGGGATGTGTTTACCCACAAGCCGGGTGGCGTAATCGAAATCAAGGGTCACTTCTGCCGGCTCGATCACTGAGGGGTATATGTCGATTTCGGGACCTGTGATGGTGCCTCCTGCAAGCTCCTTCACCATAAGGGCGGCGAGGTGGAGCACATAGGTGGTGTTGTTGGGGTCGACACCGCGTTCGAAACGGAAAGAAGAGTCAGTGTTGAGTCCGTGTCGGCGAGCGGTCTTGCGCACCGATGTAGGATTGAAATAAGCACTCTCAAGGAATACAGATGTCGTGGATTCGGTGACACCGGAGTCCAGACCTCCGAACACTCCGGCTATGCACATCGGCTCGCGTGTGTTGCATATCATGAGGTCGCGCGAGTCGAGTGTGTGTTCCACGCCGTCGAGAGTGACGAATTTTGCGCCCTGCTCGGCATTCCTTACAATCACTTCTCCGCCTGCGATCTTATCGACGTCGAAGCAGTGGAGTGGCTGGCCCATTGCATGGAGCAGGTAGTTGGTTATGTCGACGATGTTGTTGATAGGGCGCAACCCTACGGCAGACAGGAGATCCTGGAGCCATTTTGGGGATTCCTTTACTGTGACACCTGTGATGGTGACTCCGCTGTAGCGGGGGCATGCCTCGGTGTTGTCGACTCTTACCTTCACGCCGCCTTCGGGAGCTTCGATTGCGAAGGCTTCCACCGATGGACGTGTGAGATTTCCAGGCTTGGCATGGCATGAGAGCCATGCTCCGAGGTCGCGTGCCACACCATAGTGCGATGCTGCGTCGATACGGTTGGGAGTGAGGTCCACTTCAAGCACATAGTCGGATGTGAGTCCGAAGTACTCGGCGGCAGGAGTGCCGGGCTTGACATCCTCGGCTATAACGATGATGCCGTCATGGGAGTTGCCTACGCCTATCTCGTCCTCGGCACATATCATGCCGAAGGATTCCACACCGCGTATTTTGGATTTCTTTATCTGGAATTCCTCTCCCTCCGCTCCGTAGAGCGTGGTGCCTACTGTGGCGACCACTACTGTCTGACCTGCTGCGACATTGGGCGCGCCGCACACTATCTGTGTGGCTTCGCCGTCGCCGAGGTCAACGGTTGTGATGTGTAGATGGTCGCTGTTGGGATGCTCCACACATGTGAGCACTTTGCCTATGACTATTCCGCGCAGACCTCCGCGGATGGATTCGACCTCCTCGACACTGCCGGTCTCAAGTCCGGTCGAGGTCAGTGCTGCCGCAACTTCGTCAGGTGTGAGGTCAAAATCGATGTATTTTTTAAGCCAATTGTAGGAAATATTCATAAAAGAATGCTTTTTCAATCGGCAAAGGTACAAATTTAAGTGCAATATCTCACTATCTCAAACCATTAAAACAGATAATTTTTTTGTTGTCAAGCAGACGATTGGCGAAATAATCAGAATATCGGAGCATTCTTTCTCCCGGATAGTGCCGGTGCAACTTTTTGTCGCGGATATTGGTTATTATGGATAATGGGCTTGGAGTATAAGCAAAATTTTGATAAATTTGGCAATGACAAGCTGAAGTGTCACATTCATTCATCAGGTTATAGTTATGAAACTCTACTGTGTCAATCTTAAGGAATATGTCCCCTTTGAAGGAGGGGAGACGTTGCAGAGTGTGGTGGGGCGTCTTGCCGGACGCCTTGGTTTCACTCCGTTGTGTGCCCGCGTAAATAACAAGGAGGAGGGCTTGTCGTTCCCCCTCTATGCTCCGAAGCAGGTAGAGTTTGTCCCTGTGGGTGATGCCGCCGGGCAGCGTTGCTATATACGTTCGCTCTGCATGGTGCTATACCGTGCGGTGACGCGTGTGGCCCCCGGTGCACGGCTTGAGATATGCAACGCCGTGTCGGGAGGATACTATGTGCGTATCACGGAAATCGATCTTGACAGGGAGATGGCAGCACGCGACATTGCTTCGGAGATGCGCCGTCTGATAGCCGCCGACCTCCCCATCGAGCGCAAGGAGAAGCCTACAGCCGAGGTGATAGATATGTTCCGTGAACAGGGGCTGTATGCCAAGGTGGCACTGCTTGAGTCGCTCCACGAGCTATATACAATATATTACCGCCTTGACGGACTGGCTGATACCACTCTGTCGCCATTGGTGCCGCGTACAGGGCTTCTGGGTGAGTTTGGGTTTGTGCCTTATGAGGAGGGTTTCCTGCTTCTTGGATGTGACCCTTCGGATGCGGGATGCCCTGCCAAGGAGAGGTATCAGCCCAAACTGTTCCGCGCATTCCAGGCATATCAGGAGTTTAACCGTATCATAGGTATAAGTAATGCCGGTTCGCTTAACCGAGCTGTGGAGAGCGGGGAGTCTGGCATGATGATCAATGTGGCAGAGGCACTTCACACCAAACATATACGCGGGATAGCCCAGACAATCACTGACCGTCACAGGGCAGGGGGAGCCAAGGTAGTGCTCATAGCCGGACCTTCCTCTTCGGGCAAGACCACTTTCACCAAGAGGCTCGCCATAGAGCTGCTCACCAATCTGCTGCGACCTGTGATGATCTCGCTTGATGATTATTTTGTGGACCGTCATCTCACTCCGAGGGACGAGACCGGCGACTATGATTACGAATCCCTTATGGCTCTTGATCTGGAGCTGTTCAACGAGCATCTGTGTGCCCTCATAAAAGGTGATGAGGTGGAGATCCCCACATACAATTTTGAAAAAGGTATACGTGAGTTCAAAGGTAAGAGGATATCGCTTCCTGCTGACGGTGTCCTGCTTATTGAGGGGATACACGGGCTTAATCCGGAACTGACAAGTGCGGTGGCTGACGAGATGAAGTACAGGGTGTACGTCTCCGCGCTTTCCACCATCTCCATTGATGACCATAACTGGGTGTCGACCACCGACAACCGTCTGCTCCGCCGCATAATCCGAGACTATAAGTATCGCGGCACTTCCGCCATGTCGACCATACGCCGCTGGCCGAGTGTGCGCCGCGGTGAGGAGAGATGGATATTCCCTTATCAGGAAAATGCTGATTCGATGTTCAATTCATCGTTCATATTTGAGCTTAGTGTGATGCGCGATGAGGCTGAGCGGGTGTTGCGTACAGTGCCCCGCGATGTGCCTGAATATGCACAGGCTCACCGCCTGAGGCATTTCCTTGGCTATTTTGCTTCGGTCTCGTCGAGGCTTATCCCGCCCACTTCGCTTATTCGAGAGTTCCTTGGCGGCTCCTCGTTCAAGTATTGAATGCAACCTTTTAGGACTATAGGGCCAAAGAGCTATAGGATAATATTAAAAGACAGGAGAACAGGAGAACTTTTTTCAGACCAGGATATGAGCCGGAATATAGATTAAAACTATAGGTCTCTGGTTCTCTGGTCTGAAAAAAGTTCTCCTGTTCTCCTGTCTTTTAATAATATAATCCTATGGTCCTAAGACTTTCTGGTCCCATAGTCATTTTTTTCGGGGGACGTATTTGGCAGGATAGTCGCAACGCACACGGCCGGTGAGTATGCCGTTGAGTTTGCTCTTTATGAGCTGGCGGCGTATCATGGATATATGGTCGATGTAGAGTTTTCCTTCGAGGTGGTCGCATTCGTGCTGTACTATGCGGGCAAGGAATCCTGAGATCTCCTCTTCATGAGGCTGGAAATTCTCGTCCACCCAGCGCAGGCGTATATGTTCCACACGCGGCACGTTCTCTGACAGGCCCGGAAGGCTGAGGCATCCTTCAGCCCGGGTCACGGTGTCGCCGTCGAGCACTTCCACTTCGGGGTTGATGAGAGTGAATCTACGCCCTTCGCATTCCGGGAAAGAATCTTTTACGGGGTCGGCATCTATTACCACTATGCGTTCAGCAAGACCTATCTGCGGTCCGGCAAGGCCTACGCCTTCGCTGTCGTACATTGTGGCATACATGTTTTCGATAAGTTCTTTTAGACCTTCTCGGTCGGGAGCTATGTCGGAGCAGCTCTTGCGTAGCACAGGGTGTCCGTAAAGATATACTGGGAGGCGCATTGCTTTTTCTGCCTGTCAGGCAGCGGTGTTATTGGGTTTATAAGTTCTTGATCTTTGTGTCGGTTGTTATGGGCGGGGGCTCTGTCACATCTCCGTTTTTATATGACGGCTGATGATGACAGGTAGGAATTCAGGATTATCACTGCCGCCATGCGGTCGATGGCTCCCTTGTCGCGCCTGTCACTCTTCTTGACCCCTGCGTCGAGCATGGCACGATGGGCGAGGGTGGAGGTGAAACGTTCGTCCCACATTGTAAATTTCATTCCTGGGAATTCTTTGCGCAGACGTCCCATTGCCGGGGTGATGTAGCGCATGGAGTCGGACGGCTCGCCACGCATGGTGGTGGGAAGCCCGACCACAATCTCGTCGACCACTTCGCGTGACATGTATTCCTTGATGAAGGACACAAGTTCAACTGGGGGGATTGTGGCAAGTGCTGTGGCTACTATGCGCAACGGATCGGTCACTGCAAGCCCGCAGCGACGTCGACCGTAATCTATGGCAAGTATCCGTCCCATTTTTTTACGTCCGCAAAATTACGCAAATAATTTAATCTTAGCAAACTTGATATCATATGGTTGTTGAGGCTGTTGTGCATATGATGCCATTGGGATAACAGATTTTAACTCGCTATCCGCAATATGTGGTCTTTAGGCTTATCAGAAATCATAGTAAATCGAGAATAATATTTAAAAATGTCAGTAGAGTTAAAAATCCTTATCAATGTGTAATTGAAATTTCAATTTTAGCCTATAATTTGTTAACTTTGTATCCAAATTGCGAAATTTAATTCATAATATGGCAAAAGTTACAAAGCAGATGGCGTTGGATTATCACAAGTATCCGCGCCCCGGCAAAATAGAAGTTATACCTACCAAGCCTTATGCCACACAGGCTGACCTTGCTCTCGCTTACTCTCCCGGCGTGGCTTATCCTTGTCTTGAAATACAGGAAGCTCCTGAGAAAGCTTATGATTATACCGACAAGGGGAATCTTGTAGCTGTTATCTCCAACGGCACTGCTGTGCTCGGTCTCGGTGACATCGGTGCGCTTGCAGGAAAGCCTGTGATGGAGGGAAAGGCTCTGCTTTTCAAGATTTTCGCCGGACTTGACTGCTACGACATAGAGGTTGACGAGAAGGACCCTGAGAAATTCATCTCAATAGTCAAGGCTCTCGGACCTACTTTCGGAGGTATCAATCTTGAGGATATAAAAGCTCCCGAATGTTTTGAAATAGAGACCCGGCTTAAGGCGGAAATGGACATTCCGGTGATGCACGACGACCAGCATGGCACAGCCATAATATCGGCGGCAGGTCTTCTAAATGCCCTTGAGATACAGGGGAAGCGTATAGAGGATGTGAAGCTTGTGGTCAATGGGGCCGGAGCGGCTGCGGTGTCATGTACCAAGCTATATATAGCCCTTGGTGTTAAGAAGGAGAATGTGGTGATGTGCGACAGCAAAGGGGTGATCTCCGACAAGCGCACTGACCTCAATCCCCAGAAGGCCTTCTTCGCCACTTCACGGCCTCTTAGCTCTCTCGCTGAGGCTATGAAGGATGCCGATGTGTTCCTCGGGCTTTCGGTTAAGGATGTAGTGACACCTGAGATGGTGAAGTCGATGGCACCGCGCCCTATAGTGTTTGCACTTGCCAATCCTGATCCCGAGATAGCCTATGAGGTGGCAACCTCTGTACGTCCGGATATCATCATGGCTACAGGACGTTCCGATTACCCCAATCAGATCAACAATGTGCTCGGGTTCCCATATATATTCCGCGGCGCGCTTGACTGCGGTGCGACTGAGATAAACGAGACAATGAAGATCTATGCTGTGCGTGCCATTGCCGAGATAGCTAAGCTGCCTGTGCCTCAGGTGGTGAATGCCGCCTATGGCCGTGCCAATCTGAAATTCGGTCGCGAATATATAATCCCCACTCCTTTCGATCCCCGCCTTCTCACAGCGGTGAGTCCTGCCGTGGCACGCGGTGCGATGGAGAGCGGAGTGGCGCGTCGTCCTATCGGTGATTGGGCTGCCTACGATGAGAAACTTCTGCGCCTAAAGGGCAACGACCGCAAGTTTACCCGCCGGCTCAATGAGGCTGCACGCTGCAATCCCAAGCGTGTGGTGTTTGCCGAAGCCAATACTGACAATATGCTCCGGGCCGCAACTATCGCCGCTGCCGACGGTCTCTGCATACCTATCCTGCTTGGCAATGAGGAGATGATCGAGAAGCGTGCTGTGCGTCTGGGACTTGATATCTCAGGTATAGAAATAGTCAATCTTCGCCATGACCGTGAGGCTGCACGAAGAGAGAAGTATGCCGAGAAGCTTTCAGAGAAGCGTCAGCGTCAGGGCGAGAATTTCGAGAGTGCGCTCGACAAGATGTTTGACCGCAACTATTTCGGCATGATGATGGTGGAGAACGGCGATGCCGACGCTTTCATTGCCGGTACACGTGCCGCCAACAATAAGACCGGAATAATAGCCCGCGAGGTGATAGGCATGAAGGATGGCATAAGCCATTTTGCCACAATGCATGTGCTTGAGACCACAAAGGGGACTTACTTCCTTGCCGACACCATGATAAACGGAAATGCCGATGAGGAGACCCTTATGGATATCACGCGTCTCACAGCCGATGCAGTGAAGTTCTTTGCACACGATCCTGTGATGGCTATGGTATCGTACTCCAATTTCGGTTCCAACGAGGAGCCTGAGTGCACCAAGGTCCACAAGGTGGTTGAGCGTATGCATGAGGAGTTTCCCGAACTGCCTATTGACGGTGAGATGCAGATCAACTATGCTCTCAACAGTGCTGTCCGCGACAAGGTGTTCCCGTTCAATAAGCTAATGGGCAAGGAGGTCAACACTTTGGTGTTCCCCAATCTATCGGCAGCCAATGCTGCTTACCGTCTGATGCTTGAGATGGGGGTAGGCGAGTCAATCGGTCCTATCCAGATGGGTCTCAAAAAGCCTGTACACTTTATAAATGTGGATGCCGATGTGCGCGATATCCTTAATCTTATTGCTGTAGCTGTTCTCGACGCTGCCGTGCTTGACAATAAATGTTGAATTAAGGGACAGCTATAGGATAATTTAAAAGACAAGAGAACAGGAGAACTTTTTGACCAGAGAACCAGAGGACTATAGTTTTTTAATCTATATTACGGTTCACATTTTGGTCTATAAAAAAGTTCTCCTGTTCTCTTGTCTTTTAAATTATCCTATAGCTCTCTGGACCTTTGGTCTTTTTGCCCTATGGTCCTATGGACCAAAAAACCGGAGGAGCCTAACCTTTTTGGAAGAGTTTGTTGACAGCAAGCTTGAAGTCGGCGAGCATAGCTGATGCCGGGGTTATGATGGGTTTGAAAGCCTGCTGAGACTCAGGGGCGAACACTTTGAGCTTACGGTGGTGACAACTGATCTCAAGATGACTGTCAAGTACCAATGGCTCGCCGTCAAGATGTGCAGCACCGTCGTGAGTGCGCTCTATTGTGATTGCCGGGGTGCGGAAGGTGTGGATTAACACATTTTTTTCGATGTTGCCTATTAGCATATCGAATCCTACAAGAGCGGTCGACAGTGTGTTGCCTGCATGGATTATAGTCACGTCAAGCAGACCGTCGTCAATAGTGGCATTTGGAGCTATGTAGGCATTGTTTCCGTATTGGGATGCATTGCACACAGCTACCAGGAACGCTTTTTCTGTGATGCGTCTGCCGTTGGCTGTAATGGTGTACAGTTCCGGCTCGTAGTGGGCGTAGGTCTCGAATGTGCTCTGTATGTAAGTAAGTTTGCCTCGTCTTTTCTTCTCGGCGAAAGCAGCACTTACGGCGGCATCGAATCCAACACCGAAGGTGCAGAAGAATTTTCTGCCGTTCACGGTGGCATAGTCGATGCTGCGTGGCATCTCGTCATGTATCACCTTGACTCCCTCACGTATGTCGATAGGGATTCCGAGATGACGTGCGAGTCCGTTGCCCGAACCGCACGGTATTATGCCGAGGGATGTCTCCGAGCCGCACAAGGCATCGGCGGTCTCGTTGATAGTGCCGTCGCCCCCGGCTGCGAACACCGCATCGTAGCCCATCTCGACAGCTTCTGCCGCAAGCCGTGTGGCATCGCCGTGACACTGCGTGTAGGTGACCTCGATTTCCCATCCGCATGATGAGAGAGCGTCGGTCACGTAACGGTCAAGCCCTGCTTTGCTCGCAGTTCCGGATATGGGATTTATGATGAGGCGTGCTTTCATTTTGTTATAGGCTGTTTAGATGGTGACACGTCGGGTGGATGTTCCTGCCTTGAGAATATACACCCCGCGGGCTGAAATGCGAAGCCTGTGGGTCCCTGCATCGAGTGTTGCCTCACTGATGAGCTGTCCGAGGATGGTGAACAGCTTTACTGTCACCTTGCGGGGTGTTGCCACATATACGTATCCGTCCTTGACCGATACATCTATGTTGCTGTCACTGTCGCGGCTGTCAGCCGACAGTTCAGGCACGGGCATATCGACACCCTCCCAGCGCGGAGTTGCGCTCGAAGCCGCAATGGCGCAAATGGTTACAACCAATATGGTCAGTAGCTGTCGCATTTCTGTCGCAAATTTACGATTTCTACTCCATTTCCGCAAACATGCTATTATAAAGGCCGGACAAAGGTGTGCTGCTATATGTTGTATAACATACGATGCGTTCTTGTTTTTCATCAACGTTATCCCTAAATTAGCGCACGGTTTTACCGTTTATTTAAGAGAGTGTATAATATTAAATGTTAAGCCGGAGTAGTTGGATTTTTAGTTGAAACGGACCTGGTGATATGCCACATGGCTTTGGCTGTATGGCTTGGTGCAGAGACAGTTTGACAAATTTACAGCAATGAGGCGGACATAACCTAAAATCTATGATGAAAACAAAAAAACTTCTTCTCGGCGACGAGGCTTTGGCATTAGGTGCCATTGACGCCGGCCTATCAGGGGCGTATGCATATCCCGGCACCCCCTCGACTGAAATTCTGGAATTCGTTCAGTCCAATCCGGTCGCTCGCCAGCGTAATATCCATTCGCATTGGTCATCCAACGAAAAGACTGCTGTGGAGGAGGCTCTCGGCATGTCGTTCTGCGGTAAGCGAGCCATTGTCTCCATGAAGCATGTGGGGCTTAATGTGGCTGCCGATCCCTTTGTTAATTCAGCCATGACAGGTGCTAATGGCGGGCTTCTTGTGATAGCCGCCGATGATCCTTCGATGCATTCGTCGCAGAATGAACAGGACTCGCGGTTCTATGCAAAGTTTGCGTTGATGCCTGTCCTTGAGCCGTCCGACCAGCAGGAGGCATATGACATGGCACGCTACGGCTTTGAACTTTCGGAGAGTCTGCGTATTCCGGTGCTTATGCGTCTTGTCACCCGTCTGTCCCATTCACGTGCTGTGGTCGAGGTGGATGATGCTCCCTCCGACGAGATGCCGTTCTCATATCCGGAAAATCCACGGCAGTGGGTGCTCATGCCTGTAAATTCCCGTGAGCGTTATCGCCGTCTGATCGATGACCGTGACAGGATGGAGGAGCTGGCAGTGTCATCGCCCTACAATCGCCTCACTCCGGGGTCCGACCGCCGTATCGGCATCATTGCTTCAGGCATAGGTCATAACTATGTGCGCGAGGTGCTCGGAGCCGACTGTCCGTTCCCGGTGTTGAAGATATCGCAGTATCCTGTGCCCCGAAAGCTCGTGGCTGAACTCGCCTCACAGTGCGACTCGATTCTTGTGGTGGAAGAGGGGCAGCCTTTCATTGAGGACTCTCTGCGCGGGCTCCTTGACTGCGGACCGAAAATCTTCGGCAAGCTTGACCGAATCATACCTATAGATGGAGAGCTTAATCCCGACAGTGTGGCTCGTGCTGTAGCGGCTCTCGCCCCTGACTATAGCCATCTTATACATGAAGAGAAACCGTTTGCCCGCAATGTGGTGGCGCGTCCGCCGGCACTTTGCCAGGGATGCGGACACCGTGACGTGTATGCCGCACTCAACGCCGCCCTCGAAGAGTTCTCTTCGCCCAAGGTGTTCGGCGACATAGGATGTTACACCCTTGGCTGGCTTGCTCCGTTCAATGCCATTGACACCTGTGTCGACATGGGTGCTTCCATCACTATGGCAAAGGGTGCCGCAGATGCCGGTCAGCATCCGGCTGTCGCCATAATAGGCGATTCCACATTCACGCATTCCGGCATGACCGGGCTTCTTGATGCCGTGAACGAGAATACACCTATGACGGTGATAATCTCCGACAATCTCACTACTGGCATGACCGGAGGTCAGGACTCGCAGGGCACCGGCAAGCTTGAGGAGATATGCCTCGGTCTCGGAGTGGACCGTCAGAGGCTCCACACCATCGACTCCCTGCCAAAGACATTTGAGGACATGAAAGCCCTGTTCACCGGCGAATTCGCTCACGAAGGCTTGTCGGTAATCATTGCTCGTCGCGAGTGCATACAGACAGCCCGACGTCATGTGAAAAAAGCAAAATAGATTCCTCCCGATATATTCAATCCCCGTAACAAGACACGTAAACAATGAAATCAGACATAATTCTTGCCGGCGTGGGAGGACAAGGTATCCTCTCGATAGCCACTATACTCGGTGATGCAGCCCTCAGGCTCAATCTTCATCTGAAGCAGGCTGAGGTTCACGGCATGAGCCAACGTGGAGGTGATGTGATGTCGTGCCTCCGGCTCAGTTCCGACCCCATAGCTTCCGATCTTATACCATCCGGTAAAGTGGACCTGGTGATTTCGCTCGAACCTATGGAGGCTCTGCGCTATGTGCATCTGCTCGCGCCCGGAGGCAGGGTGATAACATCCACCGATCCGTTTGTCAATATCACCAATTATCCTGAGCTTGAGGCTGTGCTTTCCGAACTCACAGCTGTGCCAGGCACTGTCACCATTGCAGCCGAGGCTATAGCTAAGGAGGTGGCATCGCCGCGTTCTTCCAATATGGCTCTTCTCGGAGCTGCGGCTCCATATATAGGTCTGCCCGCCGAGGTGCTTGAAGAGAGCATACGCACTATATTCATGGCTAAAGGTGAAAAAATTGTCGAAAACAATCTCGCTGCATTCCGTGCCGGTATGGAGCAGGGTAAATAGATTCAAGATATGGAACCTGTATCAACCGACTTTCTGAATGCCGAGATGTCGGCGATGAATATAACCGACATTTCTTCAGCCACCATACGTCAGATACTCGCTCTTGCCAACCGTCTTGAAGCACGCCTGGGGGATCCGTTCGTGCATCTTGAGATGGGCAATCCCGGACTACCTGCCTCGCAGATAGGTATAGAGGCAGAGCATGCCGCACTTCTTCAGGGTATAGCCAACCAATATCCCAACATCTCCGGCATCAAGCCGCTTAAGGAGAATGCCTCGGACTTTTTGAAAGCATTTCTCGATATAGATATTCCCGGACGTTGCATTGTGCCCACTGTAGGCTCCATGCAGGCGACTTTCACTCTGTTCCTGCTGCTCGCTCAGCGTATACCTGGCAAAGACACTATCCTGTTCCTTGATCCGGGTTTCCCCGCACAGCATCATCAGGCAAAACTGCTTGGCATAAAGCAGGAGTCGGTCGACATATACGATTGCCGTGGCGAGGCTCTTGAGGCGCGCCTTGAACCGTTGCTTGCCAAAGGTAACATCACGGCGATAGTGTACAGCAACCCCAATAATCCGGCATGGTTCAATCTAACTGACACCGAGTACAAGGTGCTGGCGCGCCTTGCCGAGAAACATGATGTGGTTATCGTTGAGGACCATGCATATCTCGGCATGGATTTCCGTGTGCGTTACGGAGTGCCTTACACAGAGCCTTTTGTCCCGACGGTGGCTAAATACACTTCCCGCTGTCTGCTCCTTGTGTCTGCTTCTAAGATATTCAGCTATGCCGGACAGCGTATCGCAGTGGTGTGTATGCCACCTGAACTGTATGACCGTTGCTATGATTATCTGGAGAGATTCTATGAGATGCCAGCTTTCGGTGATGCCTACATTTTCGGAGTGTTGTACTGTGCGTCGTCGGGTGTCGCCCACTCGGTGCAATATGGCTTTGCGGAGATGCTTAGAGCTGCTGTCGATGGAAGGCTTGACTTCGTTAAAGAGGCGCAGGAATATGGACGGCGTGCCGCTCTGGCAAAGAAAGCTTTCACCGACAATGGTTTCCATATAGTGTATGACGTTGACGGTGACCGTCCCATTTCCGATGGTTTCTTCTTTACGGTAGGATATCCGGGTTTCACCGGGTCGGATCTACAGAGGGAACTTATGCGCTACGGAGTGTCGACCATCTCGCTACCCTCTACCGGCAGCCGTCAGGAGGGTCTGAGGGTGTGTGTGTCGATGCTCAATGATCCCGACACATTTTCACGCCTTGAGGAGCGTCTTGCAGCATTCCATAAAAATCATCCCGCATAATCCAGCCATTTATTGCAATGCAAAATATTCCCAATCTTATGTCGGCAGACGATGCCGCAAAACTCATAAAGAGCGGAGACCATGTGTTTATACAAGGTAGCACATCGGTTCCCGAGACACTTGTGGATGCGATGACCCGCCGGGGCGACGAGCTTCGAGGCGTGGTTCTGTACTCCGGATTCTCTGTGTCTAATCGTGAGGCTCCGTATTGCAAGCCTGAGTATAAGGATTCCTTTCTTGTCGACACTTGCTTCGTGTCGTCCAATGTGCGACGCTGGATTGCTGACGGCTACGGAGCCACAACTCCTCGTTTCCTCGGGGAAGTGCCCGCTCTTTTTCGTGACGGCACCTGGCGTGTGGATGTGTGCCTGCTCAACTGTTCCATGCCCGACAAGGATGGCTATGTGAGTTTCGGAGTGTCCGCCGACCTGGCATTCTCTGCGTCGGAATGCGCCCGCGTGGTAATAGCTCAGCTCAATCCTCACATGCCGTTCAGTTACGGTGACCCTGTCATACATGTGTCGCGTCTTGATGCGGCTGTGCTCGTGGATGATCCGTTGGTAGAAGTCCCCACTCCCGAGCCGGGACCTGTGGAGACTGCCATTGGAGAAGCCATTGCGGCACTCATTCCCGACGGAGCCACTTTGCAGATCGGAGTAGGGGGGATACCTAATGCAGTCATACGTGCTCTCTCCGGTCATCGCCATCTCGGTCTGCACACCGAAGCGATGACCGATGGAGTGCTCCCATTGATAGAGTCGGGCGTGATCGACAATTCTCTCAAGCGTGTTATGCCCGGCAAATCGGTGGCATGTCTCGCTCTCGGATCACGCGGGCTGTACGATCTTATGGATTATAATAAGGATATGGTGTTCAAGGATGTGGCTTGGACTAACGATCCGTTCGTCATAGCGCAGAACCCCAAGGTGATGGCTATCAATTCGTGCCTTGAGATAGACCTTACAGGTCAGATATGTGCCGAATCGATAGGCACACGCATCTTCTCAGGCATAGGCGGACAGCATGATTTCGTTTATGGGGCATCGCGCAGCGAAGGCGGGTGTTCGTTCCTTGCCATGACATCCACCACAACGAAAGGTATGGGCAAGATCAAGCCTGTGCTCACTCAGGGTGCAGGCGTGGCCACAACTCGTTTCCAGGGCAACTATGTGGTGACTGAGCATGGTGCCGTGGATCTGCGTGGTCGCAATCTTCCTGAACGGGCCCGGCTGCTCATATCAATCGCCAATCCCGATGACCGTGAGGCTCTTGACCGCGCGGCATTTGAGCGGTTCGGTTATTCTTATTCACGGTTGAAGTAATCTATTATAAATAATAATGTTAAACAGGATGTGCCTGATCATGTGACGGCACATCCTGTTTTCAATGTATAATGTTGATTTAAGAGAGTTTTGCAATGGTGGTCCTTAAAACCGTATCACCATTTCTGCACATATCTTATCACCCTCTCCAGGGGGAACGATGGCTCCTGAACGGTAGAAATATTTCTCATAATCGAGCCTTAGGTCGCAATGCAGAGCTTTGTGGGCATAGGTGACAGTGGCTCCTGCAGTGACTCGCTGACGAGCCGGGCGGGTGGACCATAGAGCTCCGGTATCGTCGCGCTTTCCGTCGCTGTGGGCTGTCATTCCGTCCCAGCGAGCCTGGAATGATGCGCGGTTGAGCATACCCGCTTTAATGGGCATCGCATAGTCGGCCCATAGGAGCCAGCCGTGTGCCGTCTTGTGGGCATTGTGGGTGTAATGCTTGTTCATGTACTCACCTTCAAGGGTCCATCTGCCTGTGGCCCATGTGCATGATGCGTTCCATAGATTTACCCTGATGGAGTCGGGGGATATTGACTGCACTCCGGTAACGAGTTTGACATTGCCGATGGTGTAGATACCCTTTGCAGCGTAGCTCAGCTCCTTTATCCATACCTCATGGTCGGATATTGATGTGGGGTTGAATGCTCCCCCTTCAATAGAAAGCTGCTGATATCCGGAGATGGGGATGGTGTAGGACAGTTTGGCTCCAACACCTCGCACGTTGCACAGGTCTTTACCTATGAATGAGCGGTTGGAGAACACATAGTTGCCCGGACCGCGGAAAGCGTCAGTGCCGAATGGCAGGCGGAACTGTCCCGCCTGGAATTTCAGCCCCTTTGCCACAGCGATTCTTCCCCATGCATCCAGGATCTTCATTTTGCCGCGGTCGCACAGGTCGGTCTGTATGAAATAGTCGATGGAGGGAGCGATGTAGCCGTTTAAAGATACTCGTGCGTTGCGTACCTGGAATCGTGATCCGCCATTGTCAAAATCATGTTCGAAACGGGTGCGCAGAGCTCCATGGATCTCCGGCACATAACTGAAGCTCTTTGTCCCGGCATTCTTTGAATGGTTTGCGGCATTGTTCTCAGCTCCTTTTATTTCAGATGGAGCGCACATAAGCATAATCAAAAATCCCGAGAGCATTAGCTTCGGGATGTCGATACGTTTCATAGATCAAATTTCAGTATTGATGACATAATGTTTGTAATCACGATTCATATGCCTTGATCCCCTTGCCATTCACACAGCGAGCACTATGTTCTTTTCCTCTGCCATCCGGCGCATATTGATTATGGCATATCGCATGCGTCCGAGAGCGGTGTTGATGCTGACCTTTGTTGCATCTGCGATCTCCTTGAACGACATGTTCCGGTAAAATCGCATCACGAGAACTTCTCTCTGAGGGTCAGGCAGCTCCATCACCATGCGGCGTAGGTCCTCGTCGATTTGCATCTCCACCATCTCGTCCTCAACAGTCCCTTCACACAGGTCGCGGCGGTTGAGGAGGTCGTTGTTGTCATCGTCGGTCGACAGTGTGTTCTCCACCTTCTCCTGCCTGTAATAGTCGATTATGAGGTTGTGGGCTATGCGAGTGAGCCATCCCGAGAATTTGCCATGTTCGGAATATCGCTTCTGCTTTATTGTCATGATAGCCTTGACAAACGTCTCCTGAAAGATGTCGTCGGTAAGCTCCCTGTTCTTTACTATACGAAAGATATAGGTATATATCCTGTCCTTATGGCGTTCAAGCAGGATGTCAAACGCTTCATTACTATCATTGGCGTAAGCTACGACCAGATCACGGTCGGCGAGCTTAGTCATGTCTTGCATTGTATTCTCGGTTTTTGTGGTTAGGGTAGCAGTGTAATCTATAGGCAGTAAAGTTAAATTTTTGTAAATGACGGAGGCTCACACAATATCCTCCTCCTTTACTGCAAAAGTAACAAAAAAGCCGTGCCCTCACAACAATCTTAGCATTATTTAACCTCCCGGTTGACAATAAATCCCGAAAGGATTGTGTTAAGCATTGTTATACGTGATAAAAAATGTATCTTTGCCCTCATATTATCATAATACCAATTATATCAAGCCATTTATGAACACTATCCTTAGATCGATGCTCTCCGTGGCCATGCTGTCTGTGATGGCGGGAGCGTATGCTGACAGTCCTGACAACATTGAAAACTATTTCCTTGGCTATCTGCAAGGAGAGACATCGCCATACATATCAGGAAATATTGTAAAGAGCCGTGATGTCAAGGCTGTGTCGGATCAGGTGTGGAAGTCATGGGTAGATGCCAACAAGGCTTTCGATGAGCAAAAGCTATCGCCGCTTGCAGCTCTCTCCGCTGAGACAGCTTCCGCATGGAATCTTCCTGCCGACCTTGAGCCAAATGCCGTGATGAATTATTACTGGGGTTTCAAGGGTGATTCCATCTCGTCCGCAGGGATTCCGCTCTTCATCTATATGCATGGGTCTGGCCCGCGACAGCAGGAGTGGGAGACCGGGCTTAAGCTTGCTGTACGTTTCGACGATTCTCCCTCGGCATATTTCATACCTCAGATACCTAACGAAGGGGAGTATTACCGATGGTGGCACAAGTCCAAGCAATATGCCTGGGAAAAGGTGTTGCGCCAGTCGCTTGCCTCAGGGGAGATTGACCCCGACAGGGTGTATATGTTCGGAATCTCGGAAGGTGCCTACGGCTCACAACGCCTTGCAAGCTTCTATGCCGACTATATAGCCGGAGCCGGACCGATGGCAGGTGGTGAGCCTCTGAAGAATGCTCCTGCTGAAAATCTTCGCAACACGGCATTCTCGCTCCTTACAGGCGATCGTGACTTCGGATTCTACCGCGACAAACTCACTCGCTACACCAAGCGAGCTCTTGACAGTCTGAAACAGGTGTATCCCGAGGATTATGAGTATAATATACAGCTGATCCCGGGGCGCGGGCATTCCATAGATTATACACCTACCACCCCCTGGCTAAGCAAGCACACGCGCAATCCATATCCAAAGCATGTGAGCTGGGAGAATTTCGAGATGGATGGTCGCTACCGCGACGGTTTCTACAATCTGTATGTCAACGAGAGGAGCAACGCTGACGAGTCAGCACGCACCTACTATGAAATGGATATCGTAGGCAATACTGTGAACCTAACGGCTCAGACTGTAACATATACTGCCACAGAGATTGACCCGAGATGGGGTATAGCTCTTGATTTCAAGCGTGAATATGCTCCTGCCACATCAGGCTCGGTGACCATATACCTCAACGACAGCCTGGTGGATCTGTCAAAGCCGGTGATTGTCATTGTCAATGGCAAAAAGGTGTTCAAGGGCAAGCTCAAGATGCGCATGGAGAACATAGTCAACAGTTGCGCCCGCTATTACGATCCGTCAAGACTTTATCCAGCAGCAGTCACAATCGATATAAGGTAAACGGCTATAGCAAAAGTTAATATATACTAATCCAAATCGTTAGTTTCAAGAATTATTCGTTACTTTGCATTTATAATTCATCATAATTATGAAACCAATCCAAATCCTTGCAACAGCTATGCTGACTTGTACTATGGCAGGATGCCATAATTCAGGGAAAATCAATTATCCTGAGGCTCCGCAGGATGGCACCGTTGACACCATATTCGGTATGAAGGTGTCAGACATTTATCGCCCTCTTGAGAATGATACTGCGCCTGCAACTCTCGCCTGGGTGGAGGCGGAGAACAAGGTGACACAGGACTATCTGAGTCAGATCCCTTTCCGTAAGGCTATCGCTGAGCGTCTTACTCACCTCAATAACTACGTGAAGCGTGGTGTGCCTTCACGTGAAAACGACGGCAAATACTATTATTCCGAGAATGACGGACTTAAGAACCAGGCGGTCATTTATCGAACCGACGATCCGCTGTCGTCAGAGCGCGAAGAGTTCCTTGACCCCAACTCGCTCAGTGACGACGGCACCGTGGCTCTCACAGGTCTTTCCCAATCGAAGGATGGCAAGTACACAGCCTATACCATAAGCCGCAGCGGTAGTGACTGGACCGAGATATATGTGATGGATACTGCCACCAAGCAGCTTCTTCCCGACCATATTGAATGGGCGAAGTTCTCCGGAGCAGAGTGGGATGGCGACGGTTTCTACTATAGCGCGTATCCGCGTCCCGAAGAGGGCAAGGAGTTCTCTAACGCCAATGAGAACCATCAGATATATTATCATAAGATCGGCACTCCGCAGAGCGACGACACATTGGTGTTCTCTGACCCTGCCAATCCCCTTCATTTCCATGGCGCACAGGTTGCCGGCAAGAATCCTGTGATGTTCGTCTCCGTAGGCGGTCAGGGTGTTGGCAACGCACTCAAGATGCGCAGCAATGGAGGATGGGTCACTGTGGCTCCCGACCAGGACTACGAAACTTCGGTCATAGATGTCATTGACGGCAAGATATATCTTCTCACTGCCTTTGGTGCCGACCGCCGTCGTGTGATGGTGGCTGATGTCGCCAATCCTGGACGCGAAAACTGGCGCGAGCTTATTCCTGAGGGTGATGGTGTGCTCAAGGGTGTGCAGCTCTCGGGCAAGGACCTCTATCTCACTTACGAGAAGGATGCTTCCGACCATGTGTCAATATACTCGCTTGACGGCAAGAAGAAATCGGATGTCAAGCTGCCCGGTATCGGTTCTGTAGGTTTCTCCACATCAAGCAAATATCCTGAGGATGTGTTCTACAGTCTCAGTTCGTTCACATCACCTGCCACTGTGTACAAGTTCAATCCCGCCACCGGCGAGAGCTCCAAGGTGTTCCAGCCTGAGATCGAGGGTGTGAATCTTGACGACTATGTTACCGAACAGGTGTTCTTCACATCCAAGGATGGTACAAAGGTGCCTATGTTCCTAACCTACAAGAAAGGGATGGAGCGCAACGGCAAGAACCCTGTCTACCTCTACGGTTACGGAGGCTTCAATGTGTCCCTCACTCCTGGATTCTCAGCCAACAGGATGCTGATGCTTGAGAATGGTGTTATGTATGCCCAGACCAATCTCCGTGGTGGTTCGGAGTATGGTGAGGCATGGCATGAAGCCGGCACCAAGATGAAGAAACAGAATGTGTTTGACGACTTCATCTCAGCAGCTGAATATCTCGTGAATGAAGGCTGGACCTCTTCGGACTATCTCACCATCGAGGGTGGCAGCAACGGAGGTCTCCTTGTGGGAGCTACAGTCAATCAGCGTCCCGACCTCTTTAAAGTGGCATTCCCCCGAGTGGGAGTGATGGATATGATGCGTTATCATCTGTTCACTATCGGTTGGAACTGGGCTTCCGACTACGGTACATCAGCCGACTCTCCTGAGATGGCAAAATACCTGCTCGGCTACTCGCCTCTTCATACAGTGCGTAATGATGGCACTCCCTATCCTGCCATTATGGTTACCACTGCCGATCATGACGACCGCGTGGTGCCCGCCCACTCGTTCAAGTATGCCGCAGCTCTTCAGGCTGCCGATACCGGTGATGCTCCCAAGCTCATCCGTATAGATTCCAAGGCTGGTCATGGCGCAGGCAAGCCCATGGCTAAGGTGATAGAGGAGTACGCTGATATCTACTCCTTTATGTTCTACAATCTCGGCATAACCCCCGGGAGTGTGACTGGCGATTCTAAAAAGTGAACACAACCTTACTGAGAATATTTTCGCTGCTGATGCTCGCGCCGTTGTTGCAGGGCTGCTTCTTCACAGGTGTGGAGTCGACCCCGCGCATCACCGGTCGCGACGTCAGACGCGAAGCGGTGGTCCCTGCTCCCGAGGATTCTTATCTTGCCAAGGTGGGCGATCTTCCTTTCTCACGCTGGACTCCCGGGAAGGAGTTCATGGTGACTGACTCGCGCATATCGCGTATATTCGGAGCCTCGGCTGTAGATGCCTCACCTGTGCCCGGTGACATGCTGCGTTATCGGTCGGCAGAGGAGTCCGCATCAGTGACCGGTGGCACTGTCACCGACATATCATTTCTAACATCCGGAGGTGATGTATTGTCGTATCGCGTCAACAAGCCCCTTTCGCGGCTTATGGCTGACAGTGTGACCGAAGTCCCTTTCACCATACAGATGTCGGTGATAGAGGACGCACGCAGGCTTATGGAAGGGAAGGAGTTCTATATTCTCACATCGTCATGGCGCGATGATGCCGACACTCCGGTGTCGGGACGCAAGTTCATTCCTGTGCACATCGATTCGGTGGCACCGGGCAACCTGCTTTTCCCAATAAAGGTGGCTTTCACTGACAAGGATGGCAACTCGGCCCGCATATTCATCCATCCGGGAGGGAAATGGGAGGCTCCGCGCACATTCTCGCGTGTGTTCTCGTTTACAGATCCTTATCTGCGCTACCGGCATATCCCACCCGAGCATTGGAAGCTTATCATTGACGGACGTGTCGCTGACGGGATGACAATCGAGGAGTGCAGGCTCTCGCTCGGCTCACCCAAGGAGGTGGACCGAGGGGCAAGCAACAGCTTTGTCCGGGAGGCGTGGCTGTACGAGAACGGTGTATTCCTTCTCTTTGAGGATGGGCTTCTAAAGCGTTACCGCCATTGAACACATAACGATAACCCTCGCGGACAGATAAACCCGCGGGGGCTATCGCTTGTTAATAAATAAATCGACTATTTATCTATGGAACATATCAATGTAAAAGTCATCAACGATTCCCCTTACGGACTTCCTGCCTATGAGACACCATCGTCGGCAGGTATGGATGTGAGGGCAAATATATCTGAGCCTGTGACTCTCGGGCCACTTGAGCGTCGTCTGATACCCACCGGTCTGCGCATACAGCTCCCGCAGGGGTATGAATGCCAGATACGTCCGCGTTCGGGGCTCGCTCTCAAGCATGGGATATCTTTGGTCAACACCCCTGGCACTGTTGATGCCGACTATCGTGGTGACATCGGTATAATAGTGATCAACCTTTCCAATGAGCCTTATACCATAGCTCCCGGTGAACGCATTGCACAGATGGTGATCAAGCAGTATGTGCATGTCACATGGGAGCCTGTAAGACGCATTGACGAGACTGTTCGCGGTGACGGAGGTTTCGGTCACACAGGCACAGACTGATTCAGGCTGCGGTGTCTACTGTTGAAAAGATTAAATGTTATTCGTTCATCCCTGGCGGTTTAATCGTGTTTGCGGGATTTAAATTATTACAATGAAGCGACTTCCAGTTATATTGATCCCTTTGGTGATTCTGGCGATGGCACTTACAGCCACCGGCAGAGGGCGTAAGCCGGCGGTCCCCTCCATCGAGGATGCCGCCAAGGCTGACTATTTGTATCTCGAAGCCCTGCGTGCGAAATCGCAAGGGAACTTCGATGCAGCCTTTTCGCTCCTGTCACGGGCTAAGGAACTCAACCCCACTGATATGGAGACAGGGCTTGAGCTTTCCAACTTCCTGCTCATCATGTCGTCGGAACCGACTGACACTGCCGATATGTCAAGGGGTGTGGAGATGCTTAGGGCATATTGGGATGCCAATCCTTCCGATTATTATACCGGGGTGAAGTATGGTCTGATGTGCCAGCGACGCCTTGAGCGCGACGAGGCAATACGTGTGTGGGGCACACTCCACCGCTTGTATCCCGAGAAAGTTGAGATAGCGTTTCAGCTTGCCGAGGTTCTTGCTCAGGGTGGACCTGCCGCCGACCGTGACCGGGCAATAGCAATCTACGACTCAATCGAGGCTCTTGAGGGTCCGAATCTCACCCTTTCGGGTAATAAGATTCAGTTGTATTTCAATGAAAACGATACTGCATCCATTCTCGCTGAGGCTGACCGCTTGAGGGAATCATCACCCTCTAACGTGGAGTTCATGGTGTTTTCAGGTAAGGTCTATTCGATGTTCGGAAAAAGGGAGGAGGCTCTCAAGTTTTTCGACCGGGCGTGTGAGCTTGATCCTTCAAGCGGACTCGCATACTATTCCAAGGCGGAGTTCTATAATTCGGTAAATGACTCTGTGGGATATGACCGCGAGGTGTTCAACGCCTTAAAGCAGAACAGCCTTGACGTCAACACCAAGCTTTCCATACTGCGTGGCTATATTCAGCAGATGTATACCGACTCGCTCCAGCGTCCGCGTATCATACAGCTTTTCGATACTCTGATCGTGCAGCATCCTCTTGAACATGACATTCATGACTCGTATGCCAGATATCTTATCATAGCCAGGGATTATGCAGCTGCCGCCGAGCAGGAAGAGCAGACCCTTGGGCTTGATCCTGCCGATCCTGAGGGGTGGGAGATGCTCTCATCGCTTTATCTTCAGATCGACAGTCTGGATAAAGCCGAGGATGCAATAGTCCGTTCACTGTATTATTATCCCGACAATGCACGTCAGCATGTGGTGCTCGGGTCCATCTACACCCAGCGCAAGGAGACTGCCAAGGGTATGGAGGAGTTCAGGAAGGCTCTCAGCCTTGCTGACAAGGCTGATGCCGAGTTGCTGTCAAGCATATATACTTCGATAGGCGACAACATGTATCAGCAGCAGTTGTCTGACAGTTCGTACGTGTACTACCGCAAGGCATTGCAGTATAATCCGGGCAATATGCTTGCTCTCAACAACTGCGCCTATCATATGGCTGTTGAAGGGAAGGATCTTGATGAGGCTCTGCACATGATAGAGAAGGTAATGAATGAGGAGAAGGACAATCCTACCTCGCTCGATACATATGCCTGGGTGCTATTCAAGCGCAAGGACTATGCCAAGGCTCGTGAGATGATCGACCGCACTATCGAACTCACTGACGAGTCTGATATGAGTGCCGATGTCCTTGAGCATGCCGGTGACATTTACTTTATGGACGGGGAGCCTGACATGGCTGTCGACTTTTGGAAGCGCGCAATGAAGTATGATCCCGACAATGAGCTCTTGCAGCGCAAGGTGCGTCACAAGACATATTTCTTTAAATAGAGACTATTACATTATGTCATATTTACGGTTATTATTCATCACATCTATAATCCTGCTCCTCGGTGCGTGTGGATCTTCGCGTAAGGCGTCGCAGACCGGAGGAGCGGGTACTTATGTGCCTGCGGGCGACAATGACAGCGGCTATATGCGTTGGGACGATATCCGTATCCCTGTGAATGTCAATATCGAAAAGCCCAAGTCATTGCGTGTAAGCGGCACTATGACCATGGTCAGGGACAAGAGCATACATCTTTCGCTACGTTTCTTCGGCATGGAGGTGGCAGCGGCTTATGTCACAGGTGACTCGGTGTTTGCCTATGCCAAGATGCAGCGTGTCTACGTTGCCGAAAGTATCCGTGACGCGCTTGGCGGAGTAAATGCGACAGTCGGGGATGTGCAGTCGCTCCTTCTCGGCAGTCCGGTGTCTCTGCCCGAAGCTGTGGGTGGGGCCGGCATAGATGTGACCGCACTCGAATCAACAGGTCAGCCTCTCTCAGTAAGCGTCAGCCTTCCTTCAGGACGCACAGCCTCGGTGGAGTATACTCCTCTTGAATCCCTTCCTCTTGCCAGTGACCTTCGTGTATCAGCTTCATCGGGCAAGCATGAGCTTGCCGCCTCGATAGAATATGACTGGCGAAAGGCAGAGGTTGACAAAGGCAACATCCGAACTTTTTCAATACCACGCAACTATCAGCGCATCAAGGGCTCGTCACTTCTGCGCTCATTAACCCGACTGTAATGCCATTCGCGCTAAGACCAACATTACGCCTATTTGCCGCCATAGCCGTCACTGTAGGGATAGCTATGGGGGTGACTGCCGACATGTCGGCTGCATCCCCTAAACGAAAGCGATCCTCCCGCCAGCCGGCTCGCTCCATGGAGACCATCCAGAAAGAGCAGGACCGTACGCAGCGCAAGATATCCGAGACATCGACACGGCTCAACACTACCGGCAAGGAGCTCAAACGCCAGCTCAACTCACTCAACTCGCTGAATGCCGACATCCGTCAACAGGATGCCACAGTGCGTCAGCTCCGGTCGCGTATCGATTCCATAGGAGCGCAGATCACCACTACCTCCGATTCGATAGCTGTGCTTGAGCATGATCTCGATGGGCTTCGGGCTGCATATGCCAAGGCTCTCAGGGGGCTTCAGCCTTCTGCCGGTGACATGAATGCCCTTTCATTCATATTCTCTTCCGGAAGTTTCAGGGAAGCTTACAGCCGCATGCGCTATCTCAGCCGATTCAGCGAGTGGCGAAAGCGCAAGGTAGCCGACATCGACGAGTCCATAGGCAGGATATCCGAACGACGTCAGCATCTCACAGGGTTGCGTCACAGCCAGGATCAGGCGTTCCGCCAGGCAGAGGATGCTCGCCGTACCCTTGCCCAGAAACAGTCAGAGAGCGAAAAACTTGTGACCTCACTGCGCCGTCAGGATTCTCAGCTAAGGGCGGAACTCGCCAAGCAGAAACGTCAGGCACGTGAGCTCGACCGGGAGCTTGACCGTATCATCGCTGCCGAGCAGGCACGTATAGCGCGCGAGGAAGCTGCCGCCCGAAAACGTGAGCAGGCTGCGAACAAAGCAAAGTCCAAAGGGTCGAAGGGCTCATCAGGCAAGAATGATGAGCCATCGGCACGCGATATAGCCTCTGCGCGGGCTCGCACACAGTCTGCCGCATCCACTTCTGCATCACAGCTGTCAGGCTCATTCACATCCAATAAGGGACGGTTGCTGTTCCCTGTAGGTGGACGCTATAAGATAGTCAGGCAGTTCGGGCGTCAGCCCCATCCCACACAGCGGCATGTGACGATCGACAATTCTGGTATCGACATAGAGGTGTCGCGTGGCTCTACGGCGAGAGCAGTCTTTGAGGGGACTGTGTCAGCGATCTTCCGACAGGACGGTTTTCATACCATTGTGATGCTCCGCCATGGCAAATACCTTACGATATACGCCGGCCTTGCTTCTACATCGGTGCGCCAGGGAGAGAAAGTCAAGACAGGTCAGACTCTCGGCACCATATATTCCGATCCTGCCGATTCCGACCGTACCCTCCTTCATTTCGAGGTCCGCGACGAGAGGCGCAAGCTGAATCCATCAGCCTGGGTGAGATAGCATATGTTGCATATGTTCTGTCTCCAGTGTAAATATCGTGCATCTATAAACGTATAACCAGTATATATCCTTAAAAAATATTAAATCATTAACACTCCTTACATCGCATCCGGTCAGGATCTTGCATAAATCAAAAAATCCCTATACCTTTGCAATGCAAAATCCAAAAGGGGTATTAGCTCATCTGGCTAGAGCGCGACACTGGCAGTGTCGAGGTGAGCGGTTCGAGTCCGCTATACTCCACCGAGCAAAGTTGCAGGCTTCATAAGTCAGCAACTTTATTTTTTCTCAAAAATACATTATGCCATTGTGTGTTTTGAGAAATTGTTATATATTTGTAGAATATGATTTTAACCGATGAGTACTTAACGTAAAGTACATTGTGAATTTTTTAATATTTAACCTGTATTCTACAATATGAAATGTAAACAACTGATAGGTGCGTTAGTGGTTAGTGCCGTTTGCTGTGCATGCAACAGTAAAGGCTCTGCCGGAGAAGCTTCAATTGAAATACCTGAAGCGGGTATCGATACGTCCGAAGACAATGGCACTCCCGACCCTGAATCGGAGAGGAGGACGAGGGATCATCTGACACTCGTAAAATATCTTAAACTTGTGGATGAGCAATATGTGCTTGACATATCGGAGGAGGATGCTGTGAAATTGGGTGTGAGCAAGGAATCATATAAAGCGGCATGTGAAGATATTGTCCGTGAGAATGCCAATATACGGAAAGCCAAGGAGGAGGGCAGAAGCTATTCTCTGGAGGATCCTCAGGAACATCTGGCGGATTATGAAAAGGCTGAGGCCGAATATATGAGAAGATCACATGACAACTTATGACGTTGTGTATCAGCAATGCGATTGAGAGGGCTGAATTTTTTTATGAAAAAATTTCATTACTGATGCAAGGTTTTCATTAATGGCGGATTTAATTGGATAGAACAACATAATAAATCCATTAATCCGAAAGTAATATGAAAAAGTTCAATTTTCTTTTTGCAGCTGTCATGATGTTTGGGTCTGCTGCATTGTTTCAGTCGTGTGATGATGACGACGATGTGGATCTCAGACTCCCGACTGCTATTGTCACAGTATGCCCTGAAGAGGATGGGTCTTTCGTGATGAATCTCGACAACGAGACTGTGCTCCAGCCCACTAATATGAACAAATCTCCGTTTGGTAAAAAGGAGGTCCGCGCACTGGTTAACTATACTGAGACTGTGGCGTCAGAGGGTAAGAGTGTGTTGCGTAATGTTCAGATCAACTGGATTGACAGTATCCGCACCAAAGCTCCTGTCATGACTACTGAAAACAATGATGAGGCTTTCGGCAAAGACCCCATCGATATTATAGCCGACTGGGTGACCGTAGCCGAGGATGGTTACATCACTTTGCGTGTCCGCACTATATGGGGTAACAATCGAGTGCCTCATGTTATCAATCTTGTGACCGGTGTAAATCCCTCGGACCCCTATGAAATGGAGCTGCGTCACGATGCCAAGGGTGATGTCAATGGTTATATGGGTGATGCGCTTATAGCTTTCAATCTAAATGCACTGCCTGACTTCAAGGACACAGTGAAAATAAAACTTAAATGGCAGTCATTCTCCGGAGAACAATCGACCGAATTCGACCTTAAGATGCGAGGGAATGCTCCTTCTGAAGCGATGCTGGATAATTCCCTATGCAGAAGGTTGGTGGAATAAGCGTATTAAATACAGGATTTCATTGAACTGACACAAGAAATCCGGAATATTCTCCGTTTCAATACAATACAAAAGCTTCAATGCAATGCGCCTCGGGCGTAACGACAAGTGGGTTCCGGGTTATCCGGAATTCCACTCGTTGTTGTTCTTGGCTGGAATATGCTGGAATTGCTGTTATGGCAGTCGATATCACTGACAAAGAGGATATTTTGGTGGAAAGGGCACGGACCGGAGACAGGTCCGCACAGAAGACCCTTTACAGGTTGCACATCCGTTATCTTACGGCTGTGTGCACTCGTTATATCATTAATCCTGAGGATGTCAAGGATGTGTTGCAGGAGAGTTTTATGAGGATATTCTCGTCTCTCGGGGCTTTTGAATACCGCGGTCCGGGTTCGCTGAAAGGATGGATGAGCAGGATAGTGGTGAACCAGTCGATGAAATTCCTGGAAAGGAGCGGAAGAATGGTGTTCACCGAGCTGACATCTGACACAGAGAGCTCCGCCGGATATCACGAACCTGATCTCGATGAGGTGCCGGCATCAGTGATTCATGGTCTTATCCGTGAGCTCCCCGACGGTTACAGGACCATATTCAACCTTTATGTGATAGAGGAAAAGAGTCATAAGGAGATTGCCGGAATGCTCAACATAAAGGAAAGCACTTCTGCCTCTCAGCTGCATCGGGCAAAGTCAATGCTTGCCGCAAAGATCAAAGATTACCAGACAACAAATGAACGCGTAACGATATGAAAGACCAATGGCTAAAAGATATCCACGACAGGATGGCAGATATGGAGGCCGATGAGCCGTCCGGCCTGTGGGATGATATAGAGAATGCTTTGGAGCTACAGGGGCCGGATTCGGCTTGCAGGGAGCCCCGAGGTGACCGGAGTGCGCGTATGCTTTGGTTCAAACGTGTTTCAGGCATTGCTGCTATGGTGGCGGTGATTGTTGTTGCGTATCTGCTTTTTATTCCGGATGTGTCGATGAATGTGCCGTTGGCAGACGTTACAGATGTCATGGAGCATGATCCGGACAATGTTGAATTGCCGTCGGTTGCCTCTCAGGAGCCTTTGAGTGATAGCGGTTCGCTACTGGCTGACACCGGTAGTGGTGGTGGTCAGAAAACCATTGCTTCGGTTAAAGCTGCAAGTGAAGGAGAGGTGGGAGAAGAAGTAGTGACAGGTATGCAAGAGGAATCTGTATCTCAACTTCCGGCTGTCACTGACAATAAAGAGACTACATCCTCGGACACAGTGAGGACCGCATCCGGAGATGTCGCGGAAAAGAAACGTATTGTAAATCGGGACCGTTATATAGCTTACTCCTTGCCGTCATCCCGGGTGAAGAGCCGATTTTCGGTAAGCGCGTTCACATCGGGTGCGCTCAATTCAAATGTGAGCATTCCGGCATCCACTTCCGGCAGCAGCCATGTCAGTGCGCTCGGGCAGGATGGAAAGAAATGGGAGGACAGCCCTGTGCTTGGCATATTGTTGTTCAATCAGGGCAAGGATATGGAGCGTGAGATAAAGCACCATCTTCCGGTGCGCACCGGGCTTGCATTCTCTTACCGTGTCAACGAGCGTCTGTCGCTCGAATCGGGCATGACTTACACTAATCTTACCTCCGATATCAGATATGGAAGCGATGAGCACTATTTTTCAGGCAAACAGATGCTTCACTATGTAGGTATACCCTTGAATCTCAGATACAAATTGCTGTCATGGAAAAGGCTCGACCTCTATGCTTCTGCCGGAGTGCTTGGCGAAAAGTGTGTGTCAGGTAAGATTGAGAGAGATTATGTGCTTGACAATCACTCGGCAGAGACTGAGAAAGAGGATGTCAGGGAGAAGCCGCTCCAATGGTCGGTCAACGCTTCTGCCGGATTACAGCTCAACGTCTCTTCTGCGATAGGGCTTTATGCCGAGCCCGGAGTGAGCTATTATATCGACAATGGCTCATCGGTCGAGAACATCTACAAGGACAAGCCCTGCAATTTTAATCTGAATGTGGGTGTCCGTTTCACATTCGGTAAAAAGTGACGGTACATACCTTATATAATGCTGGCAAGTGCGGTCACTCGTTCCGGAGTGTCGGTTATGAACCTGACAGCGTACCGGATGCCGCGTGCCGAGGCGTAGTCCATTGTTGCCGATACTTCTATCTCGGATATCACCAGGTCACTAACCGAAGCGCATTTGAACACAGCCTCCTTGGCGGTCCACATTTTCAGCAGTTCCGACATTGTATGGGGTCCGCGTGCTATTTCATTAGGGGTAAGAAACCTGTTGGCAATTCGAGCAAGCTGTGTGCGGGCAGTCTCCGAATCGATTCCTATAGGAGTGTCGCTGACAGCAAGCAAGCATTGGTCTATGCTGTGGCTTATGGATATGTGCACTTCGGGTCTGCCGTTGATATAAGGTTTGCCGTCAGCGTTGTGGCATAGTTCGGCTTCCGTGCCGAATGCCTGGATTACGAGCCGGTTCACAGCCTCCCTTTCACAGGAGTGCCTGTCTGACCTTGACTGGCATTGTATGTCGGAAGTATAGATTTTCATTGCAGACCTTTTATCATTACTGTCATATCGCGCGTCACAGCATCAATTATAGGGGCTGTGGCTATAGGATCATAGGCGAGAGAATCGGGGATGTCAAGCATAAGTGCTCCGCTTATCATATGCCGTGAGTCATAGGCAAGTATCTGTACCGGAGTTGTAGGTATCCCTCGGGCTACAGCCATCTCACAGGTCCATCCTGACGGAGTGGTGAGTTCCGTGAGTTCATAGCTCACACCTCCGAGGTTCAGCCTCATACGCTCCCTGCGGTTATCTATGAAGCCTTTTGCGTCGCCAGGGTTATATTCAGTCACCGTGATGTGTACGGTCGGCGAGGCGAATCCTCCGTACGATACGTCTATCCACGTGTTTCTGCTTCCTCGGTGCGATATGCTGACACCTGTAAGTTCATTCACGAGAAGCCTCACGCCTGACGCCTCTACTGTGGTGTACACACTGTCGGGCATATCCAGCCTGGGATATGCCATGGGTTTCGGCACAGTGTCGGAGGGGCTGGTATGCAACCCGCATGAGGGAGTCATTGCGCATATAGCAGTGAGCCATGCGAGCAGTGGGGCTTTCATTGCTTCATCTGGTCGGGCTGGACCTCGCTCATCACTTTTACACGTACATTCGCTATGCGGTGCTGATGTATCGACAGCACGAGAAACCGGCATCTGCCGTATACTATCGATTCTTTCTCTTTAGGGAAGTCCCCCTTGATACTCAGTAGCATTCCGCCGAGAGTCTCGCAGTCCTCTGTGACTTTTGAGTACTCCTCTTCATCAAGCCCGGTGACGCGGAAAAAGTCGTTTAGCAGAGTCTTGCCGTCAAATATATATGTGTCGTCAGGTAGTTTGCGGTAAGTCTGCTCCACTTCGTCGTACTCGTCGTCAATATCGCCGACTATCTCTTCCAGGACATCTTCGAGAGTGACTATGCCCTGTGTGCCGCCGAATTCATCGATCACTATGGCGAGATGCACGCGCCTTGTGCGGAAATCCTCAAGAAGATCGTCGATCATGCGTGATTCGGGCACATAGTATGGCTCACGCATTAGCGACTGCCAGTTGAAGTCCGCGCTTTCGGTCTTTCCAACGTATGGCAGGAGGTCGCGCGAGTAGAGCACTCCGCGTATGTTATCCATAGTCTCCTCATATACCGGAAGTCTTGCAAAGCCGCTGTCGATCACGACTTTCATCACCTCAGCGAAAGAGAGTTCTATATCCAGTCCGGTCACATCCACGCGCGGAGTCATCACCTCCGAGGCGGTGGTGTCGCCGAATTTCAGTATCCCTTCGAGTATGTCCTTGTCCTGCGAGGAGTCCACTTCGGCTATCTCAAGGGCTTGTGAGAGGTCGTCGGCGGTCACGGCTTCACTTTTCTTGGTCACCACCTTATTGACTATCACCGAACTCTTCACGAGCACCGATGAGAGGGGATAGAATATTTTCACCATAAGCCCTAAGGGTCCCGATGCCATGCGTGCCCATCCGAGATTATTGGAATTGGCATACAGCTTGGGGAGAATCTCGCCGAACAGAAGTATGAGGAATGTAAGCAGTACGGACTGAAGTATGAAGCTCCACAGTTCGCTCATGCCGTCGAATATCGGGCCGAGGGCAAAGTTGCATAGCACTACGATGGTGACATTTACCAGATTGTTGGCAATGAGGATGGTGGCGAGTAGGCGTTCGGGGATTGTGAGAAGCGACAGCACACGTCTGCCGCCATGACCCTCTTCCTCAAGTTCGTCACACTGTGTGGGGCTCAATGAGAAAAATGCTATTTCGCTCCCGGAGACGAAACCGGAGATGAACAATGCCACAACAGCGAGCGCAAGTGCTGCTATCTGACCGGCTCCCATTGCAGGAATGGCGAGCAGCGGTAGGTCAATTATGCCGGGAATAAAGTTTAAGGCCGCCTCGATGGCAGGTAAAGGATCTGTATCCAAGTCTAAGGGTATGAGTGAAACAATGAGCCGTAAGTCGTGGGAGCCTGTATGTCAGGCATTGCACGATCACTAAGGCACCGCAAAGGTAACACTTTTTTCTTAATATTCCGAAATCCTTATGTTTTATCCCGGATTTTATGTTTTACCGTCCAGGTGTTATAGTATTTTGTTAATTTGGTGTTGGATTGCACATTTTGACACGAAATTTTAGTTAAATAATTTGTCGGATACTTTATAAACGTGTAAATTTGCGCATCTGATTAGATTGTTTTAACCACAGGCAAAAATTGTTATATAGTCAGCCTTATTATTGCTATGAGAGCGTTTGTTGTATGCATTATATTTTGTATTTCTTGCTGTCTGCCATATGCGGCACGTGGCGAGGACGCTATTGTCGATTCCGTGTCGGTGCGGCTCTCATTCCTTAGAGGCGTTTCTGAACTCGACAGTGCTTTGTGTGGCAATAACAACACTTTACGCAGACTGAATGATGTGTTTGCTGACTCTGCCTATGTTATAAATTCAGTGTCGGTGCGCGGAAGCGCGTCACCTGAGGGAGTTTTCGGCGAAAACAATACTCTTGCCTCGTTGCGTTCCGCCACATTGGCTCAGGTAGTTGGGGATATCAGTTGCGGGATTGCTGATGTCGATACGTTAAGATCAGGTATTGACTGGGATATGTTATCCGGCAAGCTTGAGTCTTGTCAGGAGAAATGGGCTCCCAAGGCTATCGAAATCATTGACAACACTCCGATATGGGTAATCCGCGAGAACCGCGTAGTCGACAGTCGTATACGTCGCCTCAAACGCCTGGAGCGCGGGAAAGCATGGGAGTATATGGACACAATCTTTTTCCCGGGGATGCGCTATGCAGATTGCTGTATCACACGCAGTAAGAAAATGCAAGATCAGATTCCACTGTCGGCAGCTGATGCTTCCGTGGTCGAGTCGGAGGAGCCGGTAGAAATTACCCCCCCCCATTTATGTAGCTGAATCACAGGATTATACTTCGGTAGTTCCGAGCCCTGGACCGAAAGTGAAGTTTGCTGTAAAGAGCAATCTTCTCTACGATGCGGCACTGACCCCTAATCTCGGCATAGAAGCTGAGTTCGGTGACTGCTGGTCGGTGTCAGCCGACTGGATGTGTGCATGGTGGGGTAAAAGGAACGTTCACAGGTTCTGGCGGGTATATGGCGGAGAACTTGAGCTACGCCGTTGGTGGCACTCTCAGGCAGGAGAGATGTCGTTGACCGGGCATCATGCTGGTGTGTACTGCCAGATGCTTACATATGACCTCGGCTTCGGCAGCAGGGGTTATCAGGGTGACCGTTGGAGTCACGCTGTAGGTTTGTCCTATGGTTATTCCCTCCCATTGGGCAGATATTTCAATATAGACTTTTCCATAGGTATAGGTTGCCTGTGGGGTGAATATAAGAAGTATCATATCGAGGACAACTGCTACGTGTGGCGTAGCACCAACAATCGCCGTTGGTTCGGTCCGACCAAAGCCGAAGTGTCGATAGTATATGTCATCGGTGGCAAAGCCGACAAGAAAGGAGTGGTGTTATGATGAATAAGATGATTTCCCGTCTTGCGGCTATATACGCAATTATGATTGCAGCCGTATTTATGCCAGGATGTGAGCATAACGAGCTGTGTTACGACCATACACATGTGACCGAACTTAATGTAGAGTTTGACTGGAGTCAGGCACCGGATGCCGATCCGAGCACTATGGTGGTGCACTTTTTCCGTCCTGACGGATCATTGTACAGGCGTGTTGAATTCACCCAGCGTACAGGTGGTAAGGTGCGCCTTGAGGCGGGCGAATACAGCATTCTTTTCCACAACGGCAATATGGAGACTGTCTATGAGCTCGGCAACAGTCATTCCGATTATGCTCTTTCCGGAGTGTCGCGCTCTATTCTTGAGCCTATGGGGCGTGAAGGTGATGCCCCGCGTCCTCCCGAGTCGGCCGACCAACTTATTTTTTCAGCTCCCGATCAGGTGTGGGCAGGCAGCCATTCCGCTATAGAGATATTGCCTGGTGTGGCAGGACAGACAGTAAAGCTCACTCCGGTTGAGGCTACAATGGAGTATACGGTCGAGATAACCGGCGTGGAGAACCTTCGTGACGATATAGATGTAAGTGCGGCTATTACAGGAATGTCACCTCTCTACAGGCTTGCCGAAGGTTGTCATGGAGGTGAGGCAGCCACGCTTCCGATATCAGTTGAGAGGGTAGGCGATAACACACTTGTGGCGCATTTCCGTACTTTCGGGCATTGTCCGCAGACGGAACTGGCGCATACATTCTCGGTATATACGTCCAATAAGTTTTTTGTAAACTACGACATTACCGAGAAGATGCACAATGCTCCCGACCCGCGTCATGTTGTCATCGAGATACATGGTCTCAGACTACCCGATGCCGGCATGGGCACAGAAATCTCAGGATGGGAGAATGTGGAGGAATATGAAATAGACATGAATTAATAGCAAGTATTGCAAAATAAAAAATAACAGCGAAAATACAATTATGAATAATTCCAGAGTCAAGCTATCGTATGCAGCGAAATGTGCCATGGCTTTTTCCGGACTTATCCTCTCCTCCTGCGCCGCTGACGAGGTTGAGGTTGTCAACCATGGTACAGAGATAACTTTTACCACCAGGGTGAGCCGTGCTACAGAAATCGACATAAAGAACTTCAATGGGTTCTATGTATATGCCGATGCCGCAGGTTATCCGACTATGTTCATTAACGGAGATGAAGCCAAGCCTTTATCTGATCCTGATAGCAACGGTCATAATTCATTCGGTCTTGAAAATAAATATTATTGGCCCTCGGATGTCGAGACTATACGATTCTGGGCTTACGGTCCCTCAGGCAAGCGCGATGAGGGTGGTCTGAATGTCACACCTCAGATCACTGTGAATTCTCAGGCGTTCAGTGATGTGACCCCATTGCAGAGTCTGACCGACGGCGGTAAGGACCAGCGCGACTTTGTTGTGGCATATACTGAAGTGGAGCGCGGAAGCGCAACCGGTATGGCGGTCAATCTTCAGTTCAATCATGCTTTCGCACAGGTGCTTGTCAATGCCAAACTTGGTGAGGAAGGCAACCGTGTTCATGTCAAGGGTGCATGGATAATGAATGTGGCATCCAAGGGTGGACTCACATTCAGTGAAGAAAGTCAGTATGACGATGTCAACCATATGAAATGGGGGCCTTCATACAGCAATCTTACATCCTATGGTTATGTGCTTACGCAACCTGATATACTGAATAAAATAGAATATACCCCTCTTATCGGTGGAAAAGATAATTCAAGCCTGATGCTTGTGCCCCAAAAAAGGGGAAAAGTGACTTTTACAGACAATAAGGCTGATAAAGGTGCATATATAATGGTGCTGTGCCGAGTTGAAGCAGAGCACAAAGGTGCCACCCACGTCGAAGGTGAGGATGAAACTAAAGCCACGACAGGGAATGATGCTATTTTTGTTGAAGATGACAAGCATTACCATCAGCTGTTCCCGGCTCCCGTCAACGGGAAATTTGATAAGGACAAATACGGCTATGTATGTGTGCCTGTTGACATAGAGTGGAAGCCCGGTCACAAGTATGTCTACAATCTTGTGTTCTGCGGCAAGACCAGTGGTGCTGGCATCTATCCTCCCAACCCGGGAGAAGGATTCCCGTCCGACAATGTGATACCTACCCCCGACGGAGATGAAGGCAAGGTGATCCTTAACGACCCCATTTCATTCGATGTCTCTGTTGGCAGCTGGACTGAAATAACTGATACACCGGATGTGCAGTAACACTTCTTTAAGTGATTGATATAATTATAACCCTTTAGAACACTTATTTAATGGTGAATATGCTATTCATACACCATTTTGATGCTGTCATCACCAAAGCGTGCCGCACACTTCTGTTGTGTGCGGCAGGCTTTACCCTGGCAGGCTGTACTGACGACACTTTCGACCAACTTCAGAATAAGCAGGACGGTCCTCTGGCATTCGAAGTGCTTGCCCCGGAGAGCTGGACCGACGGCTCGTCTCGCTCCCGCGGAGTGGATGATGTTGCCATAACCCGCATGGACAGTGGTGCCGACGGACCATTGTATCTTATTGCGGAAATAAGCAATAGTCCCGACACCGTGATGTCGGTGTCTGCATCTCGTGGCACATCCGTGACCACCAATACTTTTTACCCATCATTCGGATTGTCGGCAATCTGTTACGCAGGCTCATGGAGCGATGACGATGCATCGGACTTGACAACAAATTTTGCCCACAATATAAAGATGGTAGCCAAAAACAACGTGTGGCAGGCTGCCGACGAAAGCGAAATTCTCGACTGGACAGGCTCAGGGAATATACGGTTCTTTGCTTATGCTCCTTTTGACGGAGATAAGCTGAATGCCACCGGTGCGTCCATATCCCATAGTGCTCAATCTGTCCCCGGCATACCTGCTGTTGCTTTCAAGCAGACCACAGTTGTAAAGGACCATGTGGACCTTCTCTCCACCAATATTGATTGCGATGCCTCCAAAGGTGGTAAAGTAAGCCTTAAATTCCGGCACTCACTGACCGCTGTGGTCGTAAAAACCGGTGATGATATGCTGCCGGGAAAAGTCACCGAAGTTACACTGTCAGGCATATACGACAGAGGCACACATAGTATAGGTACCGATAAGTGGACCATTGATGAAAAAACAGCGGTTAAAGAGACATTCACTGTCAAGCCTGACAAGACTCTTGATGCCTCAGGATCAGGTTCGAAACCGGGTAACACCAAGCCCGGTGAGGAGATAGTGGGCGGTGATCTTACATTCTTTATGGTACCGCAGACTCTCGGCTCGGATGCGAAACTCACCATCAAGTTCACCGACAAGGCATCGGGTGCCGATCGCACACTCACGGCGTCACTCACAGGTCAGACCTGGAAAGCCGGCACACGAGTGGCATATTCCCTCAACACCACCGGAATCAAAGTGGTGCCCACAGTAAATTTCGATTTTGTGACAGTACGCCCCACCAAGTCCACAAGAGAGGGGGAGACTGAGATAGAAAAAAGTAGAGGTATACCCACAAGCGGTTATATACCTGAATTCCTCGCCACAGCATACGCCAAAGTGTATCAGCTAAATGAAAGCAAGGATGAGGTGAATGCAAAGAAGGTGATGTTGCCGTTCAAGGTGGAATACTCAAAGGATGGAGGTGCAACATGGAAGGATGCCTCCTGGACCTCCCATGCCAAGACCGATGAGAATGGCATGACCAAGGGAAGCATATTGCTGGAGCCCCGAAAGGTGTTCAGTGATATGCGAGGAGCATTATATACTAACGTGCAGATAGGTGATTCCACAAGCTATCACGACCTCTCCGGAGGTGGTGAGACAGCCAACTGCTATATGGTCAATGCCCCCGGCTACTATTCACTTCCTCTCATTTATGGCAATGCCCGCGGTGAGGGTGACGTAGATAATGAGTCTGCATATACAAGCAAGGCTGAATATGTAGGACCATTGTCTGAGAAATTTGTACTTAAGAAATTTGTAGATCATAATGATGCTGCGATCTCAGGTCCGGATATTCCGGGGATTCTCATAGGGGACGCGGTATTGTTATGGCAGGATTCACCAGAACTGGTGCGTGATGTGCACCTCGATGCAGACAGAAAGAAAATAAATTTTCAGATTGATAGAGAAGCTATCAACCAGGGTAATGCTATAATTGCAGTGAGAGCTAACGACCCCAATAAGACCATTCTATGGAGCTGGCATATATGGGTGACACATTACGACTGGAATAATAATCTGATATTGGCGACATCCAAGGGTTATGAGGTTGATAAGGAGTATTGGTTTACTCCATGCAATCTCGGATATTGTGATCCTCATGATGAGGATAAAGCTGCTCAGACGTATTCTATACGTCTTACAGCGACACTGCCGGATGGAACCACCAAGGAATATAAGGTGGATGGCTTGGCGCAGGATGCGGTTGAGGCATCGTTTGCCGGTGATAACACCTATTATCAGTGGGGTCGCAAGGATCCTATGCTTTCCGGAATCTGGAACAATGATACATATGCTATAGTTCCTGCATCGACACAATATGATATGGACAATAAACCGTATTATCCCGGAGTATGCCGTTTCAATAAACGGGAGCACGAAGAGGGTATGAGTATAGGTGAGTCTATCAGGTATGCCAATCAATTCTTTTCCCATGATAATCCTAGCGGTAGCGATAAAACACCTGATAATTTTTGGAGGCGTCATTGGCATAATGGCAGTAGATTTGGTGGACTACGTACTATAATGAATTATTGGGATTCGGAATTGACGGAGGTGTATTTTTCTGACGGTAAATCGGCAACATCTAATTATCAGTATACTCCGTTGGGTCAGCTTCCTACGAAAACGATTTATGATCCATGTCCGGTTGGTTTCTGCGTACCTAATGCAAATGCATTCAGTAATTTTGCAGAACACACACACTCAACATCTTTAAATTATGATACTCCTGGATTGTTTATAAAGCAACGTAAAGGGTATGGTGACAAAGTTATTGGCTGGGATATAAGTAAAATTGCGGAGAGTGGAAACAGTACCATATTTTTACCGGCAACAGGTCTTCGTGATATGGGTGAAGGGTCAAAGGCTCCTCTGCCTGAATATTTTAAAAGCTCGACTAATCCTGCACATTCAAAAGTTACGTTTATAGCAACAACAATATTCAATCGTAATGATACATCGTATGATGAAGAGAATTATTATGAAAAATCCAGTAGTTGTCTGTTGATATATGTTGATGATCGAAATTCTACCATACATATAAATGAACCCACAAATAACGCCTATGGCTTCTCTATACGCCCTATAAAGGATACGAAGTAATAGACACTTTTGTTGACTCTATCATATTAAATGCAGTGTATCTAAAGGTTATTAAACCTTTAGATACACTGCATTTTTATTTATTCTCAGAATCCAACAACTTGTAGGATTCTGGTCCCAAGTGTTTTTTCAATAAGCGATATTGTTTCGATAGTAAAGTTGTGTGTACCTCGCATCCATTTGCTTATTTCAGATTCTTTCTTATTAAGCATAGTGGCGAGATCTTTCTGTTTTAGACCTTGCTCTTCAAGTATGTTATGAATCCTGTCCACTATCCGAAATGACAGGTCGACACGTTGTCTGACTTCCGGCAGAACCTTTGCCCTGCGGGTTTCAATTATGCTATTTCTTTTCATCGCGGGTGAAATTTAGGTTTCCGATTATTTCTTTGTCTACAATATATAATGTCCCATTTGCCAAACGAGAAACAATAAAACGGCTTGTATCCACAAGCGTTTCTACATAGTCGGATAAAGTTTCACTCTCCTGCCATGTTGAAGTGTCTTTTATTCCACCATTTCCAAAAATCAGAATTTTGTCGGAGAGTCTGATACAATAAAGACGTAGGTTACTCGTCTCGATTGGTATTGCACTTACTCCGTCACCGAATTTGCCTTCATGCCTGAAATATCGTTCCAAAGCCCCTCTTTCTCCGATATGGTCGAGCCATGCGATTATCGTGTCAATATCCTCATCGTAAGCGCAACCTTCGGGGAACTTCTCAAAAAAACACTCAAGTTCCGAGAGTTCTTTGGTATTGAGATGAATACTGTAGAAATTTACAGCCTCATGCTCTTCAATCAATTCGATGGCATATTTCCGTGTTATGCTTAACTTATAAATTAACTATGCAAAGATAATGACTCTTTTTCGATATAACAAGTCGGTTAACTTAAAAGTTAATAAAATGCATCGATTTTCCTGTTTATTCATCGGCAGGATATCACAAATTCATTGTCAGCATAATAAAAGGTGATTGGGTAGCGTTACTCTTTTAGTAATGAAACTCCGAATCACCATATGCTTATATCGACTTCTTCTCATACTTCCGGCTATTGTCGGGGTAGGGTGTGGAGATGCATCGGCACAGTCACTCAACGATTGTGTGCTCAATCGTCCGTATGCCGATATGCGCCGTTGGCATTTGGGATTCTCTGTCGGAATACACACGCAGGACATCACATTCTCCCACAACGGACTGATCACTGCGGAAGGGGAGGAATGGTATATGGAGCAGCCGGGATTCTCACCGGGTTTCTGTGTAAACGGACTTGTGGATATGAGGCTCAACAGCCTTATGAACCTGCGTTTCACGCCGGGACTGTATTTCGGCAACCGAGACATAACTATGCGAGAGTACAATACCGGGGCGGAGCTGAGGCAGAATGTGAAAACGACCTGCATTGTCCTCCCTGTCGACCTGAAGTTCTCGGGGATGCGTTACCGGCAGTCACGCCCTTACATCACAGCCGGAGTTATGCCCGCATTCAATATCACGCGTTCGCAAGGTGACTATCTGCGCACTGTCCCGGCAGAGCTTTTTCTGACAGCCGGCTTCGGATGCGACTTCTATCTGCCTTATTTCAAGCTTGTTCCCGAGGTGAAATTCTGTTTCGGTATCACGGATGCCATCGAGCATGACCGTACCGACCTTGAGGACGAGCCTGACAAACTCAAGATAACACGTTCGCTCAGGAAAGCTCTGTCACGCATGGTTGTTTTCACATTTTATTTCGAATAGATGCGTTGCCATATTCTCCTAATATCCAGGTTGCATTTGCTGATCGCAGTGATGTGGGCGGTTGCTCCGCAGCTTAAGGCGCAGGGGGATGCAATGCTCACCCACTACTGGGCGGTCCCGACCTATTATAACCCTGCTGCCGCGGGTGACACTGACCATATACGCCTGCGTGGCGGGATGAGGGCGCAATGGGTGGGTATCGACAATGCTCCCCGCACATTTGTCGGGGCTGCCGACTCTCCGTTCAGGTGGCTTGGGAAACGTTGGGGCGCAGGAGTGGTGGTGCAGCAGGAATCCTATGGGCTTTTCCGCAATCTCACAGCCGATGTGCAGTTAGGCTACAAGCACCGTGCATTGAAGGGTGAATTCACCATAGCAGTCCAGGCCGGGCTGTTCAACGAGCAGTTCAAAGGGTCGGAAGTGTATATCCCCGATGACGACGATTATCATCAGAGCACCGACGAGGCAATCCCTGACCGCGATGTGGCAGGCAATGCGCTCGATCTCGGGATAGGACTGCGCTATGTCAGCCCTCGCTTCACTGCCGGAATATCCCTGATGCACGCCAATGCTCCGGAGGTCACTTTCAGTGACGACAGCGGTTCCGACTCATCGGCGGGCAATCTCGCCGGCGAGGCTCAGAAAAAGTTCTTGTTCAAGGCATCAAGAACCCTGTATTTTGATCTCCAGGGCAATATCCCGGTGAAAAACACGTTATTTGAAGTACTACCGTCGGTGCTCCTGAGGAGCGACTTCACATTTACCGACATTGCTGCGACCGTCCGTGCCAGATACAACAGGATGTTCTCTGCCGGGATCGGTTACCGTTACAACGACGCCGTATCGCTGATGCTCGGAGCCGAACTGAAAGGGATATTCATCGGCTACAGTTATGACCATCATCTGAGCGACATTTCCAAAGCTTCGTCCGGGAGCCATGAGATATTTGCCGGATATAACCTTAAACTCGATTTTTCACAGAAAAACCGTAATAAACACAAGAGCATCCGCATAATGTGATTATGAAAAAGATTCTATATACTCTCTTCGCAGCGACCCTCCTTACCGTTACCGCTGTGGGATGCGCCACCGGGAGCCGCAATTCCATGGGTGGCGAGGTCACCGGCGTAGGGGGGTTGTCGTGGGCGGAGCCTACCCCCTACGGAATGGTGCTTGTGGACCGTGGCTCTGTAAATATGGGACCTGCCAAGGATGATTCGCTATGGAACATCAAGGCTGATCCGCGCGGGGTGTCGGTCGACGCGTTCTGGATGGACGAAACCGAAGTCACTAATTCCAAGTACAAGCAGTTTGTGTTCTGGGTGCGTGATTCCATAATCCGCGAGCGTCTTGCCGATCCTGCCTACGGAGGCAATGAGGAGTACAGGATAGAGGAGGACCGGGAGGGGAACCCTGTGACACCTCATCTCAACTGGGCTAAGGCTATTCCCTGGCGTAATGCAAATGAGGATGAACAGAGAGCCATAGAGAGCCTTTACCGCACCAATCCGATAACCGGAGTGAAAGAGCTTGACCCCGAGCAGCTCAACTATCGTTACGAGACTTACAATCACACCGAGGCTGCCAGGCGTCGCAACCGTCTCAACCCTGAGCGGAGGGAGTACAACACCGATAAGCCTGTACCGGTGGAACTGCCTGTGATATCCAAGGACACAGCTTTCATCAATGACGACGGAGAGATAGTGCGTCAGACTGTCACCCGGGCTCTCACAGGACCATACGATTTTGTGAATACTTATATCGTGAATGTTTATCCCGACACCACCGCGTGGATCAACGACTTCGACAACGCCTATAATGAGCCTTATGTGCGCATGTATTTCTCTCATGCCGGATATAATGACTATCCTGTAGTGGGGGTGAGCTGGGAACAGGCTTCGGCATATGCCAACTGGCGTACTGACTTCCTGCGCCGTTCGCTCGGCAGGGAAGGGGTGTATGTGGAGCCTTACCGTCTCCCCACCGAGGCGGAATGGGAGTATGCCGCACGCGCCGGTAAGAGCGGCAACATGTATCCGTGGGACGGCGACTTGCCGCTCACAGAGGAGCAGGGATGTTTTTATGCCAACTTCAAGCCTCAGGAGGGAAACTTCGTCCAGGACGGTCAGCTTATCACTTCGAAGGTCGGGACATATTCGCCCAACGCGTTCGGGCTATATGATATGGCTGGCAATGTGAGCGAATGGACCTCGACCGCCTACTCGGAGAGCATTGACAGGATCACAAGCGATCTCAACCCGGAGTATCGCTATGATGCCGCCCTGGAGGACCCTTACAGGATGAAGCGCAAGATAGTGAGAGGAGGCTCCTGGAAGGATGTGGCTCACAATGTGCGTTCCGATATCCGCATGTGGGAATATCAGAATGAGCAGCGCAGCTATATAGGTTTCCGCTGTGTGCGCTCAAGGATAGGTTTTGCAAAGGGAACCCGAAAATGATATAGAGTATACATTTATCGGCTGTGGCTGATACAGACATTGCACCGTTTATGGATAAAGAAAAGATAAAATCCCGTTACCGCTCCATCATGACGTGGGAGGGGGGACAGCGACTGTTCAACTTTGCTTACAGTATCGGAGCCGCCATCGTGATATTAGGGGCTCTGTTCAAGATAATCCACCTTCCCGGCGGAAACACTCTTCTGTGCATAGGCATGGGCACCGAGGTGCTGATGTTCATTATCACAGCCTTTGACCGTCCCCCTAAGGACTATCGTTGGGAGGAGGTGTTTCCTGAACTTGAAAAGGGTGATGGAGAGGTCCCTCGGGAAGCTGGGCGGTCATATGCGGCAGCTGTGCCCGTGAAAAATGAGAATGTCGCGTCTGTCATGGCTCAGCCGGATGTCACGGTCGTGAACGGGGCATATGTGGAGCAGATGACAGCTATATCGGAGCAGCTTGCACGGTTGCGAGGGATTACGCAGAATCTCAATTCTGTGTCGGAGACGTTGCTTCAGAGCTGTCAGTCGATAGCCGACAACACAGCTTCCGTCACAGCCGGGTCAAAGGAATATGCCGAACAGATGGGTGAGCTCAACCGCGACCTCAAGGATGTGAGGTATATGTATGAGAGAAGTGCGCTTCAGGGAGCCCGCTATTGCGAGGAGTCCGAGAAGATGACCCGTCAGATGCAGGAGCTTAACCGTGTGTACGAAAACATGCTTCGGGCTATGGGCTCCGGGAATTCATGATGGTGCCCTTTGTGTTTTCATCAGTCCGATCATTAACTGATAAGAGATGTCAGAATCAGTAACCAGGCTTTCGCCACGGCAGAGGATGATCAACCTCATGTACATCGTCCTGACTGCTATGCTTGCACTGAATGTGTCAAGCGATGTCCTTGATGGCTTCGTGCAGGTTGAGGATGGCCTGGCACGTACTAATGTCAATGTCATAGAGCGTAACGATGCCTTGTACTCACGGCTTGAAAGGATTGCGGCTGACAATCCCGAGAAAGGTTCCCGCTGGCTTGACAAGGCTTCGGATGTGCGTCGCCGTGCCGGTGAGCTCTACCGTCATGTCGATACTCTGAAACTTGCGATAATAAGGGAGGCCGACGGAGAGGATGGCTCTCCCGATGATATACGGCACCGCGACGACCTTGATGCGGCGTCGGTAGTGATGCTTGGAGCCGGGGTGTCGCGCGGGCAGAAGCTTAGGGCCTCAATCGACACTTACCGTGATTATGTCACATCGCTTGTCACGGATTCTTTGAAGCGTGCTTTTATAGATGAATCGCTGAGCACGCGTCCTTTCCGGCGTCAGGGAATCGCGGCGGATCAGAAGTGGGAGGAGTCTAAGTTTGAGAATCAGCCTGTGGTGGCCGCCGTGACACTTCTCACCAAGCTTCAGAATGACATATGCTATGCCGAGGGTGAGGCTCTTGCAGGACTGCTGGCTGCGGTCGATGCCGGGGATGTGCGTGTAAACGAGCTTAATGCATTTGTAGTGCCTCAGTCACGCATGGTGATGCGGGGTGGCAGGTACTCGGCGGCCCTAGTGCTTGCCGCCGTGGATACTACTGCTCGTCCCGATATATTCATTGGCGGGGACAAACTCTCCGGAGGCAAGGGGACATATGAGTTCACGGCTTCCAATGTAGGCACATTCGATTATTCCGGTTATATAGAGGTAGGGCATGGCGACGGTTCGGTAAGCCGTCATCCGTTCAGTTCCTCCTACACTGTTATGGAGCCTACTGCAACGGTTTCTGCCACGATGATGAATGTCCTGTATGCCGGTATAAACAATCCTGTGAGCATCTCAGTGCCGGGTGTTCCGACTAAGGATGTGTCAGCCGTCATGACCAACGGTACACTCTCCCGCCAGGGAAACGGATGGGTGGCGCGTCCTGACAAAGTGGGGGTGGACGCCACAGTGACAGTCTCAGCCGAGATTGACGGTGTGAGGCAGAATGTCGCATCTTCCACATTCAGGGTGCGCAGGCTCCCTGATCCTGCCGCTTACATTACGCTGACAGCTCCCGATGGCACCGGCAACCGTTACCGCGGGGGAAAGCCCATATCCAAGTCCGCGCTTGCATCTGCTCCGGGTATAGGCGCGGCGATTGACGATGACATGCTCGATATTGACTTCCGTGTGCTCGGTTTTGAGACCGTATTCTTTGACCAGATGGGCAATGCCATCCCTGAAGTGTCTCAGGGGGCTGATTTCAGTCCGCGTCAGCGCGACCGGTTGAAGAGGCTTTCACGCGGTAAGCGGTTCTATATCTCACGCATCCGTGCAAAGGGTCCTGACGGTATCGAGCGAGTGTTGTCGCCTATGGAAATAATAGTGAATTGACATGTAATCTTATTAGGTAGGGCGTCATGCCGTAACCCTGTAAATCAAAATATATGAAGAAAATTCTTCTCACAGCCATTGCTCTTCTCGCAGCTATATGTGTGTTTGCGCAGGATGCATCCTCTACTGCTTCAACAGTTGTGCGCCGTAAGGTGTCTGAGAGGAATGCCCGGTCCTCAGCTCCGGGCGTGACACAGCGTATGCAGTCGCATATTGATAATTCTCTCTCCTCGTCCGATGACAGCGAATTGCAGTGGATGCGTGTGATGTACCGCAGTCTTGATCTCACCAAGGATGCCAACGGCGCGTTGTATTATCCTGATGAGGTTGTAGAGGGGCAGGACAATCTGTTTCGCATAATAATGAAGCGTATGGCCGACGGTCAGCTCTCGGCTTACGAGTATCTTGACGGACGTGAGAGGTTTACCGATGAATATAAGGTGAAGATGCGTGATATCCTCGACAGGTTCTATATCCTTCATAAGGATGCCAAAGGATCCACCGAGAAGAATCCAAAATTTTCTATCGATGAGTCAGATATCCCCGCCTCGGAGGTGCTGAGCTACTATATCATTGAGCGATGGGAATTTGACCGCAGGTCCAATCGTGTCAGCACCCGGGTTGAGGCTGTCTGTCCGGTGCTGCATCGTGCCGGAGATTTCGGAGCCGAGGCTGTGAAGTATCCGATGTTTTGGGTAAGGTATGATGACTTGCGGCCATGGATAGCATCCCAGTACATATTCACTGACGACGACAATAATCTTGCACGCCATAGCTACGATGATTATTTTCGCCTGGGGCTTTATGACGGTGACATTTATAAGACTCGCAATCTCAAGAACAAGTCGCTCATGCAGCTGCATCCCGATCCTGACGATCTGGCACGTGCTCGCGACAGTATCCAGAACCGTCTCGACAGCTATGAGAAGAAGCTGTGGGTGCCTTCGCTTGACGAGCTTGCTGCCAGGCGCGAAGCTGCTGACAAGGCAGCAGCGATTGCTGCCGGAACAGAGGATGGCAGTGAAGGGATTTCGGCTGACAGCGTTGACAGCGGGAGGAGCAGTGCAAGGGTGTCACGTTCAAAACGCGGGGTGAAGAGTGCTGCTTCAAAAAGCAAGCCTGCCAAGGTGAAGAAACCCAAGGCTGTAAAGTCACGCTCCACAGCCACACGCTCGGTGAGGAACAACCGCAAGCGTAACTGATAAAAATACTTTTTATGCCAGCTCACGTTTCCATAGTGATTCCGGTGTACAATCGGGCTCACACCCTTGGGCGTACTCTCGCGAGTATTGACGCGCAGACTATGGCTCCGGAGAGGGTGGTGATTGTCGACAATAACTCTACCGATTCGTCGCTTGGGATAGCCTGTGAGTGGGCTAAGGGAAAGAGCCATGTGTCAGTTGTCACGGAGCCGAACCCCGGAGCTTGTGCCGCGCGCAACCGTGGGCTGAAAGAAGTGGATACGGAATGGACCATGTTCTTTGACTCGGACGATGTAATGCTGCGGACGCATATCGCTGATTTCGCCGAGGCTGTTGATGCTTATCCTGAGGCTGCTATAATAGGGCGAGATATAATCACTCGCTTCCTTGACGGTTCAGCTCGCAGGCTATATTTTATGGATGGCGGGGATGTGATGTTCCATCATCTGTTTCGGGGCTCGCTTTCCACTCAGCGTTATATTGCCAGGACAGCCCTGTTCCGAAATGCAGGCGGATGGAATGAGTCTCTGCCTGGATGGAATGATTTCGAGCTCGGAGTGAGGCTCATTCTAAGTGCCGACAGTGCCTCTGTAGTGAAGTTGCACGGCGAACCTTCGGTCATCACATATCAGCAGGAGCAATCCATATCTGGGCTCCGTTTCAGTGATCATCCTGAACGGTGGGAGAGGTCTCTTGATGCCATAAGGTCTTTATTCCTGGTGTTGCCGGATGATGACTCCCGAAGGCGGCAGATGCTTGACTGGCTCGATGCGCGGGCTATGATCCTTGCGGCGCAGTATGCGCGCGAGGCTCGTGTGGCGGAGGATGCTTGCCGTGACAGGTCTCAGCGTCTCGCCTCGGGGGTGTATGATGCAGTGATGTCACGCACACGCCATCCCCGCAGGATGCGTATGATTTACCGGCATAATCTATGGTTCGGACGTCTCACATGGATGCTTGTCCGGATGATGTTTTGACACCTCGAAATCCGGGATGATTCATTTCTTATAGATCTGTTTTATTATATTCTCAATAGTGTCGAGATTTCTTGGGTCGACATTGAGATTTATGATATTACCCTCCTGGTCAATAAGTCTGTAAGTGGGGTATGAATGCACACCTAAGTAGCTTTCAATGGCTTTCTGTTGGTCGTCCGGAAGATTGTAATGCACGATATTGTCCCCTATGAGATCATTTTCCTTTATTATGTTCTTCCAGCCGTCTTCCCGGCTGTTGTTTGCAAGATACAGGTATATTATGTCATACGGTTTCAGACGCTCGAATTCCTCTTTGGAGTTTTTCAGTGCCTGTACGCATGGACCGCACCATATGCCCCATATGTCCGTGAGAATTATTTTACCACGGTAAGGTTCGATAATTTTGCTGAATATCTTCTCTCCGTCACTCATGTTTTCAAAGTCCGATGATGGCTTAATGCTTAGGGAGTTATCGATATTTCTGTTCATCAGGGCTATGCATTTGTCGTTTGCTTCCATCACACGCTTTTTTGCAATCGGGAGCGAGAGTTCATTCATTATGAATTTCAATCTTTCTTCCTGGAATGGGACATAGGTATGCTCCAGTTCGTTAAGGCATATCGATGTAAGGTAGAAATCCCTGACTGTGCGGTCGCAACCTATCGAATCGGCTATTGCCAATGGCTGACGCAGCTTAAGTAAATTAATTGATAATTACACAGTCGGCATTGACAAATAATCAATGCCGACTGTGTAATTGCGATAGCTATGTAATTGATGCTATTGTAGTATTGCAGTCACCCGCTTTAGGGCGTCGAGGAATGCATCGCATTCCTCAAATGTATTGTATACGGCGAATGATGCGCGTGCCACACCCTCCATTCCGAAATGAGTCATAAGCGGTTGTGCGCAGTGGTGTCCTGTGCGTACCGCGACTCCGAGCTTGTCAAGGAGCATTCCCATGTCGTAATGGTGTATGTTGCCTACGAGGAATGATATTATGGCGCATTTGTCGGATGCCTCGCCGAATATCCTTACATCGGGGATTTCATCAAGCATTCGCCTGGTGGTGTATTCGAGAAGCTTGTGCTCGTGTGCGGCGATGTTCTCTATGCCTGTTCTCTGTAGGAAGTCGATGGCTTTGGATAGAGCGGAGATTCCTATGAAGTCGGGGGTGCCTGCCTCGAATTTGTATGGAAGTTCGGCAAAAGTTGTCTTTTCGAACGATACAGATTCGATCATCTCTCCGCCGCCTTGATAGGGAGGCATTTTCTCAAGCCATTTTTCTTTGCCGTAGAGCACGCCCACACCTGTGGGACCGTACATTTTGTGGGCTGAAAATGCATAGAAATCCGCGTCGAGGTCCTGCACGTCAATGCGGAAATGCGGAGTGGCTTGCGCGCCGTCGATCACAACCGGCACACCGTGGCTATGCGCCTCGGCTATCATAGCCTTGACCGGATTGATTGTTCCGAGCACGTTGGATGCGTGGCACACGCTCACAAGCTTTGTGCGCTCGTTGAACATCGAACGATATGCGTCGAGGTCAAGCTCGCCTCTATGGTTGATGGTGACAACCTTGATACTGAATCCTATGCGGTCGCGGAGAAGCTGCCACGGCACGATGTTGGCATGATGCTCCATCACGGTCAGAATAAGCTCGTCGCCCTCATTCAGCATCATGCCGCCGAATGAGGATGCCACAAGGTTGAGTGACTCGGTGGTGCCTCGGGTGAATATCACTTCGCTTGTGCTTCGTGCGTTGATCCACTCTTTGATGCGGACACGCGCTGTCTCCTGAAGATCGGTCGCTTCCTGCGACAGAGTGTGCACACCGCGGTGCACATTGGCCTTTGTCGTGGTGTAGTCCCTGACTATTTCATTGACCACGATGTCGGGGGTCTGTGATGTGGCGGTGTTGTCGAGATAGACCAGCGGACGGTTGTAAAGCTTCCGGGCAAGTATCGGGAATTCCGAACGAATCTTGTCGATATCCATGATCAATTCCGCTAAATGGTACGGCATGTCTCGCAATTGCCGAGCGAGCCTGAGAAACGTCGGTCAACAAGGTGGCGCAGCCTGTCCTGTAGCCCCGGGATGCGCACAGTGTCGATGACATCGATCATGAATGCCTGCATGAGCATGCGTCGACCCTCTTCCTCGGAAATGCCGCGTGAGCGCATGTAGAAGAGTGCGTCCTCGTCGATCTGCCCTGTTGTGGCTCCATGGCTGCATTTCACCTCGTCGTTGTTGATGATGAGCTGTGGTTTGCAGTGCATACGGGCCGATCCGCTTGCCAGAATGTTGCGGTTGCTCTGGTAGGCTTCGGTGTAGGGTGCTGAGGGTGTGACTGTGATGCTACCTTCGAAGGCTCCGTCCGACTCTTCGTCGAGCACATATTTGAACAGCTGGTTGCTCTTGCATCGAGGGGCGCGGTGGAACACTGAAGTGTCATTGTCTATGTGCATGTGTCCGCTTCCGATAGCCATGCCGCTCAGGTGGCATTCGCAGTGCTCTCCGGCAAGCTCTACATCAAAATCGTTGCGTGATGTCCCACAGGTGAGAGTGGTGTTGTTGATGGTGACATTGCTTCCCTGCTCCTGCTTTACAAACATGCGTGAGTAACGTGATGTGAGTTGTGACGATTCCTCTATCATGCACATCTCCAGGCATGCGTTTCGTCCGGCGATAATCTCGATGACCTGTGATGCCAGATAGCTTTGGGTGCGGTCCTGGGTGTGGTCGCACACAAGGAGCTTTAGCTCGGAATCCTCCTCCGCTACAATCAGCACGCGACGGAATGCGGCGAGCGGGGTGGGGGAGGAGAAGATGTTGACAAGCTGTAATGCCTTGTCGGACCGCACACCGCGAGGTATGTGGATGAACACTCCGTCCTGCACCATCATAGTGTTGAGAGCCACTGATTCATCTCCAAGTGTTGCGGCAGAGCCGTAATAGCGTGACACCACATCGGGCATCTCTTTTGAAGCATGTGCGAGTGACATGAATCTGATCCCTGAAGGCAGTTTGTCGTCAAGCCCGGCTGATGGGATGAACTTGTCATTGACCACTGTGGCCTGGAGAGTGGAAAGATTGGGGACATCGCAGCGGAATGTGGCAGCGATGTCGACAGGTATGCCTATGCGGTTGACGTTCACGCCGTAATCCGGCGCAAACATATCCTCTATCGAAGTCTTTTCAAAACCCTCGGTATGTTTTGTCGGGAGTCCGGCTCCATCCATCCCGAGGATTCTGCGGCATCCATCACGCATAGAGTTGAGGGGATCACCTCCTGATGCGTGTATTGCCTGGCGGGCGGAGTCGTAGAGATCGATATATTGTGTGAGTGCGTTCATGTTAATCCTTGTTTTCCTCCTTGATCCAGTCATATCCGCGTTCCTCAAGTTCGAGTGCGAGCTCGGGGCCGCCGGTCTTTACGATGCGTCCTTTGTAGAGGATATGCACGAAGTCGGGTTTGATATAATCGAGAAGTCGCTGGTAGTGTGTGATCACGATTGTAGCGTTCTTGGAGGTCTTTAGTTTGTTGACTCCTCCTGCCACTACTCTCAGGGCGTCGATGTCAAGCCCGGAGTCGGTCTCGTCCAGAATTGCGAGGCGAGGTTCAAGGACCGCCATCTGGAATATCTCGTTACGTTTCTTCTCTCCTCCTGAGAATCCTTCGTTGACCGAGCGGGATGCGAGCTTGTTGTCAAGCTCCACGATCTCGCGTTTCTGGCGCATGAGTTTGAGGAATTCGCTTGCGCTGAGAGGTTCTTGATTGAGGTATTTGCGCTTTGCGTTCACTGCGGCACGCATGAAATTGACCATCGATACTCCGGGTATCTCCACCGGATACTGGAATGACAGGAACAGACCTTCGTGGCTGCGGGTTTCGGGTGGAAGATTCAGCAGTTCCACTCCGTGCAGGCTTGCTTCTCCAGCTGTGACGGTGTAGGCAGGATTGCCTGCGAGAACTCCCGACAGGGTGCTCTTGCCCGAACCGTTGGGGCCCATTATGGCGTGGACCTCACCTTCGCGGATGGTGAGATTGACACCTTTGAGTATCTCTTTCCCTTCCACGGACGCATGAAGGTCGCGCACTTCAAGTAATATATCGCTCATAATTATATTATTTTCCTAATTTGTTGACAAATTTACTAACATTCTTATTTATGCCCAAACATTTCCGCTGCCAGTTTGGTTCTTCAGGCGTTATCATGAGTCTGGAAGGGACAGCAAAAAAGTTTTTGTTGCCCATCATTTAACTTACTTCATAGTTGAGGATCGCCTCTACGATGTAGAGCGCGCGGATATCACGGCGGTCCACATCCATGTCGTCGTAGGCAGGATTGTCGCTATGGAGGATTACCATGTCAGGGTCGTTATGGCGGCGTATATATTTAATAAGCCTGTATTCGTCCAATTGCACTACATATATCTGTCCCCAGAATATGTTGCGCGGATCACGTATGGGACGGATCGCTACATATCCGCCGTTATTGATGCGCGGGCTCATGCTATCGCCTCTCACCTTGACCAGATGCGAGTCGGGCGGGAGTTGAGGAATGTTGACCATTCCTATGGGGTGAGTCTCGCTGAATATCTGTTCAAGATTTCTGCATCCTGCCGTGACATCTATGTCATATACCGGCACTCCTCCCGGTGAGTTGTTGACAGGTTGCATGCTTTCTGCACTCACGGCTATCTCATGGGTCAAGGCTGGTTTGTCATATGGTACGCCTGCCCCGTCGCGGAGCCATGGCTTTGATATCCCCAGGTCGACCACAATACGGTTGATCAGACCTTCGGTAAATGGCAGTTTTCCTGTCATCACTTTGGAGAGGTTGGATGGGTCAAGCCTGAGCATGTGGGCTAATTTGCGCTGAGTCAGGTGCTTTTGCTGCATTATATATCGTAGTCGCTCTGTTATGTCGGATTCGTGACCAGAGTCATGAGCCTTATGGGTATTGTCCGAGCAGTTATTGTGCATATGTTGTTGGTGGGTATGGAATATTGAAACAATAAGAATTTGTTGGTAAATTTACAACATAATTGTTGTTTTGTCAAATATTTCCATTGGAGTTGCTGATTTTTTGAAAAAATCAGCGAGGCCTGCAATCAAAAA